>Ga0213828_1003017_pt1 | contig 11536 bp, 19 predicted proteins | sample MC6MC0897MG_FD_180664 | JGI IMG/M metagenome (GOLD analysis project Ga0213828, IMG submission 180664) | Enriched soil aggregate microbial communities from Iowa State University, Ames, United States - MC6-MC0897-MG | ecosystem: Environmental > Terrestrial > Soil > Unclassified | place: USA: Iowa...
TTCTACAGCATAGTTATATGGATCTGATGCTATACATTTATCGCATAAATAACTATGATCACAAGTTCCACAATGGTTATACCCGAACAAGCTATCTCTCTTATTCCAACTGTTCATAGGATTGCGCATTCCATTTAGAGAATGCTCGAATCCCCATACCTTTGTTTTCTCAAATTTCAAATTATTTCCTCCTACTGTCAAATTTCATAACTCCAAATTGAATAAACAACCAACCTATGTAAAACCCTTCATCTCGTATCCTTAATTTGGGAACCCACCAAATATCTCTATCAAACTGTAAAAATATAGTGTGACCAATGGGAAACTTAAAGTTGTTAAATTCAATCAAATAGTCATTAATCATTCCAATCCTACTATCTCTACTGGTTTTGCTTAGTCTCAGTCTTAACAGTCTACCAGTTTTAAGTGTTTTTTCTATCTTGATGCACAATCACCTCACTTCTTAATAAAAGAGCCATTTAGTCACGTTATATTAGTAATATCTAGAGCAAAAATCCGAGAAATTGAAACACAGTTCCGACAACCATACCAAATTGAAAGATCCACATTCTTCTCATATTCCTTAAATATCCGCTTCTCTTCTGCATTATTACTTCATATCCCCATAGAACACAAAATACAAGCCATACGAAAAATCCTATATTGTACAAATTTTATCCTCCTTTCCTTCAAAAACACTTCTAGTTTTGGGTACAAAAATAACGGTATCTACTTCATAGACTCATTTTGCCCTTCATGTAACACACGCTTTTCGCCTACAATTTCTTGATAATTATCAAATAAAAACTTTACAACTTCATCTCCATTCATGTTATATTTATCTCCAAGTTCCCATGATTTTCTTTTCATAATAGGGAGCGCCATGTCCGTTGAATAACCTGATAATGTAGCAACTAAATTTCTTAAATCGTTAACTAATGCTTTGTGTGATTTTTTCATAATAAATCTCCTTTTCTTCTTATCAAATATCTGTTTTCTAGTGTTTCTTAAAATGTTCAAATATGACGTATATAGTAGTTGCACCGATAAGGATAATAGGAATTAAATAATCAAATACAATCTTAAACTTGAAATATAGCTCCATTACAGTCCCTCCTTGAATCTATTGGCTATCTCCTTATAATAATTGGATTCATCTATGTAGTGATCATGAACCATGTCTTCTACCTGACTCTGAACAACTTCCAAACAATCGTGGTCATTGTAGTCATCAAAATATTCATTCAAAAGTCCTAATATAACTGATGTAAGAATCCAATCGCCACATACATCTTTGGACAATTCAGCAATTACCGATTCTCCATATCCATATGGATCAAAATATAGCTTCCATACGTTTTTGGTTGAAAAATATTCCCATCTTCTATTCATTGCTCACCTCTCAATCACATAAGCCAATTTATATTCTTTAATACCATTCCATAATTGGAAATGACATGTTAAATGAGAATCATCTATTCTTAAATCTAATATTTTTGTGTTCTTTGGCATGACACAACCTAGTAATGAACTAAATACGCACTTATAGTCTCTTCCGTTGCAATCTCCATTGTAGTTTCTAAATAAATCGCAATATTCGTTCCATGATGGGACTTCAATTATTCTTGTCTGATGATCTTCCAATCTATCGCTTGAATACGAAATATTTGTTTCTACTATTTTCAATTATTCACCTCACAATCTCTTAGCTACCGCCTTATATTTAGGCTGACTGCAATATTCAACTGTCACATGTCTCTGGTAAGAAAATGTACTACCACAGTTCCCACATTCATAATCATCTTCTTCATCGTCCATCTCCCAACTTTCGATCTCGTAGCCACAATATGGACAGGTAATTTCTGATTTGTAGTTCTGATCTACCGGCTCTTTATTACAGATGAATATGTCTTGATTCTTCATTTTTACAACATAAGCCGCATAATATGTATCACCTTTACCAGACATGGAAGAAACAGTATATGCTATATCGTCTATAACAAGTACATCTCCCATTTCTATTGATTTATTAGTTTCAGCAATAGGTGTTATGCCGTCTGACTCTGGCGTAACGCCAAGCCTTGAATAATCCCAAGAGAATTTTCCACCCAAATCTGCATAATCAAAGATCTTCAACTGCTATCCCCTTTCCTGTACCACATAATAAAGTATGCCCACGCTTAACTAATACTTTGAATATAGCATTTTCAATTTCATCAACAATATCTTTATAATCTCTTGTGTCGTTTTCATTAAAGATAATTGATGAAGTGATTTTTGTTCCAACATATTTCATCTTAAATTCTCCTTTCTTAAGAAAGAATCATTTTATCTTAGATTTCCAACTTATCTATCAGTTCTCGAATTTCCAGTCTTGCATTACTTGGTAATTTATCCTGGTAAGAAATGAACCATAGATCAAACCTTTCTCTTATGGTCATAGCTGTAGATTTCGGAAAATTAATAAGCTCTTGAATCCTTTTTTCGGTTTCAGATTTTATAAGTGTAGAAACTCTGTATGGAACAACAATAGGATTTCCACCCAAAGCTTTAACTTTCGCAACCTGGTCTTGTGTATGTACTGGAACCGAGAATGGCTTTTCATTCTGCTTGTCAAATGCATCAATTAGCATTTCTTTTATTTTATTATTGTCTCCTATTATATCCATCTGATAAATGTCGTCAGAATCTTCCTCAATCATTTTCTGAATTTTTTCTTGTTTAATATCACCATTGATCATTGCCTCAGTAAGCATTTTTGAAGTGGTGATCTTAGCTTCCCAGCCATCACAAGTCTTTCTGTCACGTTCCAACTTGATATATTTGGGTTTAAAATTATAACCGTATTTTAAGTCTCCATTGAATCCTATTCTCAGTCCGTTTACGTAAATAAGATTTTCCTGGTATTCATCAGTTAATATCTCACCATATGTAGTATTAATTTTTTCATATTCATAGAACCCTAGCCAAATTTCTTCAAGATCAGAATATTCCTTGTAACTTACATTCTTGATTTCTATTACCAGACCACTACCACTTGCTTCATTCTTTGAAACATAGAATGCAAGAATTTTTTCTTTCCATTTCTCGCTATTCTTAAATTTGGATTCCCAAATTTCATTCTTTTCGTTATTATAAATGGTAAAGGTCTTGCCCAGGCGATTTAACACTAACGCCGCAATTTTATAACCTTCGCCAAATTGTCCAACTGTTTCTTCATTATTACTTTTGCTACTTCTACCCAATAAAAGGGTATTTACACTTAACTTGGACTTGCTGTTAGTCAATTTTAATGATTTTTTACTGTTATCATATGTAATATCAAATTTATTACTTGGATCAAGCACTTCCTGATCTGTTCCATTTTGAATCAATTCTCTTACCGCATCATTAAACGTCCAATCAGATACATAATTTGGTGTAAGTGTTAATTCGTAACATTCTGCCGTGTTATTCATTCTTCCACCTCTCCATTCTCATTTACGTTATATTTTACTACTTTTGCTGACTGTAACTTCTTAGCAAATTCTCTTGCTCCTTCCAACGTTTCAAATCCAAATTCAATCGGAGCATATTCTCCAAGAATCAATTCAAGATCTACTCTGTTTTCACCTTTCCATTTGTAAATATTGATTTTGAAATCATCACTCATCCACAATACCTTCTATTCTTTCTTTCCTTAATTCCCTAATAACACCACACAATTTGTTGATCTTGTTGTCAATTCTCTGATTGTAGATCTCAATACATTCCTCTTCTGTTTCAGCAAAATCCCTGGCGTATGTACTTACTCCATTTACTCTAGGGGTACCGTCTTTCTTTAAAACATAGAAATATTTGTTATGTATAATTCCTTTAACTGGTTCCTGCTTCGAATGAACTACCTTACCTCCAAAGTGAGACTGTCTATCTAAGTCAATATTAAAGGCACATGCCCAAACAATATCTCCATCTTTTAATTTGCTTTTATCAATCATTTTCAACCCTCATTTTTAAATTTCTATAGGCATCTACTGAATTCGCAGCAATCCACAACAGTAATATCAGTAACAAAATTATTATTCCAATCGACCTGAGTCCGATAATGATTGACGGTAGTAAACTTACCAGAAATACAATGGCTGCCACAATGGCTGCTATAAATGAAATCACCAGTCCAAATTCTAATGTAGTCAATAAAATTCCAATTGCTGTTGCCAACAATCCTTTTAAAAATGTCTTAATATGTATCACCTCCTATATTTCTTCTTATATAGAGTATTTAATTTCTGATTGAGCTGTTTTAATTCTAGTGGGTTTTTACAATACTTAATTCGCTTCTTTATATCCTCAATAGATTCAACGATATTAAATGGGTTATCTTCCTCTTCGCGTATCTTCGTTGGTAAAGGTAATTCAATGTTTTTTATATTTTCCATACTCTTTTCAAGTTCGGCAATTTGATTGTTTATTTCACCCGTAAACCACTCAATGAAATTAATATGTTCTGGATATGAGTTGTTAGTTTTCATTTTTCGCCCCCTTAACTGAATAAAACAATAATTCTATTGAATAATTTCTATATTTTTTCCTCTTTTCTAACGATTCTGTCGCCGTCAACAACCAAATTTCCATTATTAATTTCATCATCAATCCACTTATGAACGCTTGCTGTAAGACTCTTTAATTCAGCACCATGCTTTCTCTGGAATTCTTCATCTAATGCCATTACAGCTTTTCTATTATTCACGAATTTTTCATTGGAACTTAATTTTCCTATATCTGAAAATTTCTTATATAACCTTCCTTCCACATAATAATCGTTGTAATCATTCTGCTCTATGTAATACCATTTCTTCTTGTGGTATCGCTTAAGATAATCATGCAGATGAAATTCTTCTTCAAAGTTACCATTTACTAATTGGCGAAAACTCAATTCGTCAATGTCACGACTTTTCTGAACGTAATCATAAATATAATCAATATCATCTTTTGTCATCCACTTTTCTACAACATAGACGACTCTTACAATTTCCTTTTCAATTTTTGTAATTTCATCCAACTGGTCAAGAGTTAGTAAATGGTATACTACTCTCTTGCATTTCTCATAAGGAAATTTAGAGTTCAAATAGCTGGTGTGCATTTCAATCGGTAAACCTATGTTATTCAAAATGGCAAATAATTCTGTGTACCAATATTTATGCTCTTTGTAATTATGTAACGGATCACCCCCACCGGAAACAGATACGATATTTGCGCCGGTTTCTTCAATTGTATTCTTTAAATTGTTAAGGCCAAACAGTGTCGTTTCAGGAACATTAATTCCATTTTCTCTGACTACGCAGTATGGACATCTACCATGGCAGCCAAAGTTCGTTATTATGCTTAAATATTTATCCATCTATCTCCTTTCACTTAGTTGTCTCTCTACGCATGTCATCATTGCCGAATCAAAATATTCTTCCATTCTTTGCATAAACGCCTTTTTGGTTGCTGAAATGTCAGCATTAGAATGAAATTCGGATTCCTGATCTGTCAAGTAGCAGTCATATACACAACAATCTTTACGATATGTTATTTCCAATATTGTCTCCTTTAAATTTTTCTAATAAAACCACAGTTTACTCATAACTGTCAGGATCATCAATCCAGCCAATAAGATCATCTTTTTCGTATGCAAAATTGTTACCGTTAATATATAAAATCCACTTATCGTTGCATTGACCGTAATAACCGCTATAGCAGATTTGATTTTGCTTTAATTTACAAATTACATTTCTATTATTAGTCGGATAATTATGTGGATCGTTCCATTTAAAGTTGCTAACTTTAATCTGATATCCCAGTGCCTTTTCTATTTCTTCCAGTGTCATTTCTTTTGAAGGTAGTTCTTTCCACGAATCAATATGTAATATTTCATTTAATTTAATATCTGGAACTGCATCTCCATCGTATTCATATAAATTCTCATCATGAAATCCCTTCTCCTTTGAATATCTCATCTCGTCGCATCTATCGCAAATGTAGGTTTTACCGTTCTCATCAGCCAGATTTACCATTTCATATGTATACACTATTTTTCACACTCCAATCTCTTCAAAACTTCACCATATGTAATTTTCTTTTCACCAGATTTGCCATAGCACTCTTTGCACTGTCCGTATCTGGAAACTTTGCCTTGTTCAAAATGAGTAACCATTTTAATATGAGTACTGCCACATAAAGCACAAATCATTGTTCTTCCTCCTTCCTACGATAAAATCTGTTCATGACTTCACTATGTAGATAATCAAATTCATCTCTTACTGCACTATTCTTAAAATTACATTCTTTATACTTTTCATGAATGTCTACCATTTTGGAATGATGTTTAAGCAATCTCCATTTAAGACTCAACTCTTTTAACACGCAGTTCTCCTTTCTTTCATTTTAGGTAACAGCGGCAGATGGTATCGAACCATCTTCTCTGGTGTCAAAGACCAGCGTGATACCTGTTCACTATACCGCCAGAAAGTACAACTCAATGCACTTTCGGTTTTCTTTATTTATTGCTATGGATTAATAATATCACCATAGCAATCTCTTGTCAATGGTTTTCTTTATTTATATCTATCAAGTTTATTTTATCATGTCATTAAATTGAACTTCGGTAATAATCGGTACTCCAAGTTCCTTCGCCTTCTTATTTTTCCCAGTACCACTTTCAATATTGTTATTGATTAAGAAAGATGTCTTTGTAGATACAGATCCTGACACCTTGCCGCCAAGTCGTTCAATCTCTTCAACCACTTCGTTCCTATTGGAATAATGCGTCAAGTTCCCGGTGATTACAAATACCATTCCTGATAAATCTTTATTATTATCAGCAACTATAACAGCTTTCGGCTTCTCAAAATCAAGCAACGTTGGAATATATGCGTCCTCTGAATCGCTATATTTTTTGCACCATGCGTAGATACTACTATTCATAGTTGCTCCAAAATCGTTAAGTTGCGTAAAGTCAAAGCCATCTTCTAACGCCTCGATGAATTTTGAATAATCTCCATTGAATTGCTTACTGATAGTTTTGCTGGCCGTCTTGCCAATCAGGGCTATAGATAGTCCATAGAGATATCGTTCAAGTGTAGTATTCTTTGATTTTTCAATTGCTGCTAATAACTTCTCTGCTGATTTCTTGCCAAAACCGTCTAATTTAACCATTTTTTCTTTATGGGAATCTAATGTGTAAATATCTGATAGTTGATTAAGCCAACCTAATTCCATGAACTTTTCTAACGTGGCTTCAGATAACCCGTCAATATTCAATGCATTTTTACTAGAATAATGTGTAAGCCTTCCAAGCAATTTTCCTTTGCAGTCAGCGTTAGTACATGTAAGCACCTCTGTATCGTTAACTTTAACTATCGCTGTTTTACCACCACATATTGGACATATGTCAGGAACTTCAAACTCTGCTACATCAGCGTCACATTCAATAATCTGCGGAATGATCTCGTTCTTCTTAACTACCGTCACGTTGGCACCAACTTTGATATCCAAATCCTTCATTATACTGATATTATGTAGGGACGCACGGCTGACTGTAGTCCCCGCAAGTTCTACCGGATCGAATATAGCAACAGGTGTTAAATTACCAGTCTTACCCATAGACCACTCGATTTCTCTTAATATAGTAGACTCCTGGTCTTCTGCATACTTAAACGCAAGCTGTCCTCTTAAATGATGTGATGTGGCTCCAAGCGATTCTATGTAGGAAATATCTGCATAAGATACAACACAGCCATCAATAGGTAATCCGATTTCGTCCGCTTCTTTCTTCATACTCATCAATTGTTCTTCGATATTCCCAGCAAGCAAACTCCATGAAACAACTTCGAATCCATACGACTCTAATTCACACAATCTTTCAGAAAAATAATTGCTTTGGCTTCCATCAACTAATCTCCAAGCAACAAATTTTACATTTCTATCCGCACATATTTTGCTATCTAACTGTCTTACTGTTCCACTACACAGATTTCTTGGATTCTTGTATTTCTTATCATCAGACAATTCACTATTGATTTTATAGAATGTATTGTAATCAATAATTGCTTCGCCAAACACGACGAGTTTCTTTTTATATGGAATTGTAAGCGGAACATTGCAGAATGTTTTTACATTTTCGGTGATATCTTCACCAATGGAACCATCGCCACGAGTTTCTCCTTTAACCAACTCACCATTTTCATATGTAATGCAAACGGTCAGCCCGTCCAACTTCAGCATTAAAATCGATTTTCGGCCACCAGCAAATTTCAACAACTCATCTGGTGATTTTGTTTTGTCCAGGGATAACATCAGATACTCATGAACACTCTTCTGTAGCTTGCTCTGCACCAAATATCCTACCGATTGCGTCGGTGAATTTGCCAAGCAAAAACCTGTTTTATCCTCTTTTTCTTTTAACTCATCAAACAGCAGGTCATACTCCTGGTCGCTGACTTCTGAGTTATTTTTGTTGTAATATTCATTTCTGTAGTGATTCAGGAGCTTTGTTAGCTCCTTAATTCTTGATATATCTGTCATTTAATTCCCCTTTTCATTATTTTAGTATTTGCCCCATCAGTGCACTGTAACAGATTTCATATATCATACATCCCATGTTATCTTTTTTAATAAAATTAAGGTAAAAGTTTGAAACCTTTTGTACACCAATTAATCTTCTTAAAAATGCAGATTCGTTATATTCTGACCTATAATTATGATTAATAATGTCATCTAAACAATTATCTTCAATTAAGATATAACAGTTCTTAATATTTATCATACGATTCAATTCTTTAAAGAATCTTTCATCATGCTCCTTAATATTCCCCGCCAGCTCGTCAACTGAATTTTTTCTTTCAATGCATAATTCGTCTGTAAAGTATGTATCTTTTACAAATCCCAATTCCGGACACGCTTCAATCATAAAAGAATAGTCACCAGTTTTCAAAGCCCTCGACTTGTGTTTTATATTCTTCTTGTCAAAGTAATCAAGAATGTGTTGATTCTTTTGTTCATTAGATGTATGTAATATAATGAGATGTGAAACAAGTTCTTTCAATTGTTTTTCTGTGTAATAATATTTTATACTTTTCACCTACTTTATTATATATTTTTCAATCCAAGTATCATATGCGCTTGTATTTTGAATAAATTCGTCACCAATTTTTTCATACTTGAATTTTTTCTTTATATCAATCAGATGAATCACATCGCCAACGTCCACAGGATTATTTATAAAATTCTTTTTAGAAATCTTGCACACCTCTGTTGCACCATTGCCAAGATAATATAGCTTTATCTTTGGGGAATATTTAGTGTTAGTTTTTAATACATAGGCGAAATCTGAAAGCCTACTATCAACATAATCGACAATACCTTGGTATTCAAATTTGTTTTTGATTTTTGCTTTTAATGATAAATCCTTATCTTCGATTACACTGTATAACTCATTAAACAATCCAATATTGTCTATGTCTCGAAATTGTTTTGCAGTCTCTCTTGCATATTTTCTGATGATATTTTCATCAATTGGAAGTTTTGCTTTATTAAAAACTTTTGCATTGTATATGTCGCTATACAATTTATAAATTTTTAACAATTTACCTGGCTTTCCATATTCGCGGAAGAAATTGAGTTTAATCATTACCTCAAATTGTGATTTATCAACATCTGGATGCGTCTCAAATAATTTAATAAGATCCACAAATGTGCTGTATGACTGTCTTCCTATTTCTTGCAACCCGTTTGATACATTTTCTCCAAACCCCTTTAAGGTATTGATTCCTAAATATACAATTCCGTCATCACACATTGTTTTTCCTTTTATAATCTTCCAATCGTCAAACTTAAATACCACCCCGATTCTTTTTGCCTCATCTAAGACTTCGGCAATTTTATTTGTATCACCATCATATGAATTGATGTATGCTGTAATAAACTCTGTAGGATAATGTACCTTTAAATACATTGTTATATACGCAGTTAATGCATAAGCTGCTGAGTGCGATTTATTAAATGAGTATTTTGCAAAGACTAATATATCATCCCACAAAGTATCCACTTGTTCCTTAGTCCATCTTAAATTTGTTAATCCACTCTTTAATTCTGGCTCAATCTTTGCCATTAACTTAGGTTTTTTCTTTGCAGTGGCTTGCCTAAGTTCGTCTGGATTTCTTAATCCAGCAAGTTTTCCAATTTCAATCAACTGTTCTTGATATACTATAATTCCATATGTACTCTCCAATATCGGTATCAAGTCATCATGTAAATATGTAATCGGCTCCAAACCATTTTTTCTTGCTATATAGTTTGGAATATACGCCTTTGCTCCTGGGCGATATAACGCATTAGCTGCTGACAAGTTTTCAATACTATTGCATTTCATATCTGAAAGCATTTGTCTCATTCCCTGTGACTCGAACTGGAATATTAAAAGTGAATTTCCGTTCATGAATTCATTCCAAACCTTCTTGTCACAAAGATTGATTTTATGCGGGGCTATAAATTCATAATCCTTACCAATCATTTCAAGTACATCATATATTACATCTAATGTACGTAAACCAAGGAGATCTATCTTTACAAGCCCTAAATCGTCCGCTGTGTGCATATCCCCCTGTAAAACCCAAACGTCTTTATCTGGAACATACTCAAGTGCGCTGTAATAATCTGCATTTTTCATACAAATCACCTTTCCACAAGGGTGCATACCAAATGATTTAGGTAATCCAGACAGCTTAGAGGCATATTCAAATAATTCTGGATAGTCGTTTTTATATGAGTCCAGTACTCCATTCTCCAGTGCTTCATCAATTGTTTCGTCATCAAGTAATTTTGTCATTTCATTTGTAATTTCAAATGGTATACCAAGGACTTTGCCAATATCTTTAATTGCACCTTTCGCCCAAATGTATTGAAATACCCCAAGGCATACAACGTTCTCCCAACCATAAGTGTCTATAATGTATTTCATTACCTTGTCTCTATCTTTAGGAGAAAAGTCTGCATCTACATCTGGTATTTTTAACTCATTCTTTGTAATCTGGTTTGATTCAAGTAAATCCAAAGCTCCAACGTCAATAAATCTTTCAAAGTATAATCCATACTTAATGGGATCAATATCTACTATGCCAATGAGATATGCTAATAAAGAGCCACCTGCACTTCCCCTCGCTATTCCCCTCCGTTTTGCAGATGCAATATAACTGTGAACTAATAAATAATAACCTTCGAACCCCATTTTCAATACAGCATCTATCTCATATTTAGCCCTATCTTTGTAAATCTTAACAACCTCTTCTACTGTATCGAAGTGTACAAATTCTTTTTTTGTCTCATTACCAATTTCGTCAGATACAACTTGAGTCATATACTGTTTCCATTGTTCTAAATTCCAATCAAAAAAACCTTTATTTTTAAAACCAGTATTACACAGGCTCTTCAAATATTGTTTTTCAGATTTATAAGATTTCGGAATATCGGTGTGTGGTATAATTGGAGCAGAAAGCGGATAATTTACATTGCATTT
>Ga0213828_1003029_pt1 | contig 11490 bp, 10 predicted proteins | sample MC6MC0897MG_FD_180664 | JGI IMG/M metagenome (GOLD analysis project Ga0213828, IMG submission 180664) | Enriched soil aggregate microbial communities from Iowa State University, Ames, United States - MC6-MC0897-MG | ecosystem: Environmental > Terrestrial > Soil > Unclassified | place: USA: Iowa...
ATAGTGAAAGAGTTGAGGTAATTTCTAGTGAACGAAGTGATTTCTATGAAAAGTTTTCAGAATACATAGGTAGAGTTAAGGATATTATAATTCATGCACCATCATTAGAAACTATTAAAGAGAGTAATAACGAATTATATAATAATCTGAAATGGTATAAAAGAAATAAGGAAAACATAAGTAGAAATGCAGAAATGCTTATTGAAAATTATGAAAGTAATAAAGATAAAGAACACAAAAAGATAGAAGATTTAATATCTGAATTACAAAATATTAACCAAACCTTCTTAGTTTTAACATCAGGACCATCCTTAGATTATGAAATTTCAAATATAAAGAGATATAGAAAAGAATTCTTTATTATATGTGTAGGAAGTGCACTTAGGAGAGTGGTGGACTCTGAGATAATACCAGACATATTTGTTTTAATAGATGGACAAGAGGTAGTTTATGAGCAAATTAGAGGAGTTGAAGAGTTAGGTATACCACTTTGCTTTTTATCTACTGCATCGAAGAAGGCTGTATCAGAGTATAAGGGAGTAAAGTATATTTTTTACAATGAGGATAAAGGCAATAATATTGTAATTGATACAGGTAAGACTGTAGGGGCAGCAGCATTAAGTATAGCTACTAAATGTAATCCTAAATCTATAGTCTTAATAGGTCAGGATTTAGCTCTAGTAGATGGAAAATCTCATCATAGTCATACAACTAAGCTGTATGATTGGGGAGAATTTGGAGATTGTGTGAGAAAAAACATAGTGGTTAAAGATATTAATGGTAATGAAATATTAACTACAGAAACTTATAGCTACTTTAAGATACAAATTGAAAAAATAATAAACAATAATAGTGATATTGTGATTTATAATTGTAGTAAGGGCGCATTCATTGAAGGTGCTGAAAATATTAGTTTTAATGAGTTTATAAGTAAGGAGCAATATATATGAATAAAGAACAATTAGAGGTATTAGAAACAGCTAGTGAATATATAGTTAAATTAATTGATGGCATGTATGAAACTGTAAATTATTTTCAAAGTGATAAAGAAAAGCAAGGATTAGAGATGATACCATTATTAGGAGATGGTATTGCTTATATTATAGATGTTATAACAGTTTTGCCATTAGATATAGACAGTAGTGTTGTAATAAATATAAATACTCAATTAGCAGAATTGATACAAGGTCTTGAATATTGTGATTATGTTTTGGTTTCAGATATACTTAATTATGAAATAATACCTATATTTAATAATGTTAAAGAAGGTATGTCATGTATTATTGAAAAACAAGATAAGTCTGAAGATAAAAGCAATAAGGAGGATGTTGATTATGTAACATTAACAGGGCATTAAAAAGTAATGGTATAAACAATACATAGAATTATTGCCATAAAGCAATTGGAGGTTACTATTTTGTATAAAGATAAAAATATATTAGTAGTTATACCAGCCCGTGGAGGTTCAAAAGGGATACCAAGGAAGAATATTAGATTAATAAATAATAGTCCGCTGATTTCTTATGTTATAAATACAGCTATAAGTAGTAATTTAGTAGATGAAGTTATTGTATCAACCGATGATATAGAGATTAAAGAAGTATCCCAAAAGTATGGTGCTTTCGTTATAGATAGAGATGGAAAATTTGCAGAAGATAGTATACCATTAGATCCAGTAATATATGATGCTGTAAGTCAAATTGAGAGAATAAAAAATAAAAAATTTGATATAGTTATTACAGTTCAACCAACTTCGCCATTACTTAGAGTAGAAACTTTAGATAAAGCTATAAAAAAATTAGTAGATAATGAAGATTTAGATACAATTATAAGTGTTGTAGATGATAGACACTTAGCTTGGACAGTGGAGGATGGCAAAAGTATTCCTAAGTATGAAAAAAGGCTTAATAGACAATATTTACCAAGAGAGTTTAGAGAAACTGGAGCTATATTAGCTACTAAGCGTAGATGTATTACTGAAACTAGTAGAATAGGTAAGTGTGTAGATTTAATAGAAGTAAATAAAAATGAGAGTATAGATATAGATAGTTATGAAGATTGGTGGGTAGCAGAGAAACTACTTAAGAGAAAGAAGATATTAATTAGAACAGATGCTACTAATGAAATTGGTACAGGCCATGTTTATAGACAACTATATATAGCAAGTAGAATTATGGATCATGAAGTTGTATTCTTGATGAATAGTAAGAATGAGTTAGGTATTAACCTAGTAAAGGAGTCTAACTTTCCAATAATAATATTTAATGACAATGAGATTGAGAAGATATTAGAGGTAAAGCCAGATATAATAATTAATGATATTTTGGATACAACTAATGAATATATGTCATCCTTAAAAGAAAGAAATATATTTTCTATAAATTTTGAGGATATGGGTGAAGGTGCTAAGAAAGCAGATTTAGTATTTAATGCACTTTATGAATATAGATTACCATTAAAGAATATTTATGGTGGACATAAATATTACATTTTAAGAGATGAATTTAAAGAATATACTAAAAAGATAATAAATAGAACAGTAAATAAAATATTAGTTACCTTTGGTGGAAGTGATCCTAATAATTTTACAGAAAGGCTTACAGACATAATTGATAAGAACTATAAAGATATTAATATTGATATTATATTGGGGCTAGGATACAAGGAGAAAGAGAAGATAAAGAATAAATATAAAGATAATGATAAGATAAGTATATTTGATTCTGTAAAAAATATTAGTAGATATATGTACAGTAGTGATATAGTTATTACTTCAGGTGGGCGTACAATGTATGAAGTAGCATCATTAGGAATTCCATGCTTAGTTCTATGTCAAAATGAAAGAGAATTAACACATTTATTTGGACATGCTGGCAATGGAATAATCAATCTTGGTCTAGGTGAGCATTTAACAGAAGGTATGATAAAAAATACTATTGGTGAGTTAATCGAGAATTATGAATTGAGATCAGATATGAATACTAAGATGAAAAATATAGATTTAGAACATGGCTTTGATAATATTATTGATGTAGTAACTACAGAATATGGTGAATTCAAATCTATTAGGTTAAAGGATAAAGGAGAAATATAAATGGGGAACATTATAAGTGAAATTAAAAGCAGTAATAGCCCATTCATAATAGCAGAGATTGGAGTTAATTACTATGATATAGCTAAAAAGCTTAACATATCAGTTTTAGAAGCAGCAAAGTTAATGATAAAGGAATCAAAAGAAGCAGGTGCAGACGCAGCAAAATTTCAATCTTACAAAGCTGAAAAGATAGCATCTAAACAATCTCCAGCATATTGGGATCAAACAGAAGAAAGTACATCATCCCAATATGAACTATTTAAAAAGTTTGATAAATTTGGTAAAGATGAATATGAAGAGTTAGCTAGTTACTGCACTTCAATAGGAATTAAATTTATGTCAACACCATTTGATTTTGAATCAGCAGATTATCTTAATGATTTTATGGATATATATAAAATCTCATCTTCAGATTTAACAAACTTGCCATTTATAAAACATATGGCACAGAAACAAAAACCCATATTTTTATCTACTGGAGCTGCAACGATAGGAGAGATAGAATCAGCAGTGAATTGTATCTTAGAAACAGGAAACAGGGACATTGCTATTATGCACTGTGTTTTAGATTATCCAACTGCAAATGAAAATGCTAATTTGAACATGATAAAACACTTACAAGAAATATTTCCAGGGTACTTACTAGGATATTCAGATCATACTAAACCTGATGAAAGTATGCTAATATTAACTACAGCTTATGAGTATGGAGCTATAATAATAGAAAAACATTTTACATTAGATAAAAATTTAAAAGGAAATGATCATTATCATGCTATGGATACTGAGGATTTAAGAAAATTTAACAGAAATATAGAATTACTAAGAGTAATAAAGGGAGAATATTGTAAAAGACCATTAGAATGTGAACAATCAGCAAGAAAACAAGCAAGGAGAAGTATAGTTCTTACAAGAGATGTTAAACAGGGAGAGAAGATAAGTAAAGACTTAATAACATTCAAAAGACCAGGAACAGGAATATCTCCATCGGATTTAGAAAAGGTTATAGGTCGTAAAGTAGCATCAGATTTAGTAGAAGATACTATATTAACATGGGAATATATTAACTAAAATTTTAATAGACAATAATTTGGTTTATGTAATTACATAAAGTAAATGATTGAAATACATATGAATTCTAGTAAAGTTTTTATACTCTGATACATAGTATGTCTATTATTTGTATAGGAACTTTATTTATACGTTAAAATCTTTTTCTAAAGATGATATTGTTATTGTAGGAGTTCCAGTTTATGCAGGGGCTGCATTTATAGGGCAACATTCCTTTTCTGAAACCTTGGCTAAAGACAGACCTGATGAAAAGGATATGGATATAGTTAGTGATTTTGCTGATATTGGCTATTTAAAACATAAAGAAGAGTTAGAGATTAATTTTATTTATAGAAAAGAACCAGAATTATTTTTATGAAAATAAATACATTAATGAGCATTAACGGCTGAAAATTGCTGTTAATGCTTTTTAAAGGCCATAAAGTTATTATAAAAAATAACGATAAATAAAGTAATTTTATTTTTACATATGTATTACCAAAATTCTACTCAAGAGGGGATTAAACTTATGAAAAGCTTAAAATGGAAAATAATATCTACTGTTCTTACTATGATTATAATAATTTCATTGTCTATGATGTTAATGGGACTTTTTAAATCATTTAACGTTACTAAAAATATCATTAATAAACAATCAGAAGATGCAATAGGTGCAGGGTATAATATGCTAGATATCTATCTTAAAGAGCAGTTTGGAACATTAAGTCTTAATGATGAAGGTAAACTGTCAGACTCTTCTGGTAAGCCAATTGATGGAAGATTTGAGTATATTGATAAATTAGCAGAAGGCTCTAATATTGTTGCCACTGTTTTTGCTAAGTCAGGTAATGATTATGTAAGAGTTTTGACTACAATTAGAGATGAAAAAGGAGAGCGAATTATTGGAACAAAATTAGATTCTAATGGTGAAGCCTACAAAGAGATTTCAAAGGGAAATGCATATTTAGGTGATGCTGATATTTTAGGTGAAAAGTATATGACAAAGTACGCTCCTATTATAGGAGATAATAAAGAAGTTATAGGTATTTACTATGTTGGGAAGTCTATAGAATCTATTATGGATATATATAGTGAAGGAGTTATATCTACTATTAAATCAGTAGGTATAGTAGTTATCATTGGATTGCTTATATCCGCTGCTATAAGTTACATGGTAGGAACGTCATTTACAAAACCGATTACTGTTTTAACTGGAATTATAAAGAAGCAGTCAAACTTAGATTTTAGACTTGATGAAAAGGGAGAAGCAATAAAATACATAAAAAGAAAAGATGAAATAGGTATAATGGCAAATTCTCTTAAGGTTATGGAGGACAATGTACGAGACTTTATTATAAAAACTTCAGAGGGTGCAGAAAAAGTAGTGGCAACTTCACAGGAATTAACAGCAACATCGGAGCAGTCGGCTATAGCTTCTGAAGAGATATCAAGAACTATAGAAAATATAGCTAGTGGAGCAAGTAGCCAAGCTCAAGATACAGGGGAAGCAGCTTTAAGTGTAGAAGAAATGGGCAATTTATTAGAAGAAAATAAAGAATATACAAAGGAAGTAAATAAAGCTGCAAAAGATATAGAAAAAGAAAAAGAAGAAGGTTTTATTATATTAAAGGATTTGGTATCAAAAACGGAAGAAAGTAATAATGCTTCTAAAGATGTATATGAAATTATAATAAGTAATAATGAAAGTGCAGAAAAAATAGAAAAGGCAAGTTCAATGATTCAATCCATATCTGCACAAACAAATCTTCTTGCTCTAAATGCAGCTATCGAAGCAGCAAGAGCTGGTGAGCATGGAAGAGGTTTTGCAGTGGTAGCGGAAGAAATAAGAAAACTTGCAGAAGAATCTAATAATTTTACAGGAGAAATTAAAACTGTAATAGAAGAGTTAAAATTCAAGTCTGAAAATGCAGTAAATAGAATGCAAGAAGTGAAAAACATAATAGATTCACAATCCGAAAGTGTAGAGAAAACAGAAGAAAAATTTCATAGAATAGCAAATTCTATAGAAATAACTAATAATGTTATAGGTAAGCTTAATGAATCAGCAGAAAAAATGAATGAAAATAAAGAAAAGCTTGTAGATCTAATGCAAAATTTATCAGCAATAGCAGAAGAAAATGCAGCTGGAACTGAGGAAGCTTCAGCAGCCATAGAAGAACAATCAGCAAGTATAGAAGAAATAGCAAATGGCAGTGAAGGATTAGTAAATATTATAGATGAACTACAAGGTATTATTAATAAATTTACAGTTTAGTTAAGGAGCCTGACCCCACAGTAGCTAAAGTATATTCACTAAACTTCGATAATAAGAATATGAAAAGTTTGGTGGGGAATTGGCCCACATAGGGAGTGAGATAATGAGATTAAGTAGAAATATGGCCTCTGTAAGGATATTAAATAGTTATACTAAAAATTTAGCAGCTCAATCTAAGTCTTATAGCAGTATTAGCTCAGGACTTAAAGTACAGACTTATAGAGACAATCCTAATGCTAAGGCTAAGAGTGATAAGTTGAAGTTAGAGATTAGAGGGCTTCAAATGGCTACTAGAAACATTCAAGATAGTGTAAGTCTTATACAAACTATGGATGGTGGTATGCAAAGTATAAGTGAGTCTTTACAAAGGGCTAGAGAACTTATGGTTCAAGCTGGAGGAGCTACTACGGAGGAAGACAAAGCTACTATTCAAAAGGAAATAGACCAAAATCTAGAACATATAACTTTTACCGCCAATAATACAGAAATGAATGGTGTAAAGCTGTTAGCTGATAAAAATAACCCAGGCGATACAGTTGATCTACTTATTGGAGCAACTAGTGGCGATGTAATTAAACTACCAACATATAATTTTACATCTTCAGGATTAGGACTTGTGAATACTGATGGTAGCAATAAGATAAGTGTGGACAACATAAATGATGGTTTAAATCGCTTAGATGATGCCATAAATCAGTTGAATTCTGGAAGAGGAAAGTATGGAGCTCTAAGTAATAGAATGGAGTCTACTGTAGATTATACTAGTGAAATAGCAGGTAAGGTTGAAGGTGCAGAGGCTACTGTTACTGGAACTGATGTAGCATTTGAAATGATCGAGTATTCTAAAAGCTCCATTTTGGTAGAATCTGGTATGGCTATGATGGCTCAAACAAATCAATTTCCAAAGGATATTTTGCAAATATTAAGCAATGTATATCCTAATAAATAAAAAAAAGTAATTTCATGTAGCAAATAAGGAATTTCAAGTAGAAAGTGAATAATTTTAAGTGGAAATGTTGAAAAAAAGAAAAATATAGTATATAATGCAAATATGTGAAAAATTTAATAAGCAAAACTCACGAAAGTTAGTGACGCAAAGCTATAGGGGCTAAGCCTTAGGGGATGCCAGCCAGTTGCCAAAGAGTAAGTACACTTTTTGTTTTAGGTATTATAGAAGTATATAATATTTTTATTCTAACCTTTTTTGTAATTGAAAGCTACTCTTTTTGAGTAGCTTTTTATTGTGCAAAGTTTCTGAATTTTCACATGAAAATTGCAATAAATTTTATGGGATATATTACATTGTAAACATTTACTAAATTTGTGTTTTACAATTAATATTTATATAAGGTTATATGCAACCAATATTATTTAAAGTTTAACAGGGTATATTTTACTAATGATAAAATTTGTAGAAATGTTTCTATTAAAGGTAAGTTTGAAGTGCGTAAAAATAAATAATAATTCGTGTAACTAATAAAAAAAGAAGGGAAATCAAAGTTTATGTCTAATTTATAAAAAATAAGTATGTTCTTATAGGATGTGGGAGGTATAAAATGTCACAAAATGAAGTATACGGGTTGCTGAAAAAATCTATGAACGTAACTGTTGAGGCAAATAAGGCTATTGCTAATAATATAGCAAATGTAAATATGAAAGATTATAAGAGGTATTATGTTCCCTTTGAACAGGTTATGGAAGAGTCAACAGCTAGTGATAAGTTAAAAATTACAAATGAAAAACATATAGGAACGAGAAGTAAGGATGTACAAGTTAAAAGAGATGACAGTACGTCTATGAGAGAAGATGGAAATAACGTGGATATTGAATCAGAAATGACAAGTCAAGCTTCTAATACCATGATGTATGAATCGTTAGTTAGATTTGCCAGTGGAAAAATAAACAGTACAAGTAGAGTTATAAAAGGAGGGAACTAAAAATGGAGGCATTTAGGGGGTTAAGAATTTCAGCTAGTGGGCTTACAGCAGAACGATTAAGAATGGACACTATATCATCTAATATTGTTAATGCAGGGACTACTAGAGGAGAAGATGGAAAACCCTATGTAAGAAAAATAGCTGTGTTTCAAGAAAATTTAAAAGAAGCTTACAATAAAAGCAATGGAAAAGTAGAGGACAAGTTAAATGGCATTAAAGCAGTAGGCATTGTAGATGATGAATCAGAGCTTACTAAAGTATATAATCCAAGTCATCCTGATGCAGATGAAGAAGGATTTGTAACTATGCCTAATGTAAATATCTCAAATGAAATGGTAGAGTTAATTGCATCAAGTAGAGCTTATGAAGCAAATGTCAATGCAATGAATGCACAAAAGAGTATGTTTTTAAAAACTTTAGAAATAGGTAAATAATAGAATAGGAGAAGTACTTTATGATAAACAGTTACATACCAAACGCAACAATTTTTCAAAATGAATTACAACAAATCTATGGGGTAAAAGAAAAGGATACTGAGGAGAATAGCTCTTCAAATGGCACAGGTTTTGCAGCTATTATGAAGGATGAGTTACAAAAGGTGAACGATTTGCAGGTGGAAGCAGATAATAATATTAAAGGATATATTGCTGGAGAAAAAAGTATCAATGAAGTAGTGTTAGCCACAGAAGAAGCATCTATGTCCTTAGAGCTTGCTATTCAAATAAGAAATAAGCTGGTTGATGCTTATAAGGAATTTAATAATATGCAAGTATAATGGAGGTAAGGATTAGATGAGTAAGCTATCGGAGCTAATGAAGAAGATAAAAGATAAGTGGAATTCCATGTCGAAAACTAGAAAGATAGCTTTAGTGATAATTTCAGTGGTGACAGTTTTAGCAATAGGAACTCTGCTTTATGTATCACTTAAACCAAAGTATACAGTTTTATTTTCAAATATGGATTCCCAAGATTCAGGAAAGATTATAGCCAATTTAGAAGGCAAAGGAACTAAGTACAAAATAGAAGGAAATTCAATCTTAGTTGAAAAATCTCAAGTAGATAAATTGAGAATGGAAATGCTATCAGAGGTGCAAATAACAGAAGGAAGTCAAGGATTTGAACTTTTTGATAAAGGTAGCATAGGAGCTACAGATGAAGAGTCAAGAATAATGTATCAAAGAGCACTTTCTGGAGAATTAGAAAGAACTATAAAGGGATTTGAGGAAGTTGAAGCAGCAAAGGTAAATTTAGTTTTACCTAACAACTCAGCCTTTGTAACTAAACCAGCTCCTGCCAGTGCCTCAGTAACGGTAAAGCTAGTACCAGGAAATGAACTTTCACCAGAGCAAGTTAAGGCTATTGTGCACTTAGTAACAGGCAGTGTGGAAAACTTAGATAAGGAAGATGTTACAATAGTATCAGACAATTTGAAGTTATTAACAGAAGGTTTATTTGATAATGAAAATGGAACTCAGGCTACTAGCACAGAAAATCAAATTGATTCAATTAAAAAAGTTGAAAAAGAATATGAAAAGAAAATTTTAAATGTACTAGAGCCAATTTACAAAGATAATGTAAAAGTATCTGTAAATGCAGAGCTTAACTTTGATGCTGTAAAGCAAAATAATGTTACATATGATCCGAAAACTTCAGCGGTAGTAAGTGAGCATATTATTAAAGATAATAGTAAAGATACTGAAAATACTTCTGGAAGTACTGTGGATAACAATATGACTAATGCGCAAGATGCAGAAAAAAATACTGAAAAAGCAGGTCATTCTGAAGAAACTAGAAATTTTAATAATTCTAAAAGTGAAGAAACAGTGGTAAAGGCTCCAGGGCAAGTAGAGAGAATTACCACATCTGTAGTTGTTAATGGAGATATAGATAATGCTACTAAAAATACTATAAAAAATTTAGTTTCTGATGCCATTGGTTTCGATAAAGATCGAGGAGATGGAATTTCAGTTGAAAGTTTAGATTTTAATGATGATTATAAAACTCAAGCGGAAGAAGAAATTAACGCTATGAAGGAATCAGAAGCAAAATCTAGAAGGATTAAGCTTATTGCTTTAGGAGCAGGAGCGGTTATAGCACTTATACTTATTATTGTATTTATTTCTATTCTTAGAAGTAAGAGAAAAGAAGAAGACGAAGAAGATGAAGAGGCTGTAGAAGGACTAGATGTAGTTATAGGAGATGAAACTTTAGAAACAGTGGCAGATTTATATAAAGATTTAGATTTAGAAGCAGAAACTGAAAGAGAAAAAGTCATGAAAGAAGTTAAAAAATATGCAGAAAAGAAACCAGAACAGGTAGCTGATATTATAAAATCATGGATGACTGATGAAGAAGGGAGATAGTAATGGCTAAAACAGAAAAATTTACCGGTATTCAAAAAGCAGCAATATTATTTATCTCTTTGGGACCAGATGCATCTGCAGCAATAATAAAAAGATTAAATGAAAGAGATATACAAAAGGTAACCTATGAGATTGCTAATATGTCATCGGTTAGGGCTGAAGACAGACAAGCTGTTTTAGATGAGTTTATGGAATTAAATAAGGCTAAGGATTATATTCTTGAAGGTGGAGTAGAGTATGCTAGAAGCGTTTTATCTAAAGCTTTAGGCACTCAAAAGGCCAATGATATTTTAGAGAGAGTTACAGAGTTTTCACAGCAGTTTAGACCTTTTTCTATTGCTAGAAAAGCTGATGCAACTCAGCTTATGAATGTAATTTCAGGAGAACATCCTCAAACTATAGCATTAATACTTTGCCATTTACAGCCAGATAAAGCGGGTCAGATAATGTCCTCACTTCCATCTGAATTGCAGAGTGAAGTTGCTTTTAGAGTTGCGACTATGAGTAATATATATCCAGTAGTAGTGAAGGAAATTGAAGCTGTGTTAGACAGCAAGTTATCTTCAGTGGTTACTAGTGAAAGCTCTGTTATAGGAGGAGTTCAATCTTTAGTTAACATACTTAACCAAGTTGATAGGACTACAGAGAAAAATATTACAGAAGGTCTTGAAAGAGAAGATATGGAACTTGCAGATAAAGTTAAGGAATCTATGTTTGTATTTGAAGATATTATCACTATCAATGATGTGGAAATTCAAAGAATTTTACGTG
>Ga0213828_1003031_pt1 | contig 11487 bp, 13 predicted proteins | sample MC6MC0897MG_FD_180664 | JGI IMG/M metagenome (GOLD analysis project Ga0213828, IMG submission 180664) | Enriched soil aggregate microbial communities from Iowa State University, Ames, United States - MC6-MC0897-MG | ecosystem: Environmental > Terrestrial > Soil > Unclassified | place: USA: Iowa...
AGTGGTGGCCATGGCGGTTTCCGGGTTGATGCTGTTGTTATGGTCGTTCATCTCAAACCCCCAGTTCCTGGCGTTGACGGCGCAGGTGTTCGGGCATTTCCTTGTACACGTCCTCGAACATCGAGGCTGCGCTCGGGATGTGGCCGTTGGCCAGGGTACCGTACTGTTCGGCTTCCTTCTGCGCCGCGATGACCGCAGCTTCGAACTCGGCGGTGACGGCCTGGTGTTCTTCCTCGGACCAGTGGCCGATCTTGATCAGGTGCTGCTTCAGGCGGGCGATCGGGTCGCCCAGCGGGAAGTGGCTCCAGTCATCGGCGGGGCGGTACTTGGACGGGTCGTCGGAGGTCGAGTGCGGGCCGGCACGGTAGGTGACCCACTCGATCAGGCAAGGACCCAGACCACGGCGGGCGCGTTCGGCAGCCCAGCGCGAGGCGGCGTAGACAGCGACGAAGTCGTTGCCGTCGACGCGCAGCGAGGCGATGCCACACCCTACGCCACGGCCGGCGAAGGTGGTCGATTCACCGCCAGCAATCGCCTGGAAGGTGGAGATCGCCCACTGGTTGTTGACCACGTTGAGGATCACCGGCGCGCGGTACACATGGGCGAAGGTCAGGGCGGTGTGGAAGTCCGACTCGGCAGTGGCGCCGTCGCCGATCCAGGCCGAGGCGATCTTGGTATCGCCCTTGATCGCCGAGGCCATGGCCCAGCCGACCGCCTGCACGAACTGGGTCGCCAGGTTGCCGCTGATGGTGAAGAAACCTGCCTCGCGCACCGAATACATGATCGGCAGTTGGCGGCCCTTGAGCGGGTCACGCTCGTTGGACAGCAGCTGGCAGATCATCTCCACCAGCGACACGTCGCGGGCCATGAGGATGCTCTGCTGGCGGTAGGTGGGGAAGCACATGTCGGTGCGGTTCAGCGCCAGGGCCTGGGCGCTGCCGATGGCTTCCTCGCCCAGGCTCTGCATGTAGAAGGACATCTTTTTCTGGCGCTGGGCAACCACCATGCGGCTGTCGAAGATACGCGTCTTGAGCATGGCGCGCATGCCTTGACGCAGGACCATTGGGTCGATGTCCTCGGCCCACGGGCCAAGTGCGTCGCCATGCTCGTCCAGCACTCTGATCAAGCTGTTGGACAGCTCGGCGGTGTCGGCAGCGTCGACGTCGATCGAAGGTTTACGGGCAATACCTGCATCGTTCAGACGCAGGTAGGAAAAATCGGTCTGGCAGCCTGGCCGGCCGGTTGGCTCGGGCACATGCAAACGCAGGGGGGCGTACTCGTTCATGCTTTTTACGCTCGCTCGAATGTTGTTTTTGTGAGCTCTGAAGCGGCCGCCGCTGAGTACCGGCTCGTGACTGGCAAGTCAGCGTCCCCTACATCTTAGTGGCACGGCAGAAGAATATTTCTCTCAAGTTGGTTGCCTTTGCCGACGGGCGCAGATAAACATTCCGCATAAACACAAAAAACCGGTGAATTTGTCTCATGCGCAAACTCGATCGTACCGATATCGGCATTCTCAACAGCCTTCAGGAAAACGCCCGCATCACCAATGCAGAGCTGGCGCGTTCGGTTAACCTGTCGCCCACCCCCTGTTTCAACCGGGTCAAGGCCATGGAGGAACTTGGGGTGATCCGCCAGCAGGTGACCTTGTTGTCACCGGAGGCGCTGGGGCTGGATGTGAATGTGTTCATCCATGTGAGCCTGGAAAAACAGGTGGAGCAGTCGCTGCACCGGTTCGAGGAGGAGATCGCCGAGCGCCCCGAGGTGATGGAGTGCTACCTGATGACCGGCGACCCGGACTACCTGCTGCGGGTGCTGTTGCCGAGCATTCAGGCGCTGGAGCGGTTTCTCGATTACCTGACGCGGTTGCCGGGAGTGGCGAACATTCGCTCGAGTTTTGCCTTGAAGCAGGTGCGCTACAAGACCGCCTTGCCGTTGCCGGCCAATGGCATGACCCTGCGCGAATAAAGGGTTGCCAGTGCTGGCCTCTTCGCGGGACAAGCCCGCTCCCACACCGGTGAATCAAAGAGCAACAGGGTACCTGTGGGAGCGGGCTCGCCCCGCGAAGAGGCCGGCACTGGCAACCCAGTAGGTGCTTGATATTTTAAACACCCCCAGCCTATGTTGTTGTCAGCCATAACAACAAGGACACGCGTCATGACCACCGCAGGCCAGAGCACCCTCGCCGAACACCTTCACGGCATCGATGAAATCGAATGCGTCACCCCCGACCTCAACGGTGTGCCGCGCGGCAAAGTGATGACTGCCGAGGGCTTCCTCGAAGGCCGGCGTCTGCAGATGGCCCGTGGCGTGCTGTTGCAATGCATCATGGGCGGCTACCCGCCGGCAAGGTTCTACGGCAGTGATGACGGCGACCTGGCGCTGGTGGCCGAGCCCACGCAAATTCACCGCCTGCCCTGGAGCGAGGATGGCCGCGCCCTGGCCATCTGCGACGCCAACGAACTGGATGGCAGGTCGTCTGCGTTGTCCACTCGCGGCCAGCTCAAGGCGGTGATCGCCCGCTACGCAGCCTTGGGCCTGGCCCCGGTGGTGGCAACCGAACTCGAATTCTTTGTCTTTGCACCCAACACCGACCCCGTGCAGCCCTTTCTGCCGCCCCTAGGCAAGGATGGCCGCCGGGAGCTTGGCCATTCGGCGTTCAGTGTCAGCTCCAACAATGGCTTGCGGCCGTTCTTCAACGAGGTCTACCAGTGCATGGCAGCGCTCGGCCTGCCACGTGACACCTTCATGCACGAGATGGGCATCAGCCAGTTCGAGATCAACCTGTTGCACGGTGACCCGCTGCTGCTGGCCGACCAGACCTTCCTGTTCAAGCACCTGCTCAAGGAAGTAGCGCTCAAGCATGGGCTGACCGTGGTGTGCATGGCCAAGCCCCTGGCCAAGACCCCCGGCAGTTCCATGCACATTCATCAGAGCCTGGTGGAGATCGGCAGCGGGCGTAACGTGTTCAGCGATGAGCAGGGACAGCCGACCGCCACCTTCCTGCACTTCATCGGTGGCCTGCAGGCGTGCATGGCGGACTTCACCGCGTTGTTTGCGCCCAATGTCAATTCCTACCAGCGCCTGTGCCACCCGTACGCCTCGCCCAACAACGCCTGCTGGTCCGAGGATAACCGCGCGGCGGGCTTGCGCATACCGGCCAGCGCGCCCGTGGCCCGGCGCGTGGAAAACCGCTTGCCCGGCGCCGATGCCAATCCGTACCTGGCGATTGCCGCAAGCCTGGCTGCCGGGTTGCACGGCATCGAGCAACGCTTGCAGCCGGCGCCGGCCATCCAGGGTGAGTTCGAGGTGCCAGAGCACCTGAGCCTGCCGTGCACCCTGCACGCAGCACTGCAGCGCCTCAAGCGCAGCGCGCTGGCGCGGGAACTGTTCGGCAACGAGTTCATCGAAGGCTATGTTGCCAGCAAGACGCTGGAGCTGACCGACTTCTTCGACGAGATCACGCCGTGGGAGCGTCGGGTGCTGGCAGCACAGGCCTGATCGCGACACAACCGCTACTGGACGCGTCCCCTGCACGCTATTTCGCAGGCAAGGGACTGCGCTGCAACACAATTGCTTTTATGCTTGCCAGGCCAACGCCACCTGACCAAGGAGCCCGACGGGACGTATGCGAAACATCTGGAAGCCGTTTCAGTCGCTGTATTTCGCTGCCTTGATGATGCTTATCGGCTCAGGCCTGCTCAGTACCTACCTGGCACTGCGCCTGGCGGCCGACCATGTCGACAGCTTGTGGGTCGGTGCGTTGATGGCGGCCAACTACTTCGGCTTGGCCGTGGGCGGCAAGGTCGGCCACCGGCTGATCGGCCGGGTAGGGCACATTCGCGCGTATGCCACCTGCGCCGGTATCGTCTGCGCGGCGGTGCTCGGCCATGGCATGACCAATTGGTTGCCGGCCTGGGTCGGGCTGCGGATGGTGGTCGGCCTGGGGATGATGTGCCAGTACATGGTCATCGAAAGCTGGCTCAACGAACAGGCCGATGCCAAGCACCGCGGTGCGGTATTCAGTGGCTACATGATCGCCTCTTACCTGGGGTTGGTGCTCGGCCAGCTGATTCTGGTGGTGCACCCCGAGCTCGGCCCTGAACTGCTGATGCTGGTCGCCATGTGCTTCGCCCTGTGCCTGGTGCCGGTGGCGATGACCCGGCGCATTCACCCGGCGCCTTTGCGCCCGGCCCCGATGGAGCCGAAGTTCTTCATCAAGCGGGTGCCGCAGTCGTTGAGCACGGTGCTCGGTTCGGGCCTGATCGTCGGTTCGTTCTACGGCTTGGCGCCGCTGTACGCTTCCAATCAGGGGCTGTCCACCGAGCAGATCGGTCTGTTCATGGGTAGTTGCATCTTTGCCGGGCTGCTGGTGCAGTGGCCGTTGGGCTGGCTGTCCGACCGCTACGACCGCGCGTTACTGATCCGCAGTGCTGCCGTGGGCCTGGCGGTGGCCTCTGCGCCGCTGGCCCTCTTGCCCAGCGTGCCGCTGGAGTTGCTGTTCGGTATCGGCTTTGTCATTTCATTATTGCAGTTCTGCCTGTACCCCTTGGCAGTTGCGTTCTCCAATGACCACGTGGAGAGCGAGCGGCGGGTCTCGCTGACCGCCATGCTGCTGGTCACTTATGGTGTGGGCGCTTGTATCGGCCCTCTGGCGGCGGGCGTATTGATGAAAGTGCTGGGCGCGCAGATGCTGTATGCGTTCTTCACGTTCTTCGCGCTGGTGCTGGTGTGGCGCATTCGGCCGAAAGCGGTCACCGGGCTGCACCAGGTGCAGGACGCGCCGCTGGGCCACGTGGCAATGCCGGCGGCCGGTTCGCCGTTGTCGGCAGCGCTCGACCCACGGGTCGATGAGCAGACGGTGCAGGATGTGATGCAGGCGCCGGTGGCGGCGGAGGATACGGAAGCGGACCAAGGCTCGGTAGAGCGCGAAGCCAAGGCGCAACCTGAAGTCGACAAGTCTGTGTGAGGTCAGGCCGCCCAGCGTTGAAGGCCGAATGAGCCGTATCCGTCGCTGGGCGTCGCGGTGACTCACCGCCGATCACAACACCTTGATGGCGTGCAGGTGGAATTTCAGTATCGTTCCGTCCTTGGTGCCTGCGTGCAAGAACCAGTGACGGAGTGTCTCGAATCGGTCTTTGTAGACCGACAGAACCTGCGAGACCCGATGGCCGTCTTTGTCACGTAAGTAAAACTCGACGTCTTCGGCGCCCGTCAGGTTGCCGTCCCATTTGTCGAGTAATTCAATCTTCCATTGATCCTGGAAGAAGGGGGCCTTGTTCAGGAGCACCGAAGGATTGAGTCCGCTGGTGAGCTCATGTGTCAGCCCGTACCCATACATACCCAGCCAGCCGTTGCTGTTTTGCTCAAGCCTTGCGTTATTGAACTTGGCGTCTGCGGTGCTGTTGATTCGATAAATGAGGCGGTTCGCCGTTTCTTCGATGAAGGTGAATTTGAATGTGAGCGGTTTGAAACTGACTGAATCACCTCGTTCGTCGTCGGTACACAACCAGCCGTCCTGGTTTGCAGCAAAAGGCGGATAGGCCCAATAAGGTGTATCAACCACCCCGATCCGGCCAAACTGGCTATGCAATTCTGCGGTAAATGTGGAACGAATCATGCGCTGTCTGCTCCTCTGACCCGCCCAGCCGGGCGGTACAAAACCACATTAAGCAGCCGACAAAACAGCGGTAAGCGGGAAACCTTGCTGGTCAGCAAACCCGGTTGCCCGCATGCAAGGTCGGTAATGGCGCCAACAAAAACGCCACCCGTTTGGGTGGCGTTGGCGCATCAGGCGATGACCTCAATAGTCGTCTTTATCGAACCGTCGCGCTTCACGCTGCAACTGGTAGACGAAGCTTTCGATCTTGCGTTGCGCCTGGCCGTTGAGGTTATGAAAGCGCACGCCGGCGAAGGTGGTGTTGATACGCTCCTCGAAGTGCAGGTGGCGCAGCTCGACCATGGTGTCGATCAGGCCCAGCGGGTTGCCGGCCTTGAAGCGCTCGTACACCTGGCCCAGTTGCAGGCGGTCCTCGACGTTGCTTTCGAAGCGCAGCTTGCAGCCGGTGGCAGAGATGTCCAGCAGCTTGCCGCGCAGGGCGCCGTTGCCTTTGAGGTGGGTGCCGTCGAGGATGACATCGACCAGCTGCGACAGCTTCAACGCGGCGCGAAAGGCGTTGCGGCGCTGGTGGTAGGTCATTTCTTCCGGCATCGCGCCGCGGTAGCAGCGGTGGCCGTCGACTTCGCTGATGGTCAGCGGGGCAGTGCATTCCCAGGCGATGCGCACGCCATCGTGGAAGCCTTCGACGCGGAACGGTTCGCCGTTCTCGATGAATTTTTCGCCGTCGCGGGGGATCATTTCGTCCAGCGCCAGGGTATTGCTGTCGCGGTCAACATTCACCACGTAGCTCTGGAACCGCTGGTTGCGATCATGGAAGGTGATGATCAGGGGGTCATGGCTTTCCTGCAGCTGTCGCAGGTTGGCTGCGATCTCCAAAGGTGTACTCAGCACCTTCGGCGGCTGCGGGGCATCGGCTTCATTGAACACGGCTAATCAATCTCCAGGCAAAAACGACACACGCAAGTAACGGCATTTTGCCAGTATGTTCCGTGCCTTGATAGAAGTATCACACTTGGCTGAGGGCGCGCGGCTTGGCCAGCAGCGAGGTGCCGCCACGGCTGTCGTAGAGCGACGGAGAATCGCCACCCATGAGGATTCTGATCTGGTTGTTGGTGACGTGTTGCTGCACTTGGATGATGCGCCCGTTGGTCTCGTTGATCTGCTGGCAGGTGTCCATCAGTTGCGAGAGCATATCGAGCCGTTGCAGCATTGTTTCGCCATGCTGCGACTGCGCTGCCACTGCCTGCACACCGGCGCGGTCGGCGCTAAGGCCGAGGCCGGTGAGCAACTGGCTGCGCCGCTGCCCATGCTGCTCGAGCAAGATGATCAATAACTGCTTGCGGGCCAGGATCTGTTCCAGCAGCGCCATCTCGCGGCCATGCAGGGCGACCGCTTCTTTATGAAGGAGGTCGAGCAGTTCCTGCATCGGGGCGATGTCATCTTCGATCAGTTGCAGCAAGGTGGTGTCGTGCATGGCTAACTCTTGGCTTTGTTAAGCGTCCGTGAAGTCAGCGCGCCGAACGGTCAGCGCTGGGCTTCGAAATCGAGCAGTTTGCTGGCGACCCGGCCGGCATCGACCTGGTAGCTGCCATCGGCGATCGCCTGTTTCAACTCGGCCACGCGGGCACTGTTGACCACGGGCTGTTCGCGCAGCGTGTCGCTGATCTTTTGCAACTGCTGTGCCTCTTGGCTGAGGTGTACGGCTTCTCCGCTGGCGCTGGTGCTTTTAGGCGCTTCCTGGCTCGCGCCGGGCTTTTCGGCGGTGCCGGGCGCGGCATTGCCGCGAACGCCGCCCGTGACGGACGGAGAGTTATTCAAACGACTGAAGTCGATGACCATGATCAGAAACCTCTGGGTATTTGGACGCTTGCCTTGTTTTCGGCCAACCCGAAAGAAACTTTAGGCACAAATGCATAGCCGCCTGTCAGCAAGCTCGCGAACCCGTGTTCTGACACAGTTTAGGAAAAGCGGTTCCACACTGCCAGCGCAATCCTGCTACATCGTCACCTCGACCTGGCCGGGGCCGGTCACGCGGGCCTTGATCACCCGTTTAGAGTTGAGGTTGCGCACCCGGATCTGTTCACTCAGGCCACCCTTGCTCAGCGCTTCGCCTGGCATGCGCACGCTCAGGCTGCCGCTGCGGGCGATGATCACCACGTGGTCGCCCTTGCGCACCACTTCGGCTTGCTCAAGGTGCTGCGGGGTGAGCACCTGGTCGATGACCGTAGGGCGCAGCATCTTCATGCCCACCGCCTGGTCCAGCTCGCTGAGAAAGCCCTGGCCGAGGGTGCCGACATCACGCTCGCGCAGGGCCACGTCACCTTCGCCGACCACGTTGTCACGCTTGAGCGGGCGGGTGACCACCACCACATCGCGGAACAGCCGCACCGTTGCCGGCACAAACACGGTCCACGGTGCCGCACTGTCGCAACGCACCCGCACTGTGACCCGTCCCAGTGGCTGCGCGGGGCTTTCCAGCGAAGCGTCCAGCGGCTGGCTGCACAATGGCATGCGCAAGCGCGGGTCGAGGGTGCTGACCTGGATCTCGTAACGGCCGACGGTTTGGGTGGTGGCCAGATAATCTTCTACGGTGAATTCAAGAAACCCTTGGGTGACACCGATAAGCTGTTCAGGCAAGGTAAACGCGTCCGCCAGCGTGCGAACGCCGGGCACCAGCAGGCACAGCGTGGCCAGCGAGCCAGTCAGCAGGTGCGTCAATCGTCGGAAAAATGTCGTTTTCGTGTACATGGCGCTCAAAAAAGCAAAGCCCGTGCCGACTCGGTACCTGATTTGCAACGAAAGGCTGAAACGTAAAGGAGTCTGGCATGGCGGGTGTTATGGATTCGGTCAACCAGCGCACACAGCTGGTGGGGCAGAATCGCCTGGAATTGTTGCTGTTTCGCCTCAATGGCGGCCAGCTCTACGGCATCAACGTGTTCAAGGTCAGGGAGGTGCTGCAGTGCCCTGCGCTGACCGTGCTGCCCAAGTCCCACCCGGTGGTGCGCGGCGTGGCCAACATTCGCGGGGCGACCATCCCGATCCTCGACCTGTCGATGGCTACTGGTTTGGCGCCACTGCAGGAGGACACGCGCAACAGTTTTGTGATCATCACCGAGTACAACACCAAGACCCAGGGCTTTCTGGTGCACTCGGTCGAGCGCATCGTCAACATGAACTGGGAAGAAATCCATCCGCCACCCAAGGGCACCGGCCGTGACCACTACTTGACTGCGGTCACCCGGGTGGATAACCGCATGGTCGAGATCATCGACGTGGAAAAGGTGCTGGCCGAAGTGGCGCCGTCGTCCGAGCAGGTGTCTGCCGGTGTGGTCGATGCCGAGGTGCAGGACAAGGCCGTGTTGCTGCGGGTGTTGACCGTCGACGATTCGTCGGTGGCGCGCAAACAGGTCAGCCGCTGCCTGCAAACCGTCGGCGTCGAAGTGGTGGCGCTCAACGATGGCCGCCAGGCGCTCAACTACCTCCGGCAATTGGTGGAGGAGGGCAAAAGGCCGGAGGAAGAGTTCCTGATGATGATCTCGGACATTGAAATGCCAGAAATGGACGGTTACACGCTGACCGCGGAGATCCGCAGCGATCCGCGCATGCAAAAATTGCACATCGTCCTGCATACTTCGCTGTCCGGGGTATTCAACCAGGCGATGGTCAAGAAAGTCGGCGCCGATGATTTCCTGGCCAAGTTCAAACCGGACGACCTGGCGCAGCGCGTGGTCGACCGGATCAAGGCAACACATTGAAGCAGCCGGGAGCCCGCTCCCGGCACCAGCGATTGAAAAGAGGCGGCAGTAGTGTCTACGGGTAATTTGGATTTCGAACAGTTCCGGGTCTTCCTGGAGAAAGCCTGTGGCATCCTGCTGGGCGAGAATAAGCAGTACCTGGTCTCCAGCCGTCTCAACAAGCTGATGGAGCAACAAGGTATCAAGAGCCTGGGCGAGCTGGTGCAGCGCATCCAGACCCAGCCGCGCAGCGGTTTGCGCGAACAGGTGGTCGACGCGATGACGACCAACGAGACCCTGTGGTTCCGTGATACCTACCCGTTCGAGGTGCTGAAGAACAAGGTCATCCCCGAGTTCATCAAGAACAACCCGGGCCAGCGCCTGCGCATGTGGTCGGCGGCCTGCTCGTCGGGGCAGGAGCCGTACTCGATCTCGATGGCTATCGATGAGTTCGAGCGCAGCAACCTGGGCCAGTTGAAGATGGGCGCGCAGATTGTCGCGACCGACCTGTCCGGCACCATGCTGACCAACTGCAAGACCGGCGAATACGACAGCCTGGCGATTGCCCGCGGCCTATCGCAGGAGCGCCTGCAGCGCTACTTCGACCCCAAGGGGGCGGGGCGTTACGCGATCAAGCCGGCCATTCGCAGCCGCGTCGAGTTCCGCTCGTTCAACCTGCTCGACAGTTACGCGAGCTTGGGCAAGTTCGACATCGTGTTCTGTCGCAACGTGTTGATCTACTTTTCGGCCCAGGTGAAGAAAGACATCCTGCTGCGTATCCACAGCACCCTCAAGCCGGGCGGGTATCTGTTCCTTGGCGCCTCCGAGGCGCTGAACGGGTTGCCGGACCATTACCAGATGGTGCAGTGCAGCCCGGGGATTATCTACCAGGCCAAGTAGGGTTTGCCTTGAGGGTTGTGGCGCCTATGAGATCGAGCGCCGCCCGCGCGGCGCTCGGTCTCATAGGCGCCATACCGCTATCGCCAAACACGTCAATTTTTTGTTTTGCCGCCCATGCCGACCGGCAATTGCCGCTTGCGCCCCTTCAAGCGGAAGACCTTTGCCGCTTTTCTGGCATCACCCTGACAGCATTCCGTCTTGCTAGCCCGTATTTCCGGGCCTTTCCGCTGGTTGGCACAGCCCTTGCTATGCCTTGCTCAACGACACTCCGGTCAACCTTCGAAGGTTTCCCCGACATGAGCATCAGCTTCGACAAGGCGCTTGGCATTCACGAAAAGGCCCTGGACTTCCGCGCCCAGCGCGCCGAAGTGCTGGCCAACAACATCGCCAACGCCGACACGCCCAACTACAAGGCGCGTGACATGGACTTCTCCTCGGTGCTCGCCGCCGAAAGTGAAAAACAGCAAAGCGGCCGCTTCGCTCTGGACCGGACCAACAGCCGGCACATCGAGGCCGATGGCCTGGCCCTTAGCGACGAGGCGCTCAAGTACCGCACGCCGCTGCAGCCGTCGATCGACCAGAACACCGTGGACGCCCAGATCGAGCAATCGAACTACACGGAAAACGCCATCGGTTTCCAGGCCAGCTTCACCTTGCTCAACAGTAAATTCAAAGGGCTGGTTTCGGCCCTGCGCGGAGAGTAACCATGTCCCTATCCAGTGTCTTCAACATTGCCGGCAGCGGCATGAGCGCGCAAAACACTCGCCTCAACACCGTGGCCTCGAACATCGCCAACGCCGAGACCGTGTCGTCGAGCATCGACCAGACCTACCGCGCACGCCATCCGGTATTCGCCACCACCTTCCAGGACGCGCAAGGCGGTACCAGCCAGTCGCTGTTCGAGGACCAGGGCGAAGCCGGGCAGGGCGTGCAGGTCAAAGGTATCGTCGAAGACCAGAGCAACCTGGAAGCGCGCTACGAGCCCAACCATCCGGCGGCGAACAAGGACGGCTACGTCTACTACCCGAACGTCAACGTGGTCGAGGAGATGGCTGACATGATCTCTGCCAGCCGTGCGTTCCAGACCAACGCCGAGCTGATGAACACCGCCAAAAGCATGATGCAGAAAGTCTTGACCTTGGGTCAGTGATAGGAAGCCGACATGACCACGACCAATTCCACCAGTGACGTCGGCAGCGCGTACCTGACCTCGCTGCAAAAGCAGACCAGCAA
>Ga0213828_1003033_pt1 | contig 11477 bp, 8 predicted proteins | sample MC6MC0897MG_FD_180664 | JGI IMG/M metagenome (GOLD analysis project Ga0213828, IMG submission 180664) | Enriched soil aggregate microbial communities from Iowa State University, Ames, United States - MC6-MC0897-MG | ecosystem: Environmental > Terrestrial > Soil > Unclassified | place: USA: Iowa...
AACAAATGTTTTCTGTGCGAAAGCGAAGCGGCAGCGACAAATGTTTTCTGTGCGAAAGCGAAGCGTCAGCGACAAATGTTTTCTGTGCGAAAGCGAAGCGGCAGCGACAAATGTTTTCTGTGCGAAAGCGAAGCGGCAGCGACAAATGTTTTCTGTGCGAAAGCGAAGCGGCAGCGACAAATGTTTTCTGTGCGAAAGCGAAGCGTCAGCAACAAATGTTTTATCTGTGCGAAAGCGAAGCGGCAGCAACAAATGTTTTATCTGTGCGAAAGCGAAGCGGCAGCAACAAATGTTTTATCTGCGCGAAAGCGAAGCGTCAGCGGCAAAGCGCCCAGCTGTAACGGAAATCACCCCTTCGTTATAGCGCAGACCCTTTCTTGCCAATACTTAATTGATGGAGACATCTGTTTTATTTACAATCATTTTTCATCTTAAATAGTATATAATTGAGGTATAATCAATCGTATTTTTCGATTAATAGAGGTGAATATCTAGTGGAGTTACGTCAATTACGTTATTTTGTTGAAGTTGCTGAACGTGAACACATTTCTGAGGCTGCTGAACATCTTCATGTTGCTCAATCTGCAATTAGCCGACAAATTGCTAATCTAGAAGATGAATTAGGCACACCACTTTTTGAACGGGTAGGACGAAATGTTAAATTGACACCGATTGGAAAAACATTTCTTGAGCACACAATTACCGCTCTGAAAGCCATTGATTTTGCCGCAAAGCAAGTAGAAGAATATTTAGATCCGGCTAAAGGTACGATAAAAATCGGTTTTCCAACAAGCTTGGCTAGCTATGTATTGCCAACTGTTATTTCAGCCTTCAAACGTGAATATCCAGATTTGCAATTCCAGCTCCGTCAAGGCTCCTATCGTTTTTTAATTGATGCAGTCAAAAATCGAGAATTAAATTTAGCATTTTTAGGCCCTCTTCCACCGAAGGATGAAGCGATTCAATCAACAATTTTGTTTACTGAAAATATCGCCGCTTTACTACCAGCAAAACATCCATTAGCCAAAAGGGAAAGTATCCAACTCGCTGATTTACGCAACGACTTATTTGTCTTATTCCCAGATGGCTATATTTTACACAAAGTGGCTATGGATGCCTGTCGAGCTGCCGGCTTCTTGCCAAACGTCATCTCTGAGGGGGAAGACTTAGATGCACTAAAGGGTCTTGTCGCTGCAGGTATTGGGGTCAGCTTATTACCAGAAAGCTCCCTGTATGATTCAGCTGCCCGCTTCACAGTAAAGGTGCCAATTACATCACCAACGATTCCAAGAACAGTCGGCATCATTTCACCCATAAATCGTGAAATTGCACCATCAGAAAAAATATTTTTAAATTTTGTTAAGAACTTCTTTTCACGCCTTTCTCAATTCCAATAAAAAAATCGCCAGCTACGGCGATTTTTTTGTTTATGTGATTCTTTCCGTCAGATCGGCTGTTCTATCCACGACTTTGGTGATTCTTTCAGTCGCTTCAGCTCTTCCATTCCGTCGCTTCGGCTCTACTTTCCGTCGCTTCGACTCTTCTTTCCGTCGCTCTCGCATTCCTATCCGTCACTTCAGCTCTTCTTTCCATCGCTCTGGTTTCCTTCCGTCACCTTGGCTCATCTTTCCGTCGCTCTGGTTTCCATCCGTCACCTTGGCTCTTCTATCCGTCGCTTCGACTCTCCTTTCCGTCGCTCTCGCTTTTCTATCCGTCACTTCAGCTCTTCTTTCCGTCGCTCTGGTTTCCATCCGTCACCTTGGCTCTTCTATCCGTCGCTTTGATGTTTCCATCCGTCGCTTCGACTCTTCTTTCCGTCGCTCTCGCTTTTCTATCCGTCACTTCAGCTCTTCTTTCCGTCGCTTTGATTCCTATCCGTCGCTTCGACTCTTCTTTCCGTCACTCTCGCATTTCCATCCGTCGCCTCGGCACTTCTATCCGCCACTTCGATAGTTCTATCCGCCACTCCGACGTTTCTATCCACCACTCAGCATGTACTAATTCGTTTTTTTACTAAAACGATCCACAATCATGGATAATGCACCATCTCCAGTTACATTTGTAGCTGTACCAAAGCTATCTTGCGCTAGGTACAAGGCTATCATCAGCGCAACCATTGTTTCATCGAAGCCGAGCATTGTTTGCAGCAAACCAATCGCTGCCATAACAGCGCCCCCTGGGACACCTGGTGCGGCAACCATCGTAATACCTAACATAAAAATAAAGCCTATATATTGTGCAAAACTTATATCCATACCATTCATCATCATAACACCTAAAGAACATGTCACTAATGTAATCGTACTGCCTGATAAATGAATTGTTGCAAACAATGGGATTGTAAAGTTCGTTACTTTTTCTGAAGCGCCCGTTTTTTGTGCTTGACGCAATGTAACCGGAATTGCCGCTGCTGAAGATTGTGTGCCCAATGCTGTAAAATACGCAGGAAGCATAATTCGAAGTAACTTAAGAGGGTTTTTCTTATTTAAAATTCCCGCAGCTGTATATTGAACTAGTAATATTACCCAATGCATCACAATTATTAGTACGAATACAATTGCGAAAACAGATAAGATTTTTGCTACTTGACCACCAAATGTCATGTTCAAGAAGATACCGAAAATATGGAATGGTAAAAGTGGAATAATAACGAATGCTATCAATTTTTCAATGATAACATTAAACTCTTCAAAACCACGTTTCATAACATCACTTTGAATGGCGGCCATCCCAATACCTATAATAAACGCAAAAATTAGTGCAGCCATCACATCCATTAATGGTGGCATGTCAACTTTAAAAAATGCCTGCGCTAAAAATTCCTCAGGGTTTTTCATACTTTCCATTTCACCGTTTGCAATGAAATTAGGCAATACATTTCGCGCTACGAAAAAGGCGACTATACCAGCCAGTATTGTTGAGAAATAAGCAAAGAATGTTGCCAACCCTAATAATTTCCCTGAGCCTTTTCCAAGCTGGGCAATACCCGGCGCAATAAATCCAATAATAATAAGTGGTACAACAAAATTTAAAAAATTACCGAATAAACCATTAAATGTTGCAAATATACGTACAAATGGCTCTGACACAAAATTCCCAAGTATTACCGCTAATAAAATAGCGATAATAATTTTTGCCAATAGACCCAATTTTATTTTCACCTTAATGTCCTCCTTAAAAAAACAACTGTCTTTCCTGAATGTATATTAGTAATTTATCATAAACAATTGATAGAATATACGTTTTACAAAATACACAGAATTGTAAAATATTTTTTTATTGTCTAACAAAACAAAAAAAGCTTAGAATAGGCAAAAATCACCTATCCTAAGCTTTCATTTAATAATCTTTAAATAGTTTTTGTAAAATATAATATGATTGTTTTAAACGCTCTTCATGCTTAGGCGTTTGCCATTTATCCCAAGAATAAGCTGTGAGAGCCGGCAAGACATGGTCGTTTGTCTTTGGTAAAGATTTTACAACATTGCCCTCTTGATCTACAAAGACAGCACCAATATTAATATTATCGACTTTAGTCGAAGCTTCCTTGCCGTCCTTATATATATCTCCCATAAATTCACGTTGGCTTGGATCTTTAGCTTGGATCAGTAGCCAAGGGATTCGTAGCTCAATAACATTATCATCCGTCCAAGTATAGTCTACTAACGAATTATAATCTTCTGCTTTTGGATTGGCATTCCCTTGAAGCAGCTTCCCTGTTTCATAAGAACTAAAATCGGTCGTAATTTTTTGTTCTGGTAAGAATAGTTGTTTATTTAACACATAGTTAATCGGTGCAAACTTACCACTATTTATTGTGGGAACTGCCATTCTAGGCGGAATCATATTTAAATTATGACCGTAAAAATAATCATAAAAATCATAGTACTCATCTATGACTACTCGAGAGTCTCCACTTTTATTTAATTCTACAATAAAATCTACGCCATTTGAAAACGTCATATCTTTTATTGATGTTGACGATGTATTTCCTTGGTTTGGTACTACATCAAGTAAAATACGAGGTGAAGCTTTTTCCAAAACATCGCTTTTTAATTTGAAATATAAATATTTCTCATCATAATCGACAGCAAAATCTGTTGAATCAGAAGGTGAGGTATCATACATTTGCGTACCTTTCCACTCCTCTGTATTGCCGTCTACTTTTACTTTAAATCTATCAAAGCTTAGTAAACCAAATTGCTGTTCATTCGTTTGTGCATTGGACCAAAACGGTCGACGGTTTGGATCATCATAATCCATCGTATTCCACGTTCGCTTAAACCACTCGTCTTGCCATGTAAAGACGAGGCCTCCCATCAAACCTTCATGCATAATATCTTCAAATAAATGTTGTAGTGTTTCACCTTGTGCTTGTTCAGACATATGTCCCTGATTCCAACCGTAAACATTTTCATGTGTCATACCGCGCGCTGCTGGGATTCCAAATTCAGCAATAAGAACAGGCATACGATGCACTTCATGTAAGTCTTTTAAATATCCTGCATAACTATTTGTATTGCCCCGGAAATCTTTATAATTTAAATATTTTTGATCGAAGTTAAAGAAGTCAGGGTAGTATGGATAAACATGATAAGAAGCAAATTGACCTGGAGCCTGCATTTCACTCTTCGTATAGATAACATTAGGATTTACCCCTACCAAATCTTCATCCTTAGAAGGTTCAGATGGATGATCTAGTATGTCAGTTGTTACCCAGTTTGTGAAACTCATTGGGCGCATCCAATTGTATTTGTCCTTCTCATAAACAGTAATAAGATCCATTTGCTCCGCTAACCAATGCTCAAAGGGTGCAGCATTTTTCGTTTCAAAATACGTCCCATTGTATTCGCCTATATTAGCATGTTTCTCATTCGTACCGACAACCATGTGTGGATACCATTCGATTCCAAGCACCCAGCCAATAACATATTTCGAAACGTCAACGTCGTATAATCCAGAAGCGTGTCCTGGTTCTGGCTTCACATAAATATTACCGTGGATCACATCTACCATTCGCTTCATCTCAGATTGGAAATCCTTCAACGTCGCTTCATCATAGGCATCTAATGAATCAGCCAAACCTTCCTCATTAATCCACACGCCATGCAGTACATACAGTGGTTTATCTGGGTTTTCTTCATTGTACTTTGCAAGTGCCCGGTAAAAACCTGGTGGGTGTAATGTATATACACGAATCGTATTGGCATTCATCTCACCAATTTGATTAAACCATCGATAGTACTCTTCCTCCGTAATAGCGGCCTCCCCAGGGAATGCCCCAGGTTTCCCCATACCGATATTAACGCCCTTAAATACGATTGGCTCCCATTTCCCATCACGTAAAACTTCAAACGACTCTCCTTGAACACGTGCGTTATAATTTAATTTTTCATGATTAACGTTTTCTTGAATCTCTTTTTGCTCAAACGTTTCAAAAATTTTATTCATTACTGGTATATAAATCGACCAGTAGAATGAACTGTCTGCATACTTCTCTGCGTATTTATAGATGGTCGGTAAACCCTTTAGTTTATGGAAGGTTGGAACACGCGACACATCATTAAAGTCTCCGGCAAAATAATAGCTTGTCGTATAGCGTTTATCCTGTGAAACGATAGCCGCAAATTGCTGTGGAATATCGTTTTCCTTTAATAATTTTGCCCCTTCTTTTGTTAAGTCCCATTTATAATTCGCGAGAGCATCCTCGGCATATTTAGGTGTAATTATATCAAACCAATAGCCATACTTGGCACTAGCAGAGGTATGAAAGAATTTTTTCCCTTCTTCAGTAAATTGCACCTCAATACCTTCTGTTTTTACATGCTTGTCCATTTCTAGCACAATGAGCTTTTCTGTAATTTCATTAAATAGAAGAAAGCCGCCACCCTTATATGGCCAATTATCACCATGTTCATCTATGACCCATTGTGGAATTTCTGAATTTTTATGATAATCAAGCTCATCAAAATAACGCCCAATCCATCCAGACCATGTAATTCCTAAATAATCCTGTAGCTCTTTTCTAACGGCCTCTGATGTTGGTGAGGCAAATGTATTGAATTCTGCTATTAGCATGCTTTTCTTATTGCTTGCTAAACGCGCTACTATGGCCTGCCATTCATCCATTTCTAAGCCACCAACAATTTTTTCTGAGCGTTTACCTAGACGCTTTTCTTCATTTAAATCATCCTTATAAACACCATACGTATCGGCCAAATAAATAACATCATAATTACTATAGTCAGTTGGAAACTTTTTTTCCGACACACTTTTCGATTCATCATTTGGAATCGTACCAAAGTAATTATTTTGTACATCATATGGTTGATGATCCATTGTGTATTTATAATGGTTTAAAAACCAGTTCACACCTAAATGCTCTCGATATGTTTCATTTGGAACCGTTTTATCTAGAATCGCGACGTTCAGAGGTTTTTCATCACTCAAATACCACCATGCTATAGGTGTAATAACGAGAATTAGAATAGCTATAACCCCTATATATATTCGCTTCATACACTTTTCTCCTTTTCAGCGATGCCAACACGCTTCATATTACCCCAATCGCTTTTTCTTAGCACAAACCGAATTAATCCTTCACAGCGCCATAAAAGTGTGAGTGGTCGATACCAAAAAATTTCAGTAAATGATAAAAATATCATTCGTAATAGCTCTCTCTTTCTCGGATAAGTATTCAGGCTCCATGCCTCGAATAGTATAGATGCTATTGAAAAAATAACACCATAAATGACGAAGAGCAGTAACAGTACTATGGCCATTTCATAATAGATTTTCCCTAAGAAAAATGCTACAACGATATAAATGTAACCACCTAGCTCAACAATTGGTCCGAGACATTCTACTAGCCAAAAGTAAGGCAATGAAATAAACCCTATCAATCCATATTTCGGGTTGAATGTCATCGATTTATGCTTCCAAAGGCTTTCAAATAATCCTTGATGCCAACGTCTACGCTGATTTCGTAATACCCCTAACGTCTGAGGTGCTTCAGTCCAGCACACAGGATCTGGTACAAATTCAATACGTTTCTTCTCTTTTTTCTTTCTTATTAAACGGTGAATATTCACGACAAGCTCCATGTCTTCTCCAATAATATTCGTTGAATAACCGCCCGCTTCCACTGCCCATTTTTTCGAAAACACACTAAATGCTCCCGAAATAATAAGGACAAGATTAAATTTACTTAAAGCGATACGCCCCATTAAAAAAGCTCGCAGATATTCTATTATTTGCATGATTACTAAGTAGTTATTTGGTAAGTGCGTTTCAGTAACGGAACCAAGCTGCATTTTCGCCCCATTGGCAATTCGAATATTTCCTCCTGCAGCAATCACTTCACCATCAGATAAAATAATCGGCTTCATCACACGAAGCAATGATTTTTCATCTAAAATCGAGTCACCATCAATAGAGCAGAAATAAGGATATTGCGAAACATTAATACCTACATTTAATGCATCTGCCTTACCACCATTTTCTTTATCTACTAAAATACAATTCTTATAGATTTCGGATTCATAAATTTGTTTCACTTGTTTTGAAGGGATATTGGTATGAACGATTTTATCAACTGGCTTCATTCGGAAGTGCTCGATGACAGTTTGCAATGTTGTGTCAGTAGAACCATCGTTAATAATGATAATTTCCGTTTGCGGATATCTTAAATTCAACAATGAATAGACTGTATCGACAACTCCAACCTCTTCGTTGTAAGCAGGGACTAGTAAGGATACTGGTTTTGAATAGAAGGCATCTATATGCGCATCATCATACTCTGAGGGATCTAATTTATAACGTTTTCGTAAATCTAGCATGGCAATTACAAACATTGCGCAATATGAAACAATAACAAATAACATATAAAACATAATAATGCCACCAAAGAACCACATACAATAATCTAAAAATAATCTCATTTGATCCCCTGCCTTCTTACTACTGTTTCCTGTGCCATTTCAATTGCATATTGGTCGTTTGAGGACTCCATAAATTGCTGTAATTTTGCAATTCCTTCTCTATTTTCTGCCATTGTTTTAGCTGCCTGTGAGCGTACCCACCAATTTTCATCTTCAAGAAGCAGTTCTAAATAGGCGTAGGTATAGTTTAGTGGCACATGCTTAAAAATTTTAGCCACCATTAATCTTACTTCCCACATATCAGATTTCACAAATGGAACATAAGGATCGATTTCATCAATTACACCAATTTCATAAAGACCCTTTAATGCTCTTATTTTTATTTCAGAAACTTCATGTGTTAATAGCTGTTTTAATTTATCAATATATTGCATATTTCTTTTTACAGCTGCAGTATCAATTGAAGCCAATTGGATATTTTTATTCCAGCTATCAAATTCCTCAAATAATCGAATAAATACGTCATCCTCTAACAATACAAATAATCTTCTATATTCGCTTTCAGAATAGTTAACGCTCGATTCTTTAATTTTTTCGATAAACAATTCTGGTTGGAAGGTAGAGTATATTTTTAACAGCTGAAAATATTCCCCTTCCGAAATTTTGTCTTTCTCGAATTGTTGACAAGTATCTAATAATTCATCTATCTGGAAATCAGCAATACGATATAAAGCATTCATCCTAATGCTCCATCGTTTACTAGATAAATCCTTTTCATAAAACTTTTTTAAATAGAGATTAGAAAACTCTTTTATTTTATGTTCAACTTTTTCATCCATAATATTTTTCAAATAAGATGAAAAAATTTTTTCTATAGCTGCTACTTGAGCTCTTCCACGGGGGACAAGCACCACAGAGAAAATTTCATCATTCATTAAATAGTTGTACCAGTGCTGCGAATGATTTTGTAAAAAAGTATCACGCGTATTTGAAAAGCGAATCTCCCGCTGATGCTGAAAAAGTAGATAAATCGCAAATAAAAATAAAATTACTAAAAAAACAACGATGGCCGTTAAGAGAAAAGAAATCGATAGCTCGATCATAGCCAAAACCTCGCAAACGTTCTCCTGATTTTTGCTTCTAACAAACGTAAATTAAATGGTTTTACGATAAATTCATCGACTCCACCTTCATAAGCATTAAGTGTCGCCCCTTCTGAGTTTCGTTCTGACATCATATAAATAATGAACTTTTTCTCATTCGGCATTTCTCGCAAAATGTGCAAAATTTCTAAGCCATTTTTACGTGGTAAAATATCGTTCATGACAACTAAATGCATATGGCCTGTTTTATAACTATCGGACTGTAAAAAACTATAGCCATCTTCATAAGTAGCCACCTCTAAATTAAAATGAGGAATGTCTAAGTGATTGATCGTTGTTTCTAGCACTTTTCTAAAGATTTCATTTTGTTCAATAATGCTTACCTTTACTTGCTCCATAGGTTGTACACTATAATCTGTAACCTGTTCTATTGACCAAGTCGGCTGTTCGCCATCCGCTAGTTTTTGCTTATTCTTTTCTAACAACGTTTCAAAGTTAACGCTATTATTTCTTATTTCAGTAATGGAGGCTTTTAACGCAATTTGTTGATATTCTCTTTCTTGCTTTAGAATTGCAAAAATCCGTTTTAAAAACGCCTTTACCTCTACTTCACTACTCTGTAGAAAAAATATTCCCCAATGCACGCCATCTGCTAATTGGAAAAGTAAATCTGTTTTTCGTATTTTTGATTTCAGAAAAGCTGAAATTTGATGATTCACTTGAATACGTTCTATATCCGTTCCTTGTGAGGAATTAGCTAATTTAAAAAAGACTGCCGTCATCGTGGAACGCGAGCGAATAACACTCTCACGCAGTATTTCAAAATAACCCTTCACCTCATGCTCCTGCATGAAACCTTCTGCAACAATTAGTTTACTCATTGATGATCACCCCAGTTGATGTATGATTTAGTTATTTCTCTTAAATTATTCTTCTATCTTTTTTTGATTTACAAACACAACAACTATAGTAATAAAGATGACTAAGCCATTTCTATACAAAATTTTTGGTAAATCAATTACTTTTAAAATATATTATAATTTTGCCATAAACTACAGAATAAGATTGCTTTTGACAAAAAGTTATATTTTTCTGACAAACAATCTACTTTGATCATCTACTGTAAACAAGAAAAAAAGGGTATGTAAGCTCTATACTTACATACCCTTTTTTGATAAATTTAAATTATTTAACTGGAACAACCGAGCCTTCCCACTTTTTAACGATGAAGTCTTGGATTTCTTTAGACGTTAATACTTCTACCAATTTTTTAATTTCTGGTTTTGTTTCATCACCTGCGCGTACAGTAATAATGTTGACATATGGAGACTCTTTATCTTCAAGAGAAATAGAATCTTCCATTGGATTTAGACCGTTGTCGATTGCGTAGTTAGAATTGATAAGAACTGCATCACCTTCATTATTTTCATACATTTGTACAAGCATTTCAGGAGCTGTATTTGCATCAAATTTGAACTTTTTAGGGTTTTCTTCGATATCTTTCAGCTCAGCAGATGTTTTATCTACCCCATCCTTTAGTTTAATTAAGCCCTTAGCTTCTAATAATGAAAGCATGCGCCCGTGGTCTGCAACAGAGTTAGAAAGTAAAATTGTTGCACCCTCTGGTAGATCATCAAGAGATTTATACTTTTTAGAGTAGATACCGATTGGCTCGATATGAATACCACCAGCGTTTACAAAATCATATCCTTTATCTTTAATTTCCTTCTCTAAATAAGGGATATGTTGGAAGTAGTTTGCATCAATTTCTTTAGCTTCTAAATCTTGGTTTGGCAATACATAGTCTTGATATGTTTCAATTTCAAGATCGATGCCTTGTTTAGCTAAGATTGGTTTTGCTTGTTCTAGAATAACCGCGTGAGGTACATTTGAAGCACCTACTTTTAATGTTACATTTTCTTTACTGTCTGTTCCGTTTGTATCTTCTTTTTTACCAGCACCACAAGCAGCTAAAGCTAGTACCAGTACTGATAAGAATAATCCTGCTAATAATTTCTTCATTTTATTACACTCCTTTAATCTTGTTTAAATATGTTAGTGGTATAAAACCAAAATAACCCTGTAATTCTTAGCGTTTATCGGTTTTCGCTGTAATCATATCGCCAATCCATTGAATGATAAATACAACTACTAAGATTAAAATAGTCGCCATTAATGTCACATCTCCATGATTACGTTGGAAACCGTCTAAGAAAGCTGAATTCCCCAAACCGCCTGCACCGATAATACCTGCCATTGCAGTATAACCAACAAGTGCTACGGCAGTAACTGTAATACCTGAAATAAGTGCTGGTAACGATTCTGGAATTAATACTTTCCAAATAATCGTTGACGTTTTAGCCCCCATTGAACGAGCTGCTTCAATAACACCCTTATCAATTTCACGTAATGCAATTAATACCATTCGTGCATAGAATGGTGCAGCACCAATAATTAATGCTGGTAAAGCTGCGTTCGCTCCGCGAATTGGGTC
>Ga0213828_1003040_pt1 | contig 11447 bp, 10 predicted proteins | sample MC6MC0897MG_FD_180664 | JGI IMG/M metagenome (GOLD analysis project Ga0213828, IMG submission 180664) | Enriched soil aggregate microbial communities from Iowa State University, Ames, United States - MC6-MC0897-MG | ecosystem: Environmental > Terrestrial > Soil > Unclassified | place: USA: Iowa...
CACCCGAGTTCATCTTCTCGATTTTCTGCATTCCGGTCGGTGCTTACTTCAAGGGCGGCCTGACCCCGCACAACTTCCAGATCTCCAGCTACGACCGCGCCGCCCCACAAGGCACCGGCGCAGCCAAGGTCGGTGGCAACTACGCCGCTAGCCTGATGCCGGGCTCGAAAGCGAAGAAAGCCAACTTCGCCGACGCGATCTACCTTGACCCGATGACCCACACCAAAATCGAAGAAGTCGGTTCGGCCAACTTCTTCGGGATCACCCACGACAACAAGTTCATCACCCCGAACTCGCCGTCCGTGCTGCCAGGCATCACCCGCCTGTCGCTGATCGAACTGGCGAAATCGCGTCTGGGCCTGGAAGTGGTTGAAGGCGACGTGCTGATCGACAAGCTGTCGGACTTCAAGGAAGCCGGCGCTTGCGGTACGGCTGCAGTGATCACGCCGATCGGTGGTATCAGCTACAACGACCATCTGCATGTGTTCCACAGCGAGACCGAAGTCGGCCCTGTGACCCAGAAGCTCTACAAAGAGCTGACTGGCGTGCAGACCGGCGACATCGAAGCGCCAGCGGGTTGGATCGTCAAGGTTTGATTTGACGGGTGTTGATGTAGAAAAGCCCTCCACCGAGTGATTGGTGGGGGGCTTTTTTTATGGTGTTTGGCGCAGTATTTGTGGCGTGCTTGAGATTTTTCCCCCTCACCCCAGCCCTCTCCCCCAGGGGGGCGAGGGGGAAAGGGAGCCGATCGTTGTGCCGTTCAAAACCTGAGTTCGACCTGATCGTTCAGGTCGATGGAGGGCGGGAGAACACCTCGGTCGGCCCCCTCTCCCTTCGGGAGAGGGCTGGGGTGAGGGTAGGCTTTTCGCTCTTCAAAGCAATCCGTTTACCAAGTCGATCAGCAATCCCACTCGCCTGCCCATTCTGCTGCTTACCCATCCGCGCCTGCGTAATCAACCCGGGAATCAACTCCCCCTCCGGCAGATTCTTCCAGAACCGTGCCGGCAAATGCCCCTGCATGACCTTCTCGTTCAACCGCGCTGGATTAAAGATGTGGCTGTAATAGGTCAGCCACAGATCACCATGAGGATCGTCGACGTTCTGCGCCAACTGGTGCCATTCCAGCGGGCATTGGCGCTGATGAATCAGTTGTTCGCCATCGTAATAAACCCCGTCACGCGGCGTGGCGATCAACCAGCGATGACGGCCCATTCGCCCGATGAAATGCTCACTGGCGCTGTGCAGAATGTCGTGGGCCGGTTCGTGCCAAGCCACATATTGCGGACCCGCGCTGGATGATGGCCGCTCGATGAAACGCACAAACGCATGCAGGTGATGGGCTTCGCGATTGACTTGTTTGATCCGTCGCTGCAACTCGCTACCCAGTTTATCTCCAGCCATCATCGCCGTACGATCACCGTGACTGACGCGCCACAACACTTCATAGAGCAGGCTCCAACGTTGATCACCCCGATAGCGCGAGGCCTGTTCCAGGGTATCGAGCAGCGCTCGCGGAATACGTGCCTGAAATGGCCCCTGCCCTTCAGGCACCGGCTCATCACTGGCAAACAGATCACCCACACCCTCCGAGGCCCAGCTCACCAGACTCGGGTCGACTTCATGGCTCAGCAGCCAGCGCGCCTGCTGGCGCCACGTGTCGAACAAATCGTCGCAATCAAGATTGATCATCCCCACAGCCCCATCTGCTGCGGCATCGGCCGGTCGCGCAATTGCTGATAGAGCAAATGGCTGGTGACCTCAGCCTGCTGCGGATGGTAGTCGCTGGTGATGATGAACGGCTTGGCCTTGGCCAGCACGCAACGCATACGCGCGACATCTTCGTAACGAATGCGCCGCTGGCGGCGCAGCTCGACCAGACGTTCGGTGGTGCGCAGGCCGATACCGGGAATACGCGCAATCAGGGAGGCTTCGGCACGGTTCAGATCCAGCGGAAACACCTCGCGATTCTGCAACGCCCAGGCCAGTTTCGGGTCGATGTCCAGCGCCAGATTGCCCGGCCCCTTGAGCAATTCATCGGCGCTGTATCCGTAGCTGCGCAGGAGAAAATCGGCCTGATACAAACGGTGTTCACGCATCAGCGGTGGCGCAGCGAGAGGCACGCTTTTCGGGCTGTCAGGGATCGGGCTGAAGGCCGAATAGTAGACCCGGCGCAGACGGAAGTTGCCGTACAAGGCCTGGGCGCTGTGGAGGATGGTGCTGTCGTCGGTGTCGTCGGCGCCGACAATCAGTTGCGTGCTCTGCCCGGCCGGGGCGAACTTTGCCGAGCGTGGTTCGTTCAGAACAGTCTGCACACCGGTGTAGATGGTGTTCATCGCCTGTTTGATCGAAGTGATGTCCTTCTCCGGTGCCAGCACCTGCAGGCTGGCATCGGTGGGCAGTTCGATGTTGACGCTCAGGCGATCGGCGTAGCGGCCAGCCTCCTCGATCAATGCCGGATCGGCTTCGGGAATGGTCTTGAGATGGATGTAGCCGCGAAACTCATGCTCTTCGCGCAGCAGCTTCGCCACCCGCACCAGTTGTTCCATGGTGTAGTCCGCCGAGCGGATGATCCCCGAACTGAGAAACAGCCCGCTGACGCAGTTACGCCGGTAGAAATCCATGGTCAGCGCCACGACTTCCTCGGGAGTGAAGCGTGCACGCGGAACATCACTGGAGCGGCGGTTGACGCAGTACTGGCAATCGTAAAGGCAGAAATTGGTCAGCAGAATCTTCAATAACGACACGCAACGCCCGTCCGGCGTGTAGCTGTGGCAGATGCCCATGCCATCAGTCGAACCTAGCCCGCTTTTGCCTTCGGAGCTGCGCTTGGGCGCACCGCTGCTCGCGCAGGAGGCGTCGTACTTGGCGGCGTCGGCGAGGATGCTCAGCTTGTCGATGATTTGCATGGCGCGGGCTCTATACTGTTTGCATATACAGTATAGGGTCGTCTGCGGTGACACAAGGTGGCAGATGCGCCCCTCGTCGGTCAGATGCGCAAAATCAAAAGATCGCAGCCTTCGGCAGTGCTTACAGGGATTCGGTACGGTCGGAATTTATCGGGTGGGCACGCTTTGCCGATCTTTTGATCTGCCCGTCTACCGGCCACTCAACGCCAAACCGCGCGCTGATCTCCTTGCGCCCCACCGCCGTCAACGCCAACGCCCGACTGTCCAGATCCTGAGTTACCCACTTGCGCTTCAGCGCCGTTTGCAACAACGCCGCGCCCAGCGAACCACCGAGATGCGGCCGGCGCATGCTCCAGTCCAGGCACGGACAGGCAAACTTGCGGCGCAGGCTGGTCAAATCCTGCACGTCGATGCCCAGCCCGAGAAACAACGCCTCCCCGCTTTCACTCAAGCGATACGCCTGCTCGTCGGTTGCCACCAGCCAACCGCCTGCGATCAAACGGTCATGCAGCAACACCGCCAGCGTCCCGGCCATGTGGTCATAGCAAGTGCGGGCGAATTGCAGGCGATCCGGAGTGTGCGCCTTGAACGTCGGCGCGGCGTTCTGGCCAATCACCATCAACGCTTCCAGCGCCTGCGCCACGCGCTGATCGGCGAGGCTGTAATAACGATGACGGCCCTGCACATGCAGGCGCACCAGGGCCAGGTCCTTGAGTTTCGCCAAGTGAACACTGGCGGTCGAGGCGCTGACTTCGGCGATCGTCGCCAGCTCAGTGCTGGTGCGCGCGTGGCCGTCCATCAGCGAACAGAGGATTTTGGTTCGCGCCGGTTCGGCGATGGCGGCGGCCACCTGCGATACACCGATGTCTTGATGTTCTGCGTGCATAGTTCGCTCCCGGACGAATCGTCGTCGTTGCGCAGTGGAGATAGTAGCAACACTTTCCCCGCCGACAAGGATGCACACCATGAACCCGATCAGCGCGGCAACGCATGCCGATCCTTATCCCTACTACGCCGAACTGCGCGCAGCAGGTGGACTGACGTTTCATCCGGATCTGAAACTTTGGGTCGCCAGCAGCGCCCGTGCGGTGTGTGCGGTGCTGGCCCACGCCGATTGCCGCGTGCGTCCGGCGCAGGAGCCGGTGCCCAAAGCGATTGCAAAAGGCATGGCCGGCAAAGTCTTTGGCCAACTGATGCGCATGAATGACGGCGAACGCCAGCGCTGCCCGCGCTCTGCGATTGAGCCGGAGTTGGCCGCGCTCGACCTTGAGGCCGTCAACAGACTGGTTGCCACGCGGCTGATCACAGCGGACGCCGACGGTGTGTACAAGGCAATGTTTCGTGGCCCGGTGTGCGTGGTCGCGGCGCTTTTGGGATTCACGCCGGCGCAGGCCCGGGCAGTCAGTGAACTGACGGCGGAATTCGTCGCCTGCCTGTCGCCGTTGAGCAATGACCTGCAATTGGCCGCAGCGGACGCGGCGGCCGAACACCTGCGCGGTTACTTTATCGAGCTGCTCGCCGAACCCGCCAGCGACTTCCTCAGCGCGATCCAACAGCGCTTCGCCGGCGATGAAGACACCCTGATCGCCAACCTGATCGGCCTCTGTTCGCAGACGTTCGAAGCCTGCGCCGGGCTGATCGGCAATACCCTGTTGGCGTTACGTCGTCAGCCGGAATTGCGCGGCGAATCCATCGATGCCCTGCTCAGCGAAGTCCAGCGCTTCGACCCGCCCGTGCAGAACACCCGGCGCTTTGTCGCCGCACCCTGCGAGATTGCCGGTGTGCGAGTCGCGACGGGCGATGTGATTCTGGTGCTGCTGGCTTCGGCCAATCGTGATCCGGCGCTCAACGAACGACCGGAGGAATTTGTGCCGCAGCGCGCCGACCGCCGCAGTTTCAGTTTCGGCAGTGGTCGGCACGAGTGTCCTGGGCAAGGGTTGGCGATGAGTATTGCCGGAGCTACGGTGCGGGAAATACTCGCAAAGGGCATCGATCTGAATTGCCTGAACTGGCACTACAGGCCTTCGCTCAATGGGCGCATTCCATTGTTCAGCGATATGTGCGCCTGACAGTCCGTCTTCGCGAGCAGGCTCGCTCCCACAGGGTTTTGGGGTGTACACACTGTTGTGATCACCTCGAACACTGTGGGAGCGAGCTCGCTCGCGAAGGGGCCCAACCAGTCACTGCAAAATATGGCTCAAGCCGCCCACTGCAAAATCAACCAGCTGTTAGCGCCACTGATCACCACAAACAACCCCCACGCCAACACCCGTGTCGGCCAGCGATTCACAAACGGCCCCATCAGTTGTTTGTCGTTAGTCATTCGAATGAGTGGATACAAGGCAAACGGCAATTGCAGACTCAACACCACCTGACTCAACACCAGCAACTTGCCAATCGCGTTATCGCCCATCAGCCACACGCCAATAAACGCCGGAATCAGCGCCAGTCCGCGAGTAATCAAGCGTCGCTGCCAGCACGGGATCCGCAGGTTCAGGTAACCCTCCATGATCACCTGGCCGGCGATGGTGCCGGTGAAGGTCGAACTCTGCCCCGACGCCAGTAGCGCGACGCCGAACAACACACTGGCCAGCGCACCGCCGACCAGCGGATCGAGCAAGTGGTAGGCATCCTGAATGTCCACCACATCGGTGTGCCCGGACTGGTGAAACGCCGCCGCAGCGAGAATCAGGATCGCCGCATTGACCAGCAACGCCAGCGCCAGCGAACCGATGGTGTCGATGCGTGCCAGTTTTACCGCGTCCTGCTTGCTGGCCAGATCCTTGCCGATCATCCGCGTCTGTACGATCGAGGTGTGCAGGTAGAGGTTATGCGGCATAACTGTCGCGCCGAGAATACCGATCGCCAGGTACAACGGCGCCGCCTCGCCAATCGCCGCCAGTGACGGTTTGAAACCTTGGGCGACATCCGGCCAGTACGGTTTGATCAGCAACAGTTCAACGAAAAAACACACACCAATGGTCGCGACCAATACCAGCATGATCGCTTCCAGACGGCGGAAACCGCGATTCTGCAGCGCCAGCACCAACAAGGTGTCGAACGCCGTCAGGGCGATACCGAAGGTCAGCGAACAGCCGAGCAGTAAGTGAAAGGCCAGCGCACAACCAAGCACTTCAGCCAGATCGGTGGCGATGATCGAGATTTCCGCCAGCACCCACTGCAGGCGCGCAGTCGGTGTGCTGTAGCGTTCACGGGACAGCTGCGCCAGATCGCGCCCGGTGGCGATGCCCAGTCGCGAGCACAAGCACTGCACGACCATGCCCGCCAGACTCGCCAGCAACACCACAAACAACAGGCTGTAACCGAAGCGTGAACCGGCCTCGATGGCGGTGGCCCAGTTGCCCGGATCCATGTAGCCGATCGACACCAGCAACCCGGGGCCGGCGAAACGCAGCACGCGTTTGAAGAACGAGGCGTTAGGGTCAACCGCAACACTGCCAGCCACTTCCGGCGGGCAAAACGGCGCGGTGGCGATTTTGGGCAAGCTGAATTTCACGCACACATCCAGAAACAAGTCGAAAGACGCAGCTTAGAGGTTTCCGCCGGAGCCTTGAAGTGCAAAAGAATCTATCGACTCACCCCCAACAACTGCTCGCGCAACTCGGGATTGCGCGTCCGTGGATCGAGCCAGATATCGAAAAACGCCCGGGCAAACAGCGGATCATCGATCTCATGCTGCAACTGCTGACCGACAAAAAACCGCGCGCCCTGCCCCGGCAGATAGACACCGGTAATGCGCGTGCCGGCTTGCACATCGACGAACGATTGCTGCATCTGTACCTGCCAACCGGCCAACTGCGCCGGACTGACGCGGGTACCGGCCAGGCGTTTGATTTCATCGACGCTGGCCTTGACCAGATCGTCGCGGGAAATGTTACGGCGGTAAATCAACTCCAGCGCAAACGGCTGACCGTCGACCAGGGGCCGCGCGGCACTCCACAGGCGCGCGTTGTAGACATCGAAACCAAATACGCTGAAATCGCCGGTGCCGATGATCTGCGCGCCGGGCACCGCGTCCTGCCAATTAGCCCAGGTTGGCGTCAACAACAGCGCCCACAAACCGATGCCGCAGCATCCACGCAACACCTTCGGTGTTCTATTCATCGCGGCATCGACTCCGGCAAGCCCTGATAATCAGAGCATAGCCGGGTATCGTCGCCGGCACTTTGTATACAAAAGCTGCGCACATAGGCAGCAATCGCCGATCGACAATGCTAACGTGGCGAACCTTCAACGGATGGAGACTCTTGCGTGCTGATCCTCAAACTGCTGCTGATTCCCGGTTTTCTGCTGCTGATTTCCCTGGCGGGCAAACGCTGGGGGCCGAGCGTGGCCGGGTGGCTGTCGGGGTTGCCAGTGGTGGTCGGGCCGATTCTGTTTTTCCTCGCCATCGAGCAGGGTCCGGCGTTTGCCGCGCAATCAGCGGTGGCGGCATTATCGGCGATGTTCGCGATGATTGCGTTCTGCATCACCTACGCGCAGGTGGCGCAACGGGCGAACTGGCCGTTAGCGCTGACGGCGTCGCTGTCGGTGTGGGCCGTCATCGCTGGGGTGTTGTCACTGATTCCGGCGTCGCTGCCGTTTTCCGTGGCGGCGGCGGCGGTTGCGTTGCTGGCATCGCCGTATCTGTTTCCTACGGTGCAACCGGCGCTCAACGGCCCGGCGCCGAAGTCGGACAAACTGATCTGGCGGATGGTCGCCGGCGCCGCGTTGACGCTGGTGGTGACGATGCTCGCCAGCACCGTCGGCGAGCGCTGGAGCGGTTTGCTCGCGGTGTTTCCGGTGCTCGGCAGTGTGATGGCGGTGTTCTCGCAACAGACGCGCGGCCCGGCGTTTACCGCCGCACTGTTACGGGCGACGGCGACCGGCATGTATTCGTTTTCGGCGTTTTGTCTGGTCTCGGCATTGACCTTGCCAAGCATGGGCCTGAGCGGATTTGCCGTCGGTGTCGCGGTGTCGGTGGCGATGCTCGGCGTGACCAAACGCCTGTTGGCCCGTCCGCTGGCGAAAGCGCAGGCGCAATAACCACTCGGATCATTCGCGCTGGAACGCCCGCCCCCCTCCGTGGGATGATCGCCCGCCTCGCGCGACCATCCACCGGAGATTCACATGTCATTGTTGAGCAAAAAAACCGTCGTCCTGCTGGTGGCGGCCCTCGCCGGTTTCGGCGCCCTTCACGCGCAAGCGGCCAAGAAAAATGCCGGCACCGAGAAAGTCTCGATGCTCGAGGGCAAGTTCACCTTTGTGCTGCCAAAAGGTTTCGTCGCCGACCCGCTGCCGACCAGCCCGAGCGGGACCACCGGCACGATGTACACCAACGAGGGCACAAAAACCGTGGTCATTACCGCTGAAAACAAGATTCCCGAAGGCCAGCACGTCAAGGACAACGACGGGCAGTTCCTCGACGGCAGCGTGTCGAGTTTCATCGAAGACCAACGCAAGGCCCTGCCGGACTTCAACAAACTCAGCGAAAAGAGCCTGACCCAAAAAGGCACCGGCCTTGGCTTGCGTCAGGTCGACAGCACCGCGACCCAGGGCGGCGGCCAGACCCTCAACACCACGCTGATGGCCGGCTCCGGCACGAAGATGGCGCTGGTGCAGGTGATCTCCCGCGCCAGCGACAAGAAGGGTCACGATGCCCTGGTGAAAACCATCCTCAAGGATTGAGCTGCTGCAACCAGCCGTTCAAGTCGCGTAGCTCGGCCGCACTGATACTGTGGCCGACGCCGGGATAGGCGTGAAACTGCGGTTTGTAGCCGAGTTTCTGTAGTTGCGCGTTGGCCTCGGTGCCGTTTTTATACGGCACCGGATTATCGGCCGTGCCGTGGCCGATAAAGATGTTCAGCGGCAACGGCTGCTGTTCGCTTTTGAGTTCAGCCTTCAACACTGGCAATAAACGCCCGCTCAACGCCGCGATCCCGCCGACCGCCTCTGGCGGCCGTAGCCCGACCTCGTAGGTCATCATCGCGCCCTGGCTGAAGCCGATCAGGTAAACCTTGTCCGGGGTGGTGTGATATTTCTTCGCCGCTTGCGCGATAAAGTCGCGAAGTTTCTGGCCGCTGACCTTCAGATCATCGGTCTCGCCGTTGTAGGCGCCTTCGCCTTTCTTGCGAAACCACTGGAAGCGCCCTTCACCCAATGACAGCGGCGCCTGCACCGACAGGTAGTTGTATTGCGCCGGCAGCTGAAATTTCATGCCGATCAGATCGGCTTCGTTACTGCCGTAGCCGTGCAGGAAAATCACCAGCGGCCGCGGTTCGGCATCGGCGTGAACCAGTTCGAGGTACTTGAGCGGCAGATCGGATTGCAGCGTGGTTTGCGCCTGCACGGCGCTGGACGCCAGCAGGGTCAACAGAGCAAAGACCTTCAACATAGAGCCTTCCTTCACGGAGTGTCGGGTTCGGGGGGGAGCCTAACATCCTCGGCCAAGGATCCAAATTCGGTGGGGTTGCTGATGCCGCCATCGCGAGCAGGCTCACTCCTACATTTGGAATGCGTTCCCCTGTAGGAGTGAGCCTGCTCGCGATGAGGCCATTAGCCCCAACGGCGATCCCGTCAGTCGTTGGTCAACTTGCCCGTCCGAAACGCCACCCGCCCCGCCACTTTCGCCTGCCAGATCCCCGGCTCGGTATAGCGCCCGCGATCCAGCGCAAACAACACGCCACTGGTGCCGGCACGAACAGTGGTCACGCGATCCTGCAATGGATCCACCACCTCAAACAGCGCATCGCCCTTCTCCACCCACTCGCCGGCATTGCGCAGAAAACTGACCACACCATGGTGCGGCGCGAACAGGTATTCGGTGCCCTCGAACGGCAGGCCTTCGCAGCACTCGCTCGGTGCCGCCGGCCATTCGCCGCTGATAAAACCCTGCTCAGCGAGGAAGCCCAGAATCGCCTCGCAATTGGCCTGCGCCTGATCGACCCGGGTGTCGCCCATGCTGCCCAGCTCCAGCGTGGTCGCCAGATTCGCTGCCGGAATCGCGGCATTCGGGAACGCCCGCGCCAGACGCAACCACGGCGTCGAGCAGGATTCATCGAACGAGCTGCCGCCGGAATCTTCACACAACAGCGCCACGCCAGCCTTCAAACGTGCCGCCAGCGATTGCCACTGTGGCCAGTGCTGCGGCAGCGCGTACAAGTGAATCGCCGCATCGAAATCACAATGCAGATCGAGGGTGATGTCGGCATCGCAGGCATGGCGCAGCAACAGGCGATGCAAGGCTTCCAGTTGCGAGGCCGGCGCCGGCAGTTCATCGAATACCTGGCCCATGGTTTGGCGGATCAGTGCAACGTTGGCCTCGGCATCAGTGCCCAGACGCTCACCGATCAACGCCGCGACCGGTGCGCTAAGTTCCACGAAGGCACGGTTGAAGTTCTTGCCGCTGCCCAGTTCAAAGCGGCCCATGTGCGCACCTTGCACGTGTTGATCGAGGCCGATCGGGTTGGCCACCGGTACCAGTTCGATCACGCCCTGCAAACGGCCTTGCTGTTCCAGCGCATTGAGGCGCTGCTTGAGTTCCCACGCGGTGCGCATGCCCGGCAGTTCATCGGCGTGCAGGCTGGCCTGGATGTACACCTTGCGGGTGCCCGCGCCATAGCGAAACACGCTGAGCGAGCGCTCGCTGCCCAAGTGGCTCCAGGGCAGAACATGGTCGATGCGTTGCATGGGAAGACTCCTGCAGTCTGGTAGATCTGAATCAACGAGATCTCAGTGGGAGCGAGCTTGCTCGCGAACGCAATTTGACAGTCAATAAAGATGTTGAATGTTAAACCGTATTCGCGAGCAAGCTCGCTCCCACAGGGATCTCCATCAGTAGAAAGAGAGCATAAAAAAAGTGGCCACCGCGCAAACGGGGCCACTTTTTTCTACGGCGTATTAATGGCCGTACACATCAAAGTCGAAGTACTTGTCCTGGACTTTCTTGTACTCGCCATTGGCGCGGATTTCGGTGATGGCTTTGTTGAATTGCTCGGCCAGCGCGGTATCGCCCTTGCGCACCGCAATGCCGGCGCCGCCGCCGAAGTACTTGGCGTCTTCGTAGGTCGGGCCAACGAATTCAAAACCTTTGCCGGCGTCGGTTTTCAGGAAACCGTCGCTGAGGTTGACCGAGTCGGCCAGCATCGCGTCGATACGCCCGGAAACCATGTCGAGGTTGGCTTCCTGTTGCGAGCCGTAACGCACCAGGTCGATACCGGCCGGCACCAGTACTTCGGTGGCGTAACGGTCGTGAGTACTGGCACGCAGCACGCCGACTTTCTTGCCTTTAAGCTCGGTCAGCGGGTCTTTGACACCGGAGCCTTCCTTCATCACGAAGCGCGCCGGGGTGTGGTAGTACTTGATAGTGAAATCGACGTTCTTTTTGCGGTCGTCGGTGATGGTCATCGACGACAGGATCGCGTCGATCTTCTTCACTTTCAGCGCCGGGATCAGGCCATCGAATTCCTGCTCGACCCAAGTGCATTTGACTTTCATCTGCGCGCACAGCGCATCGCCGATGTCGACGTCGAAACCGGCGAG
>Ga0213828_1003041_pt1 | contig 11443 bp, 13 predicted proteins | sample MC6MC0897MG_FD_180664 | JGI IMG/M metagenome (GOLD analysis project Ga0213828, IMG submission 180664) | Enriched soil aggregate microbial communities from Iowa State University, Ames, United States - MC6-MC0897-MG | ecosystem: Environmental > Terrestrial > Soil > Unclassified | place: USA: Iowa...
GTGGCTGGCAACAAAAAAAGGGAGGGCCATGGTAGCGCATCCCGGTGGCAAGACAAGCCATAGGCTTTGCGGTATACAGAACGGCATGATCGTTTGATCCATGGATTTCATTTTGCCGGAGCATCCAATGCCGTTACGTCCGCTCGTTTTGCTCAGTCTTTTCAGCCTGCTGGTGGCCTGTGGCAGCGATGCACCCAAGCCCCAGCCGCCGACGCCAGGCCCTGCGCCGCAACAGGCGCAGAAAAAGGCCAAGGAAGCCGCCGACCTTGGGCCGCTGCCGGCCTATCAACGGGAATTGAGCGGTACCCTGCAAGGCGTGCCGGCCGGTGCCGAAGTCGAACTGGCATTGCTGGTGATCGACGTGAAGGATCGCCCGCAACAATTGCTCGCCAGTTCCAGCCTGATCGGCAACAACCAGATTCTGCCGTTCCGCCTGCGCTTCAACCCGGACGCCTTCCCCGCCGGTGCGCGGGTTGAATTGCGTGGCCGCGCCAGCCAGTCCGGTCAGTTGATCCTGCATCTACCGTCGCAAACCATCAGCCAGCCGACCACTCAGGCGTTGGGCCAGCTGCAATTTGTCAAAGCACCATGAATGCACCGCTCGACCTGCAACAGGCGTTAGGTGAATTGCTCGGCGACGCCAGACTCAAGGTCTGTGCGTTGCCAGACACTGATTTGCAGCTATGGCTGATCGATGGCGACAACATGGATCGCGAATTCAGCCAGGAAGAAATTCAGCGAATTCTGCACGTGCCACCGTATTGGGGTTTCTGCTGGGCCAGTGGTCTGGCGGTGGCGCGGTATCTGGCGCAGTTCCCCGAGTGGGTGCGTGGCAAGCGTGTGCTGGATTTCGGCGCCGGTTCCGGGATTGCCGGGATCGCGGCGGTGAAAGCCGGGGCGCTTGAAGTCGTGGCGTGCGATCTCGATCCGCTGGCGATTTCCGCGTGTCGGGCGAATGCCACGCTGAATGGCGTAGAGATGAATTACTCGACGGATTTCTTTGCCGAGGCGGATCGGTTTGATCTGATTCTGGTGGCGGACGTGTTGTACGACCGGGCGAATCTGCCGTTGCTCGATGCGTTTTTGAGCCGTGGCCGCGAGGCGCTGGTGGCGGACTCGCGGGTTCGGGATTTTCGGCATCCGCTGTATGAGCGCATTGAAATGCTTGAGGCGATGACCTTGCCGGATCTGGCGGAGCCGGAAGAGTTCAGACATGTCAGCCTTTACCATGCGCGGCGCTAGCTAAAAGCTTCGTCGGAACGCCGCCCGGAGCAGGCTCGCTCCCACAGGGGAATGCATTCCAGGGTGGGAGCGAGCCTGCTCGCGAAGGCGTCCGCCCATGCAACACACCTCTCAAAAGCTGACCGCTTCCGGCCACACCCCACCAAGCCGTATAGTTGCCCCATCCACGCTTCTACGAGATCCCCCATGAGTCAGCAAACGCCGTACATCTTCGACGCCACGACGGCCGATTTCGACCAGTCGGTGATCGAGGCTTCCTTCAACAAACCGGTGCTGGTGGATTTCTGGGCCGAATGGTGTGCGCCATGCAAGGCGTTGATGCCGATGCTGCAGGGCATTGCCGAGAGCTATCAGGGCGAGTTGCTGCTGGCCAAGGTCAACTGCGACATCGAGCAGGACATCGTCGCCCGCTTCGGCATTCGCAGCCTGCCGACCGTGGTGCTGTTCAAGGACGGTCAACCGGTCGACGGCTTTGCCGGTGCACAACCGGAATCCGCCGTGCGCGCCCTGCTTGAACCGCATGTGCAGATGCCGCCACCGGCCGCCGCTGATCCGTTCGAACAGGCTCAGGCATTGTTCGATGACGGTCGTTACGCCGACGCCGAAGCGGCGCTGGTGGTCATGCTCACTGAGGACAACAGCAACGCCAAGGCGCTGATCCTATACGCGCGCTGCCTGACTGAACGCGGCGAGCTGGACGAAGCGCAAACCGTGCTGGATGCAGTCAAGAGCGACGAACACAAGGCCGCGCTGGCCGGGGCCAAGGCACAGATCAAGTTCCTCGGCCTGGCGCGTGACCTGCCGGATGCCGCCGACCTGAAAGCGCGTTTGGCGAAAGATCCGCAGGATGATGAAGCGGTGTATCAACTGGCGATTCAGCAACTGGCGCGCCAGCAATACGAGGCGGCGCTGGAGGCGCTGCTCAAGCTGTTCATCCGCAACCGCAGTTATGGCGAAGGTCTGCCGCACAAGACCTTGCTGCAGGTGTTCGAGCTGCTGGGCAACGATCATCCGCTGGTGACGGTGTACCGCCGCAAGATGTTTGCTGCGCTTTATTAAGATCAAAAGATCGCAGCCTTCGGCAGCTCCTACACGGGATTGTGTTCACCGCGCATTTTGCGGATGAACGCTGCATCTATAGGAGCTGCCGCAGGCTGCGATCTTTTGCGGTTCACTCGATCCAGCTGTAGAGCGGCGTATCCCCGCCACTCACCACTTTCACGTCCGAACTGTGGCGCAGTCGTACCAGCAGGCGCTTGCCTGACACCGCGCTGCCGGTCAGGCCTTCCAGTTGCTCAAGCAGATCCGGCCCGCTGAGCTGGCCAGCCTTGCGCAGTAAATCCCTGGCGACCTGCCACAACGCATCGTCCTGATTTTGCGGTTTCGCCGCTGGCACCGCCACGGCCGCCGCTTGGGCTATCTGCGGCTGTGCGCCAAGGGCTGAGCCCAGCTTCGCCCAGTCGTTGTCATCCAGTTCCACCGTCAAATCCACCGGCACGTCGCCGACGGTTCCGCGTATCCGCAACATTGAGTTCGCCTCCGTACATTTCTGACCTGCATGCTCCCACGGGACATGTGTAACACCAAGTGTAGGCAGCTGGCAGTTCGAGAGTTATCAACTACATTTTTGTTTTTTCCATGGGAAGGATGCCCATGTCTTCAGGACGAAAGCTGGCGTCAAAAGGAGGCCCGACTTCGACGGGCGGCGTGATACTTGAGGGAAACGAAAACCTCAAGATTGAAGGAAAAATCATCGCTTCCATCGGGCAAATCGCCAGTTGTCCGGTTTGCGGTCCCGGCAAGGGACCGATCGTGGCAGTGGGTGAAAGAACACTGATATTGCCTGCAGGCCCTGCAGCGTTGGTAGATGACTATGTCGCCTGCGGCTGCCCGCCCATGTCCAACAAGCTGCTTCCCCAACAACACAGTGGTTTTGCCGGAACAGGCCGTCCTGTCCCCATCGACATGGGCTCACCAGTTGTCGCGATGACTTCGTACCGTTATCTGCAAGTGATCATTGAACGTTTGGACGACAGCGAAAAACCCGGACTGGCGTACAAACTCAAGGACAGAAAAAAGGTTGCCGTCTTGCAGGACAGCACCTGCAACGCCACGGGTGAAGGCTGCGAACACCCGGTTGAAAACCATGCGGATTACGACACTCTGTTGGTCGGTGAAGACTCGGAATGGACGTTTTACGCCTACGAAGAAACCCTTGATCAGGATATTTCATGAAATCGGAAATCAAACTGATCTTTAAAGACTTTCTGATGCAGCCACCCAAAGGAGTCAAGTTTCAGTTGCTGGTGGATGCGCTGGTCATTGATGACAACATTATTCAGAACGATGACAAACCCCGAATCTACTCACTCATCTCTGATAAGGAGCAAACCGCAATAACCTTGGGCACAAAGAAATTGCCGTCGATAAAAAACCGCCACAGCCACGAAGTTATTGTCCAGATCGTCGGTGCATCGGGAGCGACAAAGGCAATGCACACAGCCACATTGACCGAAGGAAAATCCTTGTCGATCGTCGCCGTCTCGCCATGGGTCAAAGTGCCCTTGTCCACCAGCGGTGCCGTTTCAAATGACACTTTTTACGAAGTGGAGTACGGGGTCAAACGCAGGAACGAGACCCGTACCGTCAAGGTAGTCATCCAGGACATGCCGCGCCGAATATTGATGGCGGCGCTGTCGTATCGTGGCTCCACCACATGGGCATATGGCAAGAGCAAAGAATCGTTGCCACACCCGACTATCAATAAAACGGTGACATTTGCAGCCGAAACCAACAAATGCAACCTCTTCGTCTATGACGTACTGACCTCGATCGGCATCAATGTCGCGTGGATTGAACACGGCAAGTCAAAATTTCTGCCAGGAATGATGAAGGTCAGTCCACCTGTGGCAGGTGAATGGGCTGACGATGAACGCCTTCTCGCCACCTGGAAAGTGGAGCGTTCACCTTTACCCGGCGATATCGGTGCGTATGCTGTCAATTATTCTAACGCCAGCGGTCATGTCGGTTTCGTGCTAACCCATGGGGTCTGTATTTCCGCTGGCCGAGAGAAAGTCGAAGTCAACGATGTAGGCTTTCGAAACGCCGCAGGCAATGCAATACGCGGTGACCATGACTTCACTATTTTTCGACGGTACAAACACAGCACGCCAAGATGAAACGACTTTTCTGGATACTTCCTGCAATCCCCCTTCTGCTGATCATGGGGTGGCGCTTCTGGTCGCCTGTCGATCTTTCTTCCTGTACAAACGATACCGCGGCACCGGGACCACTTAGCGTATTCATTCGCAACTACTTCGAGAGCAACCTTCGTACAGACTGGCGGGATATGGATGATCGTTTCGATGTTCTCTCCACTCCCGAAGGCCAGAGTATTGCCAGCCAGCCACAGCCGTACGCCTGCGAAGCATTACATATCCTGCAAAGCCCGACTTTCAGTCAGAGCGAAAAGATCTACACCACCGTATTGATGTTCCAGTTGCCGATCAGTCAGTACATGGGCTTCATGGATCGTACCCATCAACTCTATGCAGAGGGCAAAATAGATCAGGAGGTCATGAAAGTGGTGATACGTCCACGCGGAACAGCCATCAATTACTGGTGGCTGCCAGCATGGCGCCAGCGCTTCACTCGCGATGCCCCGAGCGTACTTGAGGCAAATCTGATCAATTATGTGCTATCGGGCCATTACTGGTTCGACTATCCCGGCGCAGGCTTCTGACTCTAAAAGTGTGACCTCCAATCTAAGCACCGCCCCGGAATCTGCCTCGGGCGGTGCTCAGTCATGTCTTGCGCAAAGCGGAGCGCACGGGCAAACTCTGCGCACTTTCGTTATAAGATTACATAACAAACTCTTCACTTTACTTCCCGGAGACCGCCATGCGTCGTCTGCTGCTCGCTTTGCCGTTTGCCCTGTTGCCGCTGGCCATCGCCCACGCGGCTGATGAGCATGACCACGATCACGACCATGAACACGGCAGCCTCGGCGCGCATGAACATGGCGTGGGTCGCCTGAACGCTGCGCTCGACGGCCAGACCCTGGAGCTGGAGCTGGAAAGCCCGGCGATGAACCTTGTGGGTTTCGAACACATCGCCACCAGCGATGCCGACAAGGCCAAAGTTGCCGCCGCGCGTGCGCAACTGGAAAAACCCTTGGCCCTGTTCAGCCTGCCCGCCGCTGCCGGGTGCAAAGTGCTCAGTCAGGAACTGGAAAGTCCGCTGTTCGGCGACAAGCCAGATGCCGACAACCATGATGAAGATGAAGCGGACAAGGACGGTCACGAGCATCACCACGACCACAGCGAAATCCACGCGCACTATCAGTTCAACTGCGCCACACCGGGCGCGCTGAAGACGCTGGATCTGGCGAACGTCTTCAAGACCTTCCCGGCGACGCAGAAAATTCAGGTACAACTGATCAGCGCCAGCGGCCAGCAAGGTACCGAAGTGACGGCCAAGGCTGCCTCCCTGAAATTCTAAGCCTCACCGGAATCCCCTTGTGGGAGCGAGCTTGCTCGCGAATGCGATTCGTCAGGCGCCTTTGAATTGACTGATCTGCCGCTTTCGCGAGCAAGCTCGCTCCCACAGGGGTTATGTGTTCACCTCATGAAACTGGTGCCATGACCCAAGCACTCATCGAACTGTCCGACCTGGGCTTCAACTGGCCCGGTCATCCGCCGCTGCTGGACATTCCGGCGTTTCGTCTGGAAGCCGGCGAAACCCTGTTCCTCAAAGGCCCCAGCGGCAGCGGCAAGACCACCCTGCTCGGCCTGCTCGGTGGCGTGCAGAAGCCCGGTCGCGGCAGCATTCGCCTGCTCGGCCAGGAACTCACCGAACTCTCCGCCGGCGCTCGCGATACCTTCCGTGTCGACCACACCGGCTACATCTTCCAGCAATTCAACCTGCTGCCGTTTCTCTCGGTACGCGAAAACGTCGAGCTGCCGTGTCACTTTTCCAAGCTGCGCGCGCAACGGGCGAAACAGCGCCACGGCAGCGTCGATCAAGCCGCCGCCACCCTGCTCGCCCACCTCGGTTTAAAGGATGAAAGCATCCTCAGCCGTCGCGCCGATTCGCTGTCGATCGGCCAACAGCAGCGGGTCGCTGCCGCGCGTGCCTTGATCGGTCAGCCTGAGCTGGTGATCGCCGACGAACCGACCTCGGCGCTGGATTACGACGCCCGGGAAAACTTCATCCGCCTGCTGTTCGCCGAATGCCGCGAGGCCGGATCGAGTCTGCTGTTCGTCAGCCACGACCACAGCCTGGCGCCGCTGTTCGACCGTCACCTGTCCCTGGCCGAGCTCAATCGCGCCGCCACGTCTGCCGAGGTCTGAGATGTATCTGTTTCGTCTGGCCATGGCCAGCCTGGCCAACCGCCGCTTCACCGCTTTGCTCACGGCTTTTGCCATCGCCCTCTCGGTGTGCCTGTTGCTCGCCGTTGAGCGGGTGCGCACCGAAGCCAAAGCCAGTTTCGCCAGCACCATCAGCGGCACCGACCTGATCGTCGGCGCCCGCTCCGGCTCGGTGAACCTGTTGCTGTACTCGGTGTTCCGCATCGGCAACGCCACCAACAACATTCGCTGGGACAGCTTCGAACACTTCGCCAGCAACCCGAAAGTGAAGTGGGCAATCCCGATGTCCCTCGGCGATTCCCATCGCGGTTACCGCGTGATGGGCACCACTGAAGCCTATTTCGAACATTACCAGTACGGTCGCCAACAACACTTGGCACTGGCCGATGGTCGCGCGTTTGCCACCGATCCGTTTGAAGTGGTGCTGGGTGCCGAGGTCGCGGATGCGCTGCATTACAAGCTCGGTGACAAACTGGTGCTGGCCCACGGCGTGGCCGCGATCAGTCTGGTCAAGCACGACGACAAACCGTTCACCGTGGTCGGCATTCTCAAGCGCACCGGCACGCCGGTCGATCGCACGCTGCACATCAGCCTCGGCGGCATGGAGGCGATTCATATCGACTGGCACAACGGCGTGCCGGCGCGCGGCAATGGGCGGATCACGGCGGATCAGGCGCGCAACATGGATCTGACGCCGCAAGCAATCACCGCATTCATGCTCGGCCTCAACAGCAAGATTTCCACCTTTGCGCTGCAACGCGAGATCAACGAATTCCGTGGCGAGCCGATGCTGGCGATTCTGCCGGGCGTGGCATTGCAAGAGTTGTGGAGCCTGATGAGCACCGCTGAAAAAGCGCTGTTCGTGGTCTCGCTGTTCGTGGTGCTGACCGGGTTGATCGGCATGCTCACGGCGATTCTCACCAGCCTCAACGAACGTCGGCGCGAGATGGCAATTCTGCGTTCGGTCGGTGCGCGGCCGTGGCACATTGCAAGTCTGCTGGTGCTGGAAGCTTTTGCTTTGGCACTGACCGGGGTGATCGCCGGCGTTGCGTTGTTGTACATCGGCATCGCCGCTGCGCAGGGTTACGTGCAGGCCAATTACGGTTTGTATCTGCCGCTGGCGTGGCCGAGCGAGTATGAATGGACGCTGCTCGGTGGCATTCTGGCCGCCGCGCTGCTGATGGGCAGCGTGCCGGCCTGGCGCGCTTATCGCCAATCCTTGGCCGATGGCCTGTCGATCCGTTTATGAGGATGTTCACCATGCCCCGCGCTGCACTCGCGCTGCTGTTGCTGATCGCCCTGCCCGTGTGGGCAGCGGCGCCGAAAGACCTGACGTGGTCGGAAATGATCCCGCCGGACGCTGCGCCGGAAGTGCCGAACATGACCCCACTGCATGACCTGTCGAAGATGGGCGATGCGCTGTCTGCCGAATCCGCGCCAGCGGCCAAGCAGGACATGCCGAATGCGCCGGTGGTGAAGTCGCTCGACGGCCAGAACATTCGTTTGCCGGGCTACATCGTGCCGCTGGAAGTCAATGAAGAGGGGCGCACCACAGACTTTTTGCTGGTGCCGTATTTCGGCGCCTGCATCCACGTGCCGCCTCCGCCGTCGAACCAGATTGTGCATGTGAAAAGCGAGTTGGGCGTGAAGCTGGATGAGCTGTATCAGCCGTACTGGGTCGAGGGGCCGTTGCAGGTCAAGGCGTCGAGCAGCGAACTGGCGGATGCCGGGTATCAGATGGATGCCGACAAGATTTATGTGTATGAGCTGCCGGAGTGAATCCCGGTAGTTTTGTGCTGTCTGCAATGGCCCCTTCGCGAGCAAGCTCGCTCCCACAGGTTTCGGTGGTGACCATAAATTTTGTGGTCGAAAAAATCAGTGTGGGAGCGAGCTTGCTCGCGAAGGGGCCCGCAAAGGTTCCGCAAAAGTCTGCCCCTTCACTGTTTCATTGAGCTGAGTCAAAAGACCGTATCAGTTGGTTTCGTACCATAGGACATCAGACATTTTTAACGTCCTTTCGGAGCCCCCATGAACAAGTCCTTGCTCAGCGCTTCGCTGTTTGCCCTTGCGCTCGCAGCCCCGCTCGCCCACGCCCACGAAGCCGGTGACATTCTCATCCGTGCCGGTGCGATCACCGTCAACCCGAAGGCCGACAGCTCCAGCGTCAAAGTCGATCAGGGTCCGTTGAGCGGCGCTAATCTGGGCGGCAAGGCGACCATGAGCAGCGACACCCAACTGGGTCTCAACTTCGCCTACATGCTCACCGACCACGTCGGCCTCGAACTGCTCGCGGCCACGCCTTTCGAGCATGACGTCAAACTCAAGGGTACTGCCCTGCCAGCGGCCAACGGCAAGCTCGGCACCCTGAAACACCTGCCGCCAACCCTCAGCGTCGTCTACTACCCGCTGGACTCGAAGTCGCCGTTCCAGCCGTATGTCGGTGGCGGTATCAACTACACCTGGATCTACGACGAACACGTCGGCAGCGAAGCCAGCGCCAACGGTTTCAGCAACTTCAAGGCGAAAAACTCCTGGGGTCTGGCTTGGCAGGTTGGTGCTGACTACATGCTGACCGACAACATCATGCTCAACGCCCAAGTGCGCTACATCGACATCGACACCCGCGCCACCGTCGAGAACAACGCGGTTGCGCCGGGCACACGTGCACGGGTCAACGTCGATGTAGATCCGTTCATCTACATGGTCGGTTTGGGCTATAAGTTCTAAGTCGATTGACCGAACGTTCACGTGGTGGTGAATGAGGCTTGGTGGCAAGCAGGCATAGAACTGACGACGACCGTACGCAGTTGATCGAGGGATAACATCCCCTCGCCACAGGAGTAGCGACATATTCCGGCCGTGAAAAAGGCGCCTGTCAAAGGGCGCCTTTTTCATGTTTGCTGGAAACCTGCGGCGTGAGCTGGATTCCCCCCTCACCCCAGCCCTCTCCCTCAGGGAGAGGGGGAAAGGGAGCCGATTTGTGTGCTCTTCAAAATCTGAGCTCAACTCGGTATCTCACGTCGGTGTGACTCGAAAGAACCCCTCGGTCAGTTGCCTATACCCCCGGGAGAGGGAGCCGATTTGGGTGCCTGTCAAAACCTGAGTTCGACTAGATATTTCAGGTCGGTGTATCTCGTCCAAACGCCTCGGTCAGTCCCCTCTCCCTCTGGGAGAGGGTTAGGGTGAGGGGCTCTTTTCAGGAACGCCCCAACAACCGCGCCAACCCCACGCTCATCGGCGTCTGCTGTGGCAGCTTGAAGCGCTCCAGCAAGCGAGCGTTGTTCGCCCGCGAATGGCGGATATCGCCAGAGCGCTCCGGGCCGTAGCTGACGGGCGGCAGTTCGCCAACCACCGCTTGCAGTGCTTCAAGCATCTGCTTGAGGCTCATCGCCTGATTCCAGCCGACGTTCACCGGGCCGACTTCGACCTCAGGCTTTTCGATCCCCTGAACCAGCAGATCCACCAGATCTTCGACATAGAGGAAATCACGCGTCTGCTCACCATCGCCGAACACCGTAATCGGCAGACCTTTCTGTGCGCGCTCGCTGAAGATGCTGATCACCCCGGAGTACGGCGAGGACGGATCCTGGCGCGGGCCGAAAATATTGAAGAAGCGGAAAATCACCGGTTCCAGGCCATGCTGGCGGCGATAGAAATCGAAATAGTGCTCGCCCGCCAGTTTGTCCGAGGCGTAAGGCGTCAGCGGCGCTTTGGGCGTGTCTTCATCTATCGACTCGCCCTCGCCGTTGTTGCCGTACACCGCCGCACTGGAGGCATACAGCACCCGTTTGACCCCGGCCAGACGCATGGCTTCGCAGACATTCAGCGTGCCGATGAAATTGCTCTGGTGAGTCTTGACCGGATCATCCACCGAAGCCTGCACCGAAGCGACGGCCGCCAGGTGGGCGACGGCGCTGCAGCCTTGCATGGCCTTGGCCACCAGCGTCGCATCGGCGACATCACCGACAATCAGCTCAACCTTCGGGTTATCCAGCGGCAGGTTGCTGCGCTTGCCGGTCGACAAGTCGTCGAGGATGCGCACCGAATGTCCCTTGGCGAGCAACGCATCGGTCAGGTGCGAGCCAATGAAGCCGGCTCCGCCGGTGATTAAAACAGTCCCTTCAGCCATGACGGTAGAACCTATCCAGTAAGCCCGGGAGTGCGGCACGCCAGGCGCGCGGTTTGATCCCGAAAGTGTGCAGAATTTTCTTGCAGGCCAGCACCGCGTGTTGCGGCTCTTCGGCAGCGTCCGGCCGCGCGGCGTGAGCCTGGGCGGTCGGCGCTTCGATGGCCAGGGCGTGCAGGCTGCGCGCTTCGGTCAGAATCGCCTGACCCAGCGCCAGCGGCGTGGTCGCCTCGTGGCCGGCGTAGTGGTAAGTGCCCCACAGTGGCGCTGCGCAGTCGAGTTGCTTGAGTACCGAAATGATCACTCGCGCGGCATCGTCGACCGGCGTCGGGTTGCCACGGCGGTCATCCGCCAACAGCAATTCGTCCGGTTGCTCGGCCCGTGCGAGGAAACGCCCGAGGGTGCCATCCGGGCTGTCATCGAGCAGCCAGCCGAAGCGCAGCAACACGTGCTGCGGGCAGGTTGCGCGAACGCTTTGTTCGATGCGCCACAACGCCTGACCGCGCAGCCCCAGCGGCACCGGTTCGTCTTTTTCGCTGTACGCCGTGGCACGCGAACCATCGAACACCCGATAACTGGAGGGCTGGACGAGGACGATGTTGTGGTGCTGGCACAGTTCGGCCAGACGTTCGATTGCACGTTCCTGCCCGGCCATGCGGCTTTCGCTGACGGTTTCGGCCTGGAACCAGTCGAAATAGTAGGCGAG
>Ga0213828_1003044_pt1 | contig 11437 bp, 9 predicted proteins | sample MC6MC0897MG_FD_180664 | JGI IMG/M metagenome (GOLD analysis project Ga0213828, IMG submission 180664) | Enriched soil aggregate microbial communities from Iowa State University, Ames, United States - MC6-MC0897-MG | ecosystem: Environmental > Terrestrial > Soil > Unclassified | place: USA: Iowa...
GCGGATCGCGCCCGCCACGTCGGTGGTCAGGTCATCGCCGACGTGCAGGATCTCGCCCAGCGGCAGATCGAGTTTTTCGGCAGCCAGATGATACATGTCGTTAAAAGGCTTCGAGCGCCCGTGCGGACCCGCGCGCAAGACGAACTGGAAATAATCGCCCAGGCCAAACAGTTCCGGCTGCGCGTTGCCGTTGGTGATCGCCACCAGCGGCCATTTTTTGCCGAGAGCCGTCAGGGTGTCGTGCGTTTCCTGCGGCACATCGATCCGGCTGCGCCATTTGGCAAAGTTCGCCATTGAAGCTTCTGCGCCCAGCGCCGCCTCTTGCGCGCTCAGCCCGGCATTCAGCATCGCCTGCTCTACCGCACGACGACGCCATTCGGTTACGTCGTGGTAAATGTCCGGTTCGGTTTCGCGCAACGCCTGGCGTAGGCGCTGAAAATCTTTGTTTTGCAGCGTTTTTAAAGCGGGATGGTAGTTTTGCACAAACGCCAGCGACTCCTGCTCGGTGCGCAGGATCACTTCGCGGTTATCGTAAAGGGTGTCATCAAGGTCAAACGTCAGGGCAGAGATCTGACCCAGTGGGCGGTAAAAACGCATTATTTCCCCCGTTTTGCGCGTGGATGCGCCGAGTCATACACCGAAGCAAGGTGTTGAAAATCAAGATGGGTATAGATTTGAGTGGTAGATAAATTGGCGTGGCCTAACAGCTCCTGCACGCCGCGCAGGTCGCCGCTGGATTCCAGCATGTGGGTGGCAAAAGAGTGGCGCAGTTTGTGCGGGTGAACGTGGCTGTTCAGCCCCTGCTTAATGCCCCATTCAGCAAAACGCTTCTGCACATTTCGCGCGGAGATCCGCTTGCCAAGCTTCGAGAGAAACAGCGCGTTCTCTTCGGCGCCAAACAGCCCGCGCAGATCGAGCCAGTGCTCAATCCATACCACTGCATTGCGGCCAATCGGTAAACGGCGCTCTTTGCTGCCTTTCCCCATCACCCACACTTCACCGGTATCCAGATCGAGATGTTTAAGATCTAACCCCACCAGTTCCGAAAGACGTAAGCCCGCACCGTACATCACTTCCAGCATGGCGCGATCGCGTACCGCCAGCGGATCGTTAAGATCGATATCCAGCAGCCGATTCACGTCATCAACGTCGATATTTTTCGGCAGATGGCGCGGCGCTTTCGGGGTAGCGATGCCTTTCGCCGGATTGGCTTTTAGCTCGCCCTGGCTCACCAGCCAGTCGAAGAAACTGCGCAGGGCAGAGAGACGTAACGCGAGACTCGCCGGGCCTAAACCTTTGCGGCGACTGCGCACCACAAACCCGCGCACGGTCGCAGCGTCACATTGTTGCCAGCTCTTCAGGCCGGTTTCATCGGCGATCTGCATGATGGCATCAAGCTGACGCTGATAGTTCAGCAGCGTGATCGGGCTAAGCTGACGTTCAACGCCCAGATAGCGCAGGAAACGCACCACCAGAGGCGCAAGCAGGGAATCCGTCATACGCGCTCAATCCAGCGCTCCAGCAGCTCAGGGAGCATCAGGGCGATTTCCTGCAGCAAATGCGTGGCTTGTCCCTGCTCGTAATGATGCGCGTCGCGGCTGGTGAATAACATCACGCCCAAATCGCCTTCACGCCCCATCAGGGACATGGCAACCGAGCCGATAGCCTTGGCTTCAGGAAGCACCACCAGCAGCTCAGGGCCGTTCAACGGGCCAAGATAGTGATGCTCATGACCAAGACGCTGAATGCGCAGCGGCTCAAACGCCTGACGGCTTAACGCCAGATGCGTGAAACCGGAGGGGGCACCGATGCGCCAGCGGTCGGGAAAGAGACGAATAGTTGCGCCTGCCAGCCCAAGCTCACGCGCCCAGCGATGAAAGCGGCTGAGAAACTCGTCAAGGCTGTGCGCCGACGCGAGCCGCGCCTGCAAATGCAGCAGACGATAAAACAGGCTTTCGTTATTGCTGGCCTGTTCCATCAGCAGGGTCATGTTCTCTTCCAGCTGATCGATGTGCTTGCGCGAGCGCGCCATATGCCATTCGACCAGCGAGACGGTGTCGCGCACCGGATGCGGCACGCGCATCTGTTCGACCACGCGTGCATTGCGGATAAAAAACTCAGGATTGCGCAGCAGATAATCAACAACAGTCCGGTCGTCCAGCTCCGTTATTGCTTCCTGCAGTTCTTCCCCTGGTTGTTTCATAAATGGATAAACCCGTCGTATACATGTGCCGCCGGGCCAGTCATATACAGTGGATGACCCGGACCTTTCCAGGCGATATCAAGACGACCGCCCGGCAATTCCACGCGAACCTCTTCTGCCAGTAACCCTTGTGAGATACCCACAGCCACAGCCGCGCACGCGCCGCTGCCACAGGCCCGCGTTTCGCCCGCGCCGCGCTCATAGACGCGCAGGCGGATATGTTCACGTTTCACCACCTGCATGAAACCGATATTGGCGCGCTCAGGGAAGCGCTCATGGCTTTCCATAATCGGGCCTAAGGTTTCAACGGCAGCGACATCAACATCATCAACCTGAATCACGCAATGGGGATTGCCCATCGAGACGACGCCGCACAATACTGTCTGCTCGGCCGCCCGCATAATATAGGTCTTTTCCGCTTTGATTGCCCGAAACGGGACCGCAGAAGGCTCGAAGTTGGGCTCGCCCATGTTCACGCGCACCAGCTCGTCGTCGGTGACGCTGAGCACCATGCGGCCATTGGCCGTACTGACGCGAATATCGCGCTTGTTGGTCAGCCCTTTCAGACGCACAAAGCGCGCAAAGCAGCGCGCGCCGTTGCCGCACTGGGAAACTTCACTACCGTCAGCATTAAAGATTCGGTAGTGAAAATCGAGATCCGGATCGTAGGGTGGCTCAACGACCAGCAGCTGATCAAACCCCACGCCCAGATGCCTGTCCGCCAGGCGACGAATCAGCTCAGGGGAAAAAAAGACATTCTGCGTTACCGCGTCGACGACCATAAAATCGTTGCCAAGGCCATGCATTTTAGAGAACTGCATCATTTACTCCATTGCGCGGTTGAACAACTGATTGTCAGTAGTTGACCTGGCTTGGGCCACCGTTATCGCCGCGATCGTTGCTCACTGGCGTCGATGATTCAATCTGGGTTTGAACGGGTTTGGTTGGCGGCGGCGCTGTTTTATCGGCTGGCGGGAAGTAAAGCGGCCCTTTCAGACCACAGCCAGTCAGACTAAACAGTGTGATGAGAACGGCAAGCGTTCGAAAAACGTTTTTCATTATGGGTTGCCCGTAAGTTCATGCTTTCTGTTTCTATCATCGCAGGAGAAGACACAAAAGCAAGAGTTAGCCGCTTTCCTGCAACGGGAATTATTTAGCGTTATACTGCCGCCATCACGAAAAACAGGAACAAAACCATGAATGACAGTGAATTCCATCGCCTGGCCGATACCCTGTGGCAGACCATTGAAGAGCGCCTGGACGACTGGGATGGCGACAGCGATATCGATTGTGAAATCAACGGCGGCGTGCTGACGCTCAGCTTCGAAAACGGCAGTAAGATTATTATCAACCGCCAGGAGCCGCTGCACCAGGTGTGGCTGGCAACAAAACAGGGCGGCTACCATTTCGATCTGAAAGACGACCAGTGGGTGTGTGACCGTAGCGGCGAAACGTTCTGGGATCTGCTGGAGCAGGCTGCGACGCAGCAGGCGGGCGAGGACGTCAGCTTCCGTTAAGTTTGAAGCCCGGTAGCGCTACGCTTATCGGGCTTACAACGACTCAACCTTAGGCCGGATAAGCGAAGCGCATCCGGCATGGCGGCTCAGGAAAAATACTGCTGCAACAGCGGCTGATTCGCGTCCTGGTTGGCCGGCGGAGCGGGGATAACCTGGGTGCGGAACGGAATCACCTGCGCGCGGCCATCGACTTTCACAATCTGATAGAACTGCGGCAAGTTGAAGTTAATAAAGCTTGAGCCATAGGTGAAGCGGTCGTGTGAGGACGAATAGAAGCGGCTCACGTCGCGCACCAGCTCTTCTTTGCTGCCCTCGCAGTGGTGATACACCTCGGCGCGGTTGGTCTCATCCAGAATATAAATGGTAAACCCGGACTCATCGGCCGCTTCTTCGAAGAAGAACTGGATAATCCCTTCGCTGGCAAACCCATCCACCACCTGCGGCAGTTTGACGTGGTTCGTTTCCACCTGCACAGAGAGGCCGTGCAGCTTGTTGTGGGAAATCGCGCCGTAGAACTCAATCGCGTTTTCCAGCTTCTGTACAGAGACGTTGAGGCGTTCAAAGAACAGGCCCCAGGTCTGACCGGAGACACGCAGCGCTTTGAAGCGCCCGGTTTCCTGACGCGTACTGGACAGGCGCAGTTCGATACACTCTGACACCAGCTGCTGCACGCGGGTACGAATCAGGCCACGCAGATGCTGGCTGTAGCAGAACACTTCCACGCTATCCGGCGGCGCAGCGTCCTGGTGCATTTTGCCGAGAATGGTTTTCAGCGCTTCGATCATCGCCTGCTCGCCGTTGAAATGCAGGGTACGCACTTCGTTCCACGAGTTGCGATACAGCAGATCCACGCTGCCGACCAGGCAGTTTTGCTGCTCGCCAAAGCTAAAGACATCCAGCTTGCGGAAATCAAAATGGACCACCTGATTGCGGAAGGCCGCCGTCGGGTCGTATTCCAGGTTGACGATAATCGCCAGATGGCGAATCTCACACGGGCTGTAGAGCGCTTTTGGTGTTGGCGCTGGCAGACGCAGCGGGAAGTGGTGCGACACATCGGCGACCATTTCTTGCAATTTGGCGAGATCAACGACCTCATTGCCTTTGATAAACAGGCGCGTCCGCGATGTCAGCAGGCCGTTGAACCAGGCCCAGGCCACCAGCTTGTTCAGATAGCGGTTATATTCCAGCGGCTGATGGCTGATGATCGAATCCATGCTTGGCGCACGGTTGTACAGATACCAGCCCGTGCGGTTGGCGCGGCCTGGCGGAACATAGATAAAGGTCAGATTAGGTTCTGACAGGTCCGGCGAAATCTGCGGGTTAACCAGCGTGACTTTCCCCGGCAGCGCTTCGAACGCAGCGTATAGTTTACGGGTTAAAACACCGATATCCTGCGGGCTGGCGGAGACGCTGAGGTTGTTACGGCGGGCGAAGCGAATCAGATTGCGGTAGCTCTGCATCATCGCATCGAGCAGTTCGTTGTGCGCTTCACGCACCTGATCGATTTTCCAGTTGGCGCGGTTATCGAGCATAGACAAACGTTCTTCGTTCCAGCCCCACTCTTTGACTAACTGACTGACCACTTCACGACGCCAGCCAACGCATGCGCGTTCGCGGCTGAGTTTTTCACAGACTTTGAGATAGAAACATCGACGCACCAGGTCGAGACGCGTAGTGTCATCAATGGCTTTCAGGTATTCGGTCACGCGTTCAAGCATCATGCAGTAGGCATCGAGGCCAAAGGAGACGATCTCTCCATCATGCAAACGCTGTTTGATATCTTTCGCCAGCAGTCGCGGCGTAGGGTATTCCCAGGAGTAGGCTTCCAGCAGCAGGGTTTTCAGCACCGCTTTATACGGGGAATCAATACTCTTATAGAGCTGCCACAGACTCGCGCCAAAATACTCTTCGGCGGACAGAGAGCTTAAACCGCCCAGATCCAGCCATTCGTTTGGCGTCAGGACGCCCTGGGAGTAGAGCGACATGACGTAATCGTCGTAATGCTCTTCTTCTTCGCACGGCACCATATTCCACAGAATACGCTTCCCGGCGAGGCGCACGGCACTCCGGTAAAATTCGTCGAGCAGCAAAATATGCTGCGTGGAGCCACAGTCTTCACCACCGAGACTACCACTTTCGTTATGGCGGAAACGGTTTTCATCAATCAGGAAGAAGCTCACTTCCACGCCGAGCGACGCCGCCCAGCTCTCCAGCAGGCTGCATTTACGCTGCAGCAACTGGCGCTCGTCATTATCGAGCCAGGACTGATGGCAGACCCAGATATCGAGGTCAGAAGAACAGCTTTGCCCTACGGATGAGGTACTCCCCATGGTGTAGACGCCGGTTATAGGCAGCTCACCTTTTGGAGACACCTGCGGCGGCATGCCACGGTAGAGTTCCAGCTCGGTCAGATAGTGCTGTTGAGTTTCATCAGGCGTGAAAAGGCAAATGCCCTGGGGAACGTTACCATCGAGGTAACCTGGCATGAGCGGATGGTGATAGTGCAGTAATGTTGGCAGCAGACTGTAAACCTGTTGGAAAGCAGGTCCCATGGCAGCAAGCGCACGATCCACGCGCAATTGATTTATGGCATCCAGTCTCTGTTTCAGAGTCTCAATATAGAGGTACAAGACATATCGCCTGATGTTGCCGGACTTAGCAATCGTTCAAAAGAGCAATGATTACGAGCCCGCAGTATTTCAAAAAAGAACCGTTACCCTTTTTCGTCCTCACTCAATGGTGGTAGCGACGAAAAAATGGTCTAAAACGTGATCAATTTAACACCTTGCCGATTGACCGTAAAGAAAGATGCGCTACATACAAGTGTAGCACCGTTCTGTACGTGTAAATTCCTTAATACGGCAGCGGGTGTCCTGCGCACCGCCTTGTCCCTCACCCCTTCATCGACCGTAAAACTGACATCCCAGAGTCAACAATGTTAGGATGGTCTGTGGACGATAATGACGGTAACAAGCATGTTAGACAATGTTTTGAGAATTGCCACACGCCAAAGCCCCCTTGCGCTATGGCAGGCACAATATGTTAAGCAGCGCCTCGAAGCCTGCCATTCCGGGTTGCGTGTCGAACTGGTTCCTATGGTGACGCGCGGCGATGTGATCCTTGATACGCCGCTGGCGAAAGTGGGCGGAAAAGGCCTGTTCGTCAAAGAGCTGGAAGTTGCACTGCTTGAGAACCGCGCCGATATCGCCGTCCATTCCATGAAAGATGTCCCGGTCGAATTCCCCGAGGGATTGGGCCTGGTGACGATTTGCGAGCGCGAAGATCCGCGCGATGCGTTCGTCTCAAACCACTACGCTTCTCTGGACGATTTACCCGTTGGGAGCGTGGTTGGCACGTCAAGTTTACGCCGTCAGTGTCAGCTGGCTGAACGTCGCCCGGACCTGGTGATTCGTTCTCTGCGCGGCAATGTCGGTACGCGTCTCGGCAAACTGGATAACGGCGATTACGATGCCATTATTCTGGCGGTTGCGGGCCTGAAACGTCTGGGGCTGGAGTCTCGCGTGCGCGTTGCCCTTGCGCCAGAGCTTTCACTTCCAGCCGTCGGCCAGGGCGCGGTGGGGATTGAGTGTCGTCTTGATGACGACCGCACCCGTGCCCTGCTGGCACCGCTGAATCACGACGAAACCGAGATACGCGTCAAAGCCGAGCGCGCCATGAACACCCGCCTTGAAGGCGGCTGTCAGGTGCCGATTGGCAGCTATGCTGAATTCATTGACGGTGAATTGTGGCTGCGTGCGCTGGTTGGCGCACCGGACGGTTCACAGATGGTGCGTGGCGAACGCCGCGGACGGGCGCAAGACGCCGAAGCGCTCGGCATCTCACTTGCCGAAGAACTGCTGAATAACGGCGCCCGCGAAATTCTGGCAGACGTCTACAACGGAGAACCACCAGCATGAATATTCTCGTCACCCGCCCTTCTCCCGCAGGAGAGCAGTTAGTGAGCCGTCTGCGCGCACTGGGGCAGGTGGCATGGAGTTTTCCGCTGATTGAGTTCTCCCCTGGCCGGCAGCTCTCTGCGCTCGCCGACCATCTGCACGCATTGAATGAAGGCGATTTAGTTTTCGCCTTATCACAACATGCCGTGGAATTTGCACACGCCCAACTGCAGCAAGAGAAACAGCACTGGCCGACTGCGCCGCGCTATTTCGCCATTGGACGCACCACCGCCCTGGCCCTGCATGCGGTCAGCGGAATTGACGTCCAATACCCGTTAGATCGGGAAATCAGCGAAATCTTGCTACAATTACCTGAATTACAAACTGTTGCGGGAAAGCGTGCGCTGATTTTGCGCGGAAACGGCGGCCGTGAACTGCTGGGCGAAACCTTAAGCGCCCGTGGGGCTGACGTCACGTTCTGCGAATGCTACCAGCGCTGTGCAAAATATTATGACGGCGCGCAGGAAGCGATGCGCTGGCACACGCGCGGCGTGGATACCATCGTCATCACCAGCGGCGAAATGCTACAGCAGCTCTGGTCGCTCATTCCGCAATGGTATCGTGAAAACTGGTTACTCCGCTGTCGGCTTCTGGTCGTCAGTGAGCGTCTGGCGAACCTCGCCCGGGAACTGGGCTGGCAAGATATTCGGATCGCTGATAACGCCGACAACGATGCGCTGCTGCGCGCATTACAATAACTCTCATAATGGGAAGCCATAATGACGGAACAAGAAAAATCCTCCGCCGTGGTTGAAGAGACCAGGGAGACTGTGGCCACCCCGCCGCAGCCAGAAAAGACTGAACACACTGTTGAGAAAAAAAACGGCAGCAATAAAACCAGCCTGGCGCTGAGCGCGATAGCTATCGCCATTGCTCTGGCGGCCGGTGTCGGTTTATACGGTCTGGTAAAAAAACAGGCCACTAACCAGACGGTCACCAGCGATGCGCTGGTGAACCAAATCACCGCCCTGCAAAAAGCGCAGGAGACACAGAAATCGGAGCTGGAAGGCGTCATTAAGCAGCAGTCTACGCAGCTTGCCGAAGCCAACTCTCGCCAGGAAGAGCTGACGAAACAGCTCGGCGAAGTGCAGCAAAAAGTGGCGACCATCTCCGGCACCGATGCCAAAACCTGGCTGCTCTCTCAGGCCGATTTCCTGGTCAAACTGGCCGGACGTAAGCTGTGGAGCGATCAGGATGTCACCACCGCCGCCGCGCTGCTGAAAAGCGCCGACGCCAGCCTGGCCGACATGAACGACCCGAGCCTGATCGCCGCGCGTCGCGCCATTACCGAAGATATCGCCAGCCTGGGTGCCGTTTCGCAGGTCGATTACGACGGCATCATTCTCAAGGTCAATCAGCTGTCGAATTCGATTGATAACCTGCGCCTCGCGGATAACAACGACGACGACTCCCCGATGGATTCCGACGGCACGGAGCTGTCCAGCTCCCTGAGCGAGTGGCGTATCAATCTGCAAAAAAGCTGGCAGAACTTTATGGACAGCTTTATCACCGTCCGCCGCCGCGACGAAACCGCTGTTCCGCTGTTAGCGCCAAATCAGGATGTCTATCTGCGCGAGAACATCCGCTCCCGACTGCTGGTTGCGGCGCAGGCCGTCCCGCGTCATCAGGAAGAGACCTACAAGCAGGCGCTGGATAATGTTTCAACGTGGGTACGTGCTTACTACGATACCAGCGATGCCACGACGACCGCGTTCCTGGACGATGTTGATAAGCTCAGCCAGCAAAATATCACCATGAATGTCCCGGACAAACTCGAAAGCCAGCCGATTCTGGAAAAACTGATGCAAACCCGCGTGCGCAACCTGCTGGCCCAGCCTGGCGTTGCAGCGCAGCCGGATGCAGCAGCCCCTGCGCCAGCCCCTGAAAGCGCACCTCAAGGAGAGTGATCATGTTAAAAGTCTTATTACTCTTCTTATTGTTGATCGCCGGGATCGTCCTTGGGCCGCTGATTGCTGGCCATCAGGGCTATGTGCTGATCCAGACCGATAACTACAACATTGAAACCAGCGTGACGGGTCTGGTGATCATCGCGATCCTCACCATGGTGGTGTTGTTTGCGATCGAATGGATCCTGCGCCGCATCTTCCGTACCGGCGCGCACACCCGCGGCTGGTTCGTTGGCCGCAAACGCCGCCGTGCGCGCAAACAGACTGAACAGGCTTTGCTTAAACTGGCCGAAGGCGATTATCAGCAGGTTGAAAAGCTGATGTCGAAAAACGCCGACCATGCCGAGCAGCCGGTGGTGAACTATCTGTTAGCCGCCGAAGCGGCCCAGCAGCGTGGGGATGAAGCGCGTGCGAATCAGCATCTGGAGCGCGCATCTGAGCTGGCATCGAATGATCAGATCCCAGTAGAAATTACCCGCGTGCGCATCCAGCTGGCGCGCAATGAGAATCACGCCGCGCGCCATGGCGTTGACCGTCTGCTGGAGATCACCCCGCGCCATCCGGAAGTGCTGCGTCTTGCCGAGCAGGCTTATATCCGCACTGGCGCCTGGGGTTCACTGCTGGATATCATTCCGTCGATGGCGAAAGCCAACGTGGGCGATGATGAGCATCGTGATGAGCTGCAGCGCCAGGCGTGGATTGGTCTGATGGATCAGGCGCGAGCCGATCTGGGCAGCGATGGGCTGAAAACCTGGTGGAAAAATCAGAGCCGCAAAACGCGCCAGCAGGTTCCGCTGCAGGTGGCGATGGCCGAACATCTCATCGAATGTGACGATCATGACACAGCGCAGGAGATCATCCTTGATGGCCTGAAACGCCAGTATGATGACCGTCTGGTGATGGTGATCCCACGTCTTAAAACCAACAATCCTGAGCAGATGGAAAAGATGCTGCGCCAGCAGATCAAAACCGTGGGTGACCGCCCGCTGCTGTGGAGTACGCTGGGCCAGTCGCTGATGAAACATGGCGAATGGCAGGAGGCAAGTCTCGCTTTCCGCGCAGCGCTGAAACAGCGCCCGGATGCGTTTGACTACGCCTGGCTGGCCGATACGCTGGACAAACAGCACAAGCCGGAAGAAGCCGCAGCCATGCGTCGCGATGGCCTGCTGTTAACGTTGCAGAACAACGGTCTGTAAGCTTAAGCATTGCGAATCAGGAGGCCCATGGGCCTCCTTTTTTATTGCCGTAATCCTGAGGATCGCCCATAAAAAAACGCCTGCTATAAAAGCAGGCGTTAAACAGGTCTGTTTGACAACATATTTGGTGCTTCACTCAACGTTGTGTCCATGGTGTTTGATGAGGCCGAAGCGACATCTGTCTGTGGACGATAAGCACCTTAAATGGCTCTGCGTCATTCCTGAGTTTATGAGGCACTAAGGCGAACATAAGAGATGGAATGAGCATCTACGCGTATATTATTGCACGTTACGTGCCAGGGTTACAAAAAGAACTTTTACATTTCGCAACATGATAAGAAGAAAGGAATTTTTATTTTGATAGGGTATTCAGAACAGCTGAAAAGGACCTAAATTTGGCGCAAGTGTCTCCTGATAACGACACAATTATCGTTAAAGAAGAATAGTCATATAAAACAGTGAATTAGCTGTCTCTGAATCGCGACAAACTGAATTAACGTTGTCGGGAAATGACAACAGAGGAATAAACGACAGAAAACAAAAAACCCCGCCGAAGCGGGGTTCAAAATTGGTCGGCGAGAGAGGATTCGAACCTCCGACCCACTGGTCCCAAACCAGTTGCGCTACCAAGCTGCGCTACTCGCCGATGTACTGCTTT
>Ga0213828_1003045_pt1 | contig 11435 bp, 10 predicted proteins | sample MC6MC0897MG_FD_180664 | JGI IMG/M metagenome (GOLD analysis project Ga0213828, IMG submission 180664) | Enriched soil aggregate microbial communities from Iowa State University, Ames, United States - MC6-MC0897-MG | ecosystem: Environmental > Terrestrial > Soil > Unclassified | place: USA: Iowa...
TGACCCCATGCCGAACTCAGAAGTGAAACGCCGTAGCGCCGATGGTAGTGTGGGGTCTCCCCATGTGAGAGTAGGGAACTGCCAGGCATCAAATTAAGTAGTAAACCGGTGCATGAATCCGGTGGTTGCAGAAGTCTTCGGTGGAGCGGTAGTTCAGTCGGTTAGAATACCTGCCTGTCACGCAGGGGGTCGCGGGTTCGAGTCCCGTCCGTTCCGCCACTTATTAAGATATTAAGCCTGCTTACGTAGCAGGCTTAATAGCAAGAAGATTTAGGGGCGTAGCTCAGTTGGTAGAGCACCGGTCTCCAAAACCGGGTGTCGCGAGTTCGAGTCTCTCCGCCCCTGCCATATATAATCCTTTGCTTCGGCAAAGGATTTTTTTCTTTGAATACCTCCAAAACCCTCTCTTTCTTGCGTCCCTGCAAGACTATCAAAACTAATCCATCACATTGATTTTCAATAGATCTTTAATTTGGACATGCTTGTCGCTGTTCTGAAGCCAGATCGCATAGAGTGGCCGGACAAGCGTTGTAGAATCAGAGACAGTATGCAGTCCGGGTTTGTTATCCGCCCAACGAGTGGGTAACCAGGTGCAACCATTGAGAAGGGCTAATTGCTGACAGGCGATCTCTGCAGAGCTGGTCGTCAGTGAAGGGACATCATCCGCCGCGATCAAACCCACTTCATGCTGCTGGAAATCGGGGCCCCATTCCAGTCGTAAATAGCTGAGATCCGCTTTCATCATCGAAGGCTGAGAAGCATAGAGTGCCAGGTTAAATTGTCCCAGGATCTGGCTGCTAAATTCATCCATTTTGGGGGCTTCAGTCGTGATCAGCAGATCTAACTGCCGCTCATGTAACTGCTTCACCAGCGACTGCCGCTGTGCAATTCGGGCTTCAAATTGCAGGTTGTTGTGCGACTTATACAATCGTGTAAGCCACTGACTCAGCATGCATTCCCAAAGGGATGCACTCGCCCCGATAGAAAACTCGTTGTATCTGGAAGTATGTGCCACCTCCTTTCGTGCCGCCTGCCAGGTATTCATCAGTGTTTCAGCGTAGGGTAAGAGCTTCTCACCAGCCGCCGTTAAGCGAATATTGTTGCGATGGCGGGTAAAAAGATTCACACCGAGTTGATTTTCCAGCTGACGAATACGAAAACTCACCGCTGACTGTGTCAGGTAGAGTGCTTCCGCCGCTCGCCCAAAGTGACGCGTTCTGCTCACTTCGAGGAAAGTTTTTAGCAATTCCGTATCCACATCTTTCTCCGCAAAATTATTTGTCGTGATGATTTAAATGTTTTGTTTGACGCTCTGTCAAGCGTAACTAATACTCCGCGCCATAAATAGCTCGGCCAAAGAATTAGGAGCGTGTAGGATGGCGGAAAGCTTTACGACAACTAATCGTTTTTTCGACAATAAAAATTATCCGCGCGGGTTCTCTCGTCATGGCGATTTCACCATCAAAGAGGCGCAACTGCTTGAGCGCCATGGTTATGCCTTTAACGAGCTGGATCTGGGGAAACGTGAGCCTGCTACTGAAGACGAAAAACTGTTTGTTGCCGTTTGCCGTGGTGAGCGTGAGCCAGAATCTGAAGCAGAACGTGTATGGATCAAATACATGGCTCGCATTAAGCGACCAAAGCGTTTCCATACTCTCTCCGGCGGTAAGCCGCAGATGGAAGGTGCAGAAGACTACACCGAATCTGACGATTGATATGATGTGAAAAGGGGCTGCGGCCCCTTTTTTACGCCAGCATCTTTTGCAGATGTAGCAGCAAACGGTCTATTGCGCGATAACTTAGCGCTTCCTGCAGATGTTGCCGCGCGATATCACCACTCCCCTCCAAATCAGCGATAGTGCGCGCCACCTTCAACAGGCGTTGCCATGCTCGTACTGAGAGGCCAAATCGCATCAGCGTCTCTTCCAGCCAGCGTGCATCAACTTCGGACAGACAACAAAACTGACGGATCTCTGCGTTATCGAGTCGCGCATTGAGCTTTTTCTGACGTAAGTACTGCCGTTCCTGGGCACGAATCACGCGTTCCCGTACGGTGCAGCTGTTCTCCCCTGTGTTATTCATCTGGCTAAGCACTCCCGGTGGCGGCAGTGGGATTTCGAGCGAGAGATCGAAGCGGTCGAGGAACGGGCCTGACAGTCGTCCCAGATAGCGAAGTGTCTGCTCAGGTGTACTCCGGTTGTGGTTGCCCTGGTAATGGCCTGATGGACTGGGATTCATGGCAGCAATGAGTTGGAACTGCGCCGGATAGCTGATCTTGGCCCGGGTACGGGAGATATGAATCTGCCCGGACTCGATCGGTTCGCGTAGGGCATCCAGAACACGTCTTTCGAATTCAGGTAATTCATCCAGAAACAGAATACCGTTGTGCGCGAGGGAAATTTCACCGGGTATTGGGATCGAACCGCCGCCAACCATCGCCGTGAGTGAGGCGCTGTGATGTGGGGAGCGAAACGGCCTTCTGCGCCAGTGCTTCTGTAGGGATGTGGAATTCGTCAGACTAATGATTGCTGCGCTCTCAAGAGCCTCATGGTTGCTCAGCGGGGGCAACAAACCGTTCAGCCGACTGGCAAGCATAGTTTTCCCTGTGCCTGGGGGCCCAATCAGCAGCAGGTTGTGGCCGCCTGCCGCGGTGATTTCCAGCGCTCGCTTGCCCTGCTCCTGACCGATAATGTCGCTAAGATCCTCCAGATGTTCCGGCACACCGATACGATTCTCTTCAGGTTCAGCCAACTCATGACGCCCCTCCAGAAACGCACACACCTCCTGTAAATGTCCGGCAATCAGGCACCCCTTTTCCTCAATGAGGCTGACTTCTGATGCGTTCTCAGTAGCCACGATAATATGTCTTCCGGCCTGTAACGCGGCTAACGCTCCCGAGATTGCGCCTGGAACGCCTCTTAACGCGCCTGTAAGCGCCAGTTCGCCCACAAACTCATACCGATTCAAATGGGGAGCGTTAAGCTGCTCAGAGGCGGAGAGAAGCGCTATGGCGATAGGTAAATCATATCGCCCGCCTTCTTTTGGGAGATCGGCAGGTGCCAGGTTGATGGTTATCTTCTTGGCCGGAAAGGTATAACCGCTATTGATGATAGCGCTGCGTACGCGATCCCGGGCCTCTTTCACGGTGGTTTCCGGGAGTCCGACGAGGGTTAAGCCGGGTAGTCCATTGCTCAGATGAACTTCCACAGAAATCAGCGGCGCCTGTACGCCCAACGCTGCGCGAGTATAAACGACTGACAGTGACATAGGTGTCTCCTTTGCCAGTCACTATGCCAGTGTGTTTTGTGGTTTTTTAGCGTCAATTGCAGACATTACGAGGTGTGTTCATGCTTTTTAATGAAAGAATCTCACACTTGCTTTATGACGGAAGAGCGATCGCAAATGCGCAAAAATCGACGTTTTCTCTGTTGGAGACGCTATTAAAAAATGAAAAATATTCATTTTCTATTTTCCTTATATAAAACAAACATTTTTTGCGAAAGTATTCGCTGGCTAAGCAATCGCGTCACAAATATTTCTTGTGTTTAATTCAATGTCTGTGATACCTCTTTAGGTATTCCTTCGAACAAGATGCCAAAAGAACTCAAAATGACAGCCCTTCTACTAGTGATTAGCCTGGTCGTGATTAGCGTGGTGGTGATTATTATCCCACCGTGCGGGGCTGCACTTGGACGAGGAAAGGCTTAAAAAACAAGCCTTAACGAACTAAGACCCCCGCACCGAAAGGTCCGGGGGTTTTTTTATGACCTAAAAACTTAAATGAGGAGCAGATAATGACAACTAGCACAAAATTCTGTTTCTCCAGATTTATGACGGGGAACTCACTATGAACGGGGCACAATGGGTAGTACATGCGTTGCGAGCGCAAGGAGTCGAGACGGTCTTCGGTTATCCGGGTGGCGCAATTATGCCGATTTACGATGCACTGTATGACGGCGGCGTGGAGCACCTGTTGTGTCGACACGAACAGGGCGCGGCGATGGCGGCGATTGGTTTTGCCCGCGCGACCGGTAAAACGGGCGTTTGCATGGCCACTTCAGGCCCGGGTGCGACCAACCTGATCACTGGCCTTGCCGATGCGCTGCTGGATTCCGTTCCCGTCGTCGCCATTACCGGGCAGGTTGCCTCACCGTTTATCGGTACCGATGCGTTTCAGGAAGTGGACGTTCTCGGTTTGTCCCTGGCCTGTACCAAGCACAGCTTCCTGGTGCAGTCGCTGGAAGAGCTGCCGCGTGTCATGGCAGAGGCCTTCCAGGTGGCAAACTCAGGCCGTCCTGGCCCCGTTCTGATTGATATTCCCAAAGATATTCAGGTGGCAGTCGGCGATTTAGAACCGCACTTCTCCACTGTCGAAAATGATGACTTTTTCCCGCAGGTGGAAGTTGAACTGGCTCGCCAGATGCTGGCCCAGGCGCAGCAGCCGATGCTGTATGTCGGGGGCGGAGTGGGGATGGCGCAAGCGGTTCCCGCGCTGCGTGAATTTATCGCTGCAACGCAAATTCCTGCGACCTGCACCCTGAAAGGGCTGGGTGCTGTTGAAGCAGATTACCCGTATTACCTTGGCATGCTGGGGATGCATGGCACCCGGGCCGCAAATCTGGCGGTGCAAGAGTGCGACCTCCTGATCGCCGTTGGCGCGCGTTTCGACGACCGTGTGACCGGTAAGCTGAACACTTTCGCCCCGAATGCCAAAGTGATCCATATGGATATCGATCCGGCCGAAATGAATAAACTGCGCCAGGCGCACGTGGCGTTGCAGGGCGATCTGAACGCGCTGTTACCGGCGTTGCAGCAGCCGTTGTCCATCAATGAATGGCGTCAGCACACGGCGCAGATGCGCATGGAAAATAGCTGGCGTTACGATCATCCTGGTGAGGCAATTTACGCTCCGCTGCTGTTAAAACAGCTGTCGGATCGCAAACCAGCTGACTGCGTCGTTACCACCGATGTCGGCCAGCACCAGATGTGGTCTGCCCAGCATATGACCTACACCCGCCCGGAAAATTTCATCACCTCCAGCGGATTAGGCACCATGGGCTTCGGCCTGCCAGCAGCCGTAGGCGCTCAGGTTGCGCGCCCAAATGACACGGTCATCTGCGTTTCAGGGGATGGGTCGTTCATGATGAACGTGCAGGAGCTGGGCACGGTCAAACGCAAACAGCTGCCGCTGAAAATCCTGTTACTGGATAACCAGCGTTTAGGCATGGTTCGCCAGTGGCAGCAGCTCTTTTTCCAGGAGCGCTACAGCGAAACTACCCTCACTGATAATCCTGATTTCCTCGTGCTGGCCAGCGCCTTCGGCATCTCTGGCCAACATATCACCCGTAAAGACCAGGTTGAAGCGGCACTCGACACCATGCTGTCCAGCGAAGGGCCATACCTGCTTCATGTCTCAATCGACGAACTTGAGAATGTCTGGCCGTTGGTGCCACCTGGCGCCAGTAACGCACAAATGATGGAGAAATTATCATGATGCAACATCAGGTCGCCGTTCAGGCCCGCTTCAATCCAGAAACATTAGAGCGCGTATTGCGCGTCGTTCGCCACCGTGGTTTTCAGATCTGCGCCATGAATATGGAAACCGCTACCGATGCCCAGAACATAAATATCGAATTGACCGTTGCCAGTCCACGGTCGGTCGACTTACTGTTTAGCCAGTTAAGTAAACTGGTAGATGTTGCCCATGTAGCCATCTGCCAGAGCACAACCACATCACAACAAATCCGCGCTTAAGCGTGACAGGAAGAAAACATGACGACGAAGAAAGCTGATTACATTTGGTTCAACGGTGAGATGGTTCGTTGGGAAGATGCCACGGTACACGTGATGTCTCACGCCCTGCATTACGGTACCTCTGTGTTTGAAGGTGTCCGTTGCTATGACTCTCACAAAGGACCAGTGGTGTTCCGCCATCGCGAACACATGCAGCGTCTGCATGACTCAGCCAAAATTTATCGTTTCCCGGTCTCTCAGAGCGTTGATGAGCTGATGGAAGCGTGCCGCGAAGTGCTCCGCAAAAACAATCTGACCAGCGCCTATATTCGCCCGCTGGTCTTCGTGGGTGATGTGGGCATGGGCGTTAACCCGCCAGCCGGTTACTCCACTGACGTCATCATTGCCGCGTTCCCGTGGGGAGCTTATCTGGGTGCAGAAGCTCTGGAGCAGGGGATCGACGCAATGGTTTCATCCTGGAATCGCGTCGCACCAAACACTATCCCAACGGCCGCGAAAGCGGGCGGTAACTACCTCTCTTCCCTGCTGGTCGGCAGCGAAGCGCGCCGCCACGGCTATCAGGAAGGTATCGCTCTGGACGTGAACGGCTACATCTCAGAAGGCGCCGGTGAAAACCTGTTTGAAGTGAAAGACGGCATTCTGTTCACCCCGCCATTCACCTCTTCTGCACTGCCGGGCATCACTCGTGATGCGATCATCAAGCTGGCGAAAGATCTGGGTATCGAAGTCCGTGAGCAAGTTCTGTCCCGCGAATCCCTGTACCTGGCAGATGAAGTGTTTATGTCCGGTACCGCGGCTGAAATCACCCCGGTTCGCAGCGTGGACGGTATTCAGGTTGGCGAAGGCCGTCGTGGCCCGGTCACGAAACGTATTCAGGATGCATTCTTTGGCCTCTTCACCGGTGAAACGGAAGATAAATGGGGCTGGTTGGATCAAGTTAATTCATAAGCATAATTTTGGGACGGCACGCACCGTCCCAGTGAATATTCAGACGGGAGTAAAAGAGCATGCCTAAGTATCGTTCCGCCACCACCACCCATGGCCGTAATATGGCCGGTGCCCGCGCGCTGTGGCGCGCTACCGGGATGACCGACGCTGACTTCGGTAAGCCGATTATCGCTGTGGTTAACTCCTTTACCCAGTTTGTGCCGGGGCACGTCCACCTGCGCGATCTGGGTAAACTGGTTGCTGAGCAAATTGAAGCCGCAGGCGGCGTAGCGAAAGAGTTCAATACCATCGCTGTCGATGATGGTATCGCGATGGGCCACGGGGGCATGCTCTATTCACTGCCGTCGCGCGAGCTGATCGCCGATTCGGTCGAGTACATGGTTAACGCCCACTGCGCCGATGCGATGGTGTGTATCTCCAACTGCGATAAAATCACCCCAGGGATGCTGATGGCGTCCCTGCGTCTGAACATCCCGGTGATCTTCGTCTCTGGCGGCCCGATGGAAGCCGGTAAAACCAAGCTTTCTGACAAGATCATCAAGCTCGACCTGGTCGACGCGATGATTCAGGGCGCGGACCCGAAAGTCTCCGACGAGCAGAGCGATCAGGTTGAGCGCTCAGCGTGTCCGACCTGCGGTTCCTGTTCCGGGATGTTCACCGCCAACTCCATGAACTGCCTGACTGAAGCCCTCGGCCTTTCCCAGCCAGGTAACGGCTCCCTGCTGGCAACGCACGCCGACCGCAAACAGCTGTTCCTGAATGCGGGCACTCGCATCGTGGAACTGACCAAACGTTATTACGAGCAAGACGACGTCAGCGCGCTGCCGCGCAACATCGCCAACAAAGCGGCGTTCGAAAATGCCATGACGCTGGATATCGCCATGGGCGGTTCCACCAATACCGTTCTGCACCTGCTGGCTGCGGCGCAGGAAGCTGAAATTGATTTCACCATGAGTGACATCGACAAGCTTTCCCGCAAAGTGCCGCAGCTGTGTAAGGTCGCGCCAAGTACGCAGAAATACCACATGGAAGACGTACACCGTGCCGGTGGCGTGCTGGGTATTCTCGGCGAGCTGGAACGTGCCGGTCTGCTGAACCGTGAAGTGAAAAACATTCTCGGCCTGACGCTGCCGCAAACGCTGGAGCAGTACGACGTGATGCTGACCAAAGACGACGCGGTGAAAAAGATGTTCCGCGCCGGTCCGGCAGGTATTCGCACCACGCAGGCCTTCTCGCAGGATTGCCGCTGGGACACCCTGGATGACGATCGCGCTGAAGGCTGCATCCGTTCTCTGGAAAATGCCTACAGCAAGGACGGCGGTCTGGCCGTGCTGTACGGCAACTTTGCTGAAAACGGCTGTATCGTAAAAACAGCGGGCGTGGACGATAGCATTCTGAAATTCACCGGTCCGGCGAAAGTGTACGAAAGCCAGGATGCTGCGGTTGACGCGATTCTGGGCGGTAAAGTGGTGGCGGGCGATGTGGTTGTTATCCGCTACGAAGGGCCAAAAGGCGGGCCGGGCATGCAAGAAATGCTCTATCCGACCACCTTCCTGAAATCCATGGGTCTCGGCAAAGCCTGCGCACTGATCACCGATGGTCGTTTCTCCGGCGGTACCTCTGGTCTCTCTATCGGCCACGTTTCTCCGGAAGCCGCGAGCGGCGGCAACATCGCCATCATTGAAGACGGCGACATGATTGCGATCGACATTCCGAATCGCGGCATTCAGCTGCAGCTGAGCGAGCAGGAAATTGCCGCGCGTCGTGAAGCACAGGAAGCCCGTGGTGATAAAGCCTGGACGCCAAAAGATCGCCAGCGTGAAGTCTCCTTCGCCCTGCGCGCTTATGCCACCCTTGCCACCAGTGCGGACAAAGGCGCGGTGCGCGATAAATCCAAGCTTGGGGGCTAATGATGGCCGAATCACAACCCTTATCCGCCGCCCCTGAGGGGGCGGAATATCTCAGAGCGGTGCTGCGCGCACCGGTCTACGAGGCTGTGCAGGTCACGCCGCTGCAGAAAATGGACAAGCTGTCGTCCCGTCTTGATAACGTGATCCTGGTGAAACGCGAAGATCGCCAGCCAGTACACAGCTTTAAGCTGCGCGGTGCCTACGCGATGATGGCCGGGCTAACCGAAGAGCAAAAAGCACGCGGCGTCATCACCGCCTCAGCGGGAAATCACGCCCAGGGCGTGGCGTTTTCCGCCGCGCGTTTAGGGCTGAAAGCGCTGATCGTGATGCCGGTGGCCACGGCGGATATCAAAGTGGACGCGGTTCGCGGTTTCGGTGGCGAAGTGCTCCTGCACGGTGCCAATTTTGACGAAGCGAAGGCACGCGCCATCGAACTGGCGCAGCAGCAGGGCTTTACCTGGGTGCCACCGTTCGATCACCCGATGGTGATTGCAGGGCAGGGCACGCTGGCGCTGGAGCTGTTGCAGCAGGATGCGCATCTCGATCGGGTGTTTGTCCCGGTGGGTGGAGGTGGTCTGGCGGCGGGTGTCGCAGTGCTTATCAAACAGCTGATGCCACAGATCAAGGTGATTGCGGTGGAAGCGGAAGATTCTGCCTGCCTGAAAGCGGCGCTGGATGCCGGTCATCCGGTGGATCTCCCGCGCGTCGGGCTGTTTGCTGAGGGCGTTGCGGTCAAGCGCATAGGCGACGAGACCTTCCGCGTCTGCCAGGAGTATCTCGACGACATCATCACCGTCGACAGCGATGCGATCTGCGCGGCTATGAAAGATCTGTTCGAGGATGTCCGTGCAGTCGCGGAGCCGTCGGGTGCTCTGGCGCTGGCGGGAATGAAAAAATACATCGCTCAGCACAACATTCGCGGGGAACGCCTGGCGCATGTGCTGTCCGGCGCGAACGTCAACTTCCACGGCCTGCGCTACGTGTCCGAACGCTGCGAGTTGGGTGAGCAACGCGAAGCGCTGCTGGCGGTGACAATCCCGGAAGAGAAGGGCAGTTTCCTCAAATTCTGCCAGCTGCTCGGCGGGCGTTCCGTCACAGAGTTTAACTATCGCTTTGCCGATGCGAAAGATGCCTGCATTTTTGTCGGCGTGCGTCTGAGCCGTGGGCTGGAAGAGCGCAAAGAGATCCTCCACCTGCTGAATGAGGGCGGCTACAGCGTGGTGGATCTCTCTGATGACGAAATGGCGAAGCTGCATGTGCGCTATATGGTCGGCGGGCGTCCGTCGAAGCCGTTACAGGAACGTCTGTTCAGCTTTGAGTTCCCGGAATCACCGGGCGCGTTGCTGAAGTTTCTGCACACCCTCGGTACGCACTGGAACATCTCTCTGTTCCACTACCGTAGCCATGGTACCGACTACGGGCGTGTGTTAGCGGCATTCGAACTGGGCGAGCACGAGCCGGATTTCGAAACGCGGCTGAATGAGCTGGGTTACGATTGTCACGACGAGACCCATAACCCGGCGTTCAGGTTCTTCCTGGCGGGCTAGTGGTTCGGCAATATCTGCCAAAACGCGTCAATAAGCGGCTCATGCAGCCGCTTTTTTTGTGCGCATACGCCAAGCTCAAACGGTGTTTTCTCATCGCTCCGCTCTAAAATCATCACGCGATTACGCACCGGCTCGGGGCTGTTTTCCAGCACCACTTCCGGCAGCAACGACACGCCACAGCCCAGCGCCACCATCGACACCATTGCTTCGTGCCCGCCCACTGTCGCATAAATCGACGGGTTGCTGATTTTTTGGCGACGGAACCACAGTTCGATGCGGCGGCGGACGGGCCCTTGGTCGGCCATGATGAACGGCACCGTTGCCCAGTCAGGATTATCGACGGATATCTGATTGCGCACCGGGCACGGAAGAGCCGGAGCGATTAACACCACGGCCAGATTCTCCAGCATCGAAAACGCGACCGCGCCGGGCAGCGTTTCGGGTTTACCCGCAATCGCCAGATCCGCTTCACCCGTCACCACTTTCTCCATCGCATCTGCGGCATCGCCCGTGGTGAGCTTGATTTCTACCGACGGATGTTCAGCACGAAAACGATCGAGAATCGGCGGCAGGTGGCTATAGGCCGCCGTCACGGAACAGAAGATATGCAGTTCGCCAGAGAGGGACGGCCCCTGCTGATCGATGGTGTGCCGCAACTGCTGGTACTGAAGTAAGGTCTGTTGGGCGAACGTTCGCAGCTCTTCGCCCGCTTCCGTGAGCGTCACGGTGCGGTTGTCGCGCACAAATAGCGCCTGACCGAGATCCTCTTCCAGGCGCTGAATTTGCCGGGAGAGCGTGGAGGGACTGACGTGCATGGCCCGGGCGCTGCGGCCAAAATGACGGCTTTCTGCCAGATGCAGAAAGGTTTTGAGATCGCGTAAATCCACAGATCGCTCCCCACGGTTTTACATTGCAGAAATTGCAACGTGACGTTGTGAATATATCAATTTCCGCAATAAATTTCCTGTCATATAGTAAGTTCATTCTCGCATAAGCGACCCGAACAATAAGCAACACAACATCACGGAGTTCACCATGGCTAACTACTTCAATACACTGAATCTGCGTCAGCAGCTGGCACAGTTGGGCAAATGCCGCTTTATGGCGCGCGATGAATTCGCCGATGGCGCGAGCTACCTTCAGGGTAAAAAAGTGGTCATCGTCGGCTGTGGCGCACAGGGTCTGAACCAGGGCCTGAACATGCGTGACTCCGGTCTGGACATTGCTTACGCCCTGCGTAAAGAAGCGATTGCTGAGAAACGTGCTTCATGGCGTA
>Ga0213828_1003049_pt1 | contig 11422 bp, 9 predicted proteins | sample MC6MC0897MG_FD_180664 | JGI IMG/M metagenome (GOLD analysis project Ga0213828, IMG submission 180664) | Enriched soil aggregate microbial communities from Iowa State University, Ames, United States - MC6-MC0897-MG | ecosystem: Environmental > Terrestrial > Soil > Unclassified | place: USA: Iowa...
CCGAGCGTGTGGTGCGCAAGATCATGGGCGAGAACTGGGTAAACGTCCTCAAGGATGTCTGGGGCGAGTAAGCCGCTCTCCAAGCCTGAAAGCCCCTGCCAGCAACGCCGGGGCATCCCAATAAAAATTTTATGGAGTTGAGTTTCCATGGCCAAGATCGCCCCGCAATTGCCAATCGAAGTCGACACCGAGACCGGTGTATGGACCAGCGACGCCTTGCCGATGCTGTACGTGCCACGCCATTTCTTCGTCAACAACCACATCGGCATCGAGGAAGTGCTGGGCGCTGACGCCTATGCCGAGATCCTCTACAAGGCCGGCTACAAGTCCGCCTGGCACTGGTGCGAGAAAGAAGCCGAATGCCATGGCCTGGAAGGCGTGGCGGTGTTCGAGCATTACATGAAGCGGCTGTCCCAGCGTGGCTGGGGCCTGTTCGAGATCCAGGACATCGACCTGGACAAAGGCACCTGCAGCGTCAAGCTCAAGCACTCGGCGTTCGTGTACGTGTACGGCAAGGTTGGCCGCAAGGTCGACTACATGTTCACCGGCTGGTTCGCCGGCGCAATGGACCAGATTCTCGCTGCCCGCGGCAGCAAGATCCGCACCGTGGCCGAACAGGTCTACGGCGGGTCGGAAGAAGGCCACGAAGATGGCCTGTTCGTTACAAAGCCGTTGTAAGCCGGAGATAGCGTCATGGCATTCGAAGCAATGTTCCAGCCGATCCAGATCGGCAAACTGACCATCCGCAACCGCGTGCTCAGCACCGCGCACGCCGAGGTCTACGCCACTGACGGCGGCATGACGACCGACCGCTATGTGAAGTACTACGAAGAGAAGGCCAAGGGCGGCATCGGCCTGGCGATCTGCGGCGGCTCGTCCGTCGTTGCCATCGACAGCCCGCAGGAATGGTGGGCCTCGGTCAACCTGTCGACCGACCGCATCATCCCGCACTTCCAGAACCTGGCCGACGCCATGCACAAGCATGGCGCCAAGATCATGATCCAGATTACCCACATGGGCCGTCGCTCGCGCTGGGACGGCTTCAACTGGCCGACCCTGATGTCGCCGTCGGGCATCCGCGAACCGGTGCACCGCGCCACCTGCAAGACCATCGAGGTGGAAGAGATCTGGCGCGTCATCGGCAACTACGCGCAGGCTGCGCGGCGTGCCAAAGAGGGCGGCCTGGACGGCGTGGAACTGTCGGCCGTGCACCAGCACATGATCGACCAGTTCTGGAGCCCGCGGGTCAACAAGCGTACCGACGAATGGGGCGGCACGTTTGAAGGCCGCATGAAGTTCGGCCTGGAAGTACTTAAAGCCGTGCGCGCTGAAGTGGGCGACGACTTCTGCGTGGGCATGCGTCTCTGTGGCGACGAGTTCCACCCTGATGGCCTCAGCCACGAGGACATGAAACAGATCGCCGCGTATTACGACGGCACCGGCATGCTCGACTTCATTGGCGTGGTCGGCTCGGGTTGCGACACCCACAACACCCTGGCCAACGTCATCCCGAACATGAGCTACCCGCCAGAGCCGTTCCTGCACCTGGCAGCCGGCATCAAGGAAGTGGTCAAGGTCCCGGTACTGCACGCGCAGAACATCAAGGACCCGAACCAGGCCACGCGCATTCTTGAAGGCGGCTACGTGGACATGGTTGGCATGACCCGTGCGCACATGGCCGACCCGCACCTGATCGCCAAGATCAAGATGGGCCAGATTGACCAGATCAAGCAGTGCGTCGGTGCCAACTACTGCATCGACCGCCAATACCAGGGCCTGGATGTGCTGTGCATCCAGAACGCCGCGACCTCCCGTGAATACATGGGTGTGCCGCACATCATCGAAAAAACCACCGGCGTCAAACGCAAGGTGGTGGTGGTTGGCGCCGGTCCTGCCGGCATGGAAGCAGCCCGCGTGGCTGCCGAACGTGGCCACGATGTGACCCTGTTCGAGAAGAAAGACCAGATCGGCGGGCAGATCACCATTGCCGCCAAGGCACCGCAGCGTGACCAGATCGCCGGCATCACCCGCTGGTACCAGCTGGAGCTGGCGCGCCTGAAAGTGGACCTGCGCCTGGGTACCGCTGCCAGCGTGGACGCCATCCAGGACCTGCGCCCGGACGTTATCGTGCTGGCGGTGGGCGGCCATCCGTTCGTCGAGCAGAACGAGCACTGGGGCGCTGCCGAAGGGCTGGTGGTCAGCAGCTGGGACGTGCTCGACGGCAAGGTTGCGCCGGGCAAGAACGTGCTGGTGTACGACACCATTTGTGAATTCACCGGCATGTCGGCAGCAGACTACATTGCCGACAAAGGCAGCCAGGTCGAGATCGTCACCGACGACATCAAGCCGGGCGTGGCCATGGGCGGCACGACCTTCCCGACCTACTACCGCAGCATGTACCCGAAAGAAGTGATCATGACCGGCGACATGATGCTGGAAAAGGTCTACCGCGAAGGCGACAAGCTGGTGGCGGTGCTGGAGAACGAGTACACCGGTGCCAAGGAAGAGCGCGTGGTCGACCAGGTAGTGATCGAGAACGGCGTGCGGCCTGATGAAGAACTGTACTACGCGCTGAAGGAAGGCTCGCGCAACAAGGGCCAGATCGATGTGGAGGCGCTGTTCGCCATCAAGCCGCAGCCGATCCTCAGCCAGCCGGGCGAGGGCTACCTGCTGTACCGCATCGGCGACTGCGTGGCCCAGCGCAACGTGCATGCGGCGATCTACGACGCCTTGCGCCTGTGCAAGGACTTCTGATCGCACCGCCTCTGTAGGGGCGGGACTGGCCCCCCTGTAGGAGCGGCCTTGCGTTGCGAAAGGGTCGCGTAGCGGCCCTGGCATTTAGCAGTGCTACACATTGCCGGGGCCGCTGCGCAGCCCTTTCGCGACGCAAGGCCGCTCCTACAGGGGTCCGCGCCCACCTTTGAGAGGGGCGCAAGAATTCAGCTGTTTGTGGGAGCCTCCCATGTTGAACACCCTTCTACCCATTCTGCTGTTCGCTGCCCTTGGCCTGGCGGTGCTCGGCGCCCTGCGCCGTGTGCGCATGTGGCGGCGTGGCCGGCCGTCCAAGGTCAACCTGATCGGCGGCCTGCTGGCCATGCCGCGACGCTACCTGGTGGACCTGCACCACGTGGTCGAGCGCGACAAGTACATGTCCAAGACCCACGTGGCCACGGCGGGCGGCTTCGTGCTGTCGGCTGCCTTGGCGATCCTGGTACACGGCTTCGGCCTGCAGAGCAAGATCCTCGGCTACGCCTTGCTGGTGGCGACGGTGATCATGTTCACAGGCGCGTTGTTTGTCTTCAAACGCCGCCTCAACCCGCCTTCGCGCCTGTCCAAGGGCCCGTGGATGCGGCTGCCGAAAAGCCTGTTGGTGTTCGCCGCGAGCTTCTTCGTCGCCACCTTGCCGGTGGCCGGCATCCTGCCCGCCAACACCGGTGGCTGGGTGATGGTCGGCGTATTGGGCCTGGGTGTGCTGTGGGGCGTGTCGGAGCTGTTCTTCGGCATGACCTGGGGCGGCCCGATGAAACACGCCTTCGCCGGTGCCCTGCACCTGGCCTGGCACCGCCGTGCCGAGCGCTTCGGCGGCGGCCGCTCCACCGGCCTCAAACCGCTGGACCTGGAAGACCCGAACGCACCGCTGGGTGTGGAAAAACCGGTGGACTTCACCTGGAACCAGCTGCTCGGTTTCGATGCCTGTGTGCAGTGCGGTAAATGTGAAGCCATGTGCCCGGCCTACGCCGCAGGCCAGCCGCTGAACCCGAAAAAACTCATCCAGGACATGGTCATCGGCCTGGCCGGTGGCACGGACGCCAAGTTTGCCGGTAGCCCTTACCCGGGCAAACCTATTGGCGAGCATGGCGGCCACCCGCACCAGCCGATCGTCAACGGCCTGGTCGACGCCGAGACCTTGTGGTCGTGCACCACCTGCCGCGCCTGCGTCGAGGAGTGCCCGATGATGATCGAGCACGTCGATGCCATCGTCGACATGCGCCGTCACCTCACCCTGGAAAAAGGCGCGACCCCGAACAAGGGCGCCGAGGTGCTGGACAACCTGATCGCCACCGACAACCCTGGCGGCTTCGCCCCTGGCGGGCGGATGAACTGGGCGGCCGACCTCAACCTGAAACTGCTGTCGGAGGTGAACACCACCGAGGTGCTGTTCTGGGTCGGTGATGGTGCCTTCGACATGCGCAACCAACGCACCCTGCGCGCCTTCGTCAAAGTGCTCAAGGCCTCGGGCGTGGACTTTGCCGTGCTCGGCCTGGAAGAACGCGACAGCGGTGACGTGGCGCGGCGCCTGGGCGATGAAGCGACCTTCCAGCAACTGGCCAAACGCAACATCCAGACCCTGGCCAAGTACCGCTTCCAGCGCATCGTCACCTGCGACCCGCACAGCTTCCATGTGCTGAAGAACGAGTACGGTGCCTTGGGCGGCGAGTACCAGGTGCAGCACCACAGCACCTACATCGCCGAACTGATCGCGGCCAACAAGCTCAACCTCGGCCAGCACAAGGGCGGCAGCGTGACCTATCACGACCCGTGCTACCTGGGCCGTTACAACGGCGAGTACGAGGCGCCGCGCGATGTGCTCAAGGCGCTCGGCATCGAAGTGCGCGAGATGCAGCGGTCGGGCTTCCGTTCCCGTTGCTGCGGCGGTGGCGGCGGTGCGCCGATCACCGACATCCCGGGCAAGCAACGTATCCCCGACATGCGCATGGACGACATCCGTGAGACCGAGGCCGAGCTGGTGGCAGTCGGTTGCCCACAGTGCACTGCCATGCTCGAAGGTGTGGTCGAACCGCGCCCACAGATCAAGGACCTGGCCGAGTTGGTAGCGGATGTACTGATCGAAGACGAAGCCCCTGCGAACGCCAAGTCGCCAGCGGCCAAACGTGAACCTGCGGAGGTGCACTGATGAGCGACATCATCCGCCGCGACCCACGCGCCGAGTGGATCGCCCGTAACCGTCTGCATCCGCTGCACGCGGCGATGCAGACGCAACAAACCACTTGGATGGGGCCAAACGGTGTCATCCGCAAGAACCCCCACGCGATTGCCGCAGGCTTTATCGGCCCCGCTGGCATCAAGCGTATCGACCGCAGCGGCGCCCAGCAGGGCACCGGTGTGGGCGGGCGGCGCACGGCGGCGGCTGAAGTGAAACTGCCGCTGCACCAGGTGCCGGCGCCGGCGTACTACATCGCCGTGGTGCCGGACATGGTCGGCGGCCGCCTCGGCAGCCACGACCGCGACTTGCTCGGCCTGGCCCACAGCCTGGCAGGCAGCGACGGCGCGGTGCTGGCGATCGTGTTTGGCGAGCACAAGGAAAGCAACTTCGCCAACGCCGGTGTCGACCGCTTGCTGGTCATCGAGGGCGAAGCTTTCGAAGGCTACGCGCCAGAGCAACTGGTGCAAGGCTTGCGGGCTGTGGATAACCAGTTCACACCGCGCCACTGGCTGCTGCCCGACAGCCGCACCGGTGGCGGTGAGCTGGGCAGGCGCCTGGGCGCTGCCCTGGGCGAGCGCCCGGCGACGCGGGTGTGGCAGGTCAAGGATGGCCAGTGCATCGGCCGCGCCGGTGCCGGCCAGCAAGACCTGCAGCGTGCAGTGCCGCGCTTGATCCTGGCGGCGGCGGAATGCGCCGAGCCGGTCAGCGAAACCCGTCACGAAGCGCTGCCGGTGGAGTTGTCCACAGGCGTGGTGCGCAGCCTGTCGCGTATCGAGGACCTGGGCTCGGTGGCGGTCGACCCGGCCACCATCGCCATGGCCGAGGCGGAGTTCATCGTTTCGGGCGGCAACGGCGTCAAGGACTGGGACCTGTACCACAAGGCCACGGCGGCACTCGGTGCCACCGAAGGCGCCTCGCGGGTGGCGGTGGACGACGGCTTCATGCCGCGCAACCGCCAGGTGGGGGCTACCGGTACCTGGGTCACGGCGCGGGTTTATGTGGCGGTGGGTATCTCTGGCGCCATCCAGCACCTGCAGGGTATCGGCGCCTGCGACAAAGTGGTGGCGATCAACATGGACCCGGGTTGCGACATGATCAAACGGGCCGATCTGTCGGTGATTGGCGACAGTTCGGCAATTCTCCAGGCACTGGTCGAGGCTGTGGACAACTACCGCAGCGGCGGCCAGCGCGACGCGGCATAAGGGCACGAGCATGAGTACGAAAGTCATCAGCCTGGTTTCGATCGGTGCCCACCCAAGCTCCGGGCGCGCCCGCCGCGCCGAGCAGGACGCGCGTGCAGTGGAGCTGGGTCTGCAGCTGGCTGGGGATAACTTGCAGGTGGTACATGCCGGCGACCCTCGTGAAGAGGCGCTGCGCGCCTACCTGGGCATGGGCCTGGAGCACCTGGACGTGCTGGAACAGCCGGCGGGTGCGGATGTATTGGGCGTGCTCGGCGACTATTTACGCGATGCTGGCGCGCAGCTGGTACTGACTGGCAGCCAGGCGGAAACCGGTGAAGGGTCGGGCATGCTGCCGTTTCTGCTGGCCGAGAAGCTGGGCTGGCCGTTGATCGTCGGCCTGGCAGAGGTGGAGTCCATCGAAAACGGCACCGCCCAGGTGCTGCAAGCGCTACCACGGGGCCAGCGGCGTCGCCTCAAGGTCCGCCTGCCATTGCTGGCGACTGTGGATAACGCAGCGCCCAAGCCGCGCCAGAGTGCCTTCGGCCCGGCACGGCGGGGTGTGCTGGCGGCGCATGACGTGGCCATTGTCGAAGACGAGCTGCTGGGCGAGGCTGAGCTGCAACCTGCCCGCCCACGGCCCAAGCGCCTGAAGGTGATCAAGGCCAAGAGCGGTGCCGACCGGATGAAGGCGGCCACGGCCAAGGCCAGCGGCGGCGGGGGCAAGGTGCTCAAGGATGTATCGCCGCAAGAAGGCGCCGAGGCGATTCTCAAGCTGCTGGTTGAGGAAGGCGTTCTACGCTGACGTGCATTTAATCTCATTGATTCAGCAGGGGCCCTGTGGGAGTGGCGCGCCCACAGGCCCTTCAAGGCTGTAGCTCGGCAACATTGAATGCCCAAAAGGCCAGTCCATCGATTATGGGTTCAAAGCTTACCCGCTCCCCCTCCAGTAGCCGCGCCCTGCCCACCATCAGAATTGCACACCGCGCTACGAAATAGTCCCCACTGCCGTCCTCAGCCGTTATTACACCTACTCCATTCACCTCATGGAACCACTTCACAGTGCCTTTCAGGCGACTGTGCATAAGTGACCTCGTGCTGCTGCCATCATGATTGCTTTCAATCAATCATGAGCGGGGTTTTGAGGAAACTGGCAAAAATGTCAGGTGGTCCGGGTTTTACCCCCGGAATCTGTTCGCCAAGGTGTGGATAAAGTGTTCGTGCTTCGCTGCAGCGCAATAGCTTCGGGCCTTGCAGCGATACGTACAAATAATGATCAATTTCAGCAAACGCTTTCAGAAATACCGCAATTCAAGGGGTTGGTGTAGTTACCCACAGGGTGTTTAAGCGAATTGGCGGACTTGCTCACAAAGTCTGTTGGCCAACCTGTGGGCAAGTTGTTCGGGAAGTGCTGCAGCCCAGGCCTGCCAAGGCTTGCAGAGTTTTGATCAAAAATTGATCTGACGAGGTAGGCGCCTGGCCTGTGGAAAACCATTGCCCTGCAACTGACATTTTTGCCAGTTACCGCTACAGGTACCCTTTGCTAACGTACTGGCAGGTAATGACCTGGGGAGCGTAGCAATGGCGGGTACCACACTGCTGGCAATTGACCGCCAGCGCTCGGTGCTGCGAGGGCAGGCTACCCCGCATCGACGCTATACGCCCTACGCTGGGTTCCAACCCGATGCTGGACCTTGGCTGGCATTCTCTGATGCGCACCTCGATCAAGCCAGTGGCTGCTACCTGCTGGGCAATGGGCATCGTGCCTATAGCCCGCAACTGATGCGCTTTCGCTCGCCAGATCGGCTCAGCCCGTTCGCTGCGGGTGGGTTCAACGCATATGCATACTGCCTCGGTGACCCGATCAACTACCGCGATCCGACAGGGCAGGAAGCCAGTGAGTACCTGTTTCCTATCCTCAGCATTCTTACCAACTTAACGGGTTTCTTCACCAGTGGTCTGAAGCTTCGATCAATGTGGCGAACACGTCAGGCGCATCGAGGCATGGCCCTACAAGCAGCCGCTGTCAACGACACGGTAGGGCTCTTGCCTGTCTCATCGCGAAGTGATTGGGCGCTTTCGGTGGTCAGTGGCGCCAGTGCCGTTGCAGGGATCGCAGTGGGGATCAGTCGCCTGGTAGAGCCAGGAAAAGATTGGCAGACATGGGCATTGTCAACCCTTACCGTGATTTCCCTGGGAACGTCGGTAAAGGAGGTTTGGGACCTCGCTCAGGCGAAACCATGGCTGCAGGGTACCCCTGTGATCACCAGGGTGGTTAGCTTACAGTCGGTCAGCGCCGCTTCTCAGCACCCTCCGTCTGCCGAATCGAGAAATAGCATACGACAAGGCGCAATACGCAATACGCAAGACGCAACACGCAACAGGCAGTGAGCAAGCTAGTGGGGTCACCACTAGCCGCACGTGAACGGATACTTACTGCGCCTGCACTTCCTTCAAGTACGGCGCAGGCTCCGCCCCCAGGTTCTCCAGCACGCGCTGGCTGTACCAGTCGATGAAGTTCACCACGCCAAATTCATAGGTCTTCGAATAAGGCCCTGGCTGGTATGCCGTGGAGTTGATCCCGCGCTGGTTCTCTTCGGCCAGGCGGCGGTCTTGGTCGTTGGTCGCGTCCCACACCTTGCGCATGCGCTCCGGGTCGTAATCGACGCCTTCGACGGCATCCTTGTGCACCAGCCACTTGGTGGTGACCAGGGTCTCCTGGGCGCTGATCGGCCACACGGTGAAGACGATCAGGTGGTCGCCCATGCAGTGGTTCCACGAGTGCGGCAGGTGCAGGATGCGCATCGAACCCAGGTCCGGGTTCTTGATGCGGCCCATCAGCTTCTGGCAGGCCTGCTTGCCGTCCATGGTCATCGACACGGTGCCCTTGAGCAGCGGCATGCGCACGATGCGGTTACGCAGCCCGTGGCTCTTGTGCAGGTACGGGATCTTCTCGGCTTCCCAGGCGGCGGCAGAGGCGGCCACGTGGTCCTTGAATTCCTGGCTGGCGCGTGGGTCGTTGGTGTCGTCCCACTCCAGCAGGGTTTGCAGCAGCTCTGGGTGCGAACCGCTGCAGTGGTAGCACTCGCGGTTGTTTTCCAGTACCAGCTTCCAGTTGGCCTTTTCCAGCAACTGGGTCTGCACCGCGATCTTGGTGTTCTCCATGTCGTACGGTTCCATGTAATGGTCCAAAGTGGCCAGGAACTCGTCGATGGCTGGCGGGTTTTCCGCCAGGCTGATGAAGATGTAACCACCCGCAACCTTCACGTTCACCGGCTTGAGGCCGTATTCCTTCATGTCGAAGTCGGCGCCCATCTCGGTGCCGGCGAACAGCAGGCGACCGTCCAGCTCGTAGGTCCACTGGTGGTAATGGCAGACCAGCTTGGCCACCTTGCCCTTGTCGCTGGTGCACAGGCGCGAACCGCGATGGCGGCAGACGTTGTGGAAGGCATGCACCTTACCTTCGGCGCCACGGATGACGATGATCGGGTTCTTGCCGATCTGCAGGGTAATGAAGTTGCCTTTGGCCGGAATCTCGCAAGTCATGCCAGCGATCAGCCACTCTTTGTGGAAGATCTCCTGCATGTCGATCTGGAACAGACGCTCGTCGGTGTAGAAAGGCTGGGGCAGCGAGTAGGTTCGCTCGCGGGTCTGCAGCATCTCGGCGGTAGCCTTGCGTGCTGCTTCCAGTGGATCGCCCAGGCTCAGGGTTGCGGTGACGTCCATCGTGTGGTCCTCGGGGCCGTGTGCGGCCGGCAAAAGGTGGCTAATCATTGTTGTGGTGCCGCAAGGCTGTCGTAAAAAAAACAGCGTGTTCTTTTGCCGTGGAGTGTGCGTCCGAAGGCGTCGTGAACCGTATCCATGGGCGACATGGCCGATTTGAATTACGACGCCCTAGCCCTTGTAGCATGGGGCTGGTCGCGATAAGTACGCCGATGTCGCAGGCAGGAATGTACGTCGCCTTCAGCTTGCGCATTATCGCAGCCATAAAAAGGCCAATTGTCGGCTGCTGGAGATGAACATGTCCGATACCTTCCTCAATCCGGTCACCACCCAGACCTGGGCCAACGGCCGCCACATCGTGCGCTGCGTCAAGGTCATCCAGGAGACCTGGGACGTGCGCACGTTCTGCTTCATGGCCGACCAACCGATCATGTTCTTCTTCAAGCCAGGGCAGTTCGTCACCCTGGAACTTGAGATCGAAGGCAAACCGGTGATGCGTTCCTACACCATCTCCAGTTCGCCGTCGGTGCCGTACAGCTTCTCGATCACGGTCAAGCGGGTGCCAGGCGGGCATGTCTCCAACCACCTGCACGACACCATGCACGAAGGCGCAGAGCTGCCGGTGCACGGCCCGGTGGGGTTGTTCAACGCCATCGACTTCCCGTCGGGCAAGGTGCTGTACCTCTCGGGCGGTGTGGGTATCACCCCGGTGATGTCCATGGCGCGCTGGTTTTACGACACCAACGCCAATGTCGACATGGTCTTCGTGCACAGCGCCCGTTCGCCGAAAGACATCATCTTCCACCGCGAGCTGGAGCAGATGGCCTCGCGCATCCCCAACTTCAGCTTGCACATCATTTGCGAGAAGCACGGGCTGGGCGAGCCCTGGGCGGGTTACCGCGGGTACCTGAACCAGCGGCTGATGGAGCTGATCGCGCCCGACTACATGGAGCGCACGGTGTTCTGCTGCGGCCCGACGCCGTACATGAGCGCGGTCAAGCGCATGCTTGAAGCCGTCGGCTTCGACATGAAGAACTACCATGAGGAGTCGTTCGGCGCGACGCCGGCAGAGGCCAAGGCCGATGCAGTGGAGCACGCCGAGCAGGCCGCCGACGCGCCGGAAGTGGATGTCTCCGACCTCAACCTGGTGGAGTTCATCGGCAGCGAGAAGAGCATCCGCGTTGCCCCGGGCGAGACCGTGCATGCGGCAGCGGCGAAGGTCGGGCTGATGATCCCCAAGGCCTGCGGCATGGGCATATGCGGCACCTGCAAGGTGCTCAAGCTGGGCGGCGAAGTGGAGATGGAGCACAACGGCGGTATTACCGAAGAAGACGAGGCCGAGGGCTACATCCTGTCGTGCTGCAGCGTGCCTAAAGGAGATGTGCGGATCGATTACTGATCCAGCTTCAAGAGTGTGGATTCTTCACAGCTAAACCCGCTCCTATAGGCTTGGACTGCCCCCAAAAAGTTGGACAGTTCTATGCTGCCGCCTGGGTCCTGTACTCGACAGGGCTCAGGCCATTGAGCCTCAGCTTGATGCGGTCATGGTTGTAGTAGTGGATGTACTCATCCAAGC
>Ga0213828_1003067_pt1 | contig 11373 bp, 9 predicted proteins | sample MC6MC0897MG_FD_180664 | JGI IMG/M metagenome (GOLD analysis project Ga0213828, IMG submission 180664) | Enriched soil aggregate microbial communities from Iowa State University, Ames, United States - MC6-MC0897-MG | ecosystem: Environmental > Terrestrial > Soil > Unclassified | place: USA: Iowa...
TCCTAAAAAGCAATATATTATTGATTTACAGTACAAGGGACCTGAATATTTAGCAGAAATCTATAATCAAGATGGTACGCTAAAACAGCCTATAGAGGGATGGGTTGATCCAATTAGTGGGTTGTATCCTGTTGATTATGAACGGGATGGAATATACGAAATTTTGGCGTATCAGGCTATTGCGGGGAGATATCATGCTGATGGATTAGGTTATGTAGAGAACATACTAAAATGGAACGGTAACAAATTTATTGTGGACCGCCAAACGGTATCGATTTATGGTGAGGACCTAAAATGAATTTTCTACTATAACTTAAAACGAGAATTTGCTCAAAAAAATTCTCGTTTTAGAGGTAGTAGTCGAAACTGTTATTTATTTTTCAACTAATGCGAAATAATTATCTTCATGATCAGCAAAATTAAATACTCTCCCCATTGGCATCATTATTAAATCCCCTACTATAACACCCTTTTCCTGAAAATCCTGATACAGATCTTCTATATGATCAGCGTAAAACATAATCGACGGTGTTCCTAAATTCAATTCAGGCTGCATTTTTGCAATAAATTCTTTGTTGTGGAGAACGAAAGTCGTTTGAGCGTCTTTCGTTGGAGCAATTTCAATTGTTCGTATTCCTTCCTCTTCCCGTTCATCAACCACCACAAAGCCGATTTTTTCTGTCCAAAATTTAACGGCTGCATCCTGGTCATTTACATATATCATGACTTGTCCAATTTGTTTAATCATGAACAATCCCCTCCTCTTTTGAACATTAGTATACAACAATTGTAAGCTTTCTATGTTCACTCATGTGTAATATTACTGTAAACATTCTGATAAAAAAGCATTTATGGAAAAACGCTTAACATTTAATTTATTTTTGATAAAATAAGCTAGTTAGTCTATTCTTTACCTATTGCGGAAAAGTATACAACTATAATATAAGAGTGAGGATAATTTAAGTGAAACAACTAAGTATAAGGAAAAAGCTCATTTTTTCATTTTTAGCAATGCTTCTCGTCCCAACACTATTAATTGGCATTATTTCTTACCAGAGTGCCGAGCAACAAATTTTAAAAGAACAACAAGCAAGCACAGCCGAGAGTATACGCATGCTTAATACGAATATTACAAACACCATTGATCCAAAAATAAAAGATATCCAATACTTCTCCAAAAAGCTGAATAAATCCTATACACAAGTAGATAAAGAACCAGAACTAAAGACGCTTTTCCGGGAATATATCAATATGCACCCTGAGGTAGAGCTCATCTATCTAGGAACGGCAGATGGTCGGTTATTAGATGAACCTACGCAAGTATATCCAGATGACTTTGATTTACTTACCAGACCATGGTACAAGCAAGCTCTAGAAAATAATGACCAGGTGTCCATCACTGCACCATACATTTCTCAAGCTACAGGCGACATTGTCATAACAATTACACAAGCTTTACCTGACAGCTCTGGCGTAATTGGATTAGATTTAAACATTTCCACCCTTAGTACCATCACAAATGATATACGCATTGGGAAAACTGGTTTTGCCTCCCTTTTAGATAGCCATCAGGTATATATTGCTGACCAAAAGAACGAAAGTGGCTCAGAGGCAACTGAAAGCTATATCAAAAAAATATATGAACAAGATAGTGGCACAGTAAGAGAATCAAATAAGCAACTACAATTTGTTACTAATCAGCTAACAGGATGGAAGATTGTTGGTACAATGTTTACTGCCGAGGCCTCTAAAGCTGCCGCCTCCACCTTTAATATGAACTTAATAATCACTGCTGTTTCAATAATTGTTGGTATTATCTTTATGCTTTATATGATTAAATCCATAGTTAATCCAATTAATCGACTGAAACAAAGTGCTGTAACAATTAGCGAAGGTGATTTAACAGAGTTTATTGATATTCATTCTAAGGATGAAATTGGTCAACTGGCTGAAGCCTTTGTCTCTATGAAGGTAAGTTTAAAATCTTTAATACGTAATGTTGATCAAAGCTCTCAGCATGTACAAGCTGCTGCACAAGGTTTATCCGCCAATACAGAGCAAAATATTGCTGCTTCTGAGCAGGTGACAGAAGCGATGCAACAGGTGGCTATCAGTTCAGAGAAACAAACAACGGGAATTGACCAGAACGCAATATCAGTTGAGGAAATTGCTAAGGGAGTGGTTGAGGTCGCAGATAGCTCTATGCAAGTTTCAGATCTCACTAGCTATGCTATTCAATTGGCAGAGGAAGGTGGTCATTCTGTAGATCAAACGGTTCAGCAAATGCATTCCATTCACGAATCTGTAGCACTATCAGATAGGATGATAAAATCACTCTATGACCGAACAAAAGAAATTGGCTCTATATTAGAAATTATTAGTGCAATTTCTGATCAAACAAATCTTCTTGCCTTAAATGCTGCTATCGAAGCTGCCCGAGCAGGAGAGCACGGAAAAGGCTTTGCTGTAGTTGCAGATGAAGTTCGAAAATTAGCCGAACAATCACAGCATTCAGCAAAACAAATTTCTGAACTAATTACAGGTATTCAGCAAGAGACTGCCAAATCAGTACAAACAATGATAAAGGCTTCTACAGATGTGCAGGATGGCTTACAGCTCACAGAAGATACAAGTAAAAAGTTTGCGCATATTATGACAAGCTTACGGGAAATGGCTCCGAAGATGGAGGACATATCTGCCTCTGCACAGGAAATGTCTGCAGTGGTTGAAGAAGTCTCTGCAACAGCTATTGAGCTAACAGACCACGCTAAATTAAATGCTGCTGCATCTGAAGAAGTGGCTGCATCTACAGAGCAAACATTATCCTCCATGCAAGAAATGGCTAACGCTGCTAAAGTACTACTTGATATGGCTGATGAATTACAGGGCTATGTAGGCCGTTTTAAATATTGATGATTCATACGTCTGAGCTCAACATACGATTGAGCTCAGATTTTTATTTTTGTATAGCTTACATTAATTTACACAGAAGTTTAAATTTTCTGATATTTTAGATAATTTAATTGATTTAAATTCATTTTACTTTTAGAATCAGATTAAAACATTTGAACTATCAGTGAAGCAGTTTATAAGTGGAAAAACATTAACAAATTCCAATTTATTACATACAATTATACATTTTTCTGATAAAATAAGACAAATAACATTTTGGTAGTCCAATTTATTCATATATATAAATATTGTTATAAGGGGGAATTTATCTATGAAACGAATCAGCTTACGAAAAAAATTAATTTTTGCATTTTTAGCCATACTTCTCGTTCCAACTCTATTAATCGGATACACCTCCTTCAAAAGTACAAAAAGCCAAATTCTAAAGGAGCAACAAGCAAGTGCTACAGAAAGCGTACGCATGCTAAATACCAATATTACAAATACCATTTCTCCTAAAGTATTGGATATCGAATACTTTGCAAAAAAAGTAGATCAAACTTATCTATCGGGAGAAAAAAACAATGAACTAAAGGGTCTTTTCCAAGAATATATAAATACACACCCAGAGGTTGAATTACTTTATATAGGTACTGCGGATGGCAGAATAATAGATGAGCCTGTTCATGAGTATGAAAGTGACTATGATCCACGTGAACGATCTTGGTATAAAGAAGCAGTCGCTAACAAAGGACAAGTTACCATTACTTCACCCTATATATCAAAATCAACAAATAACATGGTTATTTCAGTTATGCAGACTCTTCCGGATGGATCTGGGGTAATTGCGTTAGATTTTAATATCTCTGTGCTAGGTGCAATTACAGAGGACGCTCGTATTGGAGAAACAGGATTTGCTTCCCTAATAGATAAGGATAAGCTGTATGTTTCTCAGCGAGATAAAGAGAGCGGTTCTGAAGCAACAGAAAGCTATATTTCGAAGGTTTATGACCAGGAGAAAGGAACAATAGTTGAAAATGACCGCCACTTACAGTTTGTCACAAATAAACTAACGGGCTGGAAGGTTATTGGTACGATGTTTACGGCTGAGGCTACAAATGCCGCTACTTCAACTTTTAAAATTATTTTAGTTATTACTTTCTTTTCAATAATTATAGGTCTAATATTCATGCTTTACATGATCAAGTCTATTGTTAAACCGCTTAAACTCCTTCAAAATAGCGCATTAAAAATTAGTGATGGCGATTTAACAGAGTATATTGAAGTACACACGAAAGATGAGATTGGTCAACTAGGTGAAGCCTTCATATCCATGAAGGTGAACTTAAAAAAATTAATCCGCAATGTCAATCAGAGTGCCGAGCATGTTCAAAAGTCAGCACAAGATCTATCTGCTAATTCGGAACAAAATATTGCTGCTTCAGAGCAGGTGACGGAAGCGATGCAACAGGTGGCTATTAGTACAGAAAAACAAACATCGAGTATTGATCAAAATGCAATTTCTATCGAGGAGATAGCTAAAGGAGTGGTTGAGGTTGCCGATAGCTCTATGCAGGTTCTAGACCTATCTAGCCATGCTATTAATTTGGCTGAAGAAGGCGGTCAATCAGTACAGCAAACGGTTAACCAAATGGTTTCTATTCACGAATCTGTTGCACAATCAGATGCTATGATTAAAACACTTTATGATCGAACAAAGGAAATTGGCTCTATTATTGAAATTATTAGTGCAATTTCAGACCAAACCAACCTACTTGCATTGAACGCAGCTATAGAAGCAGCACGTGCAGGTGAACACGGAAAAGGCTTTGCGGTAGTTGCTGATGAGGTTCGAAAACTAGCAGAGCAATCCCATCAATCGGCAGAGCAAATTTCTACGCTAATTACTGGTATTCAACAGGACACAGCGAATTCTGTTCAAACCATGACAAAGGCATCCGTAGACGTTCAGGATGGTTTAAAACTTTCCGAAGACACAAGTACGAAATTCGAGAGTATTATCGCAAGCCTAAGAAGTATTGCACCAAAAATGGAGGATATCTCTGCATCAACACAACAAATGTCTGCAGTGGTCGAAGAAGTTTCCGCTACTGCAATTGAGCTTTCTGATCATGCTAAGCTAAATGCAGCCGCGTCTGAGGAAGTCGCTGCATCTACTGAGCAAACATTATCCTCCATGCAGGATATCGCCTCTGCTGCAAAAGCACTACTCGATATGGCCGATGAGCTCCAAGGCTTTGTAAACCAATTTAAATATTAAAAAATAGAGGCTGGGACATAACTAGCTGCTCATATCTAAGAAAAGAGAAATCGATGTCATCCGATTTCTCTTTTTTCTTGGTGATTCTATTTTTTTAACATAAGGACACAGTTATTGTGTGGTGACTTTAATTTTATCAGAAGGTGTCCCTTCTTTTCATCTAAATTAAAGCACAGAAAATTTTACTGTATTGAGGTTTTGTCCCAGCTTCTATCCTAGCTTGATTAGTGAGGTATTCATGGTTTGTAGTACTGATACATATTATTATTTGAATTTTAGACTACTGAAGAACTATCACTCTCTATACATTAATTCAGTTATTTGATGTAAACCCTAATTCCCCTAATGGTTGTAATTCAATCAATTTCGGCAGCATTTTCCACAAGGCTACTGCAACTAAAAACTAAAAATAATGCAAAAATAAACTAAGTAATTTGTTACTAGTTAACGATATCACGTTTGACAACTTACCCCATATTTATAAGTGCATACTCCAGTGTATAGTGAATTACATTATTTGTATATAATGGTTTTATTTATTGTATAATTGTTTGAAGTAACCAAGAAAGAAGGTGAATTAAAGTGGTGAAAAAGAGGTTCATTTTTTGTGTGTTAATTGGACTATTGTTTACGCAAACAGCTTGTAGCAACGGTATAAGTATTGAACACGATGAGAGAAACCCTGAAATTATTATTTCAGAAAAAATGAAATTTGAAAATTTAAGAGTACTAGAACTGGATGTTAATCACAATGATAATAAAAAGGTTCTTAACGTCTTTGGAGATGAGTTAAAAGATGGTATTTATGCTTACAATAATAAGAATAAAACTTATATTCTGATAAATTCAAACACTAAGAATTACACTGATTACTCATTTAAATATGATATGAAAAAGAAAATCCTAACCCTTTCTTATACAACTACAGAAGGAAGTATTACCAATAAAAAAACGCTATTCCTTATAGAAAGTAAAAAAAAGAATCAATTTGAGGAATTAAAACTGGTTAATAACGGAAATGATGATGGTTTTGTAGGAGTGTTTACTAATTAAAAAGGCCAATTATTTCTGTAGAGTTTGACATAATTGTCCATTTTTATAGAAGTTTTAAGGGACAGTTATTATTTTTAGAAAATAGAGGTTGTGAACTGAATAACGTTCTGGAAATATTTCTATAATCAACTGGGACATAACAGGTCAAAATCTTAAAAAGCACGAGAAATCAATTTAAAAAACGTTGATTTCTCGCGCTTTTCTGGTTTGAAATATTGAAAGTTTACTTATGTCCAAGCCTCTAATACTTTTTTTACTATTTATTTTCCTCATGACTAAATTGCCATTCAATTCCGAATTTATCTGTAAGCGAGCCATAGCACTTACTCCAAAAAGTTTCTTGTAGCTCCATACTTACCTTGCCGCCATCCTTCAGATTTTCAAAGGCTTTACGCATCTTCTCTTCATCACTAGAAACAATAGCTAATGTTACATTGTTTCCACGTGTGAATGGCGATCCTGGGAATGTATCCGAGAACATTACTGTACTATCAAAAATCGAAAGTCGTGTATGCATGACAAGATCTTTGGCTTCCTCTGGTAATTGATAATTGGGATTTTGAGGTGAATCTCCAAAGGTCATAATTTCAGGCTTGTCCGTATTAAAAGCCTTCTCATAAAACGTTACAGCCTCTCGACAATTTCCATTAAAAATTAAATACACTTCTACTGCCATCTCCAACACTCCTTTGTCATTTTCTGAAACAATTCTATTGTACATGGATATCAAATAGTATGACAAATTTTAAATAAAATATAATAACATCCATCCTGCATGTATAGAATCGCTTTTATCACTTATTCTGCTGTTTTTCTATTTATTATGATAAAAGCTTTGACATTTACTCAAAAATCATGTAAATTACCAAATGACGAACGATTTAAATCAATTATTTAAAAATATTCGTATTTTAGGAGTGTATAGAATGGATAACGTATTTGACTATGAGGATATTCAATTAATTCCCGCAAAATGTATTGTAGAAAGTCGCTCTGAATGTGATACATCAGTTACTTTAGGTGGACATACATTCAAACTTCCTGTTGTTCCTGCAAACATGCAAACAATTATCGACGAAAGTCTTGCTGTGAAGCTTGCTGAAAACGGTTACTTTTATATCATGCATCGTTTCAACCCTGAAACTCGTGCGGATTTCATTAAAGATATGCAAGCACGTGGACTTATCGCGTCCATTAGTGTTGGAGTAAAAGATGAAGAGTATTCATTTATAGAAGAGTTAGCTGCTGTTAATCTAGTTCCCGATTTTATTACAATTGACATTGCTCACGGTCATTCTAATGCTGTCATTCGTATGATTCAACACATCAAAAAATACTTACCAAATAGTTTTGTCATTGCTGGTAATGTTGGTACGCCTGAAGCTGTACGTGAATTAGAAAATGCCGGCGCAGATGCTACAAAGGTTGGTATAGGACCAGGTAAAGTATGTATTACTAAAATTAAAACAGGCTTTGGTACAGGTGGCTGGCAGTTAGCTGCATTACGCTGGTGTGCGAAGGCTGCTACAAAGCCAATTATTGCGGATGGAGGAATCCGCACACATGGTGATATTGCAAAATCAGTTCGCTTCGGCGCATCCATGGTTATGATTGGATCATTATTTGCTGGCCATGAAGAATCACCTGGTGAAACAATCGAAATTGACGGTAAAATTGTCAAAGAATACTTCGGGTCTGCATCTGAATTCCAAAAAGGCGAACGCAAAAATGTGGAAGGCAAAAAAATGTACGTTGAACATAAGGGCAGCATCAAGGATACATTAATTGAAATGCAGCAGGACCTTCAATCCTCTATTTCCTATGCAGGTGGCAACAAGCTAGATGCCATTCGAAATGTAGATTATGTAATTGTGAAAAACTCTATTTTTAACGGCGATAAAGTATATTAATATTGCTAAAACCCAAACACTCTTGTTTGGGTTTTCGTAATTATAAAGCCTTTAGCCAGGCTGAATTTCCATTATTGCCTGAGCAATAATAGAGGCTACCAGAGCAGTTCCTTGAAGAACCTGAGCAGTTTTTTTGGGGAGCCGAGCTGTTTTGGGTCTCACCTGAGCGCTTCTTTCGGGGAGACGAGCTAGTTTGGGGCCTACCTGAGCGCTTCTTCTGGGGAGACGAGCAAGTTTGGGCTCTACCTGAGCGCTTCTTCCGGGGAGACGAGCAAATTTGGGCTCTACCTGAGCGCTTCTTCTGGGGAACCGAGCAAGTTTGGGGCCTACCTGAGCGATTCTTCTGGGGAGCCGAGCTTTTTTCAGCCTTACCTGAGCGCTTCTTCCGGGGAGACGAGCAAGTTTTAGCACTACCCGAGCGCTTCTTCTGGCGAGCCGAGCTTTTTTCAGCCTTACCTGAGCGCTTCTTCTGGCGAGCCGAGCTAGTTTGGGCACTACCTGAGCGCTTCTTCTGGGGAGACGAGCTATTTTCAGCCTTACCTGAGCGATTGATCCAGGGAACCGAGCTTTTTTGGGCCTTACCAAAGTGCTTCTTCTAGGGGAACCAAGTAGTTTTTCGCCTCACACGAATTGTTCTTCCTTAAACTGAGCAGTTTGTACCTCACCAATTATTTTTGACACTCAACTAAGCAATTTTCAGGGTCACAAATCCTCCATTCATCATAAAAGAATATAACATTGCCCTTATTTTAAAATATTATCGTTTAATTTTCGGAATTTTCTATTTTATTGAAATCCTTTGTATTATAATTAAATTAAGGATTTGTAAAACTTTGTATAATTAGACAGGAACGGAGGTTGTGCCCATGATGAAGTCAGTCCGTAACAAACTTGTCACATTAGCCATTATCGTCATTTTGATTCCTACAACTTTAGTTGGTACGGTAAATTACTTTGTGGCAAAAAGTGAAATTGATGAGGTAGGTAGACAAAGTCTAAAGAATGGGACATTGGGGATACTCGAAGTAATAGCTGAATTAGATGAGCAAGTTCAGCAAGGGAAGCTTACATTAGCCGAGGCTCAGGAGCGTGCTAGGACACAAATAGTAGGCAAGAAAACAGAGGATAATAAAAGATCTATTGATAACCCCATTAAATACGGTGAAAACTTCTATTTTTATGCCTTTAAAGCTGATGGAACAGTTGAAACTCACCCATCTCTTGAAGGGCAAAATATTTCAGACCTACAGACAACGGATGGTCGCTATTTTGTACGTGAAATGATTGATGAGGCTAAGGCAGGCGGGGGATATGTCCGTTATGACTGGGCATTGCCATCAAACCCTGATGTTGTTGCTCCTAAAATTACCTATGTAGCTACGGACAAGCATTGGGGATGGATTATCGCTGCTGGTACTTATGAAATGGATTTTAATGCAGGTACTAAAAATGTCCTTTACTACACAGTTGTTATGACTTTCCTTGCAACAATCATTGGCGTTGCCCTATATTGGTTCTTCTCTGGCAGAATGACTTCATACATACGCCGAATTATGGTGATGACCTCTGATATTGCTAAAGGGAAATTAACAGGCGAGGATATTCCTATAACTACAAAAGATGAATTAGGAATACTGGCTAGCAATGTGAATAATATGAAACTCAGCTTAAATGAAATGGTTGATAACACGAAAGACAGTGCAGGCAAAATGAGAATTTCCTCAGAAATGCTTAGCGCTATTACTGAAGAAACAACCGCTTCTGCCGATGAGATCCATCAGGCTATTACTGAAATATCGAAAGGAGCTGTTATTCAGGCAGAAGAAGCAGAAATGGCCATAAGCAAGGTTGAAAAATTGTCTTCTCTTATTTCAAATGCAACAGAAAAATATGCTGAAATTACGGAGGATATGAATAACATTAATAGCTCACAGGAAAATGGTAGACACAAGGTCGAAATATTACAGCAAAATTCACATGAATTTACACAAGTCATTGAAGAATTGAGATCAAACTTCTCGAGCTTAACAGGACAAATGGAGGAAATTCATAATGTTGTACAAACAATTACCTCCATCTCTGAACAGACTAATCTTTTAGCCTTAAATGCAAGTATTGAAGCAGCACGAGCAGGTGAACATGGAAAAGGTTTTGCCGTTGTAGCAGAAGAAGTTCGCAATTTATCAGAGGATACGAATGAGGCAACTAATCGTGTTAGAAATTTATTAAAACGTATCGAAATCGATACTGCTAGTTCAGACGCTAAGATGATGCACACCCTTCAGCTTTCACAGGGACAAGCTACTTCTATAAGTGAGGTAAAAAATGCTTTTACATTGTTAGCTGATTCCATCCAAGGTATTACTGCACATCTTGTGTCCCTTGATCAGGGTATGAGTGAAATGGCTGAAAATCGTTTAATTGTTATTAATGCTATTAATGAAATAGCAAGTGTTGCCACTGAATCTGCAGCAGCTACCGAGCAAATCAATGCTTCCATTGATGAACAGAAATCAGCGGTCACTTCTATTATGCATTCCTCAGTCGAGCTTCACTCAGAGGCAGAACGTATGCACGAATTAGTAGATCGTTTTACATGATATTAAAATCCCCTACAGTCTAAGCTATAGGGGATTTTATAATTACATTTAAGCATAATTATATAAATCTTAGAGAATTACAGTTTATTAATTACACCGTGTAAAGTTTCCTTTAATTCTGCATCATGGTCAGAAAGTTCTACAAGGTTTCCTAAACGTTCACGTAGCACAGGGCGTTCAATTACTAGCTTCTCATCAAGTACTTGTACTAGTAACTCAATAATAAGACGATCGCGAACATTTAACGCTTCTTCTAAACGTTCTGGTGTAATTTTTGCATTTGAATTTGCAGCTTTTGCCATTTTAAAAACCCCTTTTATAATTTATATTCATGCACATCTATTTTAGCATACCGCTAAATTAATTTGAAAACATTCTTTCAATAAAATATACCAAAACTTTACAAAAATGTATAAAGACATTAACGATTAATTGTTATATTCAAATCATAATCGCCAGACGATCAACCATATAATTATGTTATATCTCTCTTATAATGATTGGAGGAATTAGATGGATCAAAACAACTCAACCTATCAACAATTAATTAAGGCTGTGCCAAAGTTTTTACAATTGTTTCTTAATGTTTGTCTCATACTTCTTGCGCTTATATTATCCTTCCTACTTTTTAAAGAAC
>Ga0213828_1003071_pt1 | contig 11361 bp, 10 predicted proteins | sample MC6MC0897MG_FD_180664 | JGI IMG/M metagenome (GOLD analysis project Ga0213828, IMG submission 180664) | Enriched soil aggregate microbial communities from Iowa State University, Ames, United States - MC6-MC0897-MG | ecosystem: Environmental > Terrestrial > Soil > Unclassified | place: USA: Iowa...
TCCGACGCCCTTAACTTTAAGACCTGTACGGCTTCTATGAGTTTCTGAGGCTTTACCCCTCTGGGGCACCGCTCCTCACAGACCAGACAGGACATACAGTAATACTGGGATTCCGATTCCAAAAGAGGGGTGATATGATTGTTTTGAACCATTTCTACAAATTGATGAGGGTGATATTCCATCTTTTCAAATGCAGGGCAGGAAGCGGTACATTTTCCGCATTTCATGCATTTTAAGGGATTCACACCGCTGATCCATAAAATTTCTTCCCTCACGTTTCTTCCTCCTGTTCTTTCACTCCCAAAGCTTCCGCAAAAAGTTCCGTAAAATAGTAGACCGGAATGCCATCTTTCAGACCGCCGTTTTCCAGATTGTATTTACATAGGGGACAGGCTGTAATCATGCCTTGTGCTCCCTGGTCCATAGCAGCTTCCATAATAGAGGAACTTTTTTTAGAAGCAAATTCCTCATCTTCCATGGTCACATACCCGCCGCAGCACTCGTTTTTTAAAGCGTAGTGAACCGGTTTTGCACCGATTGCAAGGAGAAACTCTTCCATAATCGATGGATTTTCCGGATCGTCAAAATTCATTACTTCATAAGGCCTTAAAAGCAGGCAGCCATAATAGGGAGCTATCTTCTTTCCATTAAGAGGTTGTTTTACTTTTTCCCTGATCCGGTCAAAGCCTATCCGGTCGCGAATCAGTTCTAAGTAGTGGATCACCTTTGTCTCACCTTCATAACCATTCTCAGGTTCCAGATAAGCGTTGATCTTCCTCCTGATTTCTCCGGAGGTCTTTACATCCTCATTGACCCTTTTTAACACGTGGTGGCATGCAGAACATACAGTCACCAGATCCTGCTTTTTATCTCCGGCCTCTCTTAATGCGCGCACAGGAGAAAGGCGTGTAGCCAGTTCGTCTGCCATTCCAGGGTAGACGCCTCCGCAGCATTGCCAGTCTTCTATCTCTTCCAGCTCAATCTCAAATATTTGGGCACAATCTCTGGCATAGCGGTCCAGCTTCTTCGCCTTTGCCTTCAATGTGCAGCCCGGATAATAGCTGTAAACCATTGTATAAAACCTCCCAACCTCTTACATTGATAATAATTTATCATACATCAGAAGTGAGCGGAATCATTGGAAAGTATTGAACACATTATGTAAGTAAAATAAATGGACTTGCGTTTCTTACTTACGTAATTCATTCTTTACTTTCCTATTCTTCTTTTTTCGCCAGGGTTTTCCTATAATGATTAAAAACAAAAGGAAAAGGAGAATTTTTATGGCAAAGTATGTAATGGCATTGGATGCGGGCACAACAAGTAACCGGTGTATCCTATTCAATGAAAAAGGGGAAATCTGCAGCGTTGCTCAAAAGGAATTTACCCAGTATTTTCCAAAACCCGGCTGGGTAGAGCATGATGCAAATGAGATTTGGTCCACGCAATTGGGGGTTGCAGTGGAAGCTATGTCCAAGATAGGTGCTTCTGCAGAAGACATTTCTGCAATCGGAATCACCAACCAGAGAGAAACTACTATCGTATGGGATAAGGCAACCGGCGATCCCGTTTATCACGCAATTGTATGGCAATGCCGCAGAACCTCTGAATACTGTGATTCCTTAAAGGCAAAAGGATTGGTCGATACCTTCCGCTCCAAAACCGGACTGGTCATTGATGCCTATTTTTCCGGAACCAAATTAAAATGGATTCTGGACAACGTAGAGGGCGCAAGGGAAAGGGCTGAAAGAGGAGAACTTTTATTCGGAACCGTTGAAACATGGCTGATTTGGAAACTGACGAAGGGACGGGTTCACGTAACCGATTACTCCAACGCCTCCCGTACCATGATGTTTAATATCAATACCTTAGAATGGGACGATGACATTCTTACAGAACTTAACATTCCAAAGTCCCTGCTTCCCCAGGCAAAACCCTCAAGCTGCATATACGGGGAATCGGACTCTCAGTTCTTTGGCGGTCCTATTCCGGTCAGCGGCGCTGCAGGGGATCAGCAGGCAGCACTTTTCGGGCAGACCTGCTTTACCGCCGGTGAAGCTAAAAATACATATGGAACCGGATGCTTCTTACTGATGAACACCGGAGAAAAGCCTGTATTCTCCAGCAACGGCCTGGTAACTACCATTGCCTGGGGACTGGATGGAAAAGTGAATTATGCCCTGGAGGGTTCCATCTTCGTAGCAGGAGCTGCCGTCCAGTGGCTTCGGGACGAACTGAAATTCATTGATTCTGCCCAGGATTCTGAATATATGGCCCGCAAGGTAAAGGACACCAACGGCTGCTACGTTGTTCCTGCATTTACAGGACTGGGGGCTCCCCACTGGGATCAGTACGCCAGAGGCACTGTGGTGGGAATTACCCGTGGCGTGAACAAGTGCCACATCATCCGCGCCACCCTGGATTCCCTGGCCTATCAGGTCAATGACGTGCTGCAGGCAATGAGATCGGATTCCGGAATCGAACTGGCCTCCTTAAAGGTTGACGGAGGAGCCAGCGCCAACAATTATCTCATGCAGACGCAGGCAGATATCATAAATGCACCCGTAAACCGCCCCCAATGTGTGGAGACTACTGCTATGGGCGCCGCCTATCTGGCAGGACTGGCAGTGGGATATTGGGAAAACAAGGAAGATGTTATAAAGAACTGGGCCATTGACAGGACCTTTGAACCGGTTATAAACGGGGAAGAAAGAACGAGTAGGATCAATGGATGGAACAGAGCTGTGAAATATTCCTTTGATTGGGCAAAAGAAGATTAGAAAACTAAATAAAAGTTTCAGGGAGGAAACGTATGTTAATGTATATAGCAGAATTTTTAGGAACTATGATTTTGATTTTGCTTGGAGATGGCGTGGTCGCCAATGTTAACCTGGATAAGTCCGGTATGAAGGGTGGAGGTTCCATCCAGGTCTCCTTTGCATGGGGGTTCGCGGTTATGATCCCTGCTTTCATCTTCGGTGCAGCTTCCGGAGCCCATTTTAATCCGGCTGTTACCGTAGCCCTGGCAGCGGACGGAAGCCTTCCATGGGACCTTGTTCCGGGATATGTGATCGCACAATTTGCAGGAGCTTTTACCGGTGCCGTCCTGGTTTACTTATTGTTTAAGGATCAGCTTGACGCAACGGAGAGCCAGGCCACGAAACGAGGTGTTTTCTGTACTTCACCTGCGATTCCCAACACCGGCCGCAACTTTTTAAGCGAAGCTATCGGAACATTCGTTCTTGTATTTGCCATTAAAGGCATCGGACAGACAGGAGCGGTTCCTGGACTTAGTAACTTTTTTGTGTTTGGAATCATCGTTTCCATCGGTATGTCCCTTGGAGGTTTAACCGGATACGCCATCAATCCTGCCAGGGATTTAGGCCCCAGGCTTGCTCACGCCGTCCTTCCCATCAAGGATAAAGGCAGTTCCAATTGGAAATATGCTCCCATCGTGTTATTCGGGCCTCTGATCGGTGCCTTAGCTGCAGTGCTTCTCTACAGCGCGATCCCCTGGGCATAAATATTTCTTTGCTATCCTGTAAATGTGACCAATAAGAAAAGGCCGGAACACCTGCCAAGTGTTTCGGCACTTTTCTCACTCTGCCAGGCACTCCTCTTCGATTATGTAACGGTAAACAACACTGGGCCTTCCCCCAGTATTATAATCAATGTCACTGATAACCCTCTGTTTTTCCAACAGATAGTTCATGTACCTTCTGACCGTCACACTGGACAACCGGACCTCTTTAGCAATCATATCGCTTGTCATTGGATCCAGCTGGTGCATCTTCATATAATCCAATATACTGCTTAGAGTAGCTTCCTGGATTCCCTTGCTGTTTTCTTCTGCCAGGGGCAAAGAAGAGATGTAAAAAAGCTTATCTAATTGGGACTGGGAGAAATTACGGGGCTTCAGCAGTTCCTGGCTTTTCGTGAACTTCTCCAAAGCATGGTTAAACCTGGTATATTCAAATGGCTTTATCAGATAGTCGATAATTCCAAGCGAAAGAAATTTCTTAACATGCTTTACATCATTAGCGGAACTTACTACGATGACATCCAGATCCTTCTCCTGTCTCCGGATCTCCCGCAGAAGCTCCATTCCATCCATTTTCGGCATATACAGTTCTGTGATGGCCAAATCTACGGAATGCTCCTCTAAGTAGTTCAGAGCATCCTGCCCATTGCTAAAACAACCGCATACTTCCATATCTTTATTTAATTCTACAAAATGACGGTTAATAGAAGCAACGATTGGGTCATCTTCAATGATGATTGTCTGATACATATTTTTCAACCCCTCCTGAAAATAATGGCTTCAAATAAGATCCCTTTTTTCATCCAACAAAAAAGCGCACCAAAAGACAACTTTTCAGTTGTCCTGCTGCGCTCTCATTCTCTCTGGACTGATATAAATTATTATAACATACCATAAACTCTATTTCAATAACGAATCCGGCCCAATTCCCTATATTCCGTCCCTGACTGCCTGAAGCTGCCTGGTCAGTTCCGGAACGATTTTCTTCCAGTCGCCGGTAATCCCGTAATCTGCGACCTCAAAAATGGGGGCGCTTTCATCTTTATTGATTGCAATGATTAAATCAGACTCTTCCATACCTGCCACATGCTGGATTGCCCCGGAGATTCCAACGGCAAAATACACATTGGGACGAACGGTCTTTCCGGTCTGGCCCACCTGTAGGTCCTTGGGCTTCCAGCCTGCGTCCACAACGGCCCTTGAGCAGCTTACCTCTCCGCCCAGTGCATCTGCAAGCTCCTTCAGAAGGTGGAAGTTTTCCGGACCGCCTATGCCACGTCCCCCTGACACCAGTATTTTAGCGTCCATAATGTCTGCTGTCTCATTTACGGCTTTCACAATCTCCAGGATCTCTGTATCCTTCCTGCTATAATAGCCAGGATTGAATTCCTCAATCACAGCCTTTCTGCCCTCAATCTTCCCGGCGGCACGCATTACTCCCGGACGGACTGTGGCCATCTGTGGACGATGATTGGGGCAGGCGATGGTCGCTATGGTATTGCCGCCGAAAGCGGGGCGGGTCATCAGAAGCTGATTATGCTTCTGCTCCTTATCCTGAACTGTATGTAACGGAAAATCCCCGATTTCCAGCTTGGTACAATCAGCAGTGAGCCCTGTTGCAATTCTGGCAGATACCTTGGGCCCTAACTCTCTTCCCACAGCAGTTGCGCCTATGAGAACGATTTCCGGCTTGTATTTCCCGATTGCAGAAGCAAGTGCATGGGTATAGGGCTCCGCACGGTATTCTGTAAACTCCGGTCCATCCACGACGATCACCCTGTCGGCACCATATGCGGCAAGTTCATCCGCCAATCCCATGATTCCATAACCAATGAGCACTGCGGTAACATCTGTCTTTAAATCCTTCGCAAGTTCTATTCCTTTTCCAAGCAATTCAAAAGCAATGCTGTTTAACCGGTGATCTGTCTGCTGTGCAAAAACGCAGATCCCTTTGTATTCTTCCAAATTCATATTGCCTTTCTCCCCTCTCTTCCGCTAAATAACATGTCTTTCCTTTAACTTTTCCACAATCAATGCAGCAGATTCCATAGGGGTTCCATTTATCATCTCTCCCGTTCCCTTTTTCACCTTGTCGGAAGCCTTTGCGATCTGGGTGGGGGAACCTTTTAGTCCGATGTCGGTATCCGCTACGTCTTTTAAATCCCCTCTCCCCCATACCGTAATATCCGCATCATACGCATCAAAGATCCCGCCCGGCGTCATGTAACGGGGCTCGTTAAGCTCAGATAGCGCTGTAATCAGGCAGGGAAGTTTTGCTTTTAAAACGTGATACCGGTCCTCAAACTGACGCTCTGCAATCACACAGTCTCCCTCTACCTGGATCTTCTGGGCATAGGAAATCACCGGAATGCCTAAATGTTCGGAAAGCTGGGGCCCAACCTGAGCGGTATCCCCGTCAATGGCCTGACGTCCTGTAATAATCAGATCGTATTCCAGATTTCTGACTGCTCCGGCCAATGTGGAGGAAGTAGCCCACGTATCAGCTCCTCCCAGCACCCGGTCTGTTATTAAGATTGCCTGATCCGCTCCCATGGCCAGTGCCTCCCGCAATACCTCTTCCGCTTTGGGAAGTCCCATGGTGACAACAGTCACTTCCCCGCCATGTAAGTCCTTTAGGCGAAGGGCTGCTTCCAGTCCGGCTTTGTCGTCCGGGTTCATGACACTTGCCATGGCTCCCCGGTCCAGAGTGCCGTCCGGCTTAAATTTTACCCCGTTTTTTGTATCGGGTACCTGTTTGATACAGACTACTATTTTCACAACAAGCCCTCCTTATTTTAAAATATTCCCGGATATGACCATGCGCTGCACCTCCGAGGTTCCCTCGTATATCTCCGTGATTTTGGCATCCCGCATCATGCGTTCTACCTCGTATTCCCTGATATATCCGTAACCACCATGGAGCTGTACCGCTTTTGTGGTCACATCCATGGCGGCCTCCGCCGCATATAGCTTTGCCATGGCTGCTTCCACGCTGTAGTTCTTTTGGGTGTCTTTTGCCATAGCAGCCTTATATACCAGCAGCCTGGCTGCTTCAATTCTGGCTGCCATATCTGCCAACTGAAACTGGGTATTCTGGAACTGACCGATGCTGCGGCCAAACTGCTTTCTTTCCTTAACATATTTTACCGTGGAATCAAATGCTCCTTCCGCGATGCCCAGGGCCTGGGCAGCAATGCCGATCCTTCCGCCGTCTAAGGTATGCATGGCGATCTGAAATCCCTTTCCCTGGATTCCAAGTAAGTTTTCCTTCGGGATGCGGCAATCCGTGAAAATTAATTCATAGGTAGAAGAACCTCTGATCCCCATTTTCTTTTCCTTTGTCCCGAAAGAAAAGCCGGGAGTCCCCTTCTCCACTAAAAAGGCGGAGATTTCCTTTAACCTTTTCCCGTGCTTTTCCACCGTGCCGGTTACAGCGATAATTACGTAGACATCGGCTTCTTTTCCGTTGGTGATAAAGCACTTGGAACCATTTATTACCCAGTGGTCTCCATCCAGTACTGCCTTTGTCTGCTGTCCCTGGGCATCGGTGCCTGCCCCGGCCTCCGTCAGTCCAAAGGCGCCAAGCTTCTTCCCGGAAGCAAGGTCTGGGATGTACTTTTGCTTCTGGGCTTCGCTTCCATAGGTAAGTATGGGATCAATACAAAGAGAAGTGTGGGCGGATACAATGACGGCAGTTGCCGCACATACCTTGGCAAGTTCCTCCACGCACATAACGTATGTAAGGGGATCACAGCCCTGGCCGCCGTATTCCCTGGGAACCGGTATTCCCAGGAATCCGTTCTTTGCCATTTTTTCAACGGTTGATTTTGGAAATATTTCCGTCTCGTCGGTCTCCTGTGCCAGAGGCTTTGCTTCTTTTTCAGCAAACTGCCGGAACAGGCTTCTTGCGAGAAGATGTTTTTTCGATAAATTAAAATCCATGCTTATGCTCCTTCATTTTTTATACCATAAGTCCGCAGTGAAGCTCACAGAACCTGCGGTTTAGCGAGCTCACGGGCAGTCGCCTTCTAACATCTGCTGAAGCTGCTTTGCAGCCGAGCTTAAGGGCCGGCGGCTGTCGCTGACAATGCAGATACTTCGTTCCGGTATCTGTTCATGCAGCTTTATTTCTATGATCTCTCCCTTTTCAAGGGCCGGCCGGGCCAGCTCTTCGGGAACAAATCCAATTCCTAAGTTCTGCACGATTACCGGAAGAATTAAGTCAATTCCTGCCACTTCAATGGCCGGCTGCATGACCAGACCGCAGGTATGGTAGAACTCCTGGAAAAAGGCAAAGGTCGTTGTGACGTTTGACATGGTTATTAACGGAAGGGTGGAAAGTTCCGAAAGGTAACTGGTTTTTCCGCTGTATTCCTCATACTTCTTACCCCCTGCCAGAAGACTGCAAAAGGTCTTTACCTTGACTGACTTTATGTTCTCATCGCAGTAAAACGGCGTTGTAATAATTCCCAAATCAATTTTCCCTGCCTTCAGTTCACTTAAGGTCTGGGGCGTGTTATAGGTAAAGATGTTTAACCTGACCTGAGGAAATTGTTCTTTAAACTGATGAAGCCCAGCCAGCAGATAGGAATGCATAGCCATCTGGGTAGCTCCCACGTTGATCTGCTCAATCTGTTTCCCAAGTCTCTCCTTTAAGGCTTCCTCGCCCTGCATAAACTGCATACAGGCAGGGGCCACATAGCTGTATAGCAGTTCTCCTTCACTGGTTAAGACAACGCCCTTTTTCGACCGTATAAACAGCTTGCAGCCCAGCACGTTTTCAAGATTCTGTATATAGCAGGTCACAGAAGGCTGACTGGTTAAAAGAGCATTGGCAGCCCTTGTGAAATTCTTATACTTAGCAACATAATAAAAAACTTTGTAATGTTCAAAATTGGCCGACATACCGATTCCCTCTTTTCTTTTATTGTTTTTTCCTATCGGTATCCATCAGATATTCGTATCGGTATCCGGATTGACAAAGGCTCCTTCCTGCTGTTACACTGTTTCAAAAGGAGGGTTTGCCATGACAGGAACAAGAGAGCAGATTGAAATGATTCTCAATAAGAAGGTGCGCCCGGCTTTGGCCAAACACGAAGGCGACGTCACGGTACTGAGCCTGGAAAACAACATTTTAAAAGTCCGGTTAACCGGCAAATGTTCCGGATGTCCCGCAGCCGACCGCACCAGCGAAGAACTGATTGCGGCTGAAATCAAAGCCGCTTTTCCCTCTGTCACAGATGTAGTTCTGGTAGAGGAAACCAGCCAGGAATTACTGGATGCGGCAAGGAGACTGCTGGGGCTCTCTTCTTAAAGACTAGTGATACCTTCCAGGTCCGGATGATATCTATCCGGACCTGGAACCGGGCATCTCTGCAGGACCCGGTATTTCTTACATACCATATATCCCGTGATAATACAAGGCTTTTCCGCATTAGTACGGCTCCGAAAAACGCCTTTCAAATTCTTCTTTAAGTCCTTCCTGAAAATCCGGATGGGAAATCTTAACCAGCGCTCTGGCCCGTTCCCTTAACGTCTTTCCCTTCATACGGGCGATCCCTTGTTCCGTCACAATATAATCCACATCATTTCTGCTGGTCGTCACGGCTGCTCCTTCCGAAAGGAAAGGAACGATTTTCGATACGCTTCCCCCCTTTGTGACAGAAGGGAATGCAATAATGGAACGTCCGCCCTTAGACGCAGCTGCACCTCTCACAAAATCCACCTGTCCTCCCACTGCGGAATATTGCTTTAATCCAATGGCCTCTGCACACACCTGCCCCATCAAGTCGATCTGCAGCGCAGAATTGATGGATACCACGTTGTCATTTTGGCTTATGACAAAGGGATCATTTACATAACTCACAGGCATTAAAGACACGGCCGGATTGTCATTTACAAAGTCATACAGCCTTCTTGTACCAAGCATAAAGGTAACGACCATTTTCCCTTTGTCGATGTTCTTTCTTTTTCCTGTAATGACTCCTTTTTCATATAAATCCACCACTCCGTCAGATACCATCTCGGAATGGATTCCCAGATCCTTTTTATCGTCCAGACACCTTAAAACCGCATCCGGTATGGCTCCGATTCCAAGCTGGAGACAGTCTCCATCCCGTACAAGGGAAGCAATGTGCCTTCCGATGGAAGCCTCTGTTTCGCCGATCTCGGAATTTCCATGTTCAAGGACCGGCTCGTTACTTTCCACAATGGCCGCCAGTCTGCTGACATGGATAAAATTGTCACCCATGACCCTTGGCATATTGGGATTCACAGACCCGATCACCCTGGTCTTTGGATTTTGCCCCGCTTCCTTTGCAAAATCACAGGAAATGCCATAGCTGCAAAAACCATGCTCATCCGGCGGAGATAAGGTGACTAAAAATACATCCGCAGGCTCCACATTTACCACATAATCCGGTATCTGATAAAAGAAACAGGGCGTATAATCCCCTTTTCCCGCTGCAATGTGGTTTCTGCTGGCAGGGCCTACAAATAAGTTGTTAAAGCTGAAATGCCGCTCCATTCCAGGCCCTAAATACTTACATGGTCCCAGATCGTGCTGCTGGACAATGCGTATGTTCCTAAGGTCCTGCCGAACCGCATAATCCACCATGGCATTCACAAGAATCCCGGGTTCTGAAGCCGCATGGGCGATCAGTACCGTATCTCCGGAATGAATCTCCTTCACAGCCTCCTCCGGCGTTTTTAACTTTGAGGCATAAATTTTTCTCCAGTCCATACTCCTACACCTCCAGGTATTTTTCAGCAAAACGTTTTTCAAATTCCAACGAAAGCTCCTCCCTGAACTGAGGAGCAGCAATCCGGATCAACTGACGGGCCCTGTCTCTTAAGGTATGCCCCTTCATCCTTGCAATCCCATATTCCGTCACAACATAGTCCACGTCGTTTCTGCACGTGGTCACAGTCGCCCCATAAGTCAAATAGGGGACAATCCTTGAAATGGTTCCCTTTTTGGCAGTGGATGAAAATGCAAGGATGGAACGCCCGCCCTTTGAGAACGCGGCTCCCCGGATAAAGTCCACCTGCCCGCCGATTCCGGAAAACTGCTTTAGGCCCATAGCCTCTGAACAGGCCTCTCCCATTAAATTCACTTGCAAAGATGAATTGATGGATACCATGTTATCATTGCGCCCAATGATCCCGGGGTTATTGACATAATCTACCGGAGCCATATAAATGCAGGGATTGTTATCTGCAAAATCGTACAGCCGCCTGGTTCCCATAAGGAAGGACACCACCATCTTATCCGGATTAAAATTTTTGGCGCTGCAATTAACAACGCCTTTCTCATATAAATCCACGATGCCGTCGGACAGCATCTCTGAATGAATCCCCAGGTTTTTCTTACCTCCCAGGAATTTTAAAACAGCATCAGGAATCCCCCCGATTCCAAGCTGCAAGCAGTCCCCATCTTTTATTAAAGAAGCAATATGCTCCCCAATGGCCAGTTCCACGTCCCCGCTCTCAGGTATTAACAACTCCGTCACCGGCGTATCGTCTTCTACGATCACATCTATGTCCCTGATATGGATAAAGCAGTCCCCGTGAGTCCTTGGCATGGTGGGATTTAATACCCCAATTACCTTAACTCCCTCGATCTCCGCAGCCGGTTTGGTATAATCACATGCCACACCAAAGCTGCAGTATCCATGCTCATCCGGCAGGGAAAAGGTTGCTAAAAGCACATCAGGCTTTAAGAAAGAACGGAACAACTCCGGTATCTGGTAGAAGAAACAGGGGGTAAAATCTCCCCGGCCGCTGTTGACACAATCTCTTGTATTGGCCCCCAGAAAAAA
>Ga0213828_1003085_pt1 | contig 11322 bp, 9 predicted proteins | sample MC6MC0897MG_FD_180664 | JGI IMG/M metagenome (GOLD analysis project Ga0213828, IMG submission 180664) | Enriched soil aggregate microbial communities from Iowa State University, Ames, United States - MC6-MC0897-MG | ecosystem: Environmental > Terrestrial > Soil > Unclassified | place: USA: Iowa...
CAACTCGCGTCGCTGGCGGGCATGAGCGTGCCCACTTTTCACACCCATTTTAAAAGCATCACCAATCAGCCGCCGATGCAGTATGTGAAGTCGGTACGATTGCATCAGGCGCGCATGTTGATGGTACGTCAGGAAATGACCGCGGCGGCGGCCAGCCACGCGGTGGGCTATGAAAGCGCCTCGCAGTTTAATCGTGAGTTCAAACGCCTGTTCGGTTTACCGCCGGCCGAAGAGATCAAACGCATGCAGCGCAACTTTGCCGTGCCGCCGGCGCATCAGGCATCGACGTTCGTTTCATCACATTAGCGCCAGGTTATGCTATAAATGATAACGATTATCATTTTTGGCGTGAGGCAGAGGATGCAGGCAGCACAGGTAAACGCGATAAGCGCGGATTGTTGTATCGTTGGCGGCGGCCCGGCGGGATTAATGCTGGGCTATTTACTGGCGCGCGCGGGCTTACGCGCCGTGGTTATTGAAAAACACCCCGACTTCCTGCGCGATTTTCGTGGCGACACCATTCACCCCTCAACGCTGGAGATCATGCGCCAGCTGGGATTGCTCGATGAGCTGCTCACCTTGCCGCACCAGCGCGCGGAGAAGCTGCAGGCGGAAGTGGCGGGTGAAGAGATCACCATGGCCGATTTCTCACGTCTACCGGTTAAGTGCCGCTTTATCGCCTTTATGCCGCAGTGGGATTTCCTCAATTTTCTCGCTAAAAAAGCCACCGAATTTCCCGGTTTTACCCTGCTGCAATCCACCGAATTTAATGACTTTATTTATGAAAATGGCGTAATCAGTGGCGTAAAAACGTTACAGGGTAACGAGCCTCACATCATTCGCACCGCTTTAGTGATAGGTTCGGATGGCCGCAATTCGCAGGTCAAAGCCAAAGCCGGATTAACCGGAAAAAGCTTTGGTGCGCCACGCGATGTATTGTGGTTTCGGCTGGAGAAACATCCCGACGATCCGCAACTCGGCATGGGTCATAAAGGTCCGAAGCAAAACTTTATCGTCATTGATCGCGGTGATTACTGGCAGTGCGGCTACACCATTCAGAAAAATCAGTTAGACGAGTTAAAACTGGCGGGATTGGATGCGCTGAAAAGCACCATAGCGCAGGTGGCTCCGTTCAGTGCAGAGCGCATGGCGGAGGTCGATGAGTGGGACAAACTTAAGCTGTTGTCGATTCGCATTGACCGCCTCGATCGCTGGATGAAACCTGGCGTACTTTGTATCGGCGATGCTGCGCATGCCATGTCGCCGATTGGCGGCGTGGGGGTTAACCTGGCGATTCAGGATGCGGTGGCCGCAGCCAATATGCTGACCAAACCGCTGCAGCAGGGCAATGTAGCCTTGCACGATCTGCAAAAAGTGCAGCAGCGCCGCCAGTTCCCAACCGTCGCCACCCAATTCCTGCAAATCAAAATGAGCAGCAACAAGCGCAAACGCAGCACACCAAGTAAAGTGCCGCAGATCATCAGCCGCTTTCCGTTCCTGCGCCATCTGTTTGGCCGCTTGATTGGCCTCGGCTTCCGCACCGAAAAGCCGCGTTATTTATAACCGGCAAAAAAAAGCCCGCTAAGCGCGGGCCAGGTAAAGGTTACCAATCTGAAATTCTCGTAGCAACGCATTGCTGTGTGTTGCGTCGCTATAATAGCAACAGATCGCCATCTGTGCAGGAAAGGATCAACGAGTTAATTTTGTTCTAAGGATAAGCATTATGCTTGCTGCACCCGCGTTGACCACCAGCACATCAGCGATCCCAGGCTGACCATCGCGGTGCCTTGCCAGAAGGCGACGGTCAAATGCGAGCGCAGAATAAAGGCGGCGAGAATCGAAGAGATGATCGGAATGAAGTAGGACGCGGCGGCCAAAAGGGTCACGTTGCCATGCAAAATGCCGACATTCCATGCGGCATAGCCAAAGCCCATCGCCATCGCAGCAAGCGCCAGACTGATGCAAACCACAGCGGATAGCATAAACGGCGGCTGCGGCGAGAGCAAAAACTTCAGCCACAGCGTCAGCGCAGTCAGGATAAAGAACAGCGTTATCCCATTGTTGCCGTCAGCAATTTTTTTGGTTACCACACAGTACACCGCCCAGATAATCGCGCCGCTCAGCGCCAGGCCGTAACTCAACGGATTATCCATCACGTTATGGGTGATTTCGCTGAATGAAAAACCTTGGTCGCCGCCCAACACGCGACAAATGCCGGCAACCGCCAGCAACACACCCGGAATAATCAGCGGATGGGTTTTTTGTCGATTCACTATCACTGCGAAAACAATGGTTAAACTTGGCCACAGATAATTGACCATGCCAACTTCAATCGCCTGGCGACCGCTGTGGGTAAAGCCTAATGAGAGTGACAGGCAGAGTTCATAACAGACGAACAGCACGCTGCCGATAATCAAATAACTGCGCGGAAAAGTGCGCAACTTTGGCAAGCCTACGGTGAAAATCAGCAAAATAGCGCTGGCGCTGTAGATAAGCGCCGCGCCGCCTACCGCGCCGAATCCTTCGCTGACATTTTTAATCAGTCCTACAATCGCGCTCCACAGCAGAATGGCCAGCAAGCCAATCAGCGTCGCCTTCTTTTGAGGCATGACCCGCCACCTTATTTCGCAAATTCGGGCCAAAATCCTATCAAATCAAACGCGCTTTGTATTTGCTCGATTTACTGCTGCGATGCTGGTCGCCATTTATAGTGACCGCAAAGTTAACCCGTTCCCGTCATCAGCGACTGAACCGCAGGCTTACGCACCGACGCCAGCAACTGTTGGGTATACGCATGCACCGGGCGCTGCCAAATCTGCTGATGATCGCCTTGCTCCACCATCTCGCCCTGATACATCACCATCACGCGGTCGGCGATGTAACGCACCACCGCCAGATCGTGCGAGATAAACAGCAGCGAAAGATTGCGCTGCTGCTTCAGGCTCACCAGCAAATTGAGGATCTGCGCCTGCACCGACACATCCAGCGCCGACACCGGCTCATCACAAATCAGCAAATCAGGATCGAGAATCAGCGCGCGCGCAATGCCGATGCGCTGGCGCTGGCCGCCGGAAAACTCGTGCGGATAGCGTTGCAACGCATGCTCCGGCAAACCCACCTGATCAAGGATGTCACGCACCGCGCGCTGCTGCTCAGCACGTGATCCGCGTCCGTGTACACGCAGCGGCGTGCGCAAAATCTCCTCCACCGAGTGACGTGGATTAAGCGACGAAAACGGATCCTGAAAAATCATCTGGATACGCGGACGCAGCAGCGCGCGCTGGCCGTTGCGCAGGTGATCGATGCGCTGCCCGGCAAACTGAATCTCGCCGCCGTCAGGTTTCAGCAGGCCGAGGATCAGGCGCGATAGCGTGGATTTCCCGCAGCCCGATTCGCCTACCAATCCAAGCGTTTCACCTTGTCGGATATGCAGCGACACACCGCGTACCGAGGCGCTGCCCGGCGGCATCGCGGGATAACGAAAATGCAGCTGATCCAGCGACAGCAGCGGGGCAGATTGCGCATCAATCTCCGGCAGCGCTAACGCCTCCGGCGTCATCAGGCGCGGCGGTCCATCCGGATGATGCACGATCTCCGTCAAGCGTCGCTGGCGATAATGCGGCGTTTCGCCAGCGTGCAGCGAGGCGGCCAGCAAGCCACGCGTGTAAGGATGCTGCGGCTGAGCGAACAGCGCGGCTTTGCTGCTCTCCTCGACTTTGATTCCGCGATACAGCACGGCCACGCGATCGGCGTATTGCTCCACCAGTCCTAAATCGTGGGTGATAAACAGAACGCTCATGCCGAGTTGATGGCGCAGGCGATCCAGCAGTTCGAGGATCTGTTTTTGCACTGTGGCATCCAGCGCGGTGGTTGGTTCATCGGCAATCAGCAGCTGCGGCTCGCAGGCAATCGCCATGGCAATCATAATGCGCTGGCGCTGCCCGCCGGAAAAATGGTGCGGATAATCATCAATACGTTGCAGCGCGTGGGGAATATTCACCTGCTCCAGCAAAGCAATCGCGCGCTGACGCGCTTCCCGCGCAGGCAGCCCAAGATGCAGCTGCACGGTTTCGGCAAGTTGCTGGCCGACGGTGAGCACCGGATTGAGTGACGTCATCGGATCCTGAAAGATCATGGCGATGGATTTGCCACGCAAACGGCGCAGCGTCGCTTCCGGCTGCGCCAGTAAATCCAGACCCTGATAACGGATTTCTCCGGCGAGCGTGGCGGCTGATGGTGTCAGGCGCAGCGCGGCAAGCGCGGTGATCGATTTACCGCTGCCGGATTCGCCCACCAGCGCCAGCATTTCGCCGGGCTGCAAGCTGAGATCTAGATCCTGCACCGCATGGCGATCGCCGAAATGCGCACTAAAGTGACGGAACTCGAGAATCGCGCTCATTATGCTGCTCCTTTGCGGCGGGGATTGAGCCAGTCATTCAGCGCGTCGCCCAGCAGATTCAACGCCAGAATGGTGGCGGCCAGTGCGCTACCGGGCAGCACCGCGAGGAACCAGGCGTTTTGCAGCGATTGTCGACCATCGCCAATCATGCCGCCCCAACTGATGCGATTGGGATCGCTGAAGCCGAGAAAACCCAGCGAGGATTCAGTGAGAATGGCGCTCGCCATCATCACCGACAGTGTGACGATCAGCGTCGGCAGCAAATTGGGCAGTAGCTCACGCAGCAGAATCCGCAGCGGGCTATAACCGAGCGTTTGCGCGGCCAGTACAAACTCCTGATGGCGCAGCAGACGACATTCGGCGCGCACCAGCCGCGCAATCATCGGCCAGCTCGCTACGCCAATGGCGCAGGCGATGTAATTCACCGTGGGATGACCGATCGCCACTAACACCACCACCAGCAGAAACGCCGGAAAGGTTTGAAACAGCTCGCTGATGCGCGTGACGATGCGGTCGGTTTTGCCGCCGAAATAGCCGGCGCTGGCTCCGGCAAGCAGGCCGATGACCAGGCTTACCAGCACCGCCGTCGCGCCGATTTGCAGTGAGACGCGCGCCCCGTGGAAAATCCCGGCGGCCACGTCGCGCCCGAGCGAATCGGTGCCGAGCGGGAATTGCGCGTCATCGCCGGGCCAGAGAAAAGGCTGCGCGATCATCTCCAGCGGATCGCCGGGGAATAGCCAATCGGCGAGCAACGCCATCAGTAGCACGGCGGCCAGCAGCACGCTGCCGACCATCGCTTCAAGCGAACGAAACAGACGATGCCAGCGCGGCCGCACTGGTGAGGAATGTAACGCTAAGCTCTTCATGCGCGGCCCTCCATGCGCGGATCGATCAGGCTTTGCAGCAGATCGACCAGCACGTTAACGATCACCACCATAAAGGCCGACAACAGCAAAATACCCAGCACCACGTTGAAGTCGCGCGCGATGATCGCTTCCATCGCCAGGCTGCCCAATCCCGGCCAGCTGAACACAGTTTCAATCACCGCTGCGCCGCCGAGCAGGTTGCCAAAGTAGAGCCCGGCAACGGTGGTCACCGGCGTTAAGGCGCAGCGCAGCATGTGACGTGACACGATGCGCCACGGCGCTAAGCCTTTGGCGTGCGCGGTGCGAATAAAATCCTGATCGGCAATGTCGAGCAGGGCGCTGCGCGTCAGGCGCGCATAGATAGCGATGAAGTAGCTGCTCAGCGCCAGCACCGGCAACACCGCATGGCGCAGTTTATCCAGCAGCGCGCCGCCGCCAGACAAATTCGCGCCAATGGTTTGATTGCCGCCGCTGGGCAGCCAGTTCAACTGCACGGAAAACAGCAGCAGCACCAGCAAGCCGATCCAGAATCCCGGCAGCGAATAGAGCAGCAGATTGACCAGCGTTAACAGGCGATCCGGCCATTTGTTGGCCCACACCGCCATGATCACGCCAAAGCCGATTCCGACCAGCAGCGCCACCGCTTGCGCCAGCAGCATCAGCAGCAGCGTGTCGGGCAAGCGGCCGGCAATCAGCGACGTAACATCGGTGCCAAAGCGCGGCGAATAACCGAGGCTCAAGTGCGCCAGATGCCACAAATAGTTCCAGAACTGCGCCAGCACCGGCTGATCAAGACCGTACTCGGCACGCAGCCACGCCATGGTTTCTGCTGATGCGCTGCCCGACTGGCTCGCCATCACATCCACCACATCGCCCGGCACCAGTTGCAGCAGCACGAACACCACCAGCACAATGCCGAGCGCGGCGGGCACCGCCTGAATCAGCGCACTGCGCAGCGCGTACAGCACGCGTTTGCTGGTGTGCGACAGCGGCAGCGCCGGTTTCTGTTCCGCCGCGTGGCTGCGCGACATCAAAGGGTCCATTGCGCACCTCGATCCCAGTGCGGCGGGCGCAGCGCGGCCTGGAAACTGTTCACCAGCGTCAGCGTGTCGTAAACCGGCAAGCCAAAGCGCTGTTGCAGCAGGGCGCTAAACGGCGCCAGATTGGTGCACTCCAGCAGCAGCGCGCCGCTGTTGGGGAAGCGTTGTAGCGCGGCAGCAGTCGCCGTTAACACTTCGTCGGCGAGTGTTTCCCAGTTGACGCTGCTGTCACCGGCGCGAATCGAGCGCACAAATTCCGACTCGGGCGGCATGCCAGCAACCTGCGCATCAGCGGGAATGCCGACGCGCGTCAGGTAATCGGCTTTCAGCGTGCTCTCATCAAAGGTGAGGATCAGCGGCGGTTTATCGCCAGGCAAAATCTGCCGCAGGCTGACATATTGCAACAGGCTGCTGGTGACAATCGGCACCGGCGACCACGCCGCCAGCTCCTGCTGATACCACGACAAGTAGCCGCAGCTGGTAGTCAAGCCATCAACGCCTTGATCGATAAGGATCTGCGCCGCGCGTTTAAACGGCTCCAGCAATTGATGTTGGCCGAGATGTCCCATGCGCTGCGGGATGGCTTCTTCCACTACCTGATAACGCACTGGGAACGGCCAGGTTTGGGGATTGCCAATATCGCCCTGATAGCGGCGGAAAGCGGTTTTCACCATCAGAATGCCAATGGTGGCGGGTTGGTAAGCGGCGCGGCTCATTTTTCCACCCACACGCTGGATAAATTGCCTTCGAGACCATCGGCGGTAGGTGAGTGATCGTGCACGCGTTTGTTGCTGATGGTGATGAACTGCGGCGAGGCGAGATTCACATCCGGCACGTCATGCTGCACGATATCCTGGAACTGCTGGAACTCTTGCAGACGTTTACTGTTGTCATTCTCGGTTTGCGCCGCTTCGAGCAGGCGATCAACCTCAGCATTCTGGTAATGGGAGATATTGGTAAAGGGCACGCCCGGACGGTAGTTCTTCGACCAGTAAAGACGCTGCACGCCGACGGTAGGATCGTAGAGATTGGCGTACTGATCGATGGAGAACTGGAAGTCACGCTGGGTAAAGACGCGCGTGGCGTAGGTCGACAAGTCCTGCGAACGCAGCGTGGCGGCGATACCGATGCGCGCCAGCGCGGAACGCACAAACTCGGCGTTGCGGCGGAAGGTATCGTCAAAGGTGTTGTAATCGAGCGTGACGCGCAGACGCACGCCGTCATCGCCTTTCTTGTAGCCCGCCTCGTCTAGCAGTTTATTGGCGGCAGCCAGATCGTACTGATACGGCGAAGGTTTGCTGCTGTGGAAAGCTTTCAGGCCTGGCGCGACCGGCGTTTCGGTTGGCGTGGCATAACCGAAATAGACCACGTTGAGCAACGCTTGGCGGTTGATGGCATGCGCAATCGCCTGACGTACGCGCAAATCTTTGAACAGCGGATCATCCAGATTGAAGTGAATCGAAGCCACGCTGTAGGAGTAATTATTCCCTTTGGTTTCAAATACCAGCTTTGGATTTTCCTGCAAACGCTTCAGCTCGCTGAGCGCCACCGGCGTGCGATAGCCGATATCAGCCTGGCCGGTTTGCAGCGCGAGAGATCGCACGGTGGGATCGGTCGAGAACTTCACTACCAATTGATCGATATACGGTTTTGGTGCATCCCAGTAATTCGGGTTGCGCTTATAAAGGATATAGCTGCCGCGCTCCCACTTTTCGAAAATATAAGGCCCGGTGCCAATCGGTGCATTATTATTGGGATTCTTCAAAACATCGCTGTTTTCATAAATATGTTTCGGCAGAATTGGCGTTTCACCGGCCGCAAAAGCGGTAATTAAATAGGGCGCGGGATGGCTTAATATCAGCACGGCGGTCAACGCATCCGGCGTTTCGATGCTGGCGACGTTGGCGAAAGTCGATTTCGCACGCGGGTGAGTTTTCTTCAATAAATCAATCGAGAACGCCACATCGGCTGAGGTAAAGGGCTGGCCGTCATGCCACTTTACGCCTTGACGCAGATGGAAAGTATAACGTTTACCGTCCGGGCTGATCTCCCATGAAGTCGCCAGCTGCGGCAGCGGCTTGAGGTTGTAATCGTAGGTGAGCAGGCCTTCGTTGACCTTGGCGCTGGCAGCAATTACCGGCTGCGCCACGGTTGCCAGCGCCACCAGCGCCGAAGGTTCGCTTGGCAAAATCAGCGTCAGCGTACCGCCTTTTTGCGGCGTTTCTGCGTTAGCAGAATTAATTACAAGCATTCCCAATAGTGTAAATAATAAAATTCGACCTAATAGCCGTAATGAATTCATTGTAATAACCCTTGGTGAGAATAATCAGTAACGATACAGGCTCAGGGAAATTAACAGGCGAATTCTGTTTTTCCTATTAACTAAAATGGCTTTGGATTGCTGGAATATGGATATTTGCGATGGTTGGGTTTTGTGCGGGTTGGAATAACGGTCGCCATTAATAGCGACCTCACTCACAGGAACATCAATTACCACTTCATCTCGCCGGTATTCACTTTGGCGCTCAAATCCAATGAACTCTCCTCCGGCAGATGCGGATAAGCGGCTTTCATGGTCTCGATCACCTGCGCGGAACCTTTGTGCTGCTGCAGCGCTTTCTCAAAGGTTTGCAGATAGTTCAGGGTAAAGGTAACAGCCGCATCGCCCGCCGGGCGCTCGCCGAGATAATGGCCCGGAATCACCTGCTTAGGTTGCAGCTTTTGCATCTCGCTCAGCACATTGCGCCACCGCTGACGAATGGCAGGCGTTTGCGTATCGGCGGTCCAGACGTGAATGCCGGAAGCCACGCCGGTGCCGCCGAGAATCGCTTTGTTCGCCGGGACCCACACGTAAGCCGCGTAATCATTGGCGTGACGCAGTTCCAGCGTTTCACCATCAACGTTAAACGTCGTGGCATGCGTAATCTGCGGAACATATAGCTGCTTTGGCGCGCCGTCCTTCATCTGCGGCCCCCAATATGCCAGCTTGGCGGCTTTACTGGCTTCGATGTGTTTTACCACCTCCGGCGTTGCCACGATCTTCACCTGCGGGAACGCTTTTACAATCGGTTCCAGACCAAAATAGAAATCAGGATCGCCGGAGGTAATAACAATCTGCGTCAGCTTCTTGCCGCTGGCATTGATCATCTGCACCAGCTTCTCGCCGTCTTTGGTGCTGAACTGCGCATCAAACAGTATCGCTTCATGCGGACCAGAAACCAGCGTCGAAGAGACCGGGAAAATGCCGTTCTCCTGCGGGTTATACACGTCTAAATTCAGCGGCGCAGCGAAGGCCGGCAGGGCGGCAAAGGCAAATGCCAGCGTCAACATTTTCATTTTCATCGAATTTTCCTTTATCCGGCACCTCGCCGTCTTTGAGGGCTTTATTGTAGAGAAATTGCTGGCTGGTAGAATTCCCGAAACTGGATATGATCAGTTTCATAAAACGATCAGATGGAGCTCACATGGACAGAGTCACGGCGGCAACGGTGTTTAACCGCATTTGCGAGCTGGGCAGCTTAAGTGCTGCGGCGCGTGCATTGGATATTTCGCGGCCGATGGTCAGCCGCTATCTGGATGAAATGGAGAAGTGGGCCGGTGCACGTTTGCTGCACCGATCATCGCGCAAACTGACCATTACGCCCGCTGGCGAGAAGATCCTCGAAAAATCGCGCGCGCTGGCGAGATTGGCTGAAGAGATTGCCGATCAGGGCGCGGATAGCGAACCGCACGGCACCTTGCGCGTCGCCTGCGCACATTCCACCGCCATGCATATTCTGGGCCCGATAATTCCGGCATTTCTCGCGCGTTTTCCGGCGGTGCGTATCGAACTGGAGATCAACAATCAACCGGTGAGTTTAATCGGCGAACGCATTGATGTGGCGGTGCGGATTACCGACGATCCCGAACCTGGCGCCATTGCCCGACGTTTAGGCGAATGTGTTTCGGTGGTGTGCGCCTCGCCTGGCTATCTGCAGGCGCGTGGTGCGCCGCAAACGCCTGCCGATCTCGCACAGCATAATTGCCTGCATTACAGCCGTTTCGCCGGGCAGAGCTGGCAGTTTTCCGATGCGCAGGGCGAAACCCTCTCAGCGGCAGTGCACGGGAATTTCAGCGCCGGTATCTCGTCGGTGTTGTGTGATGCGGCGATTGCCGGTTGCGGTTTAGCAATGGTGCCGGAAATGGAGGCGCGTCACGCCCTCGACAATGGACAGCTACAAACCGTGCTGTCGGCTTATCAGCCAAAAACGCTGGCGATCTATGGCCTCTACATGTCACGCGAACGGCAACCGGCGGCGCTGCGGGCGTTTCTCGACGCGGTGCAGCATCAGTTAACCGACTGAATTTCGACACGTATCTGTTTCAAAAGAAATTAGATTATTTTCAGTGTGTTATGCATGAGATCGTATCCTCATAAATCCGATTTCAGCCTGAAATCGCCAAATGAGTGGTGAAACTTTGCTCAGTTATGGTCGATGTAAAATGATGGCACCTGACCGGTGACGCGACGGAACATGGTGGAGAAAGCGGAGCTGCTGTCATAGCCGAGCGAGAGCGCCACGTCGTTAACGGATTTGCCCGCCACCAGCCACGCCAGCGCCGTCACCACGCAGGCGCGCTGTCGCCAGGCGGAAAAAGACAAACCGGTCTGCTGCAGGAAATGGCGGCGGAAGGTGCTGGGACTCATAAACAGTGTGTTGGCCCAACGATCGGCCGGGTCGTGAATGGTTGGTGCTTGTAAGAAGTTCTGGCATTGCGCCAACAGCGCCGGATGTTGCGGCAGCGGAATATCGAATTCCTGTGCAGGCATCGCCGCTAACTCCAGCAGCAGCAACTGCACCAGCGCTCTATCGCGATCGGATGCGTATAACAGCGGTAAATCAACGGCTTCAATCAATAGCTGTCGCAGCAGCGGCGAGACGCTGATGACGCGACAGCGATCGCTTTCACGCAGAGCTGCCGCACAAACCGGCTCGATATACAGACTGCGCGTAGAAACACCCACAAACTTAACGCT
>Ga0213828_1003091_pt1 | contig 11308 bp, 10 predicted proteins | sample MC6MC0897MG_FD_180664 | JGI IMG/M metagenome (GOLD analysis project Ga0213828, IMG submission 180664) | Enriched soil aggregate microbial communities from Iowa State University, Ames, United States - MC6-MC0897-MG | ecosystem: Environmental > Terrestrial > Soil > Unclassified | place: USA: Iowa...
CTGTAAAACAAGATACAGTCCGGGTATTCCTTCTTTGTTTCCATGTAATGAGCCATCATTGGTGATAATCCAGCCATGCTCTTTTACTTCCTCTTTTCTGTATACCGCCCATGTTTTTTGGCAGAGCCCACCGCATTACCAGGTGTAATGGTATGCCTGCAGGGCGTTTCTTTTGTAATTATCGGAAGTAAAGAATACTTCCGATAATTGGATGGACGGGCCAAAAAGCAGCCCATATTATGGTCTTAAAGTTCCCATGTAGTAAAATCCTTTAGATTCATCCAGATATACGTCCACAATTTTTCCGATGAGAGAAGAATCTCCCTTAAAGTGAACGGTAGTGTTATTACTTAAGCGACCGGTTAAAAGGCCTTCCTCATGATCATTCACTTCTTCTACAAGTACCTTTTGAACGGTGTGTTCCTCTCTTCCGCAGACTTCGGAGGAGATTTTCTGGACTTCAGCCAGCAGACGGTCAAAGCGGTTCTTTATCGCATCTTCCGGGACCTGCTCCTCCATCTTTGCTGCCGGTGTTCCGGTACGTTTGGAGTAGATAAAGGTAAAGGCGCTGTCAAAGCGAACCTTTTTTACCACATCAAGGGTTTCGTTAAAATCTTCTTCTGTCTCTCCGGGGAAGCCTACAATAATATCTGTGGTCAGGGAAATATCCGGCATAGCTGTCCGGATTTTTTCTACAAGTTCCAGATACTGCTCCTTGGTGTATCTCCGGTTCATAACCTTTAAAATCCGGCTGCTGCCTGACTGAAGAGGCAGGTGAAGATGCCGGCACACCTTTTTGGAATTTTTCATAGCTTCGATCAGATCGTCTGACAAATCCTTAGGATGAGAAGTCATAAAACGAATCCGCTCCAGTCCTTCCACGTGATCGATCTGGGTCAGAAGTTCTGCAAAGCTTACGGGTGTTTCCAGAGTCTTTCCATAGGAATTGACATTCTGCCCTAAAAGCATAATCTCCACAACTCCGTCATCTGCAAGCTGTTTTACCTCTTCCAGAATATCTTTTGGGCTGCGGCTCCGTTCCCTGCCCCGCACATAGGGTACGATGCAGTAGCTGCAGAAATTGTTGCAGCCAAACATAATATTAACGCCGGATTTAAAAGGGTATTTCCGATCCGTAGGGAGATCCTCCACAATCCGGTCCGTTCCTTCCCAAATATCTACAACCATCTTTTTCTCTTCCAGGCGTTCATACATAAGCTCTGACAGTTTAAAGATATTATGAGTACCAAAAATAATATCCACAAAGCGATAGCTCTTTTTAATCTTTGCAACTACTTCTTCTTCCTGCATCATGCAGCCGCAAAGAGCGATCATCATATGGGGATTTTTCTTTTTTAAACTGTTTAAATATCCAAGACGTCCGTAGACTCTGTCATTGGCATTTTCCCTGACGGTACAAGTATTATAAAGAACAAAGTCAGCCTCTTCCGTGTCATGTTCCACAAATCCGATGGCTTCTAAGATCCCTTGAAGCTTTTCGGAATCTCTGGAATTCATCTGGCAGCCGAAGGTGGCGATATGAAAGGTAAATTGCTCCTTTCCTGAGGCTTCCTTTAATTTTTCCAGAATATCCTGGCAGCGTTCTATAAAAAAGTATTGTCTTGCAGGTTCTTCCTGGGGGGCATGGCTGAGTGCTTCTTCATAAGTCATATTTATATCATTCATTTACATAACCTCTTAATTTTTTGATTGTTGCATATATCCGCAGTGAACAGTATATCATAAATCCTTTTTATTGCAAATACCAAAAAAATTTCCCAGGGTAGTTTGCTCCTATCTAAAATAATCGTCCTGTTCCGAAACAATTTCTATCGGCTGCTGAGAATCAAACTCCTTCATCTTCTGAATAGCAAGTACAATATACAGCACGGAAAGACCGATATTAATGATTCCAAACATCGGTAAGGTAAACGGAAGAAATGACATAACTGCTTTAATCAATAAAGGTAATGTCCTTGCATAGACTCCCATTAGATACAATTGGCCAAACGTTAGTTTATACTTCATACAGGAAGTGGCTATCATTCCAAGAAGAGCTACAATCAGTACCCCAAAGAAAAAGAATGCTGTCATGAATATAAAGGCCGCAACCAGAACCCCTGCTACGATTAAGTAAGCCTGCGGCACGTACTCCATAAGTTTATTTCTGCTGAATTCTATGCCGAGATCCGAAAAATATTGTCCCTGAATTTGGCCTTTGTTCTTCACAATGACTTTTTCTGAATCGATCAGGAATACTTGGTAATAATCCGAAATATATTTACCGATTTCATCTGTATCATAAAAAATGTTATCCGGTTCTGAAGTGATATGAATATAGGTACCATCTGCCTCATATTCAATCGGTTTCTCAATCCAAAACACTCCATTACTCAGCTTGAAGTCAGGAATATAATCCTCTATAATCTTTACAAATCCGCCTGTTTTAACCTGAAATTTAACGAACGGAACGATCATGGTCAGAGCAAAGTATATAACCATAAGAATAAATCCTGCAAAAAAAACCTTTCGGCGTTTATTATTCAAAAATTCCCTATAACTTTTAAAATCGTAAACCGATAATATAAGTTCCCTGAATACATTCATAAGTTCCCCCCCACTTTTACATACCATACTTTACCCATTTACTTATATCCTTTCTCTTAAGTATTTTTAAAACATATTAAGCTTATCATATGGCTGTATTTAAGTAAAATATTATTTTATATCGGCTTGTGTGATATACTCTGGACCAAAACGGCTTTCAGGTTCTTTTTTTACAATGGAAAAGAGCCGCTGTGCCATAGGTGATTACATTCCTATTTACAACGACCCTTTTATGAAAACCATTGGCATAAACAAATCCATAAACTTGACAACGCCTATTTTTTGTATAATTAGAGCAATTTATAACTCTACTGCTTCAGTTGCCACCTTCCTGGTAAATGCATCATCATGCTCCACAAGCAGCATGGTCGGTTGGAACTTAAGGATCAGATCTTCAATTTGGATCCTGGAATATACATCAATGAAATTAAGCGGTTCATCCCAGATATACAGATGAGCCTGCTCACAGAGACTGCGGGCAATAAGAACCTTTTTCTTCTGTCCTTCACTATAAGATTCCATCGGTTTTTCCAACTGCTCCCTGGAAAAGTCCAGCTTGCGAAGGAGCGCCTTGAACAGTGAGTCTTCGATGCCGCTTTCCCTGGAGTATTCCGTCAGGCTGCCTTTTAAAAATGAAGTATCCTGAGATACATAGGATATCTTAAGACCGCTTGATATTTCCATGTGCCCTTCAAAGGATATATTCTCTCCTGCAAGATCCCTGCCAACCACCAGCTTCAATATGCTGGATTTTCCGCAGCCATTTTTCCCCTGCAGGGATATCCTCTGTCCCTGTTCCAGTGTGAAGCTGACGGGTTTGCTGACAGGTCCTTCATAGTAAGGAACAACATCTTTTAATGAAAGGATTCTGGAAGAGCGGTATTTTAAAGGATAGAGCTTAAGATCTTCTGCCTCTTCTATATTTTTCAAAAGACCTTTTTTATTCTCAATGGCATGGTTCTGCCTGTTTTCCAGATTCTTTCTGCGCATCTGCATCCGCCTGGACTTTTCCCCTACATAAGCCCGTGTGTCAATGGATTTTTCCCGGTTCATGGATTTTTTTCCGATCTTTGTGGACTCCACCTGGTCCGCCCATTCCCCTGACTGCCTTGCGGCTGCCTCCAGATGACGGATGTCCTTTTTTAACCGCTCATTTTCGGACCGTTCATACTGATCCTGCATTTGCTTGTTTTCATACCAGGAGGTAAAATTACCTCTCTGAACTTCAATACTTGTTTTGTTTATGGACAGGATATGGTCCACGGATGAATCCAGGAATTTCCGGTCATGAGAAACCAGGATAAATCCCTTTTTGCTATTTAGATACTGACTTACCAGTTCTCTGGCCTCCCGGTCAAGGTGGTTGGTGGGTTCATCGATCAACAGGAAGTGACCTTCTCTTAAGAACAGGGCTGCTAAAAGAATCTTAGTCCTCTCTCCGTTTGAAAGTGTGTAAAAAGGCCGGTATAGCACATCCTCAGAGACCTTTAATTTAGACAACTCTCTTTGAAGCTCCCAAAACGGATATTCCCCAAGAATGGAATCCAGAATTTCCAGAGTATCCAATTCCTCATCCGGCACAGGAAAAGGGAAATAGTCAAACATGACATTTGAAATAATGGTTCCTGTGTAGTTATAACGATTCATCAATAAATTTAAAAAAGTGGTTTTTCCTCTCCCGTTTCTTCCCGTCAAGCCCAGTTTCCAATCCGTATCAATCTGAAAGGAAACGTGTTCGAAGACGGGATCTGGGCTTCCTTCATAGGTAAAAGATAAATCAGTGACTTGTATTAATGACATAGAGATTCCTCCATTCAGGCAGAAAATAAGATTTCCGCACAAAAAAACGACTGCAAGAATCCTTTATCTCACAGCCGTTCGCATAAAATAAGCCCATAGGGCTAATATTTTACATGATCCATGTCATTTTATGACAAAAAAGGGCATGAGAATGAAATAATATTCTTGCAAAAACAGGCATGACAAAAAAAGACAATGTCTCTTTTTCTTCTCATCATGCAGTTACTTGAGCAAGAATTGTTATTTCATTCTTTCACCTCATTTCGTTTTATATGCCCGTAGTCTATCATAAATAGATATTATTGTCAAATAATAATGAGCTGAATACGGGAGCTATTACATAGTATGTGCGAATCCTTCCTAATTAGCCCGTCCCGTGATGGTAATTTCTACCCGGCGATTTTTTGCTCTTCCTTCTTCCGTATCATTGGAGGCAATGGGATTGTAATGAGAATTTCCCTCAATGGACATCTTACCTGGTTCTAACCCCATAGTAGTCATCTGGTTCAGAACCGCCACGGCCCTGTTTACGGACAGCTGCCAGGAATCCGCCTCATTGGCCGCATCATGGTGGCCTAAATCCGCCGTATTGCCTGTGATCGTAATGTGGTTGATGTCACTGTAAATGGCCTCAAGGCTGGTGCTGATTTCCTGTATGACCGGCTTGCTTTCCGGAAGCAGGATGGCTGTATCCGGTTGGAACAGCATGGCATCTTTTAAATGTATGCTTACAGCTGATCCATTGGAAGATACATCGATCATGTTTCCCAGACTGTGATCGGCGATATAAGCTTTTAAAGCCAGATAGACATTGTCCAGATTATCCGCAGAAATAGAAACACTGTCTCCAATTGTAGAACCGCTTACCTGACCCGTATGGTTTAAAACCTGTTCCAACCCATGGGACATCTCCTTTAGTTTCATCGTATCAACCGAGCTCATGCCGTACAAGATGATAAACAAAGCCAAAAGCAATGTGATCATATCAGAATATGTAAGCAGCCACCGCTCTGAATTGTCCTTTTCTCCTTCTGCTTCTGTGTATCTTCTGCGCATCCTTATTCCTCCCAATTTTAGTTTTCAATTCCCCGTTTGTAACGTGTGGCTCCATCTGAAAAAGCCTGGAAATAAAGGGCGAGTTCATTTTCAATATTTCGGGAGGTATTTCCATTGGCAATCATACATACGCCATCAACGATCATTTCTTTTTGAATATGTTTTCTCTTTAATTGTGTTTTCAATTTGTTTGCTATTGGCATGTAAATAAGATTGGCAAAGCACACGCCGTAAAGGGTTGCCACAAATGCAGTACCGATGGAACCTGCAAGCTCAGATGGATCCTCAAAACCGGAAGCAAGTACCATGATCAGTCCCATAACGGTACCAATAACTCCCATAGTAGGAGAAAATCCCGCAGCAGCCTCAAATACACTTGCCTCAATACTCTTTTGCTGAACATAGGCTCTGATATCTGATTCCAGGGTGTATTGGATAGATTCCGGCGACTTCATTTCCTGGATAAGAACCAGGCCTTCTTTAAGAAGCAGATATTCCTCCTGATTCAGTTCCGGATCCCTGCTTATATTTTCCAGGCAAGTGACTCCCTCTGCCCGGTAGCGGGTCGCAATCATTGATATCTTGGCAATCATCTTTTCCAGACTGGCGGAATGGGGATGCTTAAAACTTCGGAACATCGCCCGCATAGCCATAGCTATGTCAGTCAGAGAATAGGATGCGATGACAGCGCCAGCGGTTCCTCCTACCACTATGATGAAAGGGCTTAACAGGAAAAGAGAGTATATGGCACCCTTTTCCAGAACAAAGCCTGTTAAAAGAGCACCAATTCCAATAATGATACCAATAAGTAATGAAAAATCCATAATTTTCTCCTTTGTAACCAATATTTGTAACATCATAATTCTATCATATAACGAGGAATTTCTGACGCTAAAATATTGCTAATATTACAATTGGATTTTATTATGGATTTTCACATTTTTAAAAACTTACGGCTATGGACGGATCTGTCCATTGCCATAAATAATATATTTGGTTGTTGTCAATTCCTTGAGTCCCATAGGTCCTCTTGCATGGAGTTTCTGGGTACTGATCCCTATTTCAGCTCCAAAACCGAATTCAAACCCGTCGGTAAAACGGGTGGATGCATTAACATAAACGGCTGCCGCATCAATTTCATTTAAAAACTTTTGAGCATTGTTATAATCTGAAGTGATGATAGCTTCCGAATGCTTGGTGTTATAGCGGTTAATATGGGATATGGCTTCCTCCACAGAACCTACGATCTTTAAGGACAGGATATAATCTAAATATTCACATCCCCAATCCTCTTCTGTGGCAGGGACAAAGCCTTCTGCCATCGTGCAGGCCTCCTCGTCGGCCCGGATTTCAACAGATTTTAATGAAAGCCTTTCTTTTAATAGAGGCAGGAAACGGGGCGCGATCTCTCTGTGAATGACCAGGGACTCGCAAGCGTTGCACACACCAATCCTCTGGGTCTTTGCATTAAATATGATATCCAAAGCCATATTAAAATCTGCAGATTCATCGACAAAAATATGGCAGTTTCCTGTTCCTGTTTCAATGACAGGAATGGTACTGTTGTCCACTACCGTCTTTATTAACCCGGCGCCTCCCCTTGGAATCAATACATCTACATATTCCCTGAGGCGCATGAATTCCTTAGTCACTTCCCGGTTTGTATCGGTAATGAGCTGAATGGCATCCTCTGGAAGGCCTGCATTCTTTAAACCGGTACGAAGCCATTTGACAATGGCTTTATTGGATTCCAGAGCATCGCTTCCGCCTTTTAAGATCACGGCATTTCCTGATTTGAAACAGAGCCCGAAAGCGTCGGCAGTTACATTTGGTCTGGCTTCGTAGATAATGCCCACAACACCCATAGGTACGCGCTTCTGGCCAATGGTAAGGCCATTGGGGCGAATCTTCATGGAAAGTACTTCCCCTACCGGGTCATCCAGTGTGGCAACGGATAAAAGTCCGTCAGCCATAGCTTCAATTCTCGCAGGAGTCAGTTCCAGACGGTCAATTAACCCCGCGTTCATTCCGGAGGCGGCAGCCTTGATTACGTCTTCTTGGTTTGCTGCAAGAATTTCCGCTTCCCCTTCCAACAGAGCTGCTGCGGCTGCTTTTAAACCGTCATTTTTTTGGGCTGAACCTAGTATTCCTATGGCTCCAGCTGTTTCTTTTGCTGTCTTTCCAATCTCAGTAATCGTCATAAAAGAGTCCTCCAATCGTCTCCTTATCTAAGGAGTGATAATCCGATCCATACGTTTATCATGTGGTTCCGTAGGAATATGGTCAAAGATCTGGAAGCCGTAGGCTATGGCAATGCGGGCATGGTTTGGTTCTCTTTCAAAAAGCCGGTCATAATAACCACCGCCGTATCCAAGCCGGTTTCCGGATTTGTCAAAAGCAACTCCCGGGACAATGACGGGAGCTTCCGGGTCATGGATTTTTAAACAGGTTGGCTTTGGCTCCATAATACCCATGATGCCTTCTTCTAAGTCTGCTTTTCCAGAAATGATATAAAATTCCAGTTCCTTTCCAACGACCTTTGGTACGGCTACGCATTTCCCTTGCTTTAATAATGCCTCCATGAACATCCAGGTACCTGCCTCCCGTCGAAAGGATACATAGCAGTAAACACAAAATGCACGAAGAATATCATCAAGACTCAATAGCTGCTCGCAGATGGCATCGTTCCACATACTCTCGGCAGTCGTTTCCAAGGTCTTACGCTTTTCCTTTATAAATAACCTGATATCATTCTTCTCCAACTTTTCCATATTTCTTACCTAAATCTGTTACGGTACCGTCATCCTCCTGAATGGAAATGTTGTTTAGATTTCCACGTAAACTGTTGCGGATGGATTCGATGTACTCTTTTCGCAAAGCGGCCTGCTCCGCTTTTTCTTCTTCTGATAATCCGGTTGCTTTTGATTTATGATAAAGTGTATTGATTCTGTCAATCTTATCCTGATTCATAGGGTTCTCCTTAATATTCGTGATTGATGTAGTCCATTAAGTCAAAGTCATGGTTTGGATGGGCCAGAAACAGGGTTCCTTTTTCTTCCCCTGTTACGATCTGCTCGATGACTTCCACCTGGTCGCCATTTGCAATGACCATATCGGAACCACCATCTGTAGCAATACGGGCGGCAGCAAGCTTTGCAGCCATGCCTCCGGTGCCCACGTCGCTTCCGGATGTGGATTTTCCCATCTCCATCAGCTTAGGTGTGATCTGCTTTACCAATCCGATAAACTCTGCCTTCGGGTTTTGTCTTGGATCGTCGGAATAAAGACCGTCAATATCCGATAATAATATCAAAAGATCTGCCCCGATCAATGCGGCAACAATGGCAGAAAGCCGGTCATTATCACCAAAATTATCCACAAGAGGAATTTCAGAGGTGGATACGGTATCGTTTTCATTGACAATCGGGATGGTCCCAAGTTTTAAAAGTTCATCAAACGTGTTCTGGGCATTATAGCGGCTGCTGTCATTAACCATAGTATTTTTGGTTAAAAGAACTTGTGCTGCTATTTGATTATATTCTGCAAACAGCTTTTGGTACACCATCATAAGTCTGGCCTGACCCACGGCGGCAAATGCCTGTTTTTCCGATATGGTAACAGGTCTGGTATGGTGCCCAAGAGCCTGACGCCCAGCTGCAATTGCACCGGAGGAAACTAAAACCACCTGTTTTCCCTGCCCTTTTAAATCGCTGATTACCCGGACCAGTTTTTCTATTTTCATCAGATTCAAATCCCCGGTATACGAATGGGTTAAGGATGATGATCCGATTTTTATTACAATCCTATTTTTATCCTTTAGTTTTTCTCGTTCTGTGACACTCATCTTCATTATCATCTGCTTTCTGGAATTCTTTTTGTTTCATATCTTACATCATTTTTATGATTTCGTCAATTTATATAGAAAACCTGTCAAATCTGGAAGCTATGGCTTCCGCTACCTTTAAACCATCGATTGCAGCAGAGGTGATTCCTCCTGCATATCCGGCGCCTTCTCCGCATGGGTAGATCCCTTTCATACTGCATTCAAAGGCCTCATCCCTTGGAATGCGTACCGGGGAAGAGGTTCTGCTTTCCACTCCTGCAAAGATCGCATCCGGCCTGGAAAAGCCGCGAATTCTGCGTTCAAAGGCTTCCACTCCCTGGATTAAGGATTCTGACAAGTATTCAGGAAGAAGCTCTCTGATATTAGTAAAATCATATAAGCCTTTAAAGGCCGGTTCTACATCACCAAATGCCTTTGAAGGCTGATTCTTTTTAAAATCTCCGTAAAGCTGAACCGGAATTTTCCCGCTGTTACTTAGAAAGGCCGCTTCTTCCAGCCGTCTTTGATAAGCGATTCCGGCAAGAGGAGTCATCCCGCCAAAATCCTCCGGTGTTACGGTAACAATCAGGGCGCTGTTGGCATTTACACCATCTCTCTTGTGGTAGCTCATTCCGTTTACCGCAAGCCTGTTTTCCTCGGAAGAGGCATTGACTACATATCCTCCGGGACACATACAGAAGGTATAAACACCTCTTCCATTTGTGCACTGATGGGTCAGCTTGTAATCCGCCGGGCCCAGTATGGGATGGTTTCCCGTGCCATATTGAGAACGGTTTATGCTTTCCTGTGGATGCTGAATTCTTAAGCCCACTGCAAAAGCCTTTGCTTCCATTGGAATTCCTCTTTTATTCAGGACTTCGAACGTGTCCCTGGCACTGTGCCCGATCGCCAGCACAAGGATTTCAGCCGGAATCTCTTCCTTTTCCTCGACCATCACTCCCTTAAGCCTTCCGTCCTTCACTATGAAATCGGTTACGCGGCTGTTAAAGCGGACCTCTCCTCCAAGATTTATGATCTCCTTCCTCATCCCACTCACGATGCCGCTTAAAACATCGGTGCCGATATGAGGCTTATTTACATAGAGAATAGAGGGATCAGCTCCGAATTCCACAAAAAGCTCCAACACCTTCCGGTTCCTCATAAGGGGATCTTTCACAAGGGTATTAAGCTTTCCATCGGAAAAGGTACCTGCACCTCCCTCTCCAAACTGTACATTACAATCCGGTCTTAATGTCCCGCCTTTCCAGAATAAGTCCACAGCTTCACTGCGCTTTTCCACGGACTCTCCCCGTTCCAGAAGAAGGGGACGGTATCCGTGCCTTGCCAGCATGAGCCCGCAAAAAAGTCCGGCCGGTCCGGCGCCGATGATTACCGGCCGGCTGGTCATTGTTTCGGTCCCTGGCTTTGGAAAGACGTATTCTTTTTTCTCTGATATTCCAATGTCTCCGCTTTTGACTTTATGTATCACAGACTCTTCTTTTGCAGTTTCCACGTCAATGCAGTAAGTAAAATAGATTTCCTCTTTTTTTCTTGCATCAACAGACTGTTTGATTATTTGAATGGAGCGTATTTCTTTTACCGGAATCTTTAGTGCTTTTGCTGCTTTTGCCCATAAGGCTTCTTCTGTGTGTTCCACCGGCAGCTTTAATTGATTAATTCTGATCATTGTTTCCTCCTGCATTTGTACCAGCCAGTATGCCGCAAGACCACGCCCATTGCAGGTTATAACCTCCGCAGATGCCGTCCACGTCAAGAATTTCCCCAGCAAAGTAAAGTCCGTTTACAAGTTTTGATTCCATGGTATTTGGATCGACATCCCTGGTATCAATTCCTCCGCTGCACACCTGCGCCTGATCAAAGGAATTGGCGGCAAGGATTTCTGTTTCAAGCCCCTTTAAGGCAGAGGTCAACTTTTTTATCTGTATATTTGTGATATCTTTAACAAAACCTTTTTCTGAGATACCGGCTTCCTTTAATAGAATCCGGGCCAGCTTATGATTT
>Ga0213828_1003095_pt1 | contig 11295 bp, 13 predicted proteins | sample MC6MC0897MG_FD_180664 | JGI IMG/M metagenome (GOLD analysis project Ga0213828, IMG submission 180664) | Enriched soil aggregate microbial communities from Iowa State University, Ames, United States - MC6-MC0897-MG | ecosystem: Environmental > Terrestrial > Soil > Unclassified | place: USA: Iowa...
ACGTACCAGGTGCCGTTCTTGTACTTCTCGACGCTGTTGAGTTCCGGGTGCAGATACACGCTGCCGCCAGGAATGGTTTCGTCGGCAACCAGGGTTTGCAGCCAGTCGTTGATGCGCTTGACCTCTTGATCCATGAAGGACTTGGTGAGGTTCTTGGCCATGGCTTTCTGGCCCGCCTTGACCAGCTTGCGGCTGATCGCATCTTCGAGGCCGACGTAGCTGATGAACTTGCCGGTGATCGAGCGGTTACCCAGCAGCGAGAAGCCGCCAAGCACGGTGCGGGCGTAGTAGCTGACGCCGTAGCGGTTGAGCAGATCGCCTTCAGTGGAAGTGTCGAGGATGTTGTATTCAACGACCCGCGAAACGTCCTCGGCATAGGTCACTTGGTTGCCCGGGCTCTCCCACTGCTTGACCTTGGCCAGCGCGGCAATCGCCAGGCTGGAAGGCGACAGGAAGACGTTTTTCTTCGCCGCTTTCGAGTACACGGCCGGCATGTTGTGCACCACCAGGCACCGGTCGAAACCGAGATCGGCGCCGCCCAGCTCCTGGCTGTACAGCACTTGATCGGCGACCGAGGCATCCTTGCCGTCCAGCACCACTCGGGCCTTGATGCGCTTGCCGAACGAGGCGAACTCGCTGGCCACCGCTTTGGTGCCGGTGAAGCCCGGAGCACCGATGATGGTCAGGTCTTCCGGAACGCTGCCCAGCGCAGCCAGACCGAGCTTGCGGCCGGTCAGTGGATCAACACCGCCGATCACTGCGTTAACGGTGTCGGCCGGGGTCGCGCCCGCTTCGACGATGACTACGTAGACCGGCACCTTGACCACTTTGAGGATCTGGTAAACCGCGTGATACAGGGTGCCTTCTTCGGAACCGGTCGGATCGAGCAGCGCGTGGGTGGTGAAGCTGTTGATGCGGAACGGTGCGTTACGCGGAATCAGCGGATCGGCTTTCGGCGCAGTGCCGACCAGACCGATGACGTTATCACCCAGGCCACCCATGGCCTCGGGGGATTCGGTGGCATTGACGGTAATGCCGTTGTGCTCGAAGTTAAGAACCTCAGCCATGTTCAGTCAGCCTTCTTGGCAGCGGCCTTTTTGGCCTGGGTGGTTGGGGTTTTCAGTTCCAGTCGACCGGCGAAGTGCAAGGCACTGGCCTCGACGTCGAGCAGATCAAGGTCTTGACCGATGCTCGACCAGTGCCCACCGCCGGTGGGGAATGGAACGAGCACGGTGTAGGTTTGGCGGGTTGCCATTCGGGTTTCTCCAAAGACGAAAAAGCCCCTTGGTTTCAACAAGGGGCTATCAGTTGCTGATCAGCGGATAAGAAAACGCCCCGTCAGTGCGGGGCGTTTTTATTCAGGCAGGCTAGCGAGCCATTCCGGCGCTGCCGGGCGGTGCTCGCTCAAGGGCAACTCACCGCCCTCCGGCCACAGACGAAGCACATGGCGGTACGTTTGCAACTCGATGTATTGCGCCGGGGTCAGCTGGGTTGGCCAACGGTCCACCTCGTCACGGTGACGGTTGACTACGGGATCAGTGAGCGCGATCTGCTGTTTGCGCCAGTAGCGTTCAATGCTCTCAAGTTCCGCAGGTGTTGGCCCCGGCAGATCAACCAGTACCGGATAGTTATTTTCATTCATGACAATCATCTTGCCGGTAGACAGCCCGTTCAATAACTCGCGCCAGTACTCACGCGAGATTTCAACAGCATCGCTTGGAATTTCTGTATGGATGGCGGGATCGTAAAAACCGCCCGTGGAGGGTGCATAAAACATAGTTTCTTCCTTGTTGGATTAACGACGACTCTAAAACCACCCTCGTGAGTGGTCAGATATGAAAACGCCCCACGGTGTGGGGCGTTTATTGAAGTGCTGAGGTGGGTGTAACTGGGGGTTAGTCTGGCCAACCGTCCTTGAGCATGGCATCGGTGTAGGTGCCAGCAACAACGCTTTCCGACAGAGCCCTTTCCCGGTCAAAGCAAGTCTGAACATGAGATCGAACAGCCGTTGCTACAGCAAGAATTTGCGAAGCAGTCAGTTCGACAAAGCCGTCCACAGCCTTGTAACTGCATTGATAAGCAGGGTTCAACATCGCAGAAACGGCCATTCCAGCAATCAGCGACTGGCTGTCTCGGGAAGTATCAATGGTCACACCCTCGACCACGATTCCCGAACCTTCTCGGCTGAATCGTTCTGCAGTAATCAAGGTCAACTGGCGGCTTTTTACCAATTCGCCAAAAGCGAATCCAAAGGCGTCTTCCAGTTCTTTTTCAGTGGGTTCATGGTCAAAAAGAATTTCACCCTCTGCCAATGGCCAATCAGGGGCGACACCTCGAAAGGCTGTTCCCTCTTTTGAGTACGCTCTCAACATGGGTATCCCCTAAAACGTGTATTGGGAAATATGGACGGAATTAGCTCGGGACAAAATTGAGTCCAGGATGTAGTGAATCGTTTGTGGCGTGGTCATTACCAGGTCGGAGAATGAACCGAGAACCCCCAACCCCAGCATCCCGCCAATACCGACAGTTTTTAATCCAGTCCCCACCGCATCAGAAGCAAGTCCCAGATAACCACCCCCAGCGCTTTCAGCACTGCTGATGTAGTGAACATACCCACCGACGGATTTTGCGTTTTTCGGAACAATCGACGCCAGGGAAACAGGAGTCCATGTCAAAGACGCCCCGTTAGACAAGACTTGCGCTCTGGGGATGGATATCAGGCGTTGGTGCTGGACACCGGTAACCATCAATCGATTGGTGTCGGTTTGCCAAACGCTGACCAGCGCGCTTGCGGTGTATCCGGCCGGCATGTAAGCGCCGGAATAAACCTCAGGAATCAACGCCGAGGACGCATTGACGCCGAGTAGCTTTGCAATACGCAGCACTGGGTTATAGATAACGTAAATCCCGACACTGCCGAGCGCCGGGGCAACTCCGACATCCATCCCACCAGCACCAATAGTCGTCAAATCTATAGATAGATTGACGCTCGACAATTTGTATTGACCGACACCGGGTTGCTCAGCAATCAACTGATCAGCCGTGATTGTTGCAAGCGATGCTGCTGTGGGTAGCGACACTCGCAAATTACGAGTTGCGCCGACCTCGGCACCGTTGAGACGCCAGCTTTTGATATCTGCAGCCAATGCAGCGATGTCGATACTTCCCTGATTGATCGGTGCGTTCCAGGCTTTGATGCACCACATGACGGCGATGTTGCGGGGGCGGGTTTCAGCACCACCGGTACTGGCAATGTAGCTTTGAGGGCCGCCGCTGGACGCATATTGCGCACCACTTCCCACCCTGTCACCGGCAGCCGAGTTGGTGATCCCCAGAACGGAGCCAGCGCCTACTGGACCTGTCGCGAACAGGGCATCGTGATAGTGGGACTTTACTTCGTCCCCCTGATAAATTCCGATCTGCCGCCCGGCATCCACACCGCGCCCATGATCCCAGCCGCGCAGGAACTCACCGCGCGATTCCGGCAAACGGAAGTTGCCGGCGCCTTCATTACCCTTGTTATAAGTGGTGCCGAGGAAGCCAGCCAGATCCGGATAAGTCGCAATGCTTTGCACACTACCATCCAGTTCCAGATAACCGGGAGCAACAATACCCGTCGGGAATGCCAGAACAGCGCCCACCGGAACGGCGGATTTGAGCCGTTCTACTTCCTTGGCCAGTGCGGCGACATCGATGGTTCCCTGATTGACCGGGGCGTTCCAGGCTTTGATGCACCACATGACGGCGATGTTGCGCGGCCTCACAACTCCGCCATCCGCCAGTATTGATGAGGTTACAACCCCCGAAGTCGTGTACGTCCTGGCTACCCCAGGATAATCAGTGGATACGAATACATCGGCCTGTGCAGCCGCTACCGATGCCTGCACAACCTCGACCGTGAGGTTCGGATTCGGGTTGCTGTCGAAAGTAGTTACCGTACCCTTTTGGGTCGAGCCAACCACACGGCTGGCGTCCACGCCTCGCCCATGATCCCAACCACGCAAGAACTCCCCACGCGCCTCGGGCAAACGGAAATTGCCGACACCCTCGTCACCCTTGTTGAACTTGCCGCCCAGATAAGCGCTCAGGTCCGGGTACGTCGCGCTGCTCTTGACGCTGTTATCCAGCTCCAGAAAACCCGGCGGTGGCGCATCAACCGGGAACGCTACAATCGAGCCCACCGGCAACGCTGACGCCTTGGCAATCAGCGCTTCAACTTCAGCCTTGGTGTACGAGTCCTTGATGCCAAATCCTGCCAGCGTCTCCGGGTTTGCACCCGCAGTCGCGCGACCATATTCGTCAACGGTCAGACTCTTGTAAGTCCCGGCAGCAATCCCGGTGCGCCCGGCCAGCATCTTGAACGTCAGCGCGGTCGTGCCGAGGGTAATCGGCGCATTGGTGGTCAGGTGCCACAACGAATCTCCATTCGCCGCGCCCTCCTCGACCATGACCGTCAGGCCTGGCGTGACCTTGGCGCTACTGTTGGCATCGGTCGCCCGCACCCAGTCACCATTGGCGACAATCCACAGGCCGTTGTCCTTGGCCAGCGTCTGATTCGCAACAAGCACGCGGTCGCCAGCAATCACTGCGACACCGTCAATTTGCTTCGCACCACTCAAGACGATGTTGCTGGATGCAGCAACACGCACCGACTGCTTGCCATCGAGCTTGCCGAGTTCTTCGGCGAGATAACTCATGACCCACGCACGCGTCGCCTTAACCACCGTGTCATCAATCAACAACGTCACCAGCGATGCATTGCTGGTCTCGAAAATCGAACGAATGTAGAACTCTTTACCCGAACCCGACGTGGCCAATACCGGTTTAAACGACTCCGGATATTTGACGATGGCGTAAAGAATCCCGGTATCAGTCCAAAGCCCCGCCTCTCGCACATACCAGCCGCCGACATCCGGCGGAATGGTCACTTCGGCGAGCAGCCAGCTCGGGTTTTTCTCGTCCTGGAACAGCGCATTGAGCGGCCCGCGCCAGACTTCGCGTTTCAGCGCGGTGGCGGTTGCGGCCGGGTTGTAGACCCCGCCCTCGCCGCCATCGCCGACGGAAATCTGCGTCAACTTGATCGGCGTGCCCGCGGCCTTGCACGCCGTTTCGTAGGCAATCCCTGCGTTGGTGAGCAGGGTGTAATAGTCAGCCATTCAGGCCCCCTGAGGATAAATAGTGGATGTTTCGACGGTGTACATACCGGCAGCCATGAACGCCTCTCCCGAGGTTTCCAGCCCTTCGATGAACACCGGATAAACCGTGGTCAGTTCGCCGCAGAACGTCGCGGCGGCGATGACGTGATTGCCGAAAGCGCTCAAGCCGACCGAGACCGTCAGCACATCGCGTTCGCTCTTGGCATCCGCCAGGCGTCGGTCGAGACGGGCGTCGATTTCTTCGCTGTAGGGTTGGTCGCTGAAGGCGCGAACGGAAAAACTGTACGGCGCGCCGGGCGGTGTCTGTTCGTACCATGCGCGGATTTCCGGGCGTAGTTGCAAACCCTTGGCGGCGTTTTCCAGCGCCTTGCGGGTGCCGGCCTGGCGCGCGGTGGGCCAGGCCAGTTCAACGGTCAGGCGCTTTTCCGCTTCCGGTGCAGCGGTGCTCCATTCGGCAACACCGCGATCCGCTGCCAGATACGGCAGAAAGGCGACCGGGGTTTCTGCGGGGTTCATCAGTTCCGGAAACGGCGGTGCGATGCGATCAAGCAAGGCGCCAAAGCCCAGATCCAGACCTCGTTCCAGTGCCGAACTGTTGGCCGGCAGCAGCGTAGGGCGCTGAGTTTTTTCACTCATAGCGTCAGCACCTCAACCTCGACCGCCGTGCAATACGGCGCTTGAAACGCCGTCGTCACGATCGGCGCCAGCGGTTCGAGAATCTGCAGTTGCACGGCACCGGCGCTGTGCAGCGTGTAGTCGATCCAGCTCGGATCGACCCGGCCTTCGAGGCGATGGCAACTGTCGGCGTAGGCCTGCAATTGTTGCTGTGCGGCGACTTTGGTCAGGCCCGAATCGGGGCCGGAATTGATCTTCGCGACAACGCGAATCTTGTAGCGCTGAATGTCGGCAGCCTTGACGGTAACAAGGTCGGTTTCCGGTCGTACATCAGGCCGCGCGAAGTGCTGACGAACGCCGTCAAGCAATGTCGCAGGGGGCGTGCCATCACCGTCACGGGACAGGACAGTGACCTGCACTTCGCCCGGTGCCGTTCGCCGAGCATTGCCATCCTTGACCTGCGCGGCGAGACCGTCCGGGTTGAAGGTGTAAGTGACATTCACCACACCTGCCTCGGTGGATTCGACCTGCACCGTTGGGCGCTCGCCGAGGGTGAAGACTTCGCGGCGATACTGCATCCGCGAACCGGCTGCCGGCGCATGGGGAGCCAGGTAATAACGCAAACGGGCGTCATCGTCGCTTTCATAAATCGCCGGCACCGGCGGGAATGCCGCCGGATCGCCGGGATCGAGCAACTGCCGTTCCAGGCCCATGTCCGCCAGCCGCGCATCAAGGTTGCTGCCCGTCGCCCACCACGCCAGCATCTGTTTGATGCGAGCGTTGTATTTGCGCTCGTGGGTTTGCAGGCGCACACAGAAAGCTTCAAGCGCGAGGGTTAGCAGTTCGCTTTCGTTCTCGAGACTGGTCCTGAGTTTCGCAGCACTGTCCGGCGAACGCGCCCCGACGTATTCGACGACGAAAGTCTTGAACTCGGCGAGCAAGTCTTCGAAGGCTTCAACGGTGATCAGCGCGGGTTCGGCCAATTGGTTCTGGCCGGGGATCAACATGCTCATGTCACGACCTCGAAGGTTTGTTGACGGTTTTTCCAGGTGCCGGCGAAACGCAGCAGCAGACCGGCGCCCTGACGGCTGGCGACGATCACTTGCGGCTGAAAATCGCTGATCCCGTTCTGCGCGTTGTAGAACGCTTGCGCCGCATGGCTCTGGGCCAGAAGCAGGACGTCGTCGCCGAGGTTCTGCCCCAGCAGCGAGGGGATCAGCGCGCCATACAGGGGCCTTTTTTGCCGGGTGCCGAGCGGCGTAGTCAGGGCCCGGGTCGCGCGCTGCACAAACTGCAGCCAGTCGTCGACCGTGGCCCCGCTGTCTCTATCGATTCCGATCATGGGAGGCTCTTGAATCAGGGGCTGATGACACGGCCCTGGTGATCGACCAATGGGCCGCTGAAATGCACGCCGGAAGCGTCGATAGTCAGGCCGACGGCACCGAGTTGCAGGGTAATCAGTTGTGGTGTCATCGCTAACCGGGCCGGGCCGATGCTCAGCTCCAGCGATTCGCGTGAACCGCTGAAAGCTGCCGGGCCGTTTTGCCAATGCAGGGTGTGGGTGGCGTCGTCATAGCCGCTTTCGCTACCGTCCTGATGCACGCGACGGGTCAGCGTCGGGATGGTAGAGGCTGGTGGAAAACGATCGCTGTTCAGACCGAACAGCGCCACGGATTGCGCACCACTTTCGCCGCTGCCGTAGTTGAACAGCAGACACTGCTCGCCCACCGTCGGAATCCGCGACTCACTCTGCGCGCCAGCGCTGGGGTTGAAGAACTTGATGGCTGGCGTGAGCAAGCCACCGTGACTGACCTGACAGGTGTTGCTCGCAGCGTCGACTGTCTGGCAAATGCCGATACGGCAGAAGCTTTCGGCACGGCGGTGCAGGTCGTCGATTTCCGCTTCCATTTCGGCCAGGCGTTCGATGATCGGACCCAGCTGCATACGCAGTAATGCGTCGAACATCGGTCAGGCCTCCAGCGCGGTGTATTGGTCGGGGTCGTCAATGTTGCTGACTTCCCAGGTACGAGCGAATTTCGGCGTACCCAGCGGGTCGTCGAGCAAGGTCGGGCCGAGGTAGAGGGTCTGATCGAACGTCAGGGTCCAGGTCTTGTATGGCTGGTCAGCGCGGACCAGCAGCGACGGCAGGCCATCAATATTCATCGGCAGATCGCATTGATCGCCGGGCAGGTTCCAGCGATTGTCAGTAATCAGGTTTTTCAGCACCGCGATCAGATCGCATGCTGAAAATGCGCTGGCGGCAAGGGCCGGGATGACTTGCAGGGAGACCGTCATGACATGAGCAATTCGCCCGTCAGCGGCACGCACTCCCGGTCCATTGCGGTCGAAGTCGATCAGCACCCAGGCCTGATCGCCCGGTGCAGTGAAATCATCATGATTGCCGACGCTGAGGTTGAGTCCGGTAGTGTTGCGCAGTGTCGTCGCGATGGCTGTAAACAGTTGCGACGGCTGCTGGATCGGTGTGGGCATACATGACCTCCTTTTCAATCGTCCACGCGCAGCCCTGCCGCCAAAATGGCGGCACGGAGAAGTACTGAAGTTAAGGGTGGTCGCGAGGCGGGATGTCGCAGACGCCGATGCGCTTGGCGGCCCAGCGTTCGTACAACCCGATGGCGACGTCGGCGCCGGCCATCGCGGTCAGGCAACCGAATGCGCCAGCCGCCCAGATCGACATGCCAGCGGCATACAGCAGCATGATCGCCGACACGCCGCAGATCATGCAGGCGCCCGAGCGCAGGGCCAGGCGCCGCAGCAATGACCAGCCGCGAGCGCCCTCCTTGTCGGCCCGCCACATTTCGCCGGACACCCCGCCAACGACGGCAAGGAGGATGACCAGCCAGATCGGCATGTCGGCCAGGGCTTGTTGCTCATTTGTCATGTCACGCCTCCGGGGTAGCGTTGAGGAACCAAGAAATTGTGAGCAGACCCGATGCATCGAGGTCATCTCTCTCACGTTTGAGTAAAACCAACGCTCCCCGTCTACAGGCGTTACAAACGCTCGACAATGACGTCATCAATGAAGGCAAAGTTGGCGTACGGGTTCTGCTCGTTGGAAAACGCCAGCGTTGTCTGCGGCGTGGTTGCGGTGAAATCGTAGGTCAGGGTTGCCCATTCAACTGCAACGCCTTTGGCGGTCGGCGTGTTGAAGGTCGCGGTTTGTCCTGCCACTTTCATCTGGATGATGCCGTCGCCCGAGCGACTGGCAAACCGCGAATTGCCCGCACTGAAGGTCACCCGGTATTTGGCGCCCACGGTCGTGGCGAAGTTCTGCTGTATTCCACCGCCGTTGCCGTACACGTAGTTGGCCAAGTCAACGATCATCACGCCATCTGCTGCAACAGAGCCGCCAATCGCATTGGGCATGTTGAAATATTCGGCACCAGACAGAAATGTCGTCCAGCCTGTGATGGCGTTGGCTTTTGCGGGAGTGTCCAGAATGCAGCCTGCGCCGCAGGTTGATTGCTCGAAACTGCCGTTCACCAACAGATTGGCAGCCAGTGCGTTTGTACCTGTGCCGAGCAGTACGAAAGTCGTGAACAGCGCAGCGATTTTATTGTTCAACATGGTTTGTTTTTCATCCCTGATAAATTTCGGAATTGGTTTGAGTCTTCTGGCTCAAGGAACCAGGCTGCACGATGGGTCTGCTTTTACAGCAGACTTGATGCCTCAGTAAGGAGCGACCGGCCACATGATGTTTGCCGGGTAACCCGACTGTTTATCGATGTCGCTGAGAGCGATGCAGTACTGCTTGTGAGCCAGCAGCCGGGCCTGCTCTTCTGCCGTGGCCATGGCCAGATCAACCTTGAACTGCAACGAGTTCATCAACAGCCAGTTGGCGGCCGTATTCAGCAGTTGCCATTTCTGCTGCTCGGCTTCATTTCGCAGCTCTTCCTCGGTCGGTGCAGAGAAGGTCCAGATTCCGTTGAATGTGGCTCCCCACCCCACTCGAACATCCGAGCCGGTGACATCAACCCAGACGGAGGCTGGCGAAGCCGGTGCTTCAGGAGCGATTTCGCTCTCTTTCAGTTGGACCACTCTGTTGTATTCAACCAGTGCATAAAGATTCATGTGCATTCCTTGATGTGTGTTTTTCAATGCATGTCGTGTTTGATCAGGCAGGCATTCCAAAAAGCCCGGCGCTTGCACCCCGGGCTTTTCAGTAATGCGCTCCTTCGCCTTCCTTCAAATCCTGATTTGAAGAAGGAAGCTGACTGTTCGGCGCTACTGGCGCGGTACGAGTCCATTCAAATTGTTTTTCCGACCGCGGTCCCTGCCCGCCGGATAACTGCTTCTGGTGCTTTACGCTGCACACCCGGGTTAGTTGCCAACCCTCTGAACCGTTGAGGCCGGTTCATCGCTGCCTGTTCTTGTGGAACTAAAGAGCTTTCTTGCCAGCCGCTTTGTCGAGCGGCTTGGTGGCAAGGATATGCACGTATGCATATCCAGTCAATGCGCAAATGCATTTATTTATGCATGAGAAATGCGCAGATGCATGAAAGCCCCGCAGCGCAAGGGTTTGGCGGTTTCATCAAGGCGAAAAAAAACCCGCCAATGGACGGGTTTATCTGAAGAGGGTCGGGTTAGCGGGCGTACATGCCCCACCAGAAGACGTGACCGAGAATGACGATCTGCTCTTCCTGGATTTCCTGGAAGCTGTAGTCCTCGTCCGGGTGTTCATCGCGATTGAAGCTGCGCAGACGAATGCCGGTAGGCAAGCGGTAGAGTTGCTTCACACGCAACTGGCCATTGTGATTGATTGCGTACAGGTCGCCATCAATGATGTCGCCGATGCCGCACTTGCCGGCGTTGACGCCGACGGTGGCGCCATCACGCAACACCGGCAACATGCTGTTGCCGCGCACCGTCACGCATTTGGCCTGGTCGAACTGCACACCGTTATGACGCAGGCTGCGCTTGCCGAAGCGCAGGCTAGAGCGCTCGCTCTCTTCGATGACGAATCTTCCTGATCCAGCAGCCAATTCAACCTCGCGAAGGAACGGCACCGATACTTCGTCATCATCGACAGGCGTATCGTCGTCCCACAGCATTATGTCCTTGAGTTCCGCGTGCACGTCATCACGCACGGCACCGGCCGACGACGCGACATCCGCGCGCCCGCGTAATTGATCGGTGCTCACGGCGAAGTACTCGGCGATCTTCGAGATATGTTTATCCGAGGGATCGACGATCTTCCCGCTGAGAATCCGCGAGAGAGTGGATTGAGGCACGCCGGTGCGACGGTGGAGCTCCGTGGGGGAGATCCCGTGCTGGTCGAGCAGTGCTCTTAAGACGGAGGCTACGTTGCGTTTTTGCATAACGCGCATAGTGCTTGAAGTTTTTAACGAAGACAAATGCTGAATTGCATAAATCGTGCATAAATCACATTTTTATTGCACATGGCGTTTATCCACCGTTATGCAGGGGCCTGCGGTGGTCAGTGCGTCACCACCTCGAAGCACGAAAACACGGGGCAGGCTCGTGTTAGACCCGTGAGCGCTTAGTC
>Ga0213828_1003099_pt1 | contig 11288 bp, 16 predicted proteins | sample MC6MC0897MG_FD_180664 | JGI IMG/M metagenome (GOLD analysis project Ga0213828, IMG submission 180664) | Enriched soil aggregate microbial communities from Iowa State University, Ames, United States - MC6-MC0897-MG | ecosystem: Environmental > Terrestrial > Soil > Unclassified | place: USA: Iowa...
TTATTTTTTTTACCCAACCCTGGACTTTTACCATTTCTCCCACTTTATTAATACACTCTTTGGTAAGTGTACGTTTTAGATTTGTATGCATGATTTTTCCTCCTAAATTTTTTAACTTTTTTTTTCTTTTATCATCATTGTCATCATCCACGGACACTCACCTCCTTTAAATGTAAAAAGCTCCCGCCCCTGACAATTTGTCAGGGACGAGAGCCTATCTCGCGGTACCACCCTAATTGCTGCATACACAGCCAACTCAAAGCTTTTTAACGGTTGCAAACCGTCTATCCTTACTTTTTTCAGGATAACACTCACAGGTGTCTTTCAATCATTATTTAACACAATCTTTTCAGCTACTGATTGCTCTCTTTCGTTAAAGGGAATGATATACTTAGCCTGTTCTTCGTTTTTTAAATATTTAAAAATCATTATACCCATACTTTTTTCAATTTCAATAAAATTGTTAAATTCCACTACTAATTTTTATATTTTTAGGTGGTTTTTGGGGAACCATTTGAATATTGGACTGTTACATTGGGGTCAAGATACTTAACAAACTTCAATTATGGGTAGAAAAGAAAAAAAGAAGTTGAAAAGGATTATAAGCGATCGGGCCCGATTTTGTAATTAGGATTAGCGCTTGTTTTCATTATAGGGGAAGATTAATTTAATATAAAACTGAGTATGAAAACTGCGCTTATATTCGTTACGGAGAACTGTATGTAATTAAATGTCGAGTCTATATGGTACCAAGATTTAATATTCGTTATTCAACAATCGGGCGCTTTTCTGTAATAAGGAAAGCGTCTTTATTCATGGAAAGGGCCAGATTGTGACATAACAATACACTTCACAATTGGGTATTAATGTTAAAATATAAAAAGTTATGAAATAATGAACTAAAACTAAAGTCTGTCTTCAATTGAGGGGGAACTACGTTGAAAATTATTAAAATAATGCTTGCTTTAATTGTAGTAGCGATTTCAATGTACGGATTAATGACAAAGGATTTTTCATATGGTCCAATATCATCTTTATTGCTTGGATTTCTCTTTGCAATTATGGGAATTGAAGAATATAAAATGAAAGGAAAAAATGGTTGGGGAATGTTTCTTATAATAGGATCTTTGTTAATTATTGTGATGGCTCTTTTTAGTTTTTAATTATGTTTGAGTGGCATTAACAACTAATGGAGTACTAATGAACAATTCGAAAACATTGTAAGTTGTTATTCTACAATTGAGCACAATTCTTGTACATGGAATTGTGTCTTCTTTAGTTATGTGGTATTTCTTACTTACTTGAAACAAATTGTACAGTAAATCAAAATGAAGAGTCTAATGAAATAAAGCTAAAATTTTTAAAAAGCAATTACGATAACAAGTCCGCAGATGATATATTGGTATTCGTAATATAAGATAAGGAGTAAAACTATGAATGAATTTAATAAAACGTTGACATTTGTAAATGAATTACTTTATGAACCTAATCATTTAACTATAAAAAACATCCGAGAGGAATCCCAAAATTCTGATTATGGGGCTGGGGTATTTCAGTTAAATTCTAAATCTGTAAGATTTAGAGTCGCAAAAATAACACCTAACAAGGTGGGACAGTTTGTTTCCTTTTGGGAAAAGGATGAAGCTAATAAAAATCAAGCATTCTCATATGATAATGCCACTGATTTACTGGTAATAAACACTTTTAATAATACTGGTGATTTTGGCCAATTTGTTTTTCCAAAAGAAGTTCTTTTAAAACAAAACATCCTTAAAACGGCTAATACAAAGGGGAAAATGGCTATTAGAGTTTATCCTAGTTGGGATACTCCCACCAGCAAACAAGCAATAGCAACTAAAAAGTGGCAATCACCATATTTTGTTAAAATGGAAGCTACTACTAGTTTATCAATTCATGAGCTATTAAAATTATACTCCTTCTAAAATTAGATATCATTAACTGTGTCATTCAAATATTTACTGTACATTTCGAGGGCATATGCAGTAGCTCATTCCACAATTGGGCGCAATTCTTTAATAAAGAATGCGTCTTTTTCCATTAAAGGGCCATTTAACGGAATAAATCATGTTAAAATTGAATCAATTAAAAAGCGAAGGTGGGAGGGGTCTAATAATATGAACCCTCACAATCAATTTTTCCTTATTTTTACAAGGGTCTTTTTGTGGTATTAATATATATTTGAAACTAAATGGTTAAAGTAGTCGTATAAGGTATTATAGATTAGAGGAGGTCGGAAAAATGGATTATACTAAAATCTATAATGAGGAACTGATTGCCTTAGTAAAAGAGAAAATAAAGTCCGTCGGTGAAATTAAAGCGGTGAAGTTTGTGAGAGAACAAACAGATATGTCTTTAATACAGGCAAAAAAATTTGTAGATTTTTGTAAAGAATAGACATAAAAATTAGAGTCACTAAACTGTGGCTCTAATTTTTATTAAAAGTATCTTCAATAGTCATTGAACTACTAAATAATAAACTTCGACAGACGTAAACTACGATATGTTTCTGTCATTTTTTTGTGCTTTCATTGCTATGACTATCAATGTTTTAAACGTGAATGTAGTCCGTTCACAATAAAAAATGGTTTAAAAAAAGAAAAAGAGATTTTATTAAACGAGAAAATTGTTAGTATATATACTACCTAAAATAGATATAGAAATATATGAGAAAACGCTATTAATAATAAAAAATAGTTATTCAACAATTGGGCGCAATACTGTAATAAGGATCAGCGCTTATTTTCATTAAAGGGCATATTATTGAATAACAACCTTTCGAATCGTTATCAAACGAGCGTTTGGGAACAATTTGATTACAACTTATGTCTATATTGTAAAAGGGAGGTATCATTATGTGGTTAATATTAGGTCTTATTGCTATAGTAGCAACTTTTATAAATCTTTATATGTATACAACAGGTAAAGATTATAAACTTGCGATGGCAATAGGGTTATCATTTACAGCATTTACACTCTGTGCAGAACATAGCCTTGTATCTAATTGGGTAAAAGTTGAAGATTGGGCGGCTTTATTGGATGTTGTACCTACTATGGAAAAGGTGTTATGGTTTCTGACAATTGTTTCTATTTTGCTAAATATAGCACCTATACTTTTAGAACTAAAAAATAAAGGCTCTGTTAAAGGGAATTGTTGATATTTGATAAATGTCAGGATTCAACGTGGAATGAAGTCTCGTAAAAGAGGTGAGAAATCTAAACATAGGGGAATAAGCAAAGAACAAGTCTGTGTTCTCGTTGCCAGAGACCGAACCAATGCAACTGTCTCAAAAGTTGCTTGTATGGGGCGTATTGTTAAAACAAAAGGTTCTAAATTGTCTAATGAAAACGTGCTTGTAACTTGGAGAGCCTATAAAACCAATGCAAAAGAAAAGGGCTTAGAGTATTATCTGATTAAATCAAACGATGGAAAGCACGTTATTAAGGGCTTGTATCACATCCAAAATGTCAATGGTCTCCATTCTTGCTTAAAAACAATGGATAGGCCGTTTTAAAGGTGTAGCTACGAAATATCTTGATAATTACCTTGTTTGGTTCTTATTTGTCGATAGTCGCAGTAACGAAAATATCAATCAGCATAATAAAGATTTTAATTATCATCATTAGTATTTGAAATGATTGACACCTACGATAGTTTGAGACTATCAAAATTTAGTGCGTAGTCCTTATTTAAAATAGAAAATTACGAAAATTCGTCAAGTTATTACATTTACTATTACAATTGAAACAAAATATGAAAGGAGGTAATATATTGAAACAACATAAAGAGTTTTATCCAATCATTTTAACTTTAGTTTTGTTCTTAGTTGCATTATTTATTTTCTTTGTATTTAGGTCTCCGAATATAAATCTATGGATTCCAATTTTCTTATATGTTTTGATAGACATTGGATTTATTGTGTCGTTAATTTTAGGGATCAAGTCTAAAAATATAACTGTAAAGGTGTTCAGTATTCTTTCAAATATTACATTTATGATACCGTTATCAATATTTATATTTCTGTTACTGTTGGCAAATGGAATTTCTGGACCATAAATCAAGGAAACTCGTTAGGGCTTCCTTAATTTATTATTCAATATTTTACAGAGCCAAAATAAAAATTTTTTAGCTACAATAAAACTAGCTTCAGTTCAAAAAACATAGGCGCCGACATCTTACTTTCGTAAAATGCTAGCACCTATGTTGAGAAATGGTTTTTCCCAACCTCTATCAAATTTCCATACCGCTAATTAAAAGCCCTTTGCAGCTTCCTTCAAGCCGAGTACGACGTCTAATTGCTCCTCATACTTATCTTGCGTTGTATACTTACGATTCAATTCAATATGTGCTAGCATTTTCTCCACTAGCTTTGTATACGAAAAATCCGGTTGCTCAAAAATATTAATATAACCCGGCTCATCTCTGTGTCGAATACGCCAATGCCCATTCCCATCCTGATACGCATTCGCTATAATTTCCTGTACCGCCACCTGCGTGAACATAACTATGTGTTCCTTCATCGATAGCCCACTCATATAGCTTTTCACCGACTGTGGTGCATCCTCTGGGAAAATCCCATTATCCATATTCGCCTCTGCTGCCTGAGCCTCTGCTGCCGCATTCACTCTCTCTAGCGCCCCTTGATGACCACTTAACTCTTTCATATAACGCTCATGACCAATCAAATCGCCCTGCCTGAAAGCGACAATCGCCTTATGTTCGAGTTCAATCATTTCTTTAAACGATAACTCGCGTACTTCCTGATTCTGACCATTATCACGCTGCTCTGCTGCCTGCTGTGTCGCAACAAGTAGATTACCAAAATTCGCATCGTATCCTTGCTTCGCCACCTGCCGATAAATATTCATTACCCCACCTTGTACCGCTTGCATCTTCATCCATTCACACCTACCAATAATATATTAATTATTATATACATCGACAAACACACAATAATTTCCATATGAATTAGTAATCCTTTTTAAAGAATTTAGTGATTAAATTTATTTGTTTTATACAACCCAAATACAAATAACGTTCCCAAATCAAAGTTTGGAAACCCATTAAAAGGCCACGGATGCTGTTAAATCAGTGTTTTGTGGCTTTTTGTATGAACAGTATCTAGACAATTTTTTTTAACGATGAAATCTGCATTTTCAACCGGCTCCTCAACTTCAACTAATAGGGCTTAAGTTGATTAAGCATCTCTGTTCTTCTTCCACTTCCATGAAAATAAAATCTCTGGGACTACAAACGCGACCTTTATATTTTAAAAAATGGTAGCGCCTAACTTCATACATTATTACTCCTATTACTTTCGGACTTATTCATAATGATTATCATCAAGGAAACTTAATTATTAATGAGGAAGGTAGTATAACTACAATTGATTTTGATGACTGCTCATTTAATTGGTATGCTCAAGATATTACAGTAGCTTTCTATCATGCTTATTGGCACCATAGCTCTTTCAATGACAATACAAATTCTTTTTGTGATATATTTATGAGTAATTTTTTTGCAGGATATAAAACAGAAAATATGCTTCATAAGGATATAATTACACAAATTCCTATTTTATTGAAAATAAGGGAGATTTATTTGTATTAATTATTCAAACAAAAATTGGGATACAAGTATTTTAGAAGAATGGCAAGGATACACCTTACAAAGCTTAGAAGACAAAATCAGATATCAAGTACCATATGCAGGTATTAACGATTTTTCTATTTTTTTATAGGTAGTTTCAACATGCACATTACATTTTGTTAATACACTTTTCATAATGAGGATATTTCGAAGAGAACGAGAAACTTTCATTAGAGAATGACTATATGAGTATAGGATTGATAAATATCTTAGTTATTCCATTAAAGGGCACGATACTGTAATAAGAATCAGCGTTTATTTTCATTAAAGGGCCATTTAATTGAATAAATGAATATCATCTGTTATAAAGATGCATTTTTTTAAAAATGTTGTAACGAAATCAATAATTTTGTGATACATAGTTGAATGGCCAGACGGAAAAGGGAGGGTGGCAGTGGATAAGGACAATATATACCAAGATTATGGGGATTTTATTTTTAAATACTTGTTAACTTTGACAAACAACTTTGATTTAGCAGAGGAGCTAACTCAAGAAACATTTTATCAAGCGATTAAATCCATTAATAACTTTCACGATAATGGTAAAGCCAAGTTTTCTACGTGGCTCTGTGCAATTGCTAAAAACGTATGGCTGCAAGAATTAAACCATAAAAATAAAAACCAACAATTGAAAGACTCAATAAAAAATGAGAGCACAACATTTTACGACTTGGAAGATGAGTATTTAAAAAACGAGGATAAAGTTATGTTTTTTAAAAAGGCTCATCAACTCAGTGAGGATAAACGAGAAATACTTTATTTAAGATTGTTGGGTGACTTATCGTTCAAAGAAATTGGTTCAATTTTTGAAAGGACAGAAAACTGGGCAAGAGTGACTTTTTATAGAGCAAAACTTGAAATCAGAAAGGATGAGTAAGGTTATGAAACATAGTGTATTTAAGGATTTGGCTCCTGCTTATATTGATAAATTAACAAGTGAAGAAACAAACGAACAGATAGAAAAACATATGGATCAATGTGAAGAATGCCGAAATTATTTAAATAAAATGAAGGGAGATTTATTTTCAGAAGATGAAAATGAGAGAAGAAAAGATAAAAGGAACATTGATTATTTCAAAAAGGTACGCTCCAAAAATAGAAAAAAGATTTTAGTTATCGTATCATCACTACTAGCAATGTTTCTTGTTCTGATAACTGCTTATTACTTTGTGTTTGTAAATATGTGGCTAACAAGTTCCAGTAATGTTGAAACAAACATTCTGAATCAAGGAACGATGGCGAAACTTCTATTCAAAGCAAAAAAGGACAATCATTATATAATTTTAACAGATTCAAAAACAGATGAGGGATATACAGATACTATATTTGTGTATGAAAAAAGGAACGATTTTTCTACCCCAGCAAAACTCCTAAAAGATGGGACTGGCATTTATTTCACATTTGCAGATGAAAACACCTTATTACTGTACAATGGGAAGAAGAAGAAACTAACGAATGAGGATAAGATAACTATACAATATAAAGATAAAACCGATGTAATACCCATAAAAGATTTATATGATAAAGGTAACGATGCTGAATGATTTAAAAATGGGATAGAAGTTATACTGCAAAAGGGCGCAATTGTTGAATAAGCTGTTCTGTTCTTCTTGAATTCAAGGAGCCGAGGATTGTTAAGTAAATAAGAACAAAGTAAAAGCGGTCCTCCACAGATTAGATAGTGGAAGGCCGCCTTTTATTATAAACACAGTGACCATTTATTGTTGGTTACATCTGAACTAAAAGATCTATTTAGCTTATGAAGCTTTACGCAATGATTTCATAATTAAGCTCACAATGTCATTACGATTTGTTATTAAGATTTGATATGTATGATGAAATGATGGAGAAATTGATGAAGAACAACTGAAAAATCGATAATTTTGAAAATACATTAATTCAAAAGGTTGTCAGAACTAAGCCTGTTATTCACTTGTTTTGAGCCTTTGTCTTTGTAATGCCAGACTTTTAAACTGTCGTTTTACTCTTTATTTGAATTTTGGGTTTTGTCATAAAATATAACAACAAATCGTTGGCTGATCTGAGTTAATTGACATGAGTGATAATTGATTAAATAGCTGTAGTATCCCAAAATATACTAATTCCAAAAGCTACTACTACTCCAGCAAAAATCCAACCCATAGCATATTATCCTTTAGACAAATAATTCAATCAAAATCGTTCATAATAATGAAAAGGACGTGATGACTATTCTAAATGAGAAGAAGATATCAAAGTTAAAAAATATGTTAATTGAGCAAAAATACTCGCTCCAACGAAGAATGGATACAGATGATGAATATTTAGAACGAGGTAGTTTACGGGATTCTGTTGATGAGTTGTCAACAATCGATAATCATCCAGCAGATTTAGGTACCGAATTATACGAACGTGAAAAAGATATGGCGTTAAAAGTCCATGGCGATGATGAGTTAGCAAAAGTAAATTCCGCCTTACAAAAGATTGAGGATGGAACCTATGGCGTATGTGAAGTTTGTCAACAAGATATCCCATATGATCGATTGGTGGCACTGCCTTATACCTCTTTTTGTATTGAACATACTGCAAAAGACGTGCCAACAGATCGACCAGTTGAAGAGCAAGTGATGCTTCCTCCAGTTGACAATTCTTTTTCTGGCCGAGATGACAAGGATGATATTCATGATTATGAAGATATGTTTCAAGTTGTAGCAAAATATGGAACTTCCGAAACACCGTCCGATTTTGAAGGGGATTTTGAAAATTATGATGAATTATATGAAGACCCTGAAGAAATTGCCGTTAATGACGAATGGGATTCCTACCATATCTCCGAAACAGATGAATTAACACGCCAAGTATCCATTCAGGAAGTAGAACAGGCGAGAAAATTTGATTATTTAGAGGATTAAATGTGGGATCAAAATAAATCTTAAGGCGTTATTGAAGTAACAGTTGCTTTAGCTTAATAAACGATATTCCAAAAACGGGCGCATTTCTTTTGTAAGGAATGTGTCTTTCTTCATCTAAAGGGATGATTGCGGAGGATTGATTTAACTATATTTCTATTGGGGGGTGTGAGGATGAGCTACGCGATAAAGCAACTACATTGAAAACCAGTGATGGGGTATATTTGTCGGCACTTGTGCTTGGTAGTGGAAATAAAGGAGTCCTGCTTGCGCACGAGCAAGGTTATTCCATTTGCTCTTTTCTTGACATAGGAACTGAACTGGCAGACAACGGATATTTAGTTATTATTCCTGAATATCGTAATCACGGTGCCTCACAGAAGATCCAAGTTAATGAACATATAGAGCTTGATGCAGATGCAGCCTTAAACGAACTCAAACGAATGGATGCTAAAAAAGTATTTTTGGCAGGAGCATCATGTGGCGGTACAACAGCAATCGTTGCAGGCGTTCGTCAAGAGCTTCCTATTGAGGGACTAATTATTCTTTCTTCTCCTGCACAATGTTCAAACCTTGATGCAATTCCAAGTGTCAAAGAGATTAAAGCGCCTTCCTTGTTTGTTTTTTCACCTGGTGATTATGGAGGCAGTATTGAAAAACATGTGCGTCAATTATATCAAGAATCTGGAGCAACTGATAAAGAGCTAATTGTGGACGAGAGCGGTTATCACGGAACAGATATGTACCATATGGGGCAGGATGGTGACGTATTAAAGTCCCGACTCCTTGACTTTGTTAAAGAGGAATTTAAATGATATGAACTCAACGATGCTTTACCCCTTTGGATAAGGTTATCTAAAGGGTGTTCTTATAATGAAAGAAAAAGTAAATCAGAATCAAATGATCGATTTGATAATTGTTGAGTAACAATAGAGTTGTTCCACAATCGGGCCAGTTTGTTGAATAACATGCTTTTATGAAAGGTTGCCAAACGACGCTTTGGAGACTTTGTACATTAACTAGAAAATGTATTTCGTTTCTTAGTCGAATTAGGAGATGATGTTTAAATGTTGGAGAGTGAAAGATTAATTTTAGTTAATTACACAGAAGATGATATTAGTTTTTTAGAGAACTTGCTAAGTAATCCTAATATGGTGAGGTACATTGGAAATGGAGAAGTTCGTAATAGAGAACAAGCTAATAAATTTTTCGAGTGGATAATTGAACATTATAAGTTGAATAGAAATTATGGTTTAAAACTTATAAAAGACAAAGTCACAGGTAAAAAAATAGGACATGCTGGACTTGTACCTCAAATTGTTGAAGAGGATCATTATATAGAGGTAGGATATTGGATTGAAGAGAATTATTGGGGAAAAGGATATGCTTCGGAAGTGGCTCTTGCCTTGATAGATTATGGATTAAATGAATTAAAACTTCCAAAAATCATTGCCCTAATTCAAAATGGGAACATTGCTTCAGAGAAGGTAGCAATAAAAAATGGTTTGAAAAAAGAAAAAGAGATTTTATTAAACGAGAAAATTGTTAGTATATATACTACCTAATATAGATATAGAAATATATGAGAGAACTTTATTAATAATAAAAAATAGATATTCAACAAATTGGGCGCGATTGTTGAATAACATAGGAAGAAAATAATCAATCTTAGTATTACAATAAAAGACTCCATTTTGATCAATCTTTTTTCAAAATGGAGTCTTTATATTTATAGAAAAATGCTGGTTTGAATATTTTAATCAAACTCTATTACAAAGCTACATCGGTACGTCTGCAGCACCCGATCCGGCCTACTGTGCACATGAAATTTAACATGAAAATACAGAGGATTTAAAAATGTAGAGGATATGAAAATAGAAGAAATAGGGGGGCGAATCGCACTATACGTAAAATTGCCAAAATGCCCAGTTTTATGAAAAGAAAAACTAAATACTTTATCTTAATAAATGAACTGCTCCGTAAATGTTAGTCACTAAACTAACATTTACGCGGTGTTTTTATGTCGCATTTGACACGAAAAGCGAAGCGTTGTTAAAGGTATCCGCTTACCTATGGCAGCCGGATATCATGCTTGTTCTAATTTAGCGGATAATCGTAACGTATGAAACCATTGTGATGAGCAATCTTGTCGTAAAGAGCTCGAGCGGTAGTATTGTCATAACGAGTTTGCCAGTAAAGTTTAGTAGAGTCATGTTCACGAGCAATTTGAGCTACCTGCTCAATGAGTGCACGAGCAACACCATGCCCACGAGCAGTTTCATCTACGAAGAGATCTTGTAAGTAACATGCTTTTTCCATCCAGATTGTGCCGTGGAATAGGAAGTGAGTGAAGCCGACCAAGTTTCCTTGAAGGTATGCTCCTAAACCGAAAACTTTTTGGTCGCTTAGCAAGTACTCCCAAACTTTATCGTAACTCTTGTCTGGGAGCTCCGTTTCGTAAAATGCTTTATAGCTCCGTGCCAAGACATTCCATCGACTACGATCTTCAGCTTTGAGGGGCGCTATTTCAATTTCAATTTGTTTGTTCTTTATCTTTGCCATTTGGTAATCTCCCTCCAAATTGTAGTAGTGAGTAGTGAGTAGTGAGTAGTGAGTAGTGAGGTATTTAATTGTGGGGTTTAGCAATATTTTAAATTATCCTAAACCTTATATTAATACAACCTAACTATATATTATTAAATCAATTATGGAAATAATTTGTTAAAGTTAGT
>Ga0213828_1003100_pt1 | contig 11284 bp, 2 predicted proteins | sample MC6MC0897MG_FD_180664 | JGI IMG/M metagenome (GOLD analysis project Ga0213828, IMG submission 180664) | Enriched soil aggregate microbial communities from Iowa State University, Ames, United States - MC6-MC0897-MG | ecosystem: Environmental > Terrestrial > Soil > Unclassified | place: USA: Iowa...
CGAGATCCTCGCCAGCAACCACAAGCACGATGGGGCCATGGACGACGAGCGCAGTGGCTTCCGTGACCAGACCATCGACGATGCACTGTGGCGCACCTTCACCTACAACCACGGTGATGTACGCATTACCACGGCTGACCGGCACATGGAGCGCGAGGCGCTGAACCAGTCGATCCTGCTGGCGGCTTCGGCGCCCGTGCTGATGGCCCTGCTCGGCAGCTTGGGGCTGTTGTGGATCGGTTTGGGCAAGGGCCTGGAACCCCTCAACCGCATGCGCGACGCGTTGCGTCGAAGGCGCGCGGACAGCGTCGAGCCGTTGCAGGTGGCGGGCATGCCCAGCGAGTTGCAGCCCTTGCTGGAAACCCAGAACCAGCTGTTCCTGCGTATTGCCCAGACCATCGAACGCGAGCGGCGCCTGACCGACGATGCGGCCCATGAATTGCGCAGCCCGTTGACCGCGATCAAAACCCACCTGCAGGTGGCACGCATGACCGATGGCGCCGTGCGCGAGCAGGCGCTGGAGCATGCAGAGCAAGGCGCAGACCGCATGCACCGTACGCTGGAGCAATTGCTGATGTTGGCGCGTGTGGAAGGCAGCCTGTCGTTCGAGGATGGCGTGCAGTGCAGCGCCGAGCAGGTGGCCCGCCAAGCGGTGCAGGACGCCGGTGGGGGTGACAACCGCCGCATCGTGCTGCGTTTGCCTGAAGAAGCCACGCAGATTTACCTGGGCATGCCCGCACCGTTGGCAGTGGCAGCGCTGCGCAACCTGCTGGACAACGCCCTGCGCCATGGCGGTGATGAGGCGGTGGAGCTGGAGGTGCAGATGGCTGACGGCCAGGTGGGCTTCATGGTGCGCGACCACGGGCCAGGGATTGCCGAAGGCGACCTTGAGCACCTGACCGAGCGCTTCTGGCGCAACGGGCAGAGTGGGGGCTGCGGGTTGGGGTTGGCGATTGTTCAGGCGATCGTGCAGCGGTGTGCGGGTAGCCTGCGCTTTGACAGCCGTAGCGATGGGTTGCGGGTGCTCTTGCAAGTACCGGCGCGATCCGGGCATTGATCTTTACTGTCTGCACCGGCCCTTTCGCGGGCATGCCCGCTCCCACAGGGATCGTACGCACCTCAGCCCTATGCTGTACCTGTGGGAGCGGGTTTACCCGCGAAAGGGCCGGTGCAGGCAAAGTAAAATCCAGTAACAACCGCTAAATCCTCCCGGCACTCAAGCGTTCTCCAAGCGATAACTGCCCATTCGCTTGCTTGCGAGGATTTACCCATGTCCACCGCTTCCAGCCTTGCCCAGGTTGCACCGGCCAGCGCGTCGCAACCTTTGTACGAGTTTACCGAATCACCCTTGCTGCAACGCCAGCAACAGCAGGAGTCCAACGCCCGCAGCTACCCGCGGCGCATTCCGCTGGCCCTCAAGCGTGCCCGTGGTATCCATGTCGAAGACGTCGAAGGCCGTCAGTTCATCGACTGCCTGGCCGGCGCCGGCACCCTGGCCCTGGGCCACAACCACCCCGTAGTGATCGAGGCGATCCAGCGGGTGCTGGCTGACGAGTTGCCGCTGCACACCTTGGACCTGACCACCCCAGTCAAGGACCGCTTCGTCCAGGACCTGTTCGGCATCCTGCCCGAGGCGCTGCGCCGCGAGGCCAAGGTGCAGTTCTGTGGCCCGACCGGCACTGATGCAGTCGAGGCTGCGCTCAAGCTGGTGCGCACCGCCACCGGCCGCGGCACCGTGCTGGCCTTCCAGGGCGCCTACCATGGCATGAGCCAAGGCGCGCTGAGCCTGATGGGCAGCCATGGGCCGAAGCAGCCATTGGGGGCCTTGCTCGGCAACGGCGTGCAGTTCATGCCTTACCCGTACGACTACCGCTGCCCGTTCGGGCTGGGCGGTGAGGCCGGGGTCAAGGCCAACCTGCATTACCTGGAAAACCTGCTGCTCGACCCGGAAAGCGGCGTGCCGCTGCCCGCCGCCGTGATCCTCGAAGTGGTGCAGGGTGAGGGCGGGGTGGTTCCGGCGGACATCGAATGGCTCAAGGGCGTGCGGCGCATTACCGAGCAGGCGGGCGTGGCGTTGATCGTCGACGAGATCCAGAGCGGCTTCGCCCGTACCGGGCGCATGTTCGCCTTCGAGCACGCCGGTATCGTGCCCGATGTGGTCACCTTGTCCAAAGCCATCGGTGGCAGCCTGCCGCTGGCGGTAGTGGTCTATCGCGACTGGCTGGACACGTGGAAGCCAGGTGCGCATGCCGGTACCTTCCGTGGCAACCAGATGGCCATGGCCGCGGGCTCGGCGGTGATCAACTACCTGGTCGAGCATCGCCTGGCCGAGCATGCCGAGGCCATGGGGCAGCGGTTGCGTGGGCATTTGCAGCGCCTGCAGCGGGACTATCCGCAGTTGGGTGATATCCGTGGCCGTGGCTTGATGCTGGGTGTGGAGCTGGTCGACCCACAAGGCCAGCCGGATGCGCTGGGCCACCCACCGGCTAACCGCGACTTGGCGCCGAAGGTGCAGCGCGAGTGCCTCAAGCGCGGGCTGATCCTGGAGTTGGGTGGTCGGCATGGGGCGGTGGTGCGTTTCCTGCCGCCGCTGATCATCAGCGGCGAACAGATCGACGAGGTGGCGCAGCGCTTTGCCGAGGCATTGATGGCGACAGTCTGAACCCTTCCGGGCCCGCTTTGCGGCCCATCGCCGGCAAGTCAGCTCCCACAGGGATCGTGTATGGCCTTCTGGTCGGTGCGATCCTTGTGGGAGATTCCATGCTTTCTGGCTGGAGCATCAGGCTTGCCGAGCCCCCGGGTCGCCGGTATAGGCCAGTTTGGGCGCTACCATTTGCAGGCCGTCGCCTACCTGCGCCTGGGTGGCCCAGGTCTACCAGCCGCGTCCGGAGTTGACCCAAAAGTTCACCGACAATGAGGTCGACACCGACTCGACCTGATGGAACCAGCCCTCGGGTAGGAACAGCAGGTCACCCGCCTCCAGCAACACACGCAGAAAGGTGACCTGGCGGGCATCGGGGAAGCGCTGGTAGTCCGGCTCGTCCGGGTTGAAGTCGCAGCCGTCCAGGCCGCCCTTGGGAGAGGTAGACCAGGTACCCAGCGCCGGGCGGTGGTGGGGGGCGGCGAGGATGAACGACTTGTGTCCCCATACTTGGGCGAACAGGTTGTCGGCGTCGTCGCGGTGCAGTGGCGTAAGCGTGCCCTTTGGGCCGATCCAGATGCGCGGGGCGATGTACAGTGAGCGTTCGAAGTAGGGCGGGTACTGGATCAATTCGAGCAACTGCGCTGGAACGATGTTGTTGCCCATGTAGGCAGGGGGCTCGCCGCCTTTGTCACGCGGTGTCGGGTTGTCCAGCGATTCGATGAACTCGGCCATCGAGGTGGAGCGGAAGTCGCGTTCGGTGGAGAAGGTCTTTTTCACGTAATCGCCGTGGCGGGTAATGCCCTGAAGTTCGGCGAAATGCTCTAGTGACGTTTGGCGGTCAAGGTTGAACAGCTTCCAGTCGCTTAGGGCATCGCGGATCACGACAGGGGTGCCGAATGGCACGAAGTCACGCTGAAACCGTTCGATGCCTAACTGCGTGGCAGGGATGCGCTGAATGTTGGTGAGTTGCTGCAGGCTTGCCGAAACCTGTTCGCTATAGCGCGGTGGCGTGACATGGCGCTGATTCATGTCGGTCTTCTGCGCGGCGCTGCCACTGCGGGCCTGGTCGATGATCTGCGGCAGCAGGGTGGCTAGGCCGAGGTTGCCGCCGATCTTCAATCGGCCACTGGCAAACAGCTCTTCGACGTTGGCGCTGCCGGTCATGATGCCCAGCAGGTCTGCCTGGTCGACTTCGATCGTCACATCCGGGGCGTGATGTCGACCTGTCTCAGTACGTGCCGGAGCTCCGGCCTCACACCAGTAGGCCTGTTGCGGTCCGAGAATGAACTGGAAGATGCCTTCGACTCCGACGGCACCGGCATTGGCGAACAGCTTGGCCAGCAAGGATTGCAGATCCACGGCAAGGACTCTTCATGGGGAATGGTGAGAAGAAAACGAAGTGCTGCCAGCGGAATTTAAAGCCCCGTAGCCGGATGGCAGGCCCACGCTAATTTTTCCCGTGTGCATTCGTTCTATAGGGATGACGCGCCTTCATGGCGACTGCCCTATCGGTCCGGACTCCAAGAAATGAATGCACAAGACTCTCTGAAGCTCGCTCGCCGTTTCATCGCACTGGCACCGGACAAGCGCCGTCTGTTTCTGGCCGCGTTGCAGAAGGAGGGGGTGGACTTCGCCCAGTTTCCGATCGCTTCGGGGGTAGACTGCGAGGAGCGTCAGAGCTTGTCGTATGCCCAGCAACGCATGTGGTTCCTCTGGCAACTCGACCCGCAAAGTGGCGCCTACAACCTGCCGGCAGCTGTGCGCCTGAAGGGCGAACTGAACTACCAGGCGCTGCAGGCGGCGTTCACCGACCTGGTTCAGCGCCATGAAACGCTGCGCACCGTGTTCTGCCAGGACGCCGCAGGTGTCTTGCGCCAGGTGGTGGTCGAGGCCGATGTGACGGTGACGCAGCTCGACCTGAGCGCATTGGCAGTGGACGAGCGTGAGGCTAAGGTCGCCGAGGAGGCGCAGGCGCAATCCCTGTTGCCGTTCGATCTTGAGCAAGGCCCATTGCTGCGGGTGCGCCTGCTGGTGCTCGACGCCCAGGAGCATGTACTGTTGCTGACCATGCACCACGTGGTGTCCGATGGCTGGTCGATGGGCATCATCATCGATGAGTTCGTGCGCTGTTACGAAGCGCGCTGCCAGGGCCAGGCGCCCCAGTTGGCACCGCTGCCGGTGCAGTACGCCGATTACGCCTTGTGGCAGCGTAGCTGGATGGACGCTGGCGAGCAGGAGCGGCAGCTTGACTATTGGCGGGCACAGCTGGGTGATGAGCAGCCGGTGTTGGAATTGCCGTTGGACTTTGTCCGTCCGGCGGTCGCCAGCCACCGGGGCCAGCGTCTGGAGCTCGACCTGCCCCAGGCCTTGGCCGATGACGCCAGGCAATTCGCCCGACAGCACAACGTGTCACTGTTCACCTTGCTACTGGCTACCTTCAATGTGCTGCTGTGGCGCTATACCGGGCAGACTTCTCTGCGGGTCGGCGTGCCCATCGCCAACCGCAACCGACCGGAAGTGGAAGGGCTGGTAGGGTTGTTCGTCAATACCCAGGTGATGGCTAGTGAGCTGGATGGGCAACACACGGTGGATGCCCTCCTGCAAGCACTCAAGGGCCAGGTGAATGGCGCCCAGGCACATCAGGACCTGCCATTCGAACGTTTGGTCGAAGCCGTGCGCCCCGAACGCAGCCTGAGCCATTCGCCCCTGTTCCAGGTGATGTACAACCACCAGCCGCAGGTGGCCGATCTGGACCAGTTGCAACTGGCTTCGGGTCTTGCGCTGAGCACGATCCAGTGGCAGGCGCGCACCACCCAGTTTGACCTCAGCCTCGACACCTGGGAGAAGGGCGGGCAACTCAAGGCAGCACTGACTTTTGCCAGCGACCTGTTCGCTGTCACCACCATCGAACGCATGGGCCGTCACTGGCAGCGCTTGCTGCAGGCGATGATCGCCAACTCCCACCAGCGGCTGGCGGAGTTGCCACTGCTCGAAGATGAGGACTACCAGCGTCAGGTGCATGCCTGGAACGACACGGCCAGCGCCTTCGACGCAAGCCGCTGCATTCATCATCTGATCGCCGCGCAGGCCGCCGAGCAGCCCGACGCCACCGCCGTGCTGCACCGCCAGACACGGCTCGACCGCCAAGGCCTGGAGGCCCGTGCCAACCGCCTGGCCCACCGCCTGATCGAACTGGGCGTGGGCCCGGAAGTGCGGGTGGGCGTTGCCATGCAGCGCTCCGAGTCGCTGATCGTGGCCCTGCTGGCCGTGCTCAAGGCGGGCGGTGCCTATGTGCCGCTGGATCCGGACTACCCGGCCGAGCGGGTGGCCTACATGCTCGAAGACAGCCGTGCCCAGGTGCTGCTCAGCGAAACCGGCCTGCTCGACGACCTGCCGGCGGGCCAGGCCCAAGTGCTGTTGCTGGACACCCTGGGCGACAGCCTGGCCGGCTACCCGGCCAGTGCGCCGCAGACCACGGTGTGCCCGGACAACCTGGCCTACGTGATCTACACCTCCGGCTCGACCGGCAAGCCCAAGGGCGTGTCGATCAGCCACCGTAACGTGCTGGCGCTGATCCACTGGTCGCAGCAGGTGTACGGCGTGGACGACATTCAGGGTGTGCTGGCCTCGACCTCGGTGTGTTTCGACCTGTCGGTGTGGGAGATTTTCGTCACCCTGGCCAATGGCGGCTGGCTGGTGATTGCCCGCAACGCCCTGGAGCTGCCCGAGCTGGAGGCCCGCGACCAGGTGCGGCTGATCAACACCGTGCCCTCGGCCATCAACGCCCTGCAGCGCGCCGGGCAGATCCCGCCGAGCGTGCGCATCGTCAACCTGGCCGGCGAGCCACTGAAGCAGGCGCTGGTCGACGCGTTGTACGAACAGCCGGGCCTGGCCCATGTGTACGACCTGTACGGGCCGTCGGAAGACACTACCTATTCCACCTGGGCCCGCCGCGAAGCTGGTGGCCAGGCCAACATTGGCCGGCCGCTGCACAACACTCGCGCGTACATCCTCGATGGCCACCTGCAGCCGGTGCCTGGCGGATTGCCCGGCGAGTTGCTGCTGGCCGGTGACGGCCTTACTCGTGGTTATCTAGGGCGCCCGGGGCTGACGGCCGAACGCTATGTACCCGATCCGTTTTCCACCACTGGTGAGCGTCTTTACCGTACCGGTGACCTGGCTCGGTACGGCGACGCGGGCGTGATTCGCTACGTGGGCCGTATCGATCACCAAGTGAAAATCCGCGGCTTGCGCATCGAGTTGGGCGAGATCGAAGCGCGACTCCAGGCCCATGGCGAGATCAAGGAGGCTTTGGCAGTGGCCCAGGATGGCCGCTTGCTGGTCGCCTACGTGGTCGCACATCAGTTGCCGGCCGACCCTGCGGCGTTCGACAGCGGGTTACGTGCGCACCTGGCGCAGACCCTGCCGGATTATATGCTGCCAACCGCCATCGTCGCCCTGGCCGAGATGCCCACTACGCCCAATGGCAAGGTCGACCGCAAGGCATTGCCGCGCGTGGGCGAGGTAAAAAAGCAAACCTTCAGCGCTGCGCAAACGCCCCGGCAGATCGCCTTGGCGCAGATCTGGCAGGATATCTTGGGCATCCCCGAAGTGGGCCTGGACGACAACTTCTTCGAACTGGGCGGTGACTCCATCGTCTCGATCCAGGTGGTCAGCCGTGCCCGCCAGGCCGGTTTGCGCCTGCTCGCCAGCGACCTGTTCCGTTACCAGACCATACGTGTCTTGGCCGAAGTGGTCACCGAGTTGGCCGCAAGCCATGCCGAGCAGGCGCTGGTGCAAGGCCCGGTCCTGTTGACGCCGGTTCAGCGCTGGTTCTTTGACCAGGACATTCCGGCGCGCCATCACTGGAACCAGTCGTTGCTGCTGACGGCGCGTGAGCCGGTGCAGGTCGACGCCTTGAACCGCGCATTACAGGCCCTGGTGGCCCAACACGATGCCCTGCGCCTGCGGTTTACCGAAGACAGGCAGGGCTGGAAACAATGGCACGCTCCGCTTGCAGCACCGGAGCTGTGGCAGCGTCGGGCTGATTCGGCCGAGCAATTGCGCGCCCTCTGCGATGCCGCGCAAACCAGCCTGAACCTGGAGCAAGGTCCGCTGTTGCGCGCCATGCTGGTAGATATGGCCGATGGTAGCCAGCGTTTGCTGCTGGTGCTACACCACTTGGTAGTCGACGGTGTGTCCTGGCGTGTGTTGCTTGAAGACCTGCAACAAGACTATGCCAGTGCCGTGGCCGGGCAGGCTCTGATGCCACGCTACAAGACCAGCAGCTACCAACAATGGGCCGCCTGCCTGGTCAGCTACGCAGGCAGCGCGTCGGTGCTGGCTGAGTTGCCGTTCTGGCGTGAGCAGTTGCACGATGCGCCCGGTGACTTGCCGCTGGACAACCCCGCTGGCCGCCATTGCAACGCCATGGCGCAGCGCTTGAGCCTGCGCCTGAGCCGCCCGCAAACCCAGCAGCTGTTGCAGCAGGCACCCGCTGCCTACCGTACCCAGGTCAACGACCTGCTACTGACAGCCGTGGCCCGGGTTATCTGTCGCTGGACCGCTGCGCCTGCGGCGTTGATCCAGCTTGAAGGTCATGGCCGTGAAGAGCTGTTCGACGACATCGACCTGACCCGTACCCTAGGCTGGTTCACCAGTCTGTACCCGCTGAAACTGACCCCGGCTGCCGACTTGGGTGCTGCCATCAAGCGCATCAAGGAGCAGTTGCGCCAGGTGCCCAACAAAGGCATTGGCTACGGCCTGCTGCGCCAGGGCGAGGCGGCTGCCGAGCTGGCAGCGCTGGCTCAGCCACGCATCACCTTCAACTATCTGGGACAGTTCGACCAGCAGTTCGATGCGGCGGCGGCTTTTGTCCCGGCGCATGAGGGCAGTGGGCAGGCGCAGAGCCTGCAGGCACCGCTGGCCAACTGGCTGACTATCGAAGGGCGGGTCTACGCTGGCGAGTTGGAGCTGGACTTTGGCTACAGCAGCGAAGCTTTCCACAGCGCCACCATCAAGGCCCTGGTCGATGCCTGCGAGCGGGAGTTGCTGGCGATCATCGAGCACTGCCTGGACCCTGCCCACACCGGTGTCACGCCTTCGGACTTCCCTCTGGCAAACCTCGACCAAGCACAGCTCAACGCGCTGCAACTGCCCCTGGCTGGTATCGACAACCTTTACCCGTTGTCGCCCATGCAACAAGGCATGCTGTTCCACAGTACCTACTCGGCGCAAGCGGGTGTCTACGTCAACCAGATGCGCCTGACCATGGACGGCTTGGATGTCGAACGCTTCCGCAACAGCTGGCAAGCCGTACTGGAGCGCCATGAGGTATTGCGCGCGCGCTTCATCTGGGACGGCCTGGCGGCACCATTGCAGGTCATCGAGCGCCACGCCGAACTGCCGTTCGAAGTGCGCCAGTGTCCGGCCGAGCAGTTGCAGACCCTGGCCCAGGCGCAGCGCGAGCAGGGGTTCGACCTTGCCCACGCGCCACTCCTGCGCCTGGTACTGGTGCCGCTCGGCGAGCAGCGCTACGAACTGATTTACACCAGCCACCACATCCTCATGGATGGCTGGAGCAATGCCCTGCTGCTGGGCGAAGTACTGCAGCGTTATCATGGCCAGCAGCCGGCAGGCCATGCCAGCGACTACCGCGACTACATTGCCTGGCTGCAACGCCAGGACCGTGCCGCCAGCGAAGCGTTCTGGCGCGGCCAGCTCGCCGAGTTGCACGAGCCCACCCGGCTGGCGGGCGCATTGCGGGTTGCCCCTGGCCAAGGGCAGGGGGAGCACTTGCAGGTACTCGACGCGCTGCGTACGCAGGCCCTGTCGCGGTTCGCCATGGCGCAGAAAGTCACTTTCAATACCCTGTTGCAGGCTGCCTGGGCCCTGCTGTTGCAGCGCTACACCGGGCAGGCCAGCGTCTGCTTCGGGGCCACGGTATCCGGCCGCCCTGCAGAGCTGGCCGGCATCGAGCAGCAAATCGGCCTGTTCATCAACACCTTGCCGCTGATCGTCAGCCCTTGCCAGGAGCAGCCACTGGCGCAGTACCTGCAGCAATTGCAGGTATTGAACCTGGCCTTGCGCGAGCAGGAACACACACCGCTGTTCGACATCCAGCGCTGGGCCGGCAGGGGCGGTGAAGGGCTGTTCGACACCCTGCTGGTGTTCGAGAACTATCCGGTTGCCGAGGTGCTCGGACAGCAGGCGGGCTCTGGCCTGAGTTTCGGTGTCTTGAGCAACCATGAGCAGACCAACTACCCGCTGACCTTGGCCGTTGGCCTGGGTGACACATTGTCGTTGCAGTACAGCTACGACCGTGCGCATTTTGACCAGGCCAGTATCGAACAGGTCGCCGCGCACCTCGCGTTGCTACTGGAGCGCATGAGCCAGTCGCCCGATCTGTTACTGGGGGCGCTGGCACTGGTCGATGACGCCGAAGTGCGTCAGCAGCATGGCTGGAACCTGAGCCCGAGCGCCTTCGACGCAAGCCGCTGCATCCATCATCTGATCGCCGCGCAGGCCGCCGAGCAGCCCGACGCCACCGCCGTGCTGCACCGCCAGACACGGCTCGACCGCCAAGGCCTGGAGGCCCGTGCCAACCGCCTGGCCCACCGCCTGATCGAACTGGGCGTGGGCCCGGAAGTGCGGGTGGGCGTTGCCATGCAGCGCTCCGAGTCGCTGATCGTGGCCCTGCTGGCCGTGCTCAAGGCGGGCGGTGCCTATGTGCCGCTGGATCCGGACTACCCGGCCGAGCGGGTGGCCTACATGCTCGAAGACAGCCGTGCCCAGGTGCTGCTCAGCGAAACCGGCCTGCTCGACGACCTGCCGGCGGGCCAGGCCCAAGTGCTGTTGCTGGACACCCTGGGCGACAGCCTGGCCGGCTACCCGGCCAGTGCGCCGCAGACCACGGTGTGCCCGGACAACCTGGCCTACGTGATCTACACCTCCGGCTCGACCGGCAAGCCCAAGGGCGTGTCGATCAGCCACCGTAACGTGCTGGCGCTGATCCACTGGTCGCAGCAGGTGTACGGCGTGGACGACATTCAGGGTGTGCTGGCCTCGACCTCGGTGTGTTTCGACCTGTCGGTGTGGGAGATTTTCGTCACCCTGGCCAATGGCGGCTGGCTGGTGATTGCCCGCAACGCCCTGGAGCTGCCCGAGCTGGAGGCCCGCGACCAGGTGCGGCTGATCAACACCGTGCCCTCGGCCATCAACGCCCTGCAGCGCGCCGGGCAGATCCCGCCGAGCGTGCGCATCGTCAACCTGGCCGGCGAGCCACTGAAGCAGGCGCTGGTCGACGCGTTGTACGAACAGCCGGGCCTGGCCCATGTGTACGACCTGTACGGGCCGTCGGAAGACACTACCTATTCCACCTGGGCCCGCCGCGAAGCTGGTGGCCAGGCCAACATTGGCCGGCCGCTGCACAACACTCGCGCGTACATCCTCGATGGCCACCTGCAGCCGGTGCCTGGCGGATTGCCCGGCGAGTTGCTGCTGGCCGGTGACGGCCTTACTCGTGGTTATCTAGGGCGCCCGGGGCTGACGGCCGAACGCTATGTACCCGATCCGTTTTCCACCACTGGTGAGCGTCTTTACCGTACCGGTGACCTGGCTCGGTACGGCGACGCGGGGGTG
>Ga0213828_1003101_pt1 | contig 11273 bp, 13 predicted proteins | sample MC6MC0897MG_FD_180664 | JGI IMG/M metagenome (GOLD analysis project Ga0213828, IMG submission 180664) | Enriched soil aggregate microbial communities from Iowa State University, Ames, United States - MC6-MC0897-MG | ecosystem: Environmental > Terrestrial > Soil > Unclassified | place: USA: Iowa...
GATTCTGTTAAGCTGATATGAAAAAATAGCTTAATATTTCGTAGAATTACTCGCTCTTTGAAAATTATATAAGTTTGTATGATTTATTGCATGGCAAACAAGCCTACAGTAAATAGGATTTTTGTAGGCTAATCAAAGATATTATTAGGGTGTTAAGCAGCAACAAACCAAGATTTTTTATTTAAAGTATCAACTTTTAAGCCGGCAACTTCTGCTGGAGTGCATTTATTTAGAGAACCGTGAGGTCTTATATAGTTATAGTGAAAAATAAATAGTGATATTAAGTTATTAGCTTTTTCAAAAGAATTAAATCCTTTCTTAGCTTTATACCAAGCTTTAAAGGTTTTATTAAAAGACTCTATTAAGTTATTAGTTATGTCGTTAGACATTGGTTTAACAGGAATATGTTGAGTATTAGTCAATAGCTTCGCTGCTTGATTGTAAGATGGTAATCTATCTGTAATAAAGTTAATTGGTTTTCCAAACTCTTTTGCTTGATTTATGAGTGTAAAGGCAGATTCCACACTTCGTGATTTGGTTAGGTGAAAAGCTAAAATAAATCTAGTTTCTGAGTCTATTGCTAACCATAAATAATAACGCTCACCATTGATAAATACAACAGTTTCATCAGCATGCCAATCATCAGATTGTAGGTCTAGATTTTCTTTAAACTTATCAGCTTTCATCTTGAAAAATGGAGCAAATTTGTTTGTCCAACTAGCTATTGTTACATGGGATACCTTAATGTTTTGTGTAACCAATAGAAATTGGGATATAGCTCTAGTTGATGAATTATTAAGAAAATATAATGTAAGAGCTGTAAGTATGGTATTTAGTGAAAATCTCATGCCTTTCATTGATAAAGAACCAGTAATACACTCACTAGAGGCTGGATCGATATTAGTATTATGATATTGCACTATAACATGATTGCATTTTTTATTACCACACTTATAGCGATTGTAATGTTTATACTCATGGTGAAGATATGTGGCTCTATCACATTTAGGACATCTAGGGTAATTTAATTTTGGTTTAGTGCTGACGGAGTCAGGGGTAAATTGACGCTTACATTTTTTGCACTGATATTTTTGATTAGCCTGCTTGTCCATTCCAAACTTATATAATTGATCAGAATGACAGCGAGGGCATTTTACATTTGTTTTGTTCATTGTTCTTCTCTCCTTTTGGGGGATATTTGGTTCTATGCAAACTTAGTATATTTCCAAAGGTTGAGAAGTGCAATGTTCATATAACTTAACAGAACGAAATAATTTAAAGGAGGATATTTTATGATGGAATACAACTTATCAACATTAGAAGCCTTTCAAGTTTTAGATTCTAATCCAACTTACAGAGCTATTAATTCAGAAGGTCATACTTTAGAACTTAGAGGCCCAGAGAAATTTATCATTCATAGACGTGTAAAACTTGCAAAGGATAAGCATGTAAGTCTTAATGATACATGGAGAATAATTAAGCCTATTGAATATGAACTAGCTAATGAACTTTTCAAAAGACTCAGAACCATAGAAATTAGATTTGACGACGGTACTAAAAAATTCTATTCAAAGATGCCTGACAATGGTCATGTTATCCTTGAAAGTGATCTACCACACTATAGAAATTGCTTATTTTATTGTTTTAGTTATTATGAAGAATAAAATTTTTATGTAAGGATTTATTATGGATGCTGATGAATGGATAAATGAAAAATAGACTATGAAACTTAATTTAGGGTTTCATGGTCTTTTTTTGTAACCTTTAAAGCTCCTACTAATATATTATATATAGATAATACTTTTTAGGAGATTTAAATGGATTTTTGTGGAAGTCAAACTGAAAAAAATTTAAAAAAGACTTTTACTGGTGAGAGTAAGGCTAACACTAAATATACATTGTATGCCGAGAAAGCCAGAAGAGAAGGTCTTCACTATGTAGCCCAAGTCTTTGATGAAACTGCATTTAATGAACTTGCACATGCTAGAAGGGTCTTTGCTGAATTTCTATGTGAAGTAAACTCTACAGAAGAAAACTTAATGAATGCCTTTATGGGCGAAACTGCTGAAGCAACTGCAATTTATAAAGAATATGAAGAAGTCGCAAGAAAGGAAGGGTTCGAAGAAATCGCAGACTTCTATAAGGAAGTTGCTGAAGTAGAAGCTGAGCATGACTTAAGATTCCGTGCTCTTTACAACAGATTACTTAGCTGTACATTGTATAAAGGAGATTCTGACTCCTTATGGCGATGTACTAATTGTGGATATATACATGAAGGATCCACTGCACCTATGGTATGTCCTCTTTGTAGATTCCCTCAAGGATGGTTTGAACCATATTGTAACCCTTTAGAATAGCTCTTCTGAAATAGCGTAGATACCTACCCCGGGGTAATCTCGCTATTTATTTTTTATTATAAAGGTTTTTAACGATTTTTATAGAAATATTTAATCTATATACTATTAAGCTAAGTTTAGCTTCATGTGTGTTTATTCTTTCACCTTGATATGAAATGGAAGTATCACACTTTGTAGCCATGATATAAACAGAGTTCTTTGTTTCAGAGGGAGTTTTTACTCCCACTGAAGCTTAGAAATCGTTATCCAGGGACGTAGTAGCTCTTTACTCCCACTTTGAAGAAGATGGGAGTATTAGAGCTGGTAGTCATCGGATAAATTTATTTGTTATAGGAGTTATTATGAGTATTAAAGTTTTAATTTGTGATGATGATGCACTGATAAGAGAAAGTTTAAAAATTATATTATCCATGGATGAAGAGTTAAATGTTGTACATATATGTGAAAATGGTACGGAGGCTGTTAAGTATTGCTGTTATAACTCTGTGGATGTGGCACTTTTAGATGTTCGTATGCCTAAGTTAAATGGTGTAGAGGCCACTAAGGAAATTTCTAAAAACACCTCTACCAAAGTCATTATATTAACCACCTTCGATGAGGATGAATATATTTCTTCTGCACTAAGGAATGGTGCAAAGGGTTATTTATTGAAAAGTAATTCTCCAGATACTATAATTAACACCATTAAAGTAGTTCATAATGGAAGTGGCGTAGTAGAAAATGGAATCATAGATAAGCTTCTTTCTAAAGTTTCTCCAATATGTCCTACCCTTAATATGAATAATTTTTCTAAAAGAGAAGTAGAAATTATAGAATCCATTGCTGAAGGTTTAAGTAATAAGGAAATCTCTGAAAAGCTATATATTTCTGAAGGTACTGTGAAAAATTATATTACAAACATATTAACTAAAACTAATTTAAAGCATAGAACTCAAATTGCAGTTTACTATTTAAAAGGAAAAATTTAAGTATGACGAAAGTCATATAAAGTTATGACCTTTTCCACTTATTAGTGGAAAAGGTTTTTTATATAATTTAAATATAGGATATTCTAATTCTATTTAAAGGAGTTGTTATAATGTTAATAAATATAGAAAACCTGACTAAAAACTTTGGTGATAATATTGCTGTAGATAATTTAACCTTGTCCATTGAAAAAGGTGAAATTCTAGGTCTTTTAGGTCCTAATGGTGCAGGTAAAACTACTACTATAAATATAATTACCTCCATATTAAAACCTACTAAAGGTAAAGTAGAAATCTTCGGAAAATCCCTTTATAAGTATGGTGCAGAAATTAAAGCTGGCATGGGTATTGTGCCTCAATGTATATCTTTATATGAAAACCTTACAGTAGAAGAAAATATAAGCTTTTTTGCTAAACTTTATGGATTAAGGGGTGCTTCTTTAAGAGAAGGTTTAAACTATGCTCTCGATTTTACCTCTTTACAGGACCATAGAAAAACTAAGTGTAAAAATCTATCTGGTGGAATGCAGCGTCGATTAAATATTGCTTGCGCCATATCTCATAAGCCTGAAATTATAATCATGGACGAACCTACCGTGGGAATAGATCCTCAATCAAGAAATCATATATTAAATATGGCAAAGGAACTTAATAAAGAAGGTTGCACTATTATTTATACTTCTCACTATATGGAAGAAGTTCAACAACTTTGTAATAAAATTGTTATTATGGATAATGGAAAGCTTATAGCAAAGGGGTCTAAAGATGATTTAATCTCTTTGATTTCAGATAACTCAACTTTAGAAATTGAAGGCTATGATATTGATGAATCTATTTTAGAAAAACTTTTAGAAATAAAGGGCGTAAAGAATTATTCCTTTGATGAAAATAAAGTATTAATAACTTCCAGCAAGGATGTGTCAAATTTAAGTTGCATTATTAATTTTTTCACTTCAAATAATATAGAAATTAAAAATGTAGGTTATAAAACTTTAGATTTAGAAGATGTATTCTTAACTTTAACTGGTAAAAAACTTAGGGATTAGGAGGAAATTATGAAATTTTTAAGTATTGTTTATTATGATATATTAGACCTACTTAGGGATAAGACCTCAATGTTATCCATGATAATTTTCCCTATAGTATTAATGACTACCCTTGGAATTACTTTAAGTGGTGCCTTTTCTTCAAGCTATGAATTTAAACCTAAAACAGTTATATATGTAAATAATCTTTCTACTACTTCTGATTTTAGTGAAGAAAAACTTATATTAGATAATTTCTTAGAATTAGGCAAAAAAAATAATATAACCTTTAAAGAAATATCATCTTTAGATGAAGGTAAGAAAGAAGTTCAAACTACTAATTCTATACTATTAGAACTTAAGGACAAAAATATTATAGTTTATAAAAATTCTATGAATAAATATTCCACAAATATAGTTATAAGTATGCTAACTTCCATATCTAAAAAAGTGACTCTATCAACTATTACCAATGGTGATATAAAAACCTTAGAAGAAGGCTTTACCACTGCCACTGAGTTTCAGCAGAAAAAAGGATTTACCTCCTATGATTATTATGGAATTGTAGAAATAACTATGATGGTCCTTTATGGCTCATTATATGGATTTTATAGCATCTATAACAATAGAAGAAACAAAATAGAAGCTAGGTGCTTTCAAGGTAATCTTTCTAAAAATTCCTATATATTAACTAAAGTTACTTCTACTTTTATTGTAACTATAATCTCTCTAATTCCTGCTATGGTATATTCTCTATTTGTTTTAAAGGCTTATTGGGGAGAGGATTTCTTATCCGTTATAGCACTGCTTTTATCTTTGAATTTCTTTGGTACTACTCTAGGTATTTTATTTGGATATATTTTCAAAGAAGAAAAACATGGCTCTTTCTTTCTTAATACCTTAATTATACCTGTTATGACCTTTTTAGGTGGAGGATATGTATATTTAGAAGATGGCAATAAGCTCCTTGATATAGTACGCTATATTTCACCTTTAACCTTAATAAATAAATCTATTCTTTCCATAGCTTTTTATGAAGACTATTCTAAGTTTTATATAAGTATTCTCTACTGTCTATCCCTAGGAATTTTATTTTTAATTTGTACTTTCTGTATATCAAGTAAAAAGGAGGCTTATTAATGAAGATTTTATTAGTTATGGCTGAAAAAAATCTAAGACTTATATTTAAAGATAAACTTTCCATTATTCAGCTATTTATTCCCATAATAATAATAATGTTAAGTATAAAATTATTTAGCTTTAATAATGGAACTGTAAAACTTGGAATTATAGATGAAGATAGCTCTAATTCATCAAAAATCCTAATAAGCAGTTTAAGTAATAGTTCTTCAATTAATACAGTACCTCTTGAAAGCTCTACTGTTGAATCAACTATGACGGAGAACTCTATTCCTGTCACCATTGAAATCCCTAAAGATTTTGAAAAAAGTATTATAAATGGAACTCCTAAAAAGATTAATGTGCTTTGTGAGAAAGATAATTCTATGGGTGATGCTATTACCTCCATAGTAAATCTTCAAGTACAAGATTTATATAATTTAGGCATTAATTCTAATAAGGACAATGATGAATACCAAAGTCTTCTTTTAAAATATAGTGATGATCCAGTTAAAATCACCTCTGAAACATTATCAGATTTAGAACATGATTTTGACTTAACTCAAACTTCTATTGCCTTTGTAATTTTCTTTCTCATGATGAGGGCGTCTTCCATATCTCATATAGTATTATCAGAGAGATGGAATAAAACTTACTTTAGAATATTTACTACCCCAGTTACCCCCTTTCAATATATTGGAGGAAACATCTTAGCAAACTTTTTACTTTTATCTTTTCAAGTTCTCATTACTCTTATAACTCTAAATTATGTTGTAGATATATATACTGGAGTAGGATTTATTCCTTTATTTCTTCTGTTATTAGGAATAGCCCTAGTTACCGTGGCCTTTGGTACTTTTTTCATAGCTTTATTTTTTAACTCTAGGGGCTACGGTATGTTTTCTAACATTGTAATTACTATCACTACCATGATATCTGGTTCTTTTACTTCTATTAATTTTTTACCTGAAAGTGTTAAATTTATAGCACCCTTTACTCCTCAATACTGGGTAATGAATGGAATAACTAAACTTCAAATGGGTATGGGCATAGATTCTATTATTATCAACATGGGAGTATTGCTACTCTTCTCTATTGCTCTATTTTTAGCTGCAGCTTATAAACTTAAGTTTAAGCTTCAATAAAAGTTTTATATATAAATTAATTGTGATAAATGTAGTATAAAAATATATTAACAATAACCCTTACTAAGAATTCTAACTTCATAGTAAGGGTTTATCTATGTATTCTTTTCTTTAAATGATATAATTTAAGTAATAATATTTATTTGAAACTTTATTTTGAAAGCAGGGATATAATGAGTATATTATCTTTGAGAAATGTTTCTTTTCAAGATGCTAATACAAAAGTTCTAAAGGACATTAATTTAGAAATCACTGAAGGAGATTTTATAACTATCACAGGTCCTTCTGGTGGTGGTAAATCAACTTTGTTAAAACTTTTAGGGGACTTAATTTCGCCAACCTCTGGTCATATATTTCTAAGAGGAAAAGATTTTTCTGAAATTCCTCCTCTTAATCTACGGACGGAAATAAATTATTTCTTTCAACAACCTTATCTCTTTGGTAATACCGTATATGATAATCTATCTTTTCCCTATGAAATTAGAAAAAAAAATATAGATGATAATAAAATCTATATGCTTTTAGAAAAATTTAATATTGGACAGGACTATCTTGATAAAGATATAAATAAATTATCTGGTGGTGAAAAACAAAGAATTTCCCTTATTCGTTCTCTTCTTCATGCAGGTCCTATTCTCTTGCTAGATGAAATTACATCAGCACTAGACAAAGAAAATAAACTTCTAGTTGAGCATATTATGAAGGATATGAATAAGGAAGGCCATACAATCTTATGGATTACCCATGATATATCTCAAATAAGGGAATTAAGCAACAAAAAAATTATTATAGAAGATGGAACAATAATTTCTAAGGAGGGATTCTAATGAGTACTCTATCCCTTATAATTTCTTCAGTATTAATTACCATCCCCATTTTTATCTCTTATAAAGAAGATTTAGGTCTAGGTAAAGATATACTTATCAGTATGGTTAGAGCCATAATTCAATTAGTTATTGTGGGCTATATACTTCAATTTATGTTTAGCTTAGAAAATCCTATATTCACTATTTTGTTAGTTACTCTAATGATTATCAATGCAGCATTTAACACCAAAAAGCGTAGCCAAAATATAAAAAATCCTGTTAGAACATCATTTATTGCTTTATTTTCAGGTGCTTTTATAACCCTTTCTATATTAGTACTTTCTGGTGCTATAAATTTTATTCCTAATGAAATAGTACCTGTAGCCGGTATGGTTGTTAGTAATTCTATGGTTGCCATTAATCTCAGTTACAAAAATCTCAATACTACTTTTAGTAGTAAGAGAAATGAAGTTGAAGTTAAACTTGCCCTTGGAGCCACAGCTAAAGTTGCATCTAAAGAGATTCTTAAAGATAGTATAAAACTCTCAATAATGCCTTCCATTGACTCTGCTAAAACCCTTGGCATTGTATCTCTTCCTGGAATGATGACTGGATTAATTTTAGCTGGTTCTTCTCCACTTATGGCAATTAAGTTTCAAATAATGGTTACCTTTATGATATTATCTTCAACTTCTGTTGCCACCTTAATAGCTACCTATACCTCTTACAAAAGCTTCTTTAATGAAAGAACCCAATTAAACCTATAGTGTAAGTAAAAGGATTGTCCCTAATAAATTAATAAGTTATTTAAGACAATCCTTTGTTAATTAGTCTCTTATGATAAGGGAAGAATCATTAATATAGTAAATCCATCTTGTCCACTAAAACTAATATTTCCTCCTAGGTCTATTACTCTCTCCTCCATTGCCTTAAGTCCAATGCTCTTTTTTATATTTAATACTCCATCCCCATTATCTTTAAGTGATACTCTTACAATCTTATTAAGAACTTCGATATTTAAAGAAACACTGTTACCAGTAGAATGTTTCTTTATGTTTGTAATTCCCTCCATTAAATTGTTAATTATACACTTCCAATGACTGTAGTTAAGCTTGTCTATATTTCCAAAGTGATTAAAGGTATATTCACAACTATTATGACTAAAAGCATCATCCATTATAGATTTTACTCTATTTATACCTAATTGTTCCTCTGAAGGCTTAATTATTTTTAAAGTTATTCTAATATCATCCATACCTTCCCTTAGAACTTGAATAGTTGTATTTATCATATTTTTAGCTTCATTTTTATCTTTATCTATTACTACCTTTGTTGCTTCTAGATGCATTAAACTAGATGCTATAGTATGTCCAATTTTATCATGCATTTCCTTTGATAGCTTATTTCTTTCTTCTAACTTTGTGGTGTATATTATCTGTTTTGAATAATTTTTTTCTTTTTCAACTTCTTTAGTATACTTGTCTATTTTCTCCCTTAGCATTAAGTTTTCTTTCCATACCTTATCTATCCTACTTACTTCATTAATTAATATCTTTGCTACTATATGGTAAAATATTACAAACAATAAATAATTCATAACTATGGATGTTGGTATCATCATTATAAAGAAAATACACCCTATAAAAGAATAGGTAAGCTTTTTATTCATCAGTATACCTATGTCAAAAAAGGTAAATGGAGTTAATATAAAAAATATGCTATTATATTTTATACCTAACCCATAGGAAATTAATAAAGATATTACTGATAGACCTATCTTTATCTTAATATTATCTATATAGTATAGCGCTATGTTTACTATTATATAGCATAGTAATCCTATAATTATAGAGGTTTCGAAGGAGCCATAATTTATATATACATAAATACTAAATATCAACCCAACTAATTTTATAACGAGGAAATAATCATCTCTATTATGAAGCATACAATTTCCACCTTTGCTAAATATTATATTTATATATTATCACAATAATAAGTGGTTTTTGCAAAATATATTACTAATCTTATATAAACAGAGTTCTTAGCTTCTTCGAAGCTTAGAAATCATTATCCAGTGATGGAGCAGCTCTTTACACCCACTTTGAAGAAGATGGGAATATTGGATTGGATAAAATATTGAGCATGCACTTTAATAATATAAGCGCATGCTCAACATTTATTTAGATTAATTTATTTGGGAAAGCTTTTTTATTATTGACCTAAACTAGATTGTATGACTTCTATCTCTTCTTTCTCACATAGAGTTATGGTTGCATCTTCTTCAAGAGTATCTACCATGCTTTCCTCTATTGATTTTTTATATCTTTCTTTTCCTTTAACAAACATAAGAAATATTACTACTGGAATTTGAACAAATATAAGTGTTGCAAATATTCCAAATAAGCCTGATAAATTTATATCCCTAAATCTTTTATAACTTAAAATGAATAACATTATATTTATAAAAACTATCAGGGTAAACTGAAAAGACATGGAAGCTGCTATTAGCAAATTATAGTCAGTTTTTTCAAATGTGAAAGTAATAAAAGTTCCAATAGTCTCTAATATTATAAATCCCATTAAGAAAGCTAGTACATATATACTATATTTTTTTCTTCCTATTACTTTGTTAAGTAAAAATAAGTCATCACTCATTTCATCACCTCATTAACAATATTTTACAGTTACCTATTATAATTCTATACACATTTTCGGATATTATAACTAAAATAAATAAACCTATAGAAATTATTTTTAATAATTTCTATAGGTTTATTTTACATCTAAAACATATTTCTTTATAAATATCAATATATACATAGGAATATAGTAATACTATTGCATTTTTATAAAGAACATAATATAAAATCTCATAATTACTATTCTTCAATTTTATATAAGTCTATATATTCATTATAAACTACAACTACTTTTTCTATATAGTTTACTGTTTCTATAAATGGTATTGTATGAACCACTTCTCCATCTTCAGAATATCTAGGATCTTGAAGCCATTTAAATACATTTCCTATCCCTCCATTATAGGCTGCTAATATTTCATTTCTATGTTTAAGTTGACCTTTTAAATAATTTAGATACCAGCATCCCATTTCTATATTTACATCTTTATTCTTTAACATATCTATGGAGAAATTTTCTATATTTAATTGTCTTGCTATCCATTCCCCTGTACTTGGCATTATCTGCATTAATCCTACAGCTCCCATAGAAGATATAACATCCTTATCAAAACCACTTTCTGTTTTGATTATAGCTGCCACTAAATAAGGATCTAAACCATACATTTTACTATATACTTCTATTTCATCACTAAAGGGCACCAGTATATGATTCTCTACTATATCTTTTTCATTATTATCTATTTCCTTAGCTTTTTCATTTTCTTGCAAATTCATAAAATATAAATTAATACATATTCCTGCTATAAATAAAATAGCTGTTATTCTAATAAACTTAAGATTTAAATGCTTTTCTTCTATTATTTCCATTATACCTCCACTAACAATGTATAATTTTATTAATTTAATTAGAATTCATGTATTAATTAGTATTTCACCTTTGTGCTAAAATAAACAAAAAGACTTTAAAATAAAAGTTAATTTATTTTAAAGTCTTAGTTTCTTTTAATATATTTAATATATAAATTATGTATTAAATATATTTTTGAAATTTAAAATTTTAAATGTGTTTTGCCCTAAAGTTTAAATTGTTCCATAAACCCTTTCATATTTTCTGTAAGCCCCAGTAATTTCTCTGCTGCATTTGCAACTTCATCACTAGAAGCTGTAAGTTCTTCTGTAGATGCAGCTATTAATTGTGTATTTCCTGAAAC
>Ga0213828_1003107_pt1 | contig 11263 bp, 6 predicted proteins | sample MC6MC0897MG_FD_180664 | JGI IMG/M metagenome (GOLD analysis project Ga0213828, IMG submission 180664) | Enriched soil aggregate microbial communities from Iowa State University, Ames, United States - MC6-MC0897-MG | ecosystem: Environmental > Terrestrial > Soil > Unclassified | place: USA: Iowa...
TGCTGGAGCTATGGGAATCACTGCGTCATCTGGAGCAGCATCAGCAGATGCCACACATGGATGCGCATCGCGCGTTGATTAAAGATGAAGTGGTCGATGTGAAGATCCTGGTGCTGGAAGCGGCTAAATAAGTCAATTTACTGTGTTGTTACATATCGTGCATAAAAAAAGCCCCGGTCTTTCGATCGGGGCTTTTGTTTCGCAGCTAATCAGAAATTAGTGCTGTTGTTCCTGCAGCAGGTGCTGTGGAACCATCACTTCAGCATCGCCACCGTTATTCTGGTAAACGTTATATTCAACGCCTGCCACGGTTACGGTGCCATTTGCCTGGCTCCAGTTATTAATTTCTTCACCTTTCGGCAGGATGTCTTCCAGCTTCAGATCTTCACCGGCTTTTTCAGACACAATCAACTGGGTTTTGCCGTTATCGATGAACAGTGAATCATTGCCCTGAGATAGAATGTCATTCAGTGACATAGTCATCAGACTTTCGCTCAGATCCATTGCACTGAAGAGATCGATAATTGGTGGTGCTGGTGGCACGGTATCAATTTCAACTTCGATCGTTTTGCCAGGGAAGAACTCATTGCCTGCAAGGTCACGCACACCGATATTAAATTCATAAACGGCATCCGGCAGTTCTCCGGTTTCGATTTTCCACTTGCCGTCAACAATGGTTGCTCTTCCAAGTTCCTGCGTATGTGCAGCATCACCGTACAGCACCACAATGTCGCCGTTAGTGCCAGTACCTTTCATGATCAAGGTGTTATCGTTAACCGCAGGTATCATTCCAGGCTGTTTACTCTCGACAATGACTTCGGAGCCTGATGAATCCATGTACACCGCATCAAACGTACCGGTGGTCGGCGCAGTAACATCGACGGTAAAGCTAATAGTGTCACTCTCTGGACCTTTAACACCGGAAGCACTGATCGGCTGTGCTTTAATGCTGTGCGCACCTTCATTCAGCTCTGGCAGTACAAATTGCCACTGACCATTAGTTACTGGAACACGTCCAATTTCTTTGCCACCGTCGTAGATAACAACCTCCGTACCATTTTCACCTTTACCGCTTAAGGTTGGTTTGTTGTCGTCGGTGATGTCTCCGCTTTTGATCGGTCCCGTGATAGGGCCCACGTCATCTTCCAGTACTAAACCGGTTAATGCATCAGGTTGATCGGTATCAATTACAACTTTGACAGGATCAGATGGCTGAGAAGTATTGCCCGCTGGATCGGTAATTTTTACGATGACGTCATAGGAACCATCTGGAATCGGTGTTTCAGGATTAACCACCCATTTACCATCTTCACCAACAATGCCGGTGCCGATGACCGTTTTGTTGCCATCTTTATCAACGATGACGACTTCTACTTTATCGCCTTTGCCAGCATCTCCACCTTTGAATTCCGGGCTACTGTCATCAGTGGCTTCGCCTGGCGCGACTGGGCCGGTTTTATCGCCGACATTATCGATAATTTCCGGTGAAGTAGGTTTTTCTGGCGCGACAGTATCAATGATAATGTGTACCGGATCAGACTCAACGGAGCGCTTATCGCCTGCCGCGTTGCCGACCTGCACCACTAACTCATGTTCACCATCGGCCTGTACAGGCAATTCGATGTGCCACTTGCCATTGGTAACAGTGGTTGAGGCGATATCTTTACCGTTTTCACGGACATAAATGATATCGCCGTTGTTACCGGTACCGCGTAATACTGGCGTCGTGTCGTTGGTTGAATCACCGTCTTTCAAAATGATATCCGGAGAGGTGTTATTGGCCACCACTTCTTCAATCTGGACTGGCGGCAGCATTTTGGTATCAATGACCAGTTTGAAATCATCTGTTTTGCCCTGTGAAGGGTTTCCACCTTTCGCGATGGCATCAACGCTAAAGTTGTAGGTACCTTCTTCCAGGTCAAGTTCAATTCGCCATTTACCCTGTTCATTGACAGTGGTGCTGGCAATCAGCTTTTCACCATCCCAGATACGGATAATCGAACCCGCAGTGCCCTCACCTGACATGGTCGGCGTTGTGTCATCGGTGGTTTCGCCAGGCTTCAATGGGCCTTGTTTGGATCCTACGTCATCATAAATCTCTTTCAGCGTCGGGGTTACCGGCACGGAAGTATCCAGATTGATCACGAAGTTATCTGATTTAGGGCTCATGACACCGAAACGATCTTTATACGCGACGCTGAAAGCATGGGTGCCATCATCTGTCAGCGATGGCGTATAGGTCCAGCGACCATCCTCACCGGCCTTCATTGAGTGAATCGGCGAAGAGTCAGTATCATAAATATAGACAATCGAACCAGGCTGAGCCACGCCGCTCAGAGTTGGCGTTTTATCATTGGTGTACTGTTTTGACGTCAGGTAATCCAGCGGACCCACATCATCAATGACGCGCATGATTTGTGGTGCTTCGAGTGCATCAGCCTGAATAACTATTATCAATTGTGTAGCCGGTCCCCAGTTGCCAGCACGGTCAAGGACACGTTGCTGATAAAAATAGGTACCGTCCTCCAGCTCCGGCATTGGAATGCTCCATTTGCCATCAGCATCAAGTCGAGTGGTATAGACCTCGCCGTTCAGTACAACCTGCATCAAACCGCCGGCTTCCTTCGCAATTGTGCCTTCGGATTTAATCACCCGTCGATTTAGATAAGTTGGTTCAACGCCTTTTTGGTCGTGGGAAAGCGGGGCATAATCGATCGATTCTGCGGTCTGTACTACCGGATCAGAAACAGTCTGCTCCGCGTATACCACCGCGCCGGAAACGATTTTCAACTCAAAGGGGGCTGATTTAGCACTGGTATTTTTAGCTGCGTCCTCAGAGATGACGGTCAGGCTGTGAGAACCATCCGCCAGGTCTGGCGTAATCGTCCAGGCACCCATTTTGTCCGCTTTAGTGGAACCGATTGGTGTAGTGCCAGACTGGTCATACAGGTAGACAACTGAATTTGGTTCAGCAACACCCGAAAGCACCGGCTTGTGTTCACCGCTGCTATCACCTGGCGTCAGGTTGCCTTTACCATCCACAGCACGCCAGATCTCTGGTTGCGATGGAGGCGTTTTATCATAATTAACGATAAATGTTGAAGGCGGGCTCTGGTTACCGGCTCTGTCGATGGAGCACATTGCTACGGTGTGCATGCCTTCAGCCCATCCGCCTGGCGGGGTGAATGACCATTCGCCATTCGGGCCGATTGATGTGGTATGGGTTACGCCATCGATAATAATCTGGAGGATGCCATTATTCGCACCCACTACATCAGTGTTTTTTATAAAGTAATTTGGGTCACTAGTATTGGCTATTGATACGGGTTGAATTGCTTTTACGCTGTCGTACGCCATGATTATATTCCTTTTAAAAAAGTGTTTTCATTCTTCGGATATCCCTCCGAAGCGAAATGATTTTGTGTTAATTAGTAAAATCAGTCACACAAGATATGTCTCAAACACCTTGCGTTAATTATTCTACTAACAGAAAAAAAGCCTGGAAAAAATGGCCTTCAATAATACTGGAAAGCCATTTGTGAATATTGAGAATTAATATTGCGTTTATTTATTCTCAACACTGATGATAACGCGACGTTCGCTTGCATAGCAGGCTACCTGCTCTTTACGCGAACCTTGACACAGTTTGGATACCTGACTTTCACCCATACTTTGCGATGAAATATTGGCACCCGACAGACCATTATTGACCAATAAATTCTTAATCGCGTCAGCACGGCGTTGACCTAATTTCATATTGTTATTTTCATCACCAATAGGATCGGTGAAGCCCGTTACAACAATGTGTGCCTGATGATGAGATTGACGTTTCAGCATCGCACTAAACTCCTGAATAGCACGACGCCCTTCAGAAGAGATGTCATCACTGTTGGCGCTGGCAAAGTTGAAGAGCAAATCTGACGAGAACTCATAATTATCGTAAGACTGTGTGGTCCCTTGCTGGCAGGCCACCACAGACGAGGCTCGTGACAACAAATGGATCTGCTGGCGTGTCCCCACCAGCTGTTGCTGAGCCTCAGATGCGCTGGTCACCAATGGGCGTCCTGTTTCATCCAGGCTGGCACGGATATAATACGTTTTTCCTGCGGCCAGATTATCGCGCCACGGTTGCTGCTGTTTGCCTTGATAAGATGGGGCGTCATTAGTAAAGCTTCCCAGCGAATGCACGCCTGGATTCAAACAAAATGCGCTATAACTGCCCGGCAATAATGCTGTCTGAAATTCACCATCGACATAAATATGTGCCGGCGCATGACCGCTAGCATCTGCAGGTCGATAATAAACTACGCGAACCTGATCGGCGGCGGCGGCAGGCATTGAACGCCAAACCTGACCAAAATTATTTTGTGCTTGTACATTAAACGCTGCGGTTACTGCCATTGAGGCGAGCGAAGCCAACATCAGAATTGATTTATTTTTCATAAACACTCCAGAAAATAGGTGTCATAAGACACCTATTTATAACTTTCTTAAAAATTAGTGGTGTGAATTTTGATCCAACAATCCACTCATCTCATAGGCCGAATAAATGGTTGAGTCATCCACGATTAATACACCGTCTGCCTTGATTTCATTAGCCTTCGAATTGAATGCAATGTCATTCAGTAATGCATTATTGAAATCATTCAATTCTGCATCACTATCCTCTTGATTATTCAAAAGATCGTTCTCAGACTCGGAGAGCAATGCAGAGAGATCAATACCATTTAATGCATTGGAAAATAGTTCAATTCCCGGCGCTTCAGGCGGCACAGTATCAATTTCAATTTCATAGACAGGTGTTTTAGCCGTTACTACACCATCTTCATTTTTGAAGGCAGCTTCAATATGGTAAACATCATCAGCCAACTCAGGTGAGGTAAAGCTCCATTTCCCATCAGCACCTACCGTCGTTGAGTGATATGTGTGACCATTGGCACTGGTGATCCACAGGTAAACAATATTTCCTGATAGTCCTGTGCCTTCAATAATCGGTGTAGGGTCATTAGTCGCCCCACCATTACCCACTCCCTGCCTGGAGCCGTCATCCACGTTATCTTTAAAGATCATTTCGATAGTACCGGTGACTGGTACATTTGGATCGGGAACCACTTCTTTTTCTGGATCAACGGGACCCGTTGGGTCATTAATATCAATAACGACTTTATCCGATGGCGCAGAATCATTCCCTGCCGGATCTGTTACAATAATCTGGAATTCATGTTCACCGTTGCCGATCGGTTTTTCCGGTGTATAAGTCCACTTACCTTTGTCATCAATGACAGTACTGCCAATCACTTGACCGTTATCGATAATTTTAATGATTTCGCCTTTCTGGCCTTCACCTTCAAAGGTTGGCGTGCTGTCTTCCGTTTCGTCACCGTTATCAATAGGTTTACCGCTATCATCACTAATCTTACCGATGCCTTTATTTTCAGGTGGAACAGTATCAACCTCGACCACCCATGGATCGGACGGCAGAGACTTATTACCTACCTGATCAACCACCACAACGCTGAAATCATGTTTACCATCCTCTAAAACTGGGGTGGTGTATTTCCAATTACCTTCACTGTCAGTTTTCGCGGTGCCCACTAACTTGCCATCTTTCCAGATTTCAACAGTGGAACCGGCTTCAGCTTTTCCAGACATGACCGGCGTGCTGTCTTTTGTCAGACCACCATTAGTAATGTCTTTGGCTGGATTAACGGTATCGTCGAGCATGTTGCCAATCGACCCTTTGGCTGGAGCAGTCAAATCAATGGTAAATTTCCACGGCTCGCTGGGATCGCTGACCACATCTTTTTCATTGCGTTCACGGGTCGTAATGCTGTGCTCACCCGCTTTTAGCGCCGTGCCTGGCGTGAATGACCACGTGCCGTCTTCGCTGACTGTGGTTTCACCAATTTTGGTCTCGCCATCCCAAATCTCAATAACATTGCCTTTAGAGCCGGTACCGTTAAGGGTCGGCGTGGTATCATCTGTTCTACCACCTTTCTCGATCAGACCTGTGATGCTGCCTACGTCATCGTAAAGCCCATTGACTACTGGAACGTGGACGTCTCTGCCACCGCTGCCGCCTCCGCCAGTACCGTCATCACCACCACCTTTACCGCCATCGCCGTTGCCGTTGCCGTTGCCGCCTTTATCACCACTATTTTTGTCCTGATATTGCTCTTTCCCAACCAGGTAACCCAAACCAGCAGCTGCAGCTATTGCCGCTAATCCGCCAAGCGCAATCAGTGCAGGCGACCAATCAAAACCCGATGCCAGTTCAAAGCCGCCTGCTGTATCTACGGTGCCTTCGCCCAACGCCAGTGAACTGGTTTCCCTATCGGCCAGTGCCGCAGCATCATGATCTGAATCACCATCAGTAGCGACGTATTCATGCACCGCGCCATCTTCCGCTTTACCTACTAAAGCGCCGGATTTGGCAAAAAAATCTTCAATAATCAGATCGGGTTCGCTGGCATCTGAGCCTTCCAGCATCACCAGCAGGTTTTTACCCACACGTTTAACGGTAATGTTTTCTGGCGCAACGCCGTCATTACCCTGTGTCAGCATGTATTTGCCATTGGTAATAGCCTGCACTTTTGCTGCTTTACCCTCTTTGCCATTTCGTAAAGCTTCTGCTTTCGTTATGGTTTTTTTATCAATAACCGCAACACTCACGGGCGAAACGTTCATGATTGATCCCTTCCGTCTATTAAATTTGACTGCACGATTGCGGACAAGCGCAGCAATCTCCCTGGCTCAACCCGCCTATGCGGGCTCAAAGTGAGCGACATAATCCGGAAAGAGAGATTTCCGAGACATAAGAAACGTCCCGTTAGAACAGAAAAAATTTCCTAACGTTGCCAAAAAGCTTGCGATATAGTTAACTATATGAAATACAGCATTATTTTGATTGAATTTATGAAAGGGAGGGAGGTAGGATTGCTTCAGAACGGGGCTATAGCAGATGATTTTCCTGAATTTTTTCGCGCAAAAAATCCAGAAAACAGGTTATACGCGAGGTAAGGGATTGATGGCGGTAGTAGACTGCGTGAATGGGTAAATGTTGTTCACGGGTTTCTGTCTCAAGAATTGGCACCAGGCGACCCGTAACACGATCTTCTCGACTAACAAAATCGGATAAACGTACTATGCCTTGCCCTGCCAAGGCCAGCAGACGCAGCGTTTCGCCGCTCGAGGCGGACAAAGTGGGTTTAATGCGCAGGAATTCGCCTTCACGCTGCCACACTGGCCAGACATTATGTGCATCAAGGTGACTGAATCCTAGCAATTGATGATTAGCCAGCGCGCCAACATTCTCAGGCACGCCAGCTTTTTCAAGGTAGGCAGGGCTAGCTAATAACCGTATAGCGCTGCTCCCAAGAACACGTGCACGCAGCGTCGAGTCCCGCAGCTCGCCAATACGGATAGCAATGTCTGTTTGTTGTTCGAGCAGATCAATCACGATATCGTCGGTGTTGAGCTCCAACTGTATCTGCGGATAGCGCTGACGAAACTCTGCTACCAACGGCACAATGACGTGCAGCATGAATGGCGTATTTGCATTAACACGCAAGCGCCCTGAAGGGATGTCCCGGCGCTGAGCAATCTGTTCTTCCGCTTTTTCGACAGAAGCCATAATCTGCCGCGCGTGTTCAAGAAAGAGCACTCCCTCTTCGGTCAAAGCCAGTCGACGCGTTGTACGATGCATTAAGTTGGTTTGCAGCTTGCCTTCTAGACGGCTGAGCGCACGGCTGATGCCTGAAGTGGTTTGCTGAAGCTGTTCCGCCGCTGCGGTAATCGATCCGGTATCAACCACTGCAACCCAGGCACGCAACTCTTCAAGTGTAATTTTCAACTTTCCATCCTCAGAGAGTGAGACCCGTCTTAGCAAGGCAGTACTGAATTTTGCCGTAGATTACGCCACTTACGTCCACGTAACAGTAACATAGTGCGCGTTGAGCCACGGGTTGTTATAACATTATGTCAGATACAAACTTTCAGTTGCGGGCTTATGCTTCAGCATTAAAAAAGGACGCCGCGGCGTCCCTGTTTTTTTACACTTCGAGGTCGGCTAAATCGCCTTTCTCTTGCAGCCAGTTGCGGCGGTCTTCCGAGCGTTTCTTCGCCAGCAGCATGTCCATCACGCGTAGGGTTTGATCGACATCCTCATCGCTGATCGTCAATTGCACCAGACGACGCGTATTCGGATCAAGCGTGGTTTCGCGCAGCTGCAGCGGATTCATTTCACCCAAGCCCTTAAAACGCTGCACATTCGGCTTACCTTTCTTGCGCTTCAACTGGTCCAGCACGCCCTCTTTCTCGTCTTCATCCAGGGCATAGTAGACTTCTTTGCCAAGATCGATGCGATACAGCGGCGGCATCGCCACATAAACATGGCCGTGTTGCACCAACGTACGGAAATGCTTCACAAACAGCGCGCACAGCAGCGTGGCAATGTGCAGACCATCGGAGTCCGCATCCGCGAGGATACAGATTTTGCCGTAACGCAGCTGGCTCAGATCTTCGCTGTCAGGATCGATACCGATCGCCACTGAAATATCATGCACTTCCTGTGAGGCCAGCACTTCGTCCGAAGAGACTTCCCAGGTATTAAGGATCTTACCTTTCAGCGGCATGATCGCCTGATAATCACGATCGCGCGCTTGCTTGGCGGATCCGCCCGCAGAATCCCCTTCGACGAGGAACAGCTCGGTTTTGTTCAAATCTTGTGCGGTGCAGTCAGCCAGTTTGCCCGGCAGCGCCGGGCCGCTGGTGAGTTTTTTACGCACCACTTTCTTCGCGGCGCGCATGCGGCGCTGCGCGCTGGAGATCGCCAGCTCGGCCAGCATTTCAGCCGCCTGCACGTTTTGATTCAGCCACAGGCTGAAGGCATCTTTGACCACCGCGGAGACGAATGCCGCACACTGACGCGACGACAGGCGCTCTTTAGTCTGCCCGGCAAACTGTGGATCCTGCATCTTCACCGACAGCACGTACGCACAGCGATCCCAGATATCTTCTGCCGACAGCTTCACGCCGCGCGGCAGAATATTGCGGTATTCGCAAAACTCGCGCATGGCATCCAACAAGCCCTGACGCAAACCGTTGACGTGCGTGCCGCCTTGCATGGTTGGGATCAGGTTAACGTAGCTTTCTGTTAGCAGCTCTCCGCCTTCCGGCAGCCACAGCAGCGCCCAATCCACTGCTTCCACATCGCCTGCAAAACTGCCTACAAAGGGTTTTTCCGGCAGCGTGGGTAAGCCGTCAACCGCTTCACACAGGTAATCGGTCAGGCCATCCTGATACATCCAGGTTTGTTCGGTGTCGTTGACCTTGTCTTTAAAAACAATTTCAACGCCCGGACACAGCACGGCTTTGGCTTTTAACAGATGTGATAAACGAGAAACCGAGAAACGCGGGCTATCAAAGAAGCTTTCATCTGGCCAGAAGTGCACGCTGGTACCGGTATTGCGTTTACCGACGGTGCCGGTAACCGTAAGATCCTGCACCTTGTCGCCATTTTCGAAGGCAATCTGGTAGATTTCGCCGTTACGTCGCACGGTAACTTCCACACGCTTCGACAAGGCGTTAACCACCGAGATCCCGACGCCGTGCAAGCCGCCTGAGAACTGATAGTTTTTGTTGGAGAATTTGCCGCCCGCATGCAGGCGACAAAGAATCAGCTCAACCGCTGGCACGCCTTCTTCCGGATGGATATCCACTGGCATGCCACGACCATCATCAATAACTTCCAGCGACTGGTCGGCATGAAGAATGACTTCCACGCGTTTAGCGTGACCGGCCAGCGCCTCATCGACGCTGTTATCGATCACCTCCTGGCCCAGGTGGTTCGGGCGCGTGGTATCGGTGTACATCCCCGGACGACGACGCACCGGTTCAAGGCCGGTCAGGACCTCAATGGCATCGGCATTATAGCTTGATTGGCTCATCGTAAATGTCTGATTAGCAATAGGAAAATGGCCCCACTTCGCAAGGTCACTGGGCGTTTAATCCCAGAAAATCAACGATCTGTGCGAAATGGCGTTCGAATCCGATATAGGCATGATTGCCGCCCTCTTCAACCGTCTGGCGGCATGCGCTGTAATACTCCAGCGCCTGGCGATAATCGAGTATTTCATCGCCGGTTTGTTGCAGCAGCCAGAGTAAATCGGGCGCTTCAAGAGGGTCAATCTGCATTACTTTCAGATCGTAAATGTGGCGAGACTCTAACACATATTGCTGGCCGGTGTAGGGATTACGGTTTTCGCCGAGGTAATCCACCAGCAGCTCAAACGGCCGTACGGCGGGGTTAACCACCACCGCTGGCAACATAAAACACTGCGACAGCCAGGTAGCAAAATAGCCGCCCAGCGACGATCCCACCAATCCCAGCGGTTCACCGGCATATTGCATCACCAGATCTTCCAGCATGCTGGCGGCTTCAGACGGAAACGTCGGTAGTTGTGGCACCATCACATTGATATGCGGATGCTGTTCGTTGAGCCACTGCTGCAGCTGCGTGGCTTTCGCCGATTGCGGGGAACTGTTGAAGCCATGCAGATAAATCAGCGCCGCCATTGCTTAGTAGCCCTCGGAATCAAGATCGGGGCGGAACATGTCACTTTGCAGGCGGTTCACTTCAGTCTGCAGCGTGCCGTCGGGCTGCAAGGTAAACCAACGCCAGCCCGGCGCCAGCGTATCAATGGTGAAGTTAGTGCAATGCGGTTTGAACTGGACGCAGGTTGATGGTGAAGCCATTACGCGGCGACCATGCCAGTCGAGATCGAGTTCCTGATGAATATGGCCGCACACCAGATTGCGTGCGCGCGGGAAGTGCTGCAGTACCGCTTCCAGCTGATGCGGATTGCGCAAGCTGTGCTGATCTAACCAGGTACATCCGGAAGCCAGCGGGTGATGATGCAGAAGTACTAAAGTGTGGCGTTCTGGGTACTTGCTCAGTGCGGTGTGCAGCCACTCCAGCTGGTATTCGCTCAACATGCCGTGTGGCACACCAAATACCTGGCTATCCAGCAGCACCAGTTGCCAGTGATCGCCCAAAAGAACGTGCTTGTCAGATTTGATGCCCGCGTCAGCCAGCGTATCCACCATTGCCGGCTGAAAATCGTGATTTCCCGGCAACCAGACGCAAGGTTTTGGCAGACGATTAATGCCTGCTACAAAGTGTTGGTAAGCTTCGACGGTGTGATCCTGAGCGAGATCGCCAGTGGCGATAATCAGATCATACTGGCGCTGTTGTACTTCAATA
>Ga0213828_1003110_pt1 | contig 11256 bp, 10 predicted proteins | sample MC6MC0897MG_FD_180664 | JGI IMG/M metagenome (GOLD analysis project Ga0213828, IMG submission 180664) | Enriched soil aggregate microbial communities from Iowa State University, Ames, United States - MC6-MC0897-MG | ecosystem: Environmental > Terrestrial > Soil > Unclassified | place: USA: Iowa...
TGCCTGTTGTGGATCTCTCCCATCCCCTGGAGCAGATCTCGGAACGGGGGCTCCTCCCCAAGCGCCCGTTCCCCGGCCCCGCTAACCTCCCCCTGGTTGGCGGGGCTTTTTATTTGTGGCGCCGAAAAGCCCCCTTCGCCGTCGCGCGGCCATTGCCTCGCGCCGGGTGCCGGCCCATGCTGACCGGACCAGTCCGGGGAGAGGCAATGAGCGACCTGTTTGCATTGGCCATGCCGTGGTGGGAATTCATCCTGCGCGCGGTGGTGGTGTACGCGGTGGTACTGGGCATGGTCCGGCTTTCCGGCAAGCGGGCGCTGGGTCAGATCACCCCGTTCGATGTGTTGCTGATCGTGCTGCTCGGCAACGCGGTGCAGAACGCGCTACTCGGCGAAGACACTTCCCTGGGCGGCGGCCTGCTGCTGGCGGCGACCCTGATCTCGATCAACTACGGCGTGGGCTGGCTCAGCACGCGCAGCCGGCGCGTGGAAACGCTGGTCGAAGGCGAGCCGATCCTGATCGCGCGCGATGGCAAGGTGCTCGATTCGGTGCTCAAGCGTGAACTGGTCACCCCGGCCGATCTGGACGCGGCGATGCGGCAGCAGGGCTGCCTGTCCATCGACGACGTCGCGTTGGCGGTGCTGGAGATCAACGGACACATCACGATCGTGCCGAAGAAATAACGGGGACGGAGGTAGTTAAGCGCATGCGCTTAACTACCTCCGTCCCCGTTAGAAGAAATAACCGTTAGAGCCAGTCGCGTGGGACGAGGTAATCCGCCAAACGCGCTTCATCACTGCCGGCGTCCGGCTGGAAGCCGTACTCCCAGCGCACGCGCGGCGGCAGGCTCATCAGGATGCTTTCGCTGCGCCCGCCACTCTGCAGCCCGAACAGGGTGCCGCGGTCGTAGACCAGGTTGAATTCGACATAGCGGCCGCGCCGGTACAGCTGGAATTCGCGCTCGCGCTCGCCGTACGGCGTGTCCTTGCGGCGCTCGACCAGCGGCAGATAGGCGTCCAGGAAACCATCGCCGACTGCGCGGAGATAGGCGAAATCACGCTCGAAATCGCCATGCAGGTCGTCGAAGAACAGCCCGCCCACGCCACGCGTCTCGTTGCGGTGGCGCAGGAAGAAATACTCATCGCACCAGCGCTTGTGCGCGGCATAGCGCTCTTCGCCGAACGGTGCGCACAGATCGTGCGCGACCTGGTGCCAGTGCCGCACATCCTCGTCGATCGGATAGAACGGGGTAAGGTCGAAGCCACCGCCGAACCAGGATGCCACTGCCACGCCATCGCGCTCGGCGCGGAAGTAGCGCACGTTGGCGTGCGTGGTTGGCAGGTAGGGATTGGCCGGATGGAACACCAGCGAGACGCCGGTGGCGCGCCAGGAAGCCCCGGCCAGCTCCGGCCGGTTCGCCGAGGCCGATGGCGGCAGGCGCGTGCCAGCCACATCGGAGAACCCGATCCCGGCCTGCTCGAACACGGCGCCGTCGCGCAGGATGCGGGTGCGGCCACCGCCGCCCTCCGCGCGCTGCCAGAGATCCTCGGCAAAGCGGGCCTGGCCGTCGGCCGTTTCGATCGCCGCACAGATGCGGTCCTGCAGGTCGGTCAGATACGCGCGGACGCGGTCGAAGTCGTTCATGGCGCTACTTTACCGCAGGCCGGTGCACGGCCTGCGTGTGCTCACGTGCGCTCAGTAGCCGCCCTTGCGGTTGGTGTTCTTGCTGTTCTTTGTCGTGGCAGGGGCCTCGGCCGGCGCCTCGGCATCGTCGTCGGCCTCGGCGGCCATGCGCTGGGCGATCTGCTCCAGCCCGGCGCTGACCTGCATCAGGCCCCAGTTGCGGGTCGCGTGCACATCGCAGGCCACGTGGGTGCCGTTGCCGTCCTTCGCGCAGAGCGCGGCCATCTGCTCGGGCAGCGCCTCGTCACCGGTGTGCTCGTAGACGGTGGCCAGGTTCTCGCAGCCTTCGCGTACGCCGGCGGTGCACAGCGTCATGTAGAACGGCGCCGCCTCGGCCCAGCGATTGCGCAGCGCCAGATGGTGACCGGCGGCATTGCAGCCCTGCAGTTTGCCGGCCGCACAGCACGCCTGCGCACCGCCCTCGCGGCCCAGGGTCGGGCAATCCTGCGGCAGCGGGGTCTCGACGAAGACCACTGGCGCACTGCACTGCTGCGCCTCGCCGGTGCGCTCGTAATAGCTGTAGCGGTTCCAGCTGTCCATGCCGATCAGGTTGCCGTTGACCAGGCGCTTGAACACGAAATCGTCGCCCTGGTCGTGGCGCACACGGATGTCGCCATCGACCAGCCGCGCGCGCAGCTTGCCGCCGAAGCCGCTGTCGATCATGCCGCCATCGCCGAACGGCAGATGGTCCATCAGGCCCTGGCCGGCCACGTAGCTGCCGCAGGGCAGGGCGGTGGCGGCTACCGGGGTCAGGGCCTTGGCATCCAGCCCGGCCAGCGGCGCCGCACGCTCACAGGCGCGCGGATCCTTGCCGAGCGTGCAGGCCCGCTGCAGGGCATCGCGTGCCGGGATCAGGCGGCCAGCGTCCCACAACGCCTCGGCGGCGTTGGCACAGAACGTGCCGCCGGTCTGCGTCCGGCACAGGGTGGTGATCTCATCGAGCTGCGCGGCCGGCAGCGGTGACGCCTTGGCTGCGCTGAGCCCACCCAGCAGGGCCTTGGCCAGGGCTTGCCCCATGGCGTCGCGCGCGGCCTCCAGACAGCCCGCCTGGTTGTACTCGGCGGACTGGGGCTTGCAGACGTCCGGCTCGGGCGGCTCCGGGGCATCGTCCCGGGTCGCTGCCAGCGTTCTGGCCTCGCGCGCTTCGGACTGGAAATTGGCCAGCAGACGCTTGCAGGCCGCCGGCACCTCCTCACTGCACCACTGCCGCAGGCGGTCGTTGCTGGCAAACAGCATGTCGTGCAGGCAGGTGCCGATCTCGTCCCGGCACGACCCGGCCGGAAACACCGCCGCTGGCCGGCAGCGGGCCGCCTTCTGCAGGCGGTACGTGTTGAAGCGGTCGCTGAGCCGCCGACCGCTGTCGGCCACGGTCAGCGAGCCGACGCCACCGTTGTCCAGGTCGGCCAGCTTCAGCTCGTCGCCCAGCCGGCTGAGCAGGTACGGCTCGGGTGCCTGCCCGGGAATCTGCCGGACGCCCTCGTTCGCACTGTGCAGGGTCAACGTGGTGCCGCTGTCCTCGGAGGCGAACGTGCCGCACACCATGGCCTGCGTGGCGGCGACCGCCGGCAGGCTCACCGCCGTGAGCAGGGTGAACAGGGTCGCGCGCCAGCCGTAGCGGCGCAGGAGGGGGAGGGAGACAGTCACACGATCATCCTTGCAGGTCATGCAGCGCACGGTGGCGCTGCGGGAAACGTCTCAGCGGCGGAACAGCGCACGCACATCGGCCGCGCACAGGCGCACGATCAGCCAGCCCTGGAGCACCGCGAAGGCCAGCGCGGTCATGCCGGCCACGCCGCTGCAGATCACGCGCTGCACGCGCAGCTCACTGCGCAGCTTGAGCAGTTCGATCGACATCGTGTCTTCGGGTATCTGCGCGAGCAGGTGGCCGAATGCATCGTCCAGCAACCACGCCGCGATCACGTTGAGCACGGCGGTGACCGCCAGCAGCACGATGAACAGTACCCACGCCCAGCGCCAACGCCGCAGCATGCCCCAGCATGCGGCAATGCCCAGCAGGCTCGACACGCACAGCAGCACGTTGGCCAGTACGGGGTGGGTGAGCAGCCAGCGCAGCGAGGCGGGCAGCCAGTGCAGGTCCTCATCGGCCAGCAGTGCCTGCAGTGCCTCCGAGCCCGACAGCGGAATGGCGATCAGCGCCAGCACCGCCCACAGCGCGGCCGAGACCAGGCAGACCAGCAGCACCGACTTGAGCAATGGTGCGAGAAAGGCAGGTGCGCCATCCCCGCTGGGGGAGGGCAGGGTGGAAGGCAATTGCGGAGGAAGCGATGCTGACATCCGGTGTCCTGGTTTGGCAGGCCGCAACGTCTAGGTCGCAGCCACCGCGTTCGCGGCCGCGGGCAGGATATGGTCTGCGCTCAACGGTGCCAAGCGCAATCCATGCGACGGGCGCAACGGCACCCAGGCCAGTTCGGCGATTTCCGCTTGGGCGTGGGGCGTACCGGTGACCGTTACCAGGTAAGCATGGGCCCGCACCCGGTGCCCGGCTTCGTGCACCGCCCAGGCCTCGAACCGGCCCAGCGACACGGCACCGCCAGGCTCCAGCGTGACCCCGAGTTCTTCGTACAGTTCACGTGCCAGGGCGACCAACGGGGCTTCGCCGGGCTCGGGTTTGCCGCCGGGTTGGATGAAGGTCTCCGAGCCCTGTTTACGCACCACCAGCACGCGGCGATCGGGGTCGAAAACGACCGCGGCGACGATATCGATCGTCGCCGCGGCGTGCTGCCCGTCAGTAGAAACCGACGTCATCGCTGGATTAATTCAGGTTCTCTTCGAACAGCTTGAGGATGCGCTTGTACTGGTCCAGCCAGGAATCGGCACGCACATAGCCGTGGCGTTCCAGCGGGTACGGCGCGATCGTCCAGTTGTCCTTGTGCAGCTCGATCAGCTTCTGGGTGAGGTTGACCGAATCCTGGAAGAACACGTTGTCGTCCATCATCCCGTGCGCGATCAGCAGGTGGTCCTGCAGGCCGTCGGCGTACTCGATCGGCGAGGACTTGCGGTACGCCTCCGGGTCGATGTCCGGGGTGTTGAGGATGTTGGCGGTGTAGCCGTGGTTGTACTGGTGCCAATCGACCACCGGGCGCAGCGCGGCGCCGGCCTTGAACGTGCCCGGCGAGCGGAACAGCGCCATGAAGGTCATGAAGCCGCCGTAGGAACCGCCGTAGATGCCGGCGTGGTCACGGTCGCCCTGCTTGGTGGCGACCAGCCAGTCCAGGCCGTCCTTGTAATCCTCCAGTTCCGGGTGGCCCATGTTGCGGTAGATCGCCGTGCGCCAGTCACGGCCGTAGCCGGCGCTGCCGCGGTAATCCATGTCCAGCACTACGTAGCCCTTCTGCACCAGCAGGTTGTGGAACATCTGCTCGCGGAAGTAGGCCGGGTACTGCTGGTGCACGTTCTGCAGGTAGCCGGCGCCGTGCACGAACATGGCGATCGGGTACTGCTTGCCCGGCTCGAAGGTCTCCGGACCGTAGTACTTGGCCCAGACCACGCCGGCGCCGTGCTTGGACGGCACCTGTACCAGCTTGGGCTGGATCCACTCGCGCGCCTTGAACTCGGCCGTGCGGGTGTCGGTCAGCACCTTGGCCTGGCCACCGGCGGCGGGCACCACGGCCAGCTGGGTCGGCAGATAAGCGCCGGAGTAACGCACCAGCAGCTGCTGGCCGTCCGGGGAGAGCGAGAAGTCTTCCACGCCGTTGAGCGCGGTCAGCTCACGCACCTGCTTGCTGGCGGTGTCGACCGCGCAGACTTCGTAGTCGCCCGGCGACTGCTGGTTGCACAGGAAGTAGAAACCGCGGCCGTCGGCGCTGGGCACCGGCATCGAGGTTTCCCACTTGCCGCCGGTCAGCGCCTGCGGCTTGGCCGTGCCCTGCTGGGTGTACAGGTGCGAGTAGCCGGATTCTTCGGACAGCAGCCACAGCGTGCGGTTGTCGTTGGACCAGCCGAAATCGTTGAAGCTCCAGTTGATCCAGGCGCTGTCGGTCAGGCGATGGCGCGTCTCCAGCTTGCCGCTGGTCGGGGTCACGCTGGTGATCCAGCGGTCCTTGTTGTCGTTGGCGCGCAGCATGATCGCGGCCTGCTGGCCATCGGCGCTCCAGCGGATGCCGGGCGCGCCGGGGCCGCCGAGTACTTCCACCGGGCGATTGCCTTTCAGTGCGTCCTTGCCGGCGGCCTTGCGCAGCGCGGCCAGCGGATCGGTGGCGATGCCCGGCAGGCCGTCCAGCGGCAGCGGCTTGACCGTGCCGGCGACGGCATCGACCAGCCACAGCGCATTCGGCTCCGGATCATTGCGGCCCACGCGGGTGCGGGTGTCCTCGAACTCTTCGTAACCCGATTCGGTCACGTACTTGGGCATCTTGCCGCCGCGGCCTTCATCGAAGCTCTTCGGCTTGGTGACCACGATCAGGGTGCGCGCATCGGGCGAGAGCACGCTGTCGACGATCTCCACATCGGCGCCCAGATACACCGGACCCGGCGCACGGGTGCCGTCGGCACGGCGCCAGCTGGCTTCCTGGGCCTTGAGCGCCTCGCGCTGGGCGCGATCGTTGCGCAGCGTGGCCAGGGTGCGCAGCTGCTGCTCGCGCAGGGTGTCGGCCTTGGGTGCGTCGTCCGGGTTCTTTTCGGCCTTCAGGCTGGCGACCTGCTGCACGCCGGCGGCGGCCGTCCAATGGAACCAGTTCTGGCCGGTGCGCCAGATCACGCCGCCGTCGCGGGCGAAATTGACCGCGCCGGACTTCTCGGTGCTGCGGGTGAGCTGGGTCAGCGCGCCACTACGCAGGTCGCGCACGAACACATCGCCATTGCGCACGAACGCCGAGCGCTGGCGCGCGCTGTCGTAGACCGGGCTGTCCACATCCAGGGTGCCGCGCTGGTCATCGCCAACCTGCGCCGCCACGCCACTGGCGACCGGCTGGCGGAAGGTGTCGCGCACCGGGCTGCCAGTGCGCTTGAGCTGGTACTCCACCTGCTGGCTGTTCCACGACCACCAGGCGCTCTCGACCGGCGGACCGATCCAGTCCGGGTCGGCCATGGCCTGCTCGATGGTGATCGGCGTCGGCGCCGCATGGGCAGCGCCGCCAAGGGCGGCGAGCAGCAGCAGGGACAAAGGCAGCGTTCTGGGCATTGCGGGCGGCACCAATGAGGAAAACCCGGCAAGCGTAGCAGCCGCAAGGACTGCGGGAAGGGGCCACAGGTCATGGCAGCGTGCCGTGGCCGGGATCGGCAAAGTCGTCCGCCCCGGACGCTGCCCCGTGCGCGGGATGAGGTGATCCCGACACGCGGCGTCGGGAACCCGGCCTTGCGCTGTCTTGCTTGGCTGCGTGCAGCGTGTCGCCGCGTCGACAGCCCGCAACCGGCTCTCTACGGTGGCCGTGACCCCCGGGGATCCAAGGGGGACATCCAATTCAAGGAGCGATTCGATGTTCAAGACGATCACCCGCGTGACCGTGCTGGCCGGCGCCGTGTTGGCGCTAGGGGCGTGCAGCAATCCGCGCGAGGCAAGCAAAGCCAACTTCACCCGTGCCATCCAGGCCTACCTGGATGGGCAGAACGGGCTCTGTGTCCCGCTGCCGGCCAACGAGGTCCCCTTCACCCTGCCCGACCAGGACCTGTTCCCGCAGAACAAGGCCCGTGCCGACGCGCTGGTCCAGGCCGGCCTGCTGGCCGCACAGCCGACCGAGATGAAACCGGGCTTCGGCAGCGGCACCCGCCCCGCCACCGAGTACCGGGCCACGACGCTCGGCCAGACCTTCCTGGACACCCAGGCCCCGAAAACCCTGATCCAGCGCGCCGCGTTCTGCAGCGGGACGTACCGGGTGCAGGACGTCACCAACTTCACCGAGCCGGGCGAGCTGATGGGGGTCAAGCTCTCGCACGTGGAGTACACCTATACGGTCAAGGACGGCGCTGACTGGACGCGTTCGGAGGCCCTGGGCACTGCCTATCCTGAATTGGCCAAGCACACCCAGGACCGCGTGGCCGCCAAGGCCACCTTGATCCTCACCCATGATGGCTGGGTGCACGAGAGCCAGTTCAAGCGCTGAGCACCTGGCAGGGGGCGGGCGCTAACGACGCCGCCTGCGACAAAGTGAAGCAGCGCGTCGCCGGGTCGCAAACGCCGGCGCCTGGATGTAGCCGTAGGCTTCTGTCTAGGCCGGTCGCTGTCCAGCAATTTTCCTGCGTGATGAGGTGGTGCCGCCGCGCTTCATGCAGATCGTCGATTGCATGCAGGAAAGCATCCGTCAGCGATACAGGCAGAACGACCAGCGCATCGCCGACGGGGCTCGCCAGGCGTTTGCCAGTGAAATGGGCGAGCTGCTGCTCTACGAGCGCGAGGATGCCCCGCCGCTGTTCTGTGCCTTCAGTCCATACATGGCCAATGCCACGCGCAGTGCGTCCTTTGGCGATACGGTGATGGACACACTGGCGGCGTAGTGCTTCCACCGACCACAGCGGCCAGTCGAGACGGTCGGCGACATCAACTGCAACCGACGCTCCGGTTCGTGCATCTATGTAACTGACACCCACCAGCGGAGCATCACGGTGAAGGAAATGATCCCGATCATGCTGTTCATCTGTATTGCCTACGCCTTTACCCGCGGCAGCGGCGTAAAGGCAGGAGCGACGTCGTGTTGATGGGTCGCCTACCGCGCAATCAGGGGTCAAGATGATCGGCTACTACGCTCTCCTTGCGCTGTGCCGCCTTCGGCAGAACGCCATGGCTTACGCCGTCGTAGCGCTGGTTCTGGGCGTGGGTGTCGGCTGCACGATGATCATGCATTCGATCGTGCGGCAGATCACTCATGATCCTGCGCCCGGTCGCAGTGGGTCCTTGTACCGTCCGGCGCTGGATGTGAGGCCGGAAGCGCAGCGGCGGGCGGGCGGCGAAGCCAGCGGCAATCTGACATGGCCGGATGCGCGGCAGTTGCTGGATGGGGGCAGGCAGTGGACGCAGGTCGCCATGGCTGGTGGCCGGGCTGCCATCAAGGATGCGAGAGGACGGCCCTTCAACGTCCGCGCGCGCTACGCTACCGACGGCGTGTTCACTGTATTGGGAATAGCGCTCGAACAAGGCCGTGGGTGGACGCGTGCCGAAGGGGAGGGTGCACAACGCGTGGCGGTGGTCTCGGCGCCGCTGCTTGCACGGGTGTGCAGTGCGGGGCCTTGCCTGGACACGATCATTGAACTGGATGGGCATTCCTACCGCGTCATCGGTGTAACCAAGCCTTGGCATCCGGTCCCGATGTATCACGCAGACCTGCCAGGCAGCGCCTTTGCCGAGCCGGACGAGGTGTTTCTGCCGCTGGCGGCCGCGGTAGCGGACGACCTGGTGGTGGATGGCAGCGTCTCGGCCTGGGGCGATAGCGGTGATACACCCCGGTTGGGCCCGACCATGGCCTGGCTGCAGCTATGGACGTTGCTTCCGACCACCGACGATGTGCGGCAGTACGAACAGATGCTGCGTACCCACGCTCTCTCGCGTGACCTCCCTGCGGACCAGGCCAAGGTCTGGAGGATGGCCGATTGGCTGGATCTGAAGGGACTGGTCCCGCCCGATACTCGGATCCAGCTCTGGTTGTCCTACCTGTTGCTGGCTGTCTGCGTGACGAATGCTGGCGCGCTGCTTTACCTCACCCTGGACCGCCGTCGGCATGAAATGGCCATCCGCCGCGCCATCGGCGCACGGCGCGTTGATGTTCTGGTTCAGCTGCTGCTTGAAGCGGCCGTGTCAGGTGCCCTGAGCGGCGTGGTTGCCGTCGTGGTTTACGTGGGTGGGATGGAGTTCGTGCGGTCCAGCCGTGTGGTCGCATCCACGCTGACGGTGGTCGAGCCGGTCACTGCCGGGCTCGCCCTGCTCATCGGCGTTGCGGCCGCACTTGTGTGTGCAGCGGTGCCGGCACTTCGGCTCTGCACGCGCCAGGTCGCGGTCCAGCAGATCGCAACAAGTCCATAGGGAATAGCCATGTTGATCCTCAAGGCACTGCGCCACTACCTTCCGGGGGCGCTGCTGCTGACCACGCAAGCGGCGCTGGCTTGCGCGGTGTGCATTCTGTCCCTCTCCGTGATCAGGGATAGTCAATCCCGATTGGGGGCACGCGTAAGTGGCGATGCGGAGCGTATCTGGATCGTGCATGCCGCCGATCCCGTGGGTAAACAGGCTTCGCCGGAGACAATCCGGGAGGACCTCGCGCTGCTCTCAAGGTTGGCGGGAGTCCAGGCCGCAGCCGCCGCCGATGCGATCCCGTTCGGCGGGCGATCCCGGCGGTATGGCCTGTGCAACAGCGCAAAAGCCATGGAGGACGCCATCTCTGCGGGCTCCATCGAGGTGCCGGGCTGTCAGCAGCCCCCCATCATCACCGCGACCGAGCGCTGGCTGCCCTCGATGGATATCCCCGTATTACAGGGGCGGGACGCGGATCCTGCGGAGGTTGCCACGGGCGCTCGGGTGATTCTGTTGAGCCAGGCGCTCGCCCGCGTTCTGTATGCCAACGAGCCGGCCGTGGGCCGTCAGGTTTACCTCGGCCCGGACGACGTGCGCACCGTTATCGGGGTGTTCGACGCCGTGGCGGGCCCTTCGCCCATGGGGAACGCCGCCGACGCCCAGTGGGCCGTCCAGCCAGGCTATCCGGGGGGGAGTCAGCGCTACTTCGCCATGCATGCCCGGCCCGGGCTGGGCCGGCAGGTGGTTGACGGTGCGATAGACGGCCTGTACGGCCTTGAGGCCTACCGGATGCTGGATCCGGAGAAGGCGCGTTCGCTGGTGGAGTATCGCGATGAATTCCTGCGTGCCGATACGTTCAAGGCTCGGCTGCTGGGCGCGATTACCGTGCTTGTGCTGGTGATCATGATGGTGGGTGTTTCCGGCATGGTCGGATCCTGGGTAAATCGGCGCCGCCGCGCCATCGGCATTCGTCGTGCACTAGGTGCCCGGCAGCGCGACATCCTGTCTTACTTCCTGGTGGAGAACCTGTTGCTTTCCGCGCCCGGGGCGATTATTGGCCTTGCCCTTGCAGCGGCCATCACGAATTTCTCCCGCTTCGAGGCACTTTCCAGCTGGGGTGCAGGCACCGCGGCCATTGCGGTGTCCGTTGTCATGGCAACCAACGTGCTGGCCTGCCTGCAGCCCTCCCTGCGGGCTGCACGGCAGGAGCCGTTGGAGTTGCTGCGCGCGCGATGAACAAGGTGGGGGCAAGCAAGCCCTGCCGGGCCGGCCTAGGCACCGGGCGCCGGGGAGGATGAGCCCTGAAGACCCGCGTCATCGCTGGCGGTCAGCAGGTTTTCTTGGTGATGATGGCTGTCAGCAACCCGCCTGATAGGGGATGAGCCAGGCTCCCGTCGTGGAAGATTTCGATATCCGTGAGATCGCCCAAGTGCCCTCACCTGACATGTCACCGTTGGAGAGGGGGACCACCGACCAATCCTGAACCCGGCCTCCGCCTGCGACAAAGTGAAGCAGCGCGTCACCGGGTCGCATGTGCCTTTCACGGATACAGGCCCAGACTGGTGCGGATTTCAGAAGCCAGTCGGAGGCGTCTCTTGGACGCGTTGTTGTTGTCCCGG
>Ga0213828_1003115_pt1 | contig 11250 bp, 12 predicted proteins | sample MC6MC0897MG_FD_180664 | JGI IMG/M metagenome (GOLD analysis project Ga0213828, IMG submission 180664) | Enriched soil aggregate microbial communities from Iowa State University, Ames, United States - MC6-MC0897-MG | ecosystem: Environmental > Terrestrial > Soil > Unclassified | place: USA: Iowa...
TAAGCGCTCTGCCTCTCTATCGCCCATGTAGAGAACGTGGGGCCCAACTTTAGTGGGATACGGTCGATGGTGCCACCTGAGTCATCGGCAAGAGATTTCCAGGTTAGCGTACAGGACGCCTGTTTGTCGGCATAATGTTACGTGAATCGTAAATAGGCAAACTACACGCGTAGAAGCTGAAGTATTGGAGTTTCTGGACGCGGGTTCGACTCCCGCCGTCTCCATAAAATTTTAACGTAAAACGTTGATATATCAGCGTTTCTAAGACTAGGGATATTGTACGGGAGTTGAACTCTTGAGCAATATCCCTTTTCTTATCCCTATGGAAATTACATATTTTAAGCTTATTCAAAGACCTTCTAATAAAACATATTAGGAGGTTTTTTCTATGGCTAATAGGAAGCGAAAACATGGAATATTCGCAGTAAATAGTGACGTAGTGTTGCTATCAAGTAGCAAAGGTGAAGAAAGAGAAGGTACGCACATTAGCATTGCACTTGAAACAGTCTTTAAACAAATGCGTATAGCAGGTAATAGACCGCGCACGATTGAAAGCTATGAGTACATCTTTAAACAGTTTGTAGAGGTTTGTGGAATCGAAGTAGTAGAGGAGATTGATTTAGATAAGCTCTATCATTACTTAGACGTTTTACAAGTTACTCCCGCGACTAAACTAATACGCTTAAAGTCGATTAAAGCCGTACTAAGTAAGTTTTATAATAACGGTTGGTTAAAAGACCGTTTCTGGAGCAATATTCAAATTAAGATTGATAAGGAAGTAAAGAAGGGAGCGCGGGAGTCTGATATAGAGAAACTCCTGCAACTAATAGACCAAACTACTTTTATAGGCTTTAGAGACGCCGCCGCGATTAAAATAATGTATAAGACGGGTATTCGTATTCGCACATTAGGAGAGCTTAGAGAGCGTCATATTGACTTTGAAAACCTATGCTTAAACTTAGATGGCTCTACATTGAAGAATCACAAGTTTTTAAAGCTTCCTATTGATACAGAACTAGCGGAAATGTTAAAGCTGCTTATTAAATTAAACAATGGTATCCGCGCTCATTTCGGTACAGACAACCGCCATATATTTATTACTCAAAACGGTACACCAATGAATAACAGTAAATCATCTAACTGTGCTATTTCTAAGCAATTAAGCAAGTATTCGAAGCGGTTCGGTTTAGAGAATATCAATGCACACGCGATTCGCCGCGCATACGCGAAGAGTTTACTAGAGAAAGGAGCTAGTATAGCTCTAATCAGTAAAGCTCTAGGACACAGTGATTTAGCGGTCACAACACAATACCTAGAGCTAGATGTAGAGGAAGTGGCGAAAGATTTACGCGATTACCTTTAGCAGGAGGTGGAGCGGAATATCCTAAGTATTTTCTGGTAAAGAGATTTTACTAAAGATATTCTATTTTATTCCCTCTCATAACAAGACCAGCGTAGCTGGTCTTACTGGATTTGTTAGAGATTATATTATGTTTGAGATACGGAGCGAAGCGGAGTTTCTCAAACATAATCTTATTTTTAATAAATTCTAGTTTGTAATTGAAGTACAGAAGACTTAATACAAAGACAAGATATAAGAATAGATTTCAACTAAAAATGGTTATAAACATTGATAAATCAACATTTATGCTGTTTTTATAGTGGTATTATTTTGGGGTGATTTTTTGTTTAAATGGCACTAATTTGGGGCGTTTTCTTTCTTTGGCTAAATAATAAAAAGAAGAACAAACATTGATAGCAATATTTGTTCTTAGATACGTTGGTATGTATTAGAATATGGTTGTTTATGAATGAGCATTAAACATATTTCGTAACGAGTCTGCTGAATCTGTATTAGGATTTTTACTGCTCCATAATACATCTGGGTGAACATAATAGTTAATGCTATTCTTACTCTTTGTAGAAAGAATCACGCCTTTAGCAGACAGTTCATTCATGTATTTTTCTATTGTTACTTCCTTTTTCCCTAATAATTTAGCGAGTTTAGCATGACTAAGATGCTTAACTTTAGTTAAATCGGATTCATTAGGAGTATCAGTAAGCCTAAAAGTCTCGTAATGAAAGTAAGGAATGATTTTATAAAGTAAACCTAGAGCATCTGTAGACAAGCATTTGACGAGTTCACATAGTTTACCTTTCATTAACTTTATAAAATGAGATGTTCTCCCTCTTTGTTTTTGTGAAGTCATAGTATGGTAAAAATTATTTACAAAGTAAACTTTTGAACGTTTTACCATTTCACTTTTGATGACTCCAACTTCCTCTAGTCTAGCTAAAACTTTTCTTGTTTGCCTATTTTTTAAGTCAAATATCTCTTGAATTTTTGATTGCGTTAAAGGTTCTGTTTTATGTGTAAGTAGCCCATCTTTTCCTCGTTGCATATAACTTAGTAAACGCATAAAATAACCACATTCACTTAACTCTAATTCAGGTAGGATTTCAGTGATAGGCTTTTGTATGCACTGAATAAATTCTAATCCTTTTCCATTAGCTATAGCCTTCTCGATTTGTTTGGCTTGTCTATAACCTTCAAGTTGCTTTTGAGCCTTTTGAGCTTTTTCATTGTATCGTTTTTCAACTTCTTCAGTTACCTTTCTTTCAAATTTTTCTTTTTGATAAATTTCAACATCTTCTCTTAGTTCTCCTGTACTTCTATCGTATCCGATTAAATTTTCCATTGTTCATCCTCCTAAAATTAAAGCCGCGCTATTACTTTAATAGTGGCGCGGCTGTGTATGAGAATACCCTCTCACTTTTATAGTACCGAGAAGGTAGAGTTTGTTAACTAACGGTTGAGATATTATCGGAAATGTTATCTATTTTCCGTTCAGGAAGTCCAATCTTATACAGATAATCAATGAACGAATCTTTAACAAGAGCGTACTTGTATGCACTGTAAAAACCGTTATAGCTTAATGTTTCAATTATTCCAGCTTTGATGGCTCTATTTAACATGGAGTTATCAAAACCTTCAAAATCTATAACTTTAATTGCTTGTTCGACTGTTATCATTATTGATTCCCTCCTGTACCATATACCGCTTCGAAAACTACATTAGTATCTAAACCGATATCATTAATTAAATATTCCTCTAAGCTCTTTACATCTACTAAATAGTTGTAAGAAGTGTTGTAGCGGCTGTTTGGTCTTTCTACTCGTTTTAATTTGCTATCTATTAACCGTCTAGCAGAAGCGGTTGTAAATCCCATGTTTAGCCTGTTTAAAACCCTACTTACTTGTTCTACTGTGTAACTCATATTCATTTTTTATTTCCTCCTTCAATGTGTTTGATTACTTGTTCATAGTCGAACCGTTTAATTGAGCCGCCAATTGTGTAATATGGCAATTTACCGCTTTTACACCACTTGTAAATAGTCATTGGGTTCACTGACAGTAATTCAGCAACCTCGTTTACTGACAAGAACTGTTTCATTCTTATTCCTCCTTCTTCTGTATCTATAAGAGAATATAAGAAAATATAAGTGGTTATATAACGAGATAAGGAAATATAGGGAGAGATAAAATAAAATTTTTTAATATTAGTCCTCGCGGAGGGAACGTAGCTAAGTAAAAGTAGGATTATAGCGGAGGTACCTAAACATTTGCGAAAATTTCATACGCGTATTACGAGGGTTACCCGTCTTTAAAGGTGCTTCAAGCAATCATTCGGCACGGGGTGGGGTAATAAAATACTTTTTGTTCCCTACTGTTCCTTATTAAAATGTGTTTAAAATAAAAGGTTTTTTTGTGATAAAATGGTTGTAAATGATATAGATGGGGAAGGTATATTATGAAAAAGAAATTACAAGTGTTCATTTCTTCAACCTACGAGGATTTGAAAGAGGAGCGACAAGCCGCAGTTGAATCAGTACTTAATGCAGGACATATCCCCGCTGGAATGGAACTATTTAAATCAGACGACAAGTCACAAAAGGAAATTATTAAAAGGTGGATTGATGAATCAGACGTTTATATGCTTATCTTAGGAGGTAGGTATGGTTCTATAGATGGGGAAACAGGATTAAGTTATACACATTGGGAGTACGATTATGCTGGTCAAACAGGGAAACCTAGGTTTGCCGTAGTTATTAGTGATGAGTACCTTGAAGAGAAAGTAAAACAACTAGGTATATCAGCTATGGAGAGAAACAACCCTATTTTATATGAAGATTTTAAAAATGATGTACTTTCTAAAATATGTAAATTTTTTTCAGATTTGAAAGATATAAAGATTACTGTTTTGGAATCATTGAGAGAGTATGAAGATAAGTATGAGCTCTCTGGTTGGGTGTCTGGAAGGGAAGTAAGAAATATTGAAAAACTTGAAGAAATTAATGTATTAAAAAGTAAGTATGCGGCTTTATTAGAAACATATAATAAGTTGATACAAGATTATGAAGACTTAGAGAAGAAAAAGCATGAAGATAGAGAGATTGATGGATTACCATTTGACGAAATACGCTCAATTTTGATTTCTAAAAAGGTATTGATAACTAAAGAAACTAAAGGTGCAAATTTGGATAGAGATTGGGAAACAAATGTACATCAGCTATTCACTAGATGTAGAAGATTATTTGCAATAGGTATTCAAAATGAACAGGGTATTACTGATTTTAATGCTATATTGTTCTTTAGGGTAGCACCATATTTAATGCAATACGGTTTAGTTGAAAAGTTAAAACAAAATGGAACTCCTGTATTAAGAATGCAAACAACTAAGGAGGGAATGAAGTATTTAAAGTTAGTAGATTTTAGAATAAAAGAAAGAGAAGAGCGGAAAGCTAAAATTGCAAATTCAACTGAAGGGAAGTAAAATAATCGTAAAAAGGTCTTTGAACCAAGTTCGTAAATATGTAATACTCCCTAGTGGATAAAATAGTTGAAATAAGCGCGGCTTTAAAGCGTGTAAAACCTTGTGGCTCTAAGTGTCGGCATAAGGAATCGCGAATCGTAAATAAGCAGACTACACGCGTAGAAGCCGGCGTATTGGAGCTTCTGGACGCGGGTTCGACTCCCGCCGTCTCCATAATACGATTTCATTGAGTTTCAATGAACGTCAAAACCCTTGTATATCAAGGGTTTTTTATTTTGCCTTATGTCATTGAGTGGCATTTAATTTCAATCAATGGCATTTAAAGTGGCATTTTTTTAAGCGTTAAAAATCCATATACTTTGCAAACTTTTCTGCTGCAGCTTCTTTTGCTTTTTCAGTTACGTGTGTATAAATGTTCATTGTAGTTTGTACATCCGTATGTCCTAAACGGTCTTGTACTTCTTTGATTGTTGCACCTGCTTCAAATAACAATGAACAATGGGTATGACGTAAACCATGTGTAGTGATTTTTTCTAAATTATATTTTTCCTGTACTTGCACAATCCATTTTCGTGTTTTGGTTGGCTGGAGATACTGGTTTTGTTCATTGCTAAATACAAGTTGATTAGGTTTTAATGTATTAATCCCTAACTTTAAATAATCTTGCTTTTGTTGCTTTTTCCAAACGTCTAAAATATCCATCGTTACTTTATCCATTTTAATTGTACGGATAGAACCTTTTGTTTTGGTTGTCTTTACATATAGTTGATTATCTTCACCACGTGCTAATGCCTTATTAATACGGATTTCATCATCTTTAAAATTGAGGTCACTCCATTGTAACGCTAGTGCTTCACCTTTACGCATACCACTGAAAGAAAGCAATCGGAATAAAGTATAAGCTTTGTAGTTATTTTCGTTTTCCAAGCATTTTAAGAAATGAATTAATTGCTCTTTCGTGTAATAATTAATGCTTTCATCCTCGTTAGGTATATCCAGGCTTTTAGGCATCGTAACCCTTTTCATCGGATTGTCGGTAATTATCCCAAGCGTTACCGCATAATCAAACACTTTTGAAGCATACGACTTAACGGTGCGATATTTCTTTAATTTCTTGAACCACTCATTTATATGTTTTTGACAAGTTTGTACATTCACTTTTTCAATTTTATATTTTCCCATCGAGGGTAATATATGATTTTTAAATATACCTGTCGTTTTGACAAATGTACTAGCTTCAACTGTGTTTTTGTATTGCTCGATCCATAGAACATAAATATCATTAAATGTATCCACTGATTTTTTACGGAAGTCCCCTCTTTCAATCTCTAGCTGTAAGCGAGATAGAGCGAGTTGGGCTTCCTTTTTTGTGGCAAATCCACTTCTTGTTGTCTTTGTAAGCTTTCCAGTAAGTGGATCTGTACCTATATATATTTGAAATTTGTAAAACTTCTTTCCACTTTTTGTGTAACTTTGAATATTGGCCATTCTTATTCCTCCTAGACCGCTTGCGGGGGCAAGGTTGGGAGGGTATTAATTATTGTTCTTCATTATAGTTGATAAATTTTTTATCGTATAAAAAGCCTTTAATCATTTGATTTAATGCTCTTGTATCTTCCTCATTTAAGACAAAATCATTTTTGTACACTTTGATGTTTAAATTATTTTGTTCGTCAACAAATACAGGTATTGAAGTACCATTTTCAAACGCCTTGTTGTTTGCCTCTACCAATGATACCTCGTCTTTTAGATATTCTATAACGTCTTTAAACACTTCATCATAATGGCTCCATTTTTTTGAAATACGCTTTTCTAATCGTTCTTTTCTTTTTAATAATGTCGCTCTTTCTTCTTCTGATTTAGTATTTGCGATTTGTTGATTAACTGTATAAAGTTCTTCACTAGTCTGAAGAAATGCAGCAGCCTCAAATCCCTTCTCTTCTTTAGCTGTTAAAGTTATATCCGCCTCACTTAAATAACCAGCTTTTTGAGCAAGTTCAATCATATCAACATTTAATGACTTTGCTAACTTAGTTACAACATCTATAGATGGTATGAATTTGTGATGGTACTGATAATAATAAAGCTTTACGTGATTTATCAAAAAAACCTTCAACAGCGGTAAGAAACAATGCGCGCTGGTTTGTTAACGATGCAGGGTTAGAGTTGGCAGAAACTATTACATTACCGAACGGACAAGCAGCATTAAAGACATTAGAAAATTCAGAGGCTGGAGTAAAGTATACATTCTTTGGTTATCCCCTACATTGTGTGGATGCAGTGAAAGGAACTATTGAAGGCAGTACAGTTTTCTACTTTGGAGATATGTCTTCATTTGTAATCCAAGACAATTCAACAGGATTAGAGATTGAGATTTCAAAAGAAATGTATGCTCATCTAAATGAAGTAGGATACAAACTTTATAACTTATTGGACGGAAAATTAATCTATTCGGATTTTGAACCTACAGTATATAGATATGAAATATAAAAAAATTTTTAAACACTTACTTCGGTAGGTGTTTTTCTTTTTAACGTATGAAACCATTTCCGTGTTAATCCGTAATGTTAGTAAAGGGGAATGGATATGATTGAAGAATAGTCTTGTTAAGAATTATTTGTTAAGTATATATTAATGCGTATAGATAGTATAAAATTTGTAATAGATTCCACCTTGTTACTACCGAAAATAAAAAAAGGATGGCGATGTATATCATGGATTTTTTTGAACAAATGGCAAGAGATATTGTAATATTAAAGAAACAAAATGGTGAAATATATCCTAACATTAAAGCCGATGTACAAAAGAACAAAATCTTTATCTTTGATAGTAAATTACCAATTGAAGAAGGTGATCGTTTAGTTCGAAGCCTTTCTAATGGATTGGAAGAAAGTTACATAGTAGTAGACAGAGGGTTTTATGAGGAATTTGATTCTTTTGATGCCCATTACCAGTGTGATGTACAAAAAGAATCGTCCATGCAGTATAAAAAATGGGCTTCAAGTATAACAAATCACTTTTATGGAGCTAACTCACGGGTAAATATAGGATCTACAGATAATTCATCAAATATTGTTAACTTAAACAAGGATAATATATTTGATGAATTAAGGTCAGTTATTAATGAAAATATTTCTTCAGAAAGTGATTCGATAATTCTTTTAGATTTAGTAAATAACATGGAAGAAACAAGAGGAACTCCATCTTTTATTGATAAATATAAAAGTTTCATGGAATCTGCAGCAAATCATATGTCCGTGTTTTCACCATTACTCCCTGCTTTGGCACAAGTACTTGCTTAGCTTGTAGTTAATATATATATTCTTTCTAAAGCTTACTTAATAAGTAGGCTTTTTATATTGCTTATGTAATACAATAATTTCTACAATTTTAGAAATCCAAAGAACTGACACTCTCTAGTACATTAAGAGCTGTATTTGTAGGAGCATATAGCAAGGATGTAGAACGATTTAAATAATAAGACCGCTTAAATATCTGTGAAAGACAATGGGCATAAATAGCGTCCTGTGCTTTTCTATAACTGGTTGAAATGAGTCGTACACAAGTAATAAGTAGACCAAGTATTGAGAATTGCCTGGGGTGGTAGGTTTATAGTTTATGGAAAAAACTTAGGATTTTCTTTTTTTTATATAAAAATTTAAAAAAAGAAGCTCTTGCCACCTTTTCATGAATATCCCATAATATAAAAGTATATTATAAAATAAGGATGAAGAATAAATATGTCTAACTTTGTTATAGCTCTGGCATTTGTTATATTAGCGGCATTACTGAAATATTCATTAGCAAGACTTACCACTAAAACCAATTTCTTTCAATCCGCAATGGAATTACCTGTTGATCTTTTATTTGCTTGTATTGCTTTTTTAGCTACTTATATGGTGATGATATCAAACCTTCAAATTGAGAAAATTCTAGAAGTTATAAAAAATGGAAAACTTAACACAAATAATCTTAACACAGATAATGTTAAAGTATCTCTTCCGTTTTTTCAGACCATTGAGGGAGTAGTAATATTGTTTATTTTTTACTTTCTATTAGTTTCTGTTGTTATAATATGTTGGAGAAAGTCAGAAGAATATTTCAATTTTAAAGGTGGAATTAACATAATATCTATTCTAATTACAGGATTAGGTTATTTATTAACTTTAACTTCAATTATATTTGTGATATTTCTAATAAAGGCGGTGCAATAATGGATTTATTTTTAAAAAGTTTTTTACCAGCATTAATTGTAAGTTTGCTGATTATTGCTGTCCTTTCTTTATATATGATTATGCAGAGAATAAAACATGAAAAGTTTATGCATAGGGTAGAACTAGATGAAATAAGACGACATTATGAATCCCAAATGTATAATTTGAACAACAAAATGTCGGCTAATCCAGAAAGATGGAAAGAATTAAATTATTTAATTATGAATCCTAATATAAGTAATTCGAGTGATTATTTTAGTGAACAAAATGTTGTTTATTCCCGTTTTCTTAAAAACATGGGCATTGATCCAAATGATTTGGAAATTGTCAAAGACTCAGTTTTTGTTTTAACACCTTTTCATAAAGATATGGAAGAGACATATGAATATATTAGGGAGATTTGCTATAAAGTAGGCTTGAGAAGCTTCAAATCAGATGAGTTTGTACATAATAATAACGAAATATTCCCAAGTATAGTTAAATCAATTGTTTCTTCTAGGTTAATCATTGCTAATATTGATGGGAGAAATCCAAATGTATTCTATGAACTAGGGCTTGCGCATGCTCTTGGAAAACCAACATTAATGATAGCAAAATCCATTAGTTCAGTTCCATTTGATTTACAATCAAAAACTGTAATAATTTATAATGATTATTATGATTTGAAAGAGAAGTTATCGGCAGCTTTAACTAAGGTAATAATTAATAATTAAAATATTTTAACAGTGAATATCTTCTTGATCTTCTTCAAATAGAAGGTTACTTAAAGACCACCCAGTGATGGGTGGCCTTAATTGTTATTATGAAATTTATGTCCCACCGTAATGTCCTATCGTTAAAATTCTGAAATCCATTGGAGAGTAAGCGTGACGCCGTATGTTTTGAATCTTAATCATTTATTCTTTTATTTTATAAAACATGCTCTTAATAATTAATATATATATATAATTAAGCAGCTGCAGAAATGTGGTTGCTTTTTCTTATAGACAAAAGAAAAACAGCTACTCATTAAGAGAGCTGTTTTTTTACATTTTATGATTCACCATCGAGCCAACGATCTATTTTGTCTAAATCGAAAAGTAAAACACCTGGAGTTGGCTTATTAAATGGAATACTCTTAGTTCTCATTAAATTGTAAATAGTTGTTTTACCAATAGGGCAGTTGATAGATTGAAGATAGTTTACTAAAGCCTCTACACCTCTTACTTTTCTCAAAAATATTCCCTCCAAATTTAAATTGATATTCTATTATTTAAAATTACTTGTTAATTACAGTAATTTGCAATAGATTTTACAAAAAAACAACAAATACAATTTTGGGAGTGAATATTTTTATATTCAATTAGATTTTTTCATTGTCCTCAAGTGATAAAATATCCGAAATTTCTACATTTAATGCTTTGCACAAAGCCCCCAATGTATCGCGTTGATACTGCATTGTTGTGTCATTATACATTCGACGTACAGTTTCCTTTTTTAATCCTGCCATTTCAGCACATTTTCCAATAGAAATCCCACGTTCATCTAAAATTTTTTTTAATGTTGATTTTACTCTCATGATAATCACCCTTTTTCTTTCTTTTTAGTTTAAGTATATAAAAGTGTTTATATTATGACAACGGAATGTGGTTGACAACGAATCGTAGTCAGTTTATTATATCTTTAATGACTACGTTCCGTAGTCTTAATGGTTTGACACTTTTAAGTGAAGGTGGGGCGAAAACGATGGCATTTGAATACTTAGCACAATACAAAACATTTGAATCAATAGCAGATATGGACACAGCTGTAGAAAATCACATGGCTATTCATTACTACGATTTAACAGAATCAGAACGTGCCATCATTTTCAAACTTTCTAGTCATGCTTTGGAACATCCAGGAGCTTGTCATTTGAAAGCTGCCACAATTGCTGCAGCATTGGAGATTAGCACAAAGACAGTATATCGAGCTATTTCAAAACTGGAATTGCTAGGGATCATTAAGAGACAGAAAACTACAAAGGTAAAGGGAGGTCGTGGAGCAAACATATATATTATTTTGCCGTATAAATTAGAAGCGTGCGAAAGTCATAACAAGCCTTTAGAAGAATGTAAGGTAGCTCCATTACAAGAAGTCTATAACCGAGTTCATGCTGAAAATGAAGCATGTAAAGAGTTTATGAATGAATATCAGCAAATGCTTTATGACTTTATGCATTCA
>Ga0213828_1003117_pt1 | contig 11243 bp, 12 predicted proteins | sample MC6MC0897MG_FD_180664 | JGI IMG/M metagenome (GOLD analysis project Ga0213828, IMG submission 180664) | Enriched soil aggregate microbial communities from Iowa State University, Ames, United States - MC6-MC0897-MG | ecosystem: Environmental > Terrestrial > Soil > Unclassified | place: USA: Iowa...
CATCTACCCTTCCTATCTTTAAAATTACCTATTTTTTATCTCTTCCTATTATTAATCCCTTTCAAACCTTCAATCCATTCCTATTATAATCCCTTCATACAATAAAATCCCGGCCTCTTTATAAAAACATTTCCATTCCAACCTTTCCGCCGGGCCTTAGCTTCCACTTTTATTCACAGCTATTATAATACATCTCCACCACCAAAACCACTAAAATCCTTCCATACATTCAAAAATACTTGAATTTTCTCCCCCCTCAGATATAATAGATCATAAAAAGACAAAAGGAAGTGCAATCATGGTTCATACAAACGACACCTTTTACCTGGATGAAACCCTCTACAACGGGCGTCCCAATGATCAAGCAGGGCGTCTTCCCAAGGAAATCCGCACCTATGACCTACTGGACAAATTGAACATATCCTATCAGCGGGTGGATCACTCCCCACTTCCCACCATAGAAGCCTGCCGGGAGGTTGATGCGCTGTTAAATATGGAAATCTGCAAAAATTTATTTCTCCGCAATGCCCAGAAAACTGATTTCTATCTCCTACTGCTGCCAGGTGGGAAAAAGTTCCGAACCGCTGCCCTTTCGAAGCAAATCGGTTCTGCCAGACTCTCTTTTGCAGAACCAGAATTCATGGAAGAATTTCTCGACATCACCCCAGGCTCTGTTTCAGTCCTTGGCCTAATGAACGATAAAGGCCGCCGAGTCAGACTGCTGATCGATAAGGATGTGCTGACTCAAGAATTCTTTGGCTGCCACCCCTGCATCAATACCTCCAGCTTAAAGTTTAATACTACAGATCTTCTGGACAAGTTTCTCCCTGCAATCCAATGTGAATGCACTCTGGTAGATTTACCCGTTGACTAATAAAAACAAAACTCAAAATGGGACAGGATAATCATCTCCTGCCCCATTTCACCTTCCCCTTCTATTTCTATATTAATCCACACTATAATCCCTAAGCCCATCAATCATCATAAAAAAAAGCAATCCGGTTTTTACCCGCCTGTTTTGCCTGATACATGGCCTGATCTGCTTTGGAAAATAACTTCTGATAATCCTCCCCGCGTTTTCCAGTACTGGGAGCAATTCCAATGCTGACAGAAATGTGCCATTTTTCTTCCGGTATGATCTTTTCTACTCGATCCAACAGATTGTCCGCTCTTTCCCGGACGTTATCTTTTGTTGTGAAAACAACGAACTCATCGCCGCCTGCCCTGCCAACCAGATCCGGATCCGGATAGATATCGCAGAGCATTCCGCCTACCTGCATCAAGATCCGGTCGCCGGCAAGGTGCCCGAAGCAGTCGTTAATCTCCTTGAAATTATCGATATCGATCATACAGAGCCAACCCGTTCCGCCAGTCTTTAATTTCTCTTCTACCCGGTATTTAAAGGCCATTTTATTGTATAAACCGGTGAGTCCATCCTTTAAGGATTGGAGTAACAGCTGCTCTTCTCTTGCTTTTAATCCGGTAATATCCTGAAGCTTTCCAATTAACTTAACCGGGTATTCTGCCCGTTCCTCCCATTGAGCAGTTAATTTACAACTGCACCAGTGATATGGTTCCCCCATTTTTCCCAGACAAAATTCGAACGAGCGGATCTCCCCTTCTTGGGGAGCATTGTCTCTATGCTTAATAAGAATACGTTCAAAAGTTGGGAAATCTATCTGTCCTTTAGCATTTGGTGACAGATATAATCTCTTATCCATATAAGAATACTCAAATAAAACCGTATCTTTAAATAAATTAATATTTCTGTACATTTGCTCCGTCTCACCATAACGGAAGAACTCATGCTCGTTTACCGAATTCCACCTCTCGAACCGACTACCTGAATTACCTGCCATGATCCTTCCCCCTGTACCTGCCGGAATCCTTCATCCCGCTTCTTTTCCATTCGTATTAGGTATATGATAACGCTTTTCATCCGTATATGCAACCTGTTTTTCAGCCATTATTACGCATATAATACGTAGCATCTGCACAGAATATCCTTTATGATTAACCAAGAGGTGATAATGTTGGATGAACAGTTTGTCAGGAATCGAATCACGGAGCTTCGCTTGAAAAAAGATATCTCCGAATATCAAATGAGCCTGGACTTAGGAAAAAATAAGAGCTATATCCAGGGTATTTCTTCAGGACGTTCCATGCCATCTATGAAACAATTTTTTGAAATCTGCGATTATCTTGAAATTACTCCCATAGAATTTTTTAAAACGGAAAAAAAAGAACAGCCTCTTTTAAGGGAAGCCACTGCGTTGATGAGAGACTTAAGTAAAGAAGATCTGGAAGCGGTTTTTCCCATATTATTGCGGCTTAAAACAAACGCGGAGAATCAAAAACAGGCAGAACCGTAATCTACGGTTCTGCCTTGTTCTATCATCTAAATAGTTCTTGTGTTCTCTTTCAGCCACAATGCTTCCTCTCCTGTAAAATACGGGGAGAGGGCTTCATAAACGGCTTTGTGATAATCATTTAACAGCTTCACATCATGTTCGGTCATAATGGATTGATCAATGGCTTCTAAATCAATGGGAACCATGGTCAGAAATTCAAATTCCATAAATTGACCATACTCATTTTCTTCTGCCTTCTTACTAACAATCAGATTCTCTGTACGGACGCCGTGGCTGCCTTCAATATATACTCCAGGCTCATCGGAAGTAATCATGCCTTCTTCCAGAACACCGTTATCCTGGCGCTCCGGTACCATGCGCCACCGGATTCCATTGGGGCGCTCATGGACATTTAGCAAGTATCCTACTCCGTGGCCGGTCCCATGGTCATAATTAATGCCGCGGCTCCAAAACGGCTCCCTTGCAACATAATCCAGGGTCAGCCCCCGGCAGCCGTGAAGGAATTTCACAGCTCCCAAACGCAGCATGCTGATAACAGTAAGAGTAAAATGCTCTCTCTCTTTCTCTGTCAGCGGCCCTACCGCAATGGTTCTGGTCACATCAGTCGTTCCTTCATAATACTGACCGCCTGAATCTACCAGATAAAGTCCTTTAGGCTCTATCTTCACATCACTTTCCGCTGTGGCCTTATAATGGCACATCGCTGCATTGGCACCGTAGGCGGAAATCGTATCAAAGCTCAGTCCCAGGTTCCCCTCTTGCTTGGAACGCAGATGATCAAGATACTCCTGAGCGCTGACCTCTGTGATTGTTTCCTTTCCCACATTCTGCTTCATCCAGTAGATGAATTTTACCATGGCTACGCCATCCTTGATGTGAGCTTTTCTCATATTTTCCACTTCCACAGGATTCTTCATGGCTTTTGAAAGGGCGGTGGGATTCATTTTATCAATAATGCTGTTAGAACTGTCAAGATTTTTTACAATGGCATAATTGGTCTTACCCGTTTCTACAAGAACCTTCTGATCTCTTAACTGTGAAACTGCTGTGTAAATGTCATTGTAAGGGCATACTGTAACGGATAGATCCTTTAAGTAAGCTTTTACTTCATCCTTTAACACCTTTTCATTGATGAAAAGATAGAAACGGTCCAGGGTTATCATTGCATAAGAAAGCACTACCGGATTGCATTCTACATCATTTCCACGGATATTTAAAAGCCATGCGATGTCATCAAGAGATGTAAGAATATGAATGGTTGCCTTTTCCTTCTTCATCTGGCTTCTTAATTCTTCTATTTTCAGTGCAGATGATTTTCCACTATACTTTTCCTCAAGGATCCATACCGGTTCCGCGGACTGGTGAGGACGTTCTTTCCATAAAACATCCACCAAGTCTTCCTGAAAGGCAAGGGTCACATGTTTTTCCGCCAGAAGCTTTTCTAAGTCTTGTCCCAGCTGGCAGTTTACCACTCTTCCGTCAAAACCCAGGCAGCCGCCTTCCGGAAGCACCTGATCTAAATATTCCCCAATCTCAGGCACTCCAGGCTGCCCCATTCTCTGCAGGGTAATTCCGGTTCCCTCAAGCTGTTTGCCTGCCTGTACAAAATAACGGCCATCGGTCCATAAACCGGCTTCATCCTTCGTAATTACAGCCGTACCAGCTGATCCGCTGAATCCTGTTATAAATTCTCTGCATTTAAAATATTCACCCACATACTCGGATTCATGAAAATCTGAGGTTGGAATCATGTAAGCATCCATATGATGCTCTGCCATCAGTCTTCTTAATTGTTCCAGTCTTTCCTGAATCATTGCTTTATCTCTCCTTTGGTTTCATAATAATTTTCTATAGCAGCCCCAATCCCTTCACTGTAGGTAGGATGGGCGCGCATGGCAAGCATAAGTTGTTCTGCCGTTAAGCCGTTTGCAATAGCCGTTGCCATCTCGCTGATCATATCGGTTGCCCTGGGGCATACGATCTGGGCTCCCACGAGAGTACCGGAATATTCCTCAAATACCAGATGGATAAATCCATTCTGTTCCCTGGCTATAATGGATTTTCCGTTTCCGCTCATAGAGTAGCGCCCGCATCTCACCTTCATACTGCAAGCGATAGCCGCCTCCCTGGTAAGTCCTACGGAGGCGATTTCCGGTTCTGTGTAAATACAGCTTGGCACCACAGGAAGCTTTACAAACATACCGTTTGGTACCACAGAAAGCCGAATGGTATGTTCAACTCCTGCAATCTTTTCTATTACATAGGTTCCCTGTGCGGCCGCCACATGGGCAAGCTTGGTTTCAGCCGCCACATCACCGATGGCATAAATCCCCGGCTCACTGGTCATAAATTCCGAATCCACTTTCAGATGACCATTTTCCATCTCAAGGCTCACATCCTGCCCCATCAGTCCATCCAGATAAGGAGCCCGCCCTGCTGCCATAAGGATCTGTCCGGAGCGGATGGTTTGTTCCTCTCCATTTACCTCATAGATGCATGTTAATCCCTGATTGGATTCCTCTCTGATTTCCTTAACCTTTGCCCTGCAATGGATCGTGATTCCTTTTCTTTTAAGCTCCTCTTCCAGAGCTTGGGAGACTTCAGTATCCATGGGTCCTAATAAATGGTCTTTATTCTCCAATATAGTTACATGGGAACAGAGGGCACTGAAAATAGTGGCAAATTCCACTCCGATCACCCCGCCTCCGATGATCGTGAGGCGATCGTAATTCCACGTGTCAGAAGCTAACAGTCGGTCACTGGTTAACACCCCGGGAAGGTCCGCTCCCGGAATCTTTAGCATCACCGATTTTGCCCCGGTGGCAATGATGATGTGATCTGCCTCATAATAATCCTTGCCTTCCAGACCGTTCACCTCTATGGTTCGCCCCCGGCGTATGGTGGCTGTTCCGCTAATAACGACTATACCTGCTGCTTTAACAAGCTCATCCACTTCCTTTCGGTACGCTTTTACGGAACGTTTTTTATAATTCTGCATCTTTTTAAAATCAAATGATATAAAATCTGTGGATACCCCGAATTCATCGCTATTTTGAAGAGCTTCAAATATACTGGAGGCGTGCAGCAAGGCCTTTGTAGGAATGCAGCCTTTATTAATACAGGTTCCTCCCAGTCTTTCCTTCTCAACAATGGCGGTCTTAAGTCCCAAACCGGCGGCTTTTAAAGCAGCTGTATATCCGCCCGGCCCTCCGCCGATCACAAGAAGATCATAATGTTCTGCCATTTCAGTCCTCCTGCCGGATCATTCCAAAATGCAGGCAGGCATTTTTAATTCCCTCTTGATCAATAGGATCCGTAACGTAATCAGCTGCCTTTTTTAATTCAGTCATGGCGTTGCCCATGGCAATTCCCTTGCCTGCTATTTTAATGATATCGTAGTCATTCATGCTGTCTCCAAAGGCTATTGTTTCTGTAAGAGGTATTTTAAAATAGTCGCAGAGTCTAATCAGTCCCACAGCTTTTGAGGCCTTCCGTTCCACCACATCTGCTCCCCGTTTATCAGCAAACATATGCACATGGATATCCGGGAATTGCTCCTCCATGGCTTTTGCACCAGCCTCATCTCCGATATAAGCCATGGTTCTCACTTCCAGCTCCACAAGCTTTCCTGGATCTTCAAATCTTCTTCCGCATTCTCCCCAAAGTGTTGCATCATGCCTTTTTACCACCTCAGGGTTAACATAATAATCCCATTCTCCAACCGTAGTTCCAACGCTGTAAGGAGTTTTCTCCGCATAGGCTAGAATTTCTTTCAGCAGTACCTTATCAAAAGTATGTTCATAAATGACCTGATCTCCCACAGTCACCTTCGTTCCATTGAGATGAATGATTGCATCCGGCCTTACCTGATCCCGTATGGCAGTGCTGAAAATAGAATCCATGTCTCTGCCTGTTGCCAGTACGATGGTATAATTTTCTCTCAATTTTTCTATAGTTTCCAAGGCACTTGCAGGAATTGTCCAGTCTTTATGGTCCAGAAGTGTCATATCTACATCAAAGCTTACAATTGGCTTCATCTATCTTCACCTATTTTTCTTCCTAAATAATCGTCTCCTTACCATAATATATTAAATTTGAAATTTTTTCAAGAAATATACTTTACCAAATGGAAACTTTCTGCTATAATACCATATGTGCCAAGAAAACGGAGTATGGCGTAGCTTGGTAGCGCGCTCGGCTGGGGGCCGAGAGGTCGCAGGTTCAAATCCTGTTACTCCGATTGATTATGATGTGCTGGAAGCCTTAATCTACTAAGCTTCCAGCACTTTTTTCTAACCTACAATTACATTCCCCGAATAAGATTTTGCTCTTGCTTATCTCCTATCCTCAGACAGTCCGGGAAATACTAAATAGATTAGCCCCTGTTATAGTCGTGAACTTTGGAGTAAATTACCGTATACATTTCATTTACAATTGTGCTATAATATATATATCGAACGTGTGGTTTGCTTTACAGGGACGTAAGTCCAGTTTTAGTGAACCGCACTTTTTATTTTATTAGAAAGAGGTGAAATATTATGAACATAGGTGATGTCATCATATACGGAAGTCATGGTGTTTGTAAGGTTGCCGGATTACAGGATATGTGCATGGATGAAAAAATCCGCCCTTATTACGTGCTCAAGCCTGTTTACCATACTGCCTCGACATTATACGTCTCGGCTACAAGTGACAGAAGAAAAACTGATATTCGTCACATTCTTTCTGCCGATGAAATTTTCTCTCTAGTCAAGAAAATGTCGAGTAAAGACTACATTTGGATTAAGGATAATCGAAAGCGCAAAGAATTATACGGCCAGGTTCTTGCAAATGGTAACCGTTCCGAACTTATAGAAATGATAAAAACTTTGCGTTGTCGCAAACAAGAGCTAAAAAGCACAAATAAAGATAAGAAACTACAGGATTCTGACGAATGCTTTCTCAAAGATGCTGAAAAAACGCTTTGTGAGGAGTTTGCTTATGTATTGAGCATCAAGCGTGAAGAAGTTATCCCATTTATCTATGAGCAACGATCCTAACTCATTTTACATTTATCAAATGCAATTCATTATCATCCCTTATCAGCATGTCACTTCAACTCCTATTAAAACCAACCACTATTACCATCATTATTCTTCCCATAGATAAAATCTGTTTTAACGCAAAATCAGCATGAGTAGTTTTAAAATAGAAATAATCACCAGTGAGGTGGATCTGCCAAGGTATCTGGTGGTTAGTCGAAACTTAACTAATCACTTGATTACCTTATAAACTAATCTCCCAATATTCTAAGACTGGAACACCTTTCCCGCTTTGCCTTGTGCCCCTCTTCGCAAGTTTTTCTTGACTTATTTAAACCGTTGTGTTAATATGAACATGTATTTAAATAAGGTCTTGATTTCGCATATATACGTAAGTCATTATTCTATTGATGATTTACATATATATGCGATTTTTAGTTTTAGCAAAAATACAATATTAATATTTAAGGAGGTATCTTTCATGACTAAAGGTACAGTAAAATGGTTTAATGCACAAAAGGGATTTGGTTTTATCGCTGACGAGCAGGGTAACGAAATTTTCGTTCATTTCTCAGGTCTTGCTATGGACGGCTATAAGTCTTTAGACGATGGTCAGTCTGTAACATTTGATGTAACAGAAGGTAATCGTGGATTACAGGCTGTTAATGTTCAAATTGCATAAACCAAGTGATAAGAAAGACTGCTTATAAGTGGTCTTTTTTTTATGTCCTCTATCTTGAACCACCTTTAATTTATATGGCACGTCAAATATCAGTTCAACTACTTAAAATCATTTATTATTGGAGCCGTATGACAGGATTGATAATGACCCACGACCCTTTAAGGAAATACTAATTTTCTGGATATTTCTTTTATTTATGGGGATTATAATTGTGACCCATCTCGTGTATAAGCCTGAGTAACCTACCTTTTCGTTGCTTGGGCTTTTTCCCATCATTGCTTGTAAACAAGTTCAATATTCCTTTTTTGTTTAGTACTTAAGTTCTAACTCCTATGTATCATCAATCTGCTGAATTTGATAAATAATCAACCAGATCCAGCAGATCACTTGGAATATTCCTTTAGGCTTCGTCTTCTTTGCTATCATCGCTACCACATACATCACTTTTAGAATCAAATACCGGCCTCGATATGGTAAATCCTAATGTCATGAATACGGCCATAGCAACTACATACAGTACAGATACCTTAATCAATGTTGTCACTGTTTTTATCATTTTCTTAATCATCCTATCTTCCTTTCTTAGGGCCACTGGATAAGCTCTATTGATATTTTCACTTAGCATACCCAGCGAAAGATAATGTAATCCATTTGCACCTTATTTACCCTGGTTCTTTCAGTCAGGCCGGAATGATAAGTACTGCTTGTTCACATATTGAACAGATATCCGGCAGCGAATTTATTTTGTTTGCTTGTTATGTAAAAACCGATTTTTCATAATCAATTCTCAAAATTGGTACAAATCGGTTATGTAGCAGCATGTGCTATAAGGTGAAACAACTCGTATATCATTTGACACCCTGGAAGAATATGACTTGTTCTTGAGTGCCCCCCCTAATGACTTTATTGTTTCTGATGATCCCACAGTTAATCAGTTGCTCTTATATGAAAAAAAGACGATAGTAAATAAGTCTATCGTCTTTCTCTTCTATTGATGAAACAGTTCTTTTGTTTCGATTGTATCCATCATTGCTTAACCAGCGCCCAAAAGCTTCTGGATATAAAATTGATTATTAAAAACAAACCACATTTGGGTATCGAACCTCATAATGGTCCAAAGAGAAAAGCCTTGGAGGTTATATTCCATTACCAATCCAGCCCTAGCGTTAAAGCTTCTCGCATCTTTCGTCCATACTACATGCAGGCTCCCGTCAATATTTATATAGTAGAAGTATGGTGACTGCGCTGTCTCACTAAATTGTATTGATATACCGTTATCCGCTGCAATTTCTACCGCTCTATTATAAGTTAATACACTGGCCTCTGAGGCGCCGGGAATATATGGAAGTTCCCAATCATAGCCTAAGGCAGTAATTCCTAGAAAAATTTTTTCAGGGGGAATAATACTTACTAAGTAGTCCAACAAGTCTCTTAGGATATTAACCGGAAAAATTGCGTTTGGATAGCTGTAAGACCTTGCCCAATCATAAGATGAAAATATAACTCCATCTACAAATTCAGCTAATTTCGAATAGTCTATTTTTTCGAAATTGACACTTGCAGAGGTCTCAATATCCGTAGTCGGCGTTATGGTAATCAGTATCTTGTAACCTTCTGAATGAAATATCTCAGATGCTTTCTTTAAATATTCTGCAAAGATATTTATATTGTCATAGGTGATACTTTCAACATATAAATTAATACCATAAAAACCTTTCGTTTTCATTATGTAAAGAGCGTTATCAATTAGGCGATCCTGTACATAAGCATTATTTAAAATATTATAGGTGACTTCATGGTTGACTAAACCTTCTTCTGACATAGTGGAAACAAACATCAAGGGTGCAACACCATAAGTTTTAGCCAAATTTACAAGTTCCGCGTCGTCGGCTCTGAAGATAATTTCTCCTTCACTAGTAGTCCTATAATTAAATATAGACAAATAAGTTAAAAAAGGAAGTGTTTTTGTTAAAACAGATTTATCTATATAAGAAAAGGTATAACCAATAGTAGCAACTGATCTTATTCTATTCGTCTGATAACTTATAACTATAGTTTCACCGGCGTATAGAAATTCTCTATCTGAGAGATAGGGATTGTTTCTTAGTATTTCCAATGGCGAAACATCATGCTGTTCAGCTATACTATTCATAGTATCACCGAGCTGGACAGTATAAAGTACATCTGGTTGAACGATCACAATGGTTTGGCCTATTGCTAAATTGTCAGGGTTTGTAATTCCGTTTTCTATTATTAATCTGTCAACAGGAATATTGTAATATTCTGATATTGAATTTATGGTTTCACCAGGCTGGACAACATGTATGATCATGGCTTCCCTCAAATGATCTAATTAATTCTATTATATGCCAATCCGACCTGTTCATAACATTATGTCACAAATAATCATAGGCATCTAATCAAATATCGACTTTCTTTTCTACCTTTCCAACCGCCGCAAGGTAAACTACATATTCATTTTTACCATCTATGCCTAGTAATTCATCAAAAGCCTCTTGTACATACGCCGCAATTGCACAAGTGCCACATCCGATTCCTTCGGCTGCCAGATATAAGTTTTGACATATATGGCCAATATCTAATAACATTAATCGGTGAGCTTCACAATGGTATCGCCATTCTCCACGATATGGAATGCATGTCCATAAAAATACAACCGGTGCCCGACCAAACCACTTGGATTCGTTTTCGTAACCTTCTCCGCCATATGCATAGGTAAGCTTATCTGTCAAATTATCAACATAATGAATGAAAGCAAGTTTATGTTCTATGGGCATATAAATATAAATGCCATTTTCTAAGCCTTCTACATTATTAATTGCAAGATATGTCTCACTAGAATGTCTGCCACCTGCTGAAGGAACTGGGCGTAGCGTTATATGACCTGTATTTTTATATGCAGGTATAACTTTCTGCACACCTTGAGTTGACCATAACAGAAATGACAACTCCTCTAATGTAATTGGTGTATCTTTATAATTTCGTCTACTTCTACGATTGTTAATGCAAGCGTATAAATCATTATGCTTAACAATCTTTTTATCTACTTTAGGAAGTTCGATAATTTTTAATTTGTCATCAAATGTTTTCGTAGCACTTGGTGGTGTCATTCCACGCTCTTGATCGGATATAAATTCACGCTCAGGA
>Ga0213828_1003125_pt1 | contig 11219 bp, 9 predicted proteins | sample MC6MC0897MG_FD_180664 | JGI IMG/M metagenome (GOLD analysis project Ga0213828, IMG submission 180664) | Enriched soil aggregate microbial communities from Iowa State University, Ames, United States - MC6-MC0897-MG | ecosystem: Environmental > Terrestrial > Soil > Unclassified | place: USA: Iowa...
GGCGTTGCAGGTGGGCAAGGTCATCATCGCCGCGCCGCTGCTGCGCAAGGACATGGGGCTGGACCTCGCGTCCATTGGCACGCTGACGGCGGTGTTTTCGATATTGGGCATGGTGGGCGGCATCGCGGCGGGCGGGGTGATCGCGCGCTTTGGCGCCCGGCGCATGCTGATCCTGGGCCTGGCGGCGACCGCGGCGGGCACGGCGGTGGGCGCGCTGGCGCCCGGCTATGGCGTGCTGCTTGGCTCCCGGGTGATCGAGGGACTGGGTTTCCTGATGATTACGGTGGCGGGGCCTGCCGCGCTACAGCGCATCGTCACCGGCGGCAGGCGCGATTTCGCCTTTGCACTCTGGAGCTGCTACATGCCGGCCGGAATGGCAATCGCGATGCTCGCCTCGCAGGCGTTCGATGACTGGCACGCCTATTGGTGGTGCGCGGGCATCGCTGCAGGCGTGGCGCTTGCCAGCATCGCCGTGCTGGCGCCGCCCACGCCTCGCGGTGCGGCCCTGTCGTGGCAGGGGCTACGACAGGACACGGTCGACACCATGGGCGCGGCCGGCCCGATGCTGCTGGCGCTGTCGTTCACCCTCTACAGCCTGATGTTCTTCGCGCTGTTCACCTTCCTGCCGGTGCTGCTCATGGAGCAACTGGGGCTGACGCTGGCGGCGGCCGGGCTGTACAGCGCCATTGCCAGCGCCGCCAACGTGGTGGGCAATCTGGGCGCGGGCGTACTGCTTGCACGCGGCTGGCGGCGGTCCACGCTGATCGCCTGCGCCAGCGCAGTGATGGCGGCCGTGTCGCTGCTGATCTTCGGTTCCGCGCTGCCGGCCATGACCACCTTTCTGTTGTGCGTGCTGTTTTCGGCCGTGGGCGGGCTGATCCCTGCGACGTTGCTAGGCACCGCGCCGCAGGTGGCGCCACGTCCGGCGTTGACCGCGGCGTCGGTGGGGTTGGTCATGCAGGGCAGCAATCTGGGGCAGGTCATCGGACCTGTGGCGGTGGGCGGCGCGATCGACCGCTTTGGCTGGTCCTCCGCGTCGTTCATCGTGGCGGCGGCAGGACTGGCGGGTGTGGCCGTCGCCTGGCGCCTGCGGCGCGTCGGGGGCGCCAATCTTTGATAAGGCTTGGCAGCGCGCGCCGTCGGTCACTCGGTGCCGGTCATGAGGCGGGCGCTTCGCTGTAACCGGGCTGGCCTATCATGGAGCGGCCGAACACGTTGGAGGTTACATGCACACGCCCGCCCCGCGCCTCGTCATCTTTGATTGCGATGGCGTCCTGATCGACAGCGAAATCATCGCCGCGCGCGCCCAATCCAGCGCCCTGGCCGAACACGGCATCGCCATCACGCCCGAAGAGGCCGCGCTGCGCTTTGCCGGCATTCCGGATGCGGACATGTGGCGCACGTTGCAGGCCGAGCACGCCTGCGCGTTGCCCGAAGGCTTCGCGCGCCAGTATGCCGATCGGCTGGATCGCACGTTCCGCACCGAACTGCGCCCCTTGCCGCACGTGCACGAGACGCTGAAGGTATTGAAGGAACGCGGGCTGGACCTGTGCGTCGCGTCCAGCAGCACGCCGGCCAAGCTGGAGGCCGCGCTCAAGATGGTGGGTCTGTGGGAGACGTTTGCACCGAATGTGTTCAGCACGGCACAGGTGGCCAAGGGCAAGCCGGCGCCGGACGTTTTTCTGTACGCAGCGCGGCAGATGCGGGCCGCGGTGCTGGATTGCGTCGTGGTCGAGGACAGCGTGCCGGGTGTGCGCGCTGCCCGTGCGGCGCGCATGCGGGCAGTGGGGTTTGTGGGCGCCTCGCACAACGGACCGCAACAGCGGCAGCGGTTGCTGGACGAGGGCGCCTTTGAAGTGATCGATGATCTGCGGCGGCTGCCGGAGATCATCTGAGAGGGGCTGCTGATCTATGCCGCGGCGGGCATCTCGCCATGCAGCAGGTAATCCATCAGTTCGCGCACGGAACGCATGGCATTGCCGAATGGCAGTTTGGACGCGCCGCGGAAGAAAAGACCGCGGCTGACTTCGCCACGCATCGCGGCCGCGAGTTTCAGGTCGATGCAGAATTGGCCGAACTTGGCGATGCCGTCGCGCAGGCCGCATTGCGTCAGGCAGTCCATACGCTGGCTGCAGCGGCGCGGGTCGGCACGGGTGTTGGCTTGCAGCGTGCCTTCCTGGCGCAGGTAGCGCGTCAGCCACGGCGTGGCGACCGCACGTGCCGGCAGGCCGGCCACGCTGGTGAATTCCGCCAGTTCGGCGGGGTCGGCGTCGATCAGGACGCGCTTGAAGTTTTCGTGGGCGTCGCCTTCGTGGGTGACGGCGAACGCGGTGCCGACCTGCACGCCATCGGCGCCGTTGCTGAGCCAGTGGCGGACCTGTTCGTGGCTGCCGACGCCGCCCGCGACGATCAGGCGGGGGGCGTCACGGCCCAGTTGCAGTTCAGTGAAAAGGGCGTGGCAATCTGCCAGCACCTTTTTGAAATCGAAGCGTTCGCTGTGCAGGTCGTCGATTCGTGCCGCGCCCAGGTGGCCGCCCGCGTAACCCGGGTGTTCGATGACGACGGCGTCGGCCAGACGTCCCTTTTTCATCCACTTCTTCAGCACGGCTGCAACGCCGCGGGCCTCGGAGAGAATGGGCACCAGCGCCACTTTGGGGAAGTCGGCCGTCATTTCAGGCAGATCGAGCGGCAGGCCTGCACCCATGACGATGGCCTCGGCGCCGCTTTCGCAGGCCTGGCGCACCAGCGCGGGATGGTCGCGCACGGCTTTCATGACGTTTACCGCTACCAGGCCGCGGCCCTGCGCGGTGTCGAGCGCCGCGCGTACTTCGCGGTGCAGGGCTTCACGGTTGGCGGTGTCGATCGTGTCGCGGTCATTGCATTTTTCAGTTCTTTCCACGAGATCGGCGTGGTGATGGCGCAAATCGACGCTGGCAATGGTGCCCACGGCGTTCTGGCTGGCAACCGCGCCGGCCAGGCGATGGGCGGATACGCCAACGCCCATGCCGCCCTGCACGATGGGCAGCAACTCGCGTCCGGCGAGGGTGAGTGATTTGAACCACGTCATGATATGAGTCTTTCCTCTGGTCAAGAGAGCAGAGGCTAGAGCAACGTGGGGAGCGCCGCCTTGCGAAGGATCAAGTGGTGCGGCAATGGGCGGGGGCCAGACAGCTCCCGCCCATCCGTCACGTTTTTATCCCAGCAGCTTGATGATCGCCGGCACGGACAGCACGGCGGTGTAGTAGCCCATGAACTGCACGCCGGTATTGAAGCCGAACAGGCGCGACAGCAGGCCGCCGATGAGGCCCATGGTCAGGATGACGAGCAGGCCCAGGAATTGGCCTTCCCAGACGCTGATCACGATGATCAGGCCGACAAACGTGGCGATGATGGCCTCGTGGCTGACGCGGCGCGACACGAACAGCGCGGCGCGGCGCGCGAAGTTCATGGCGAAGGGATAGGACACCACTGCCGCCAGCAGCACCGCCAGCATGCCGTAACCCAGGAATTCCCAATGGTTCAGCAGGTTGTGCAGGTTGTGCGTCTGGCCGGTTGCCGAATCCACCGTGAAGCGCGGCGGCGCGTTAAAGAGCGGCGCGGCCGGTCCCGCCGCTACGGGGCTCAGGGGCAGGCCGAAGGCGATCAGCGGAATCAGGGCCTCGGCGATGTAGGTGGCCTCGGTCACGCCGTTGCGTGCGCTCAGCACCGTCGTCAGCCGGTGATAGGCGTGCTTGACGCGCGAACCCACCAGCTCGCCCAGCACGACGGTCATGGCGACCGGGCTGAACACGAAGGTGGCGCTGGACACGGCTGCGGTGGCAAGCGTCCAGCGCGTCTGCACCCGGTCCATGACTTTCAGCGGGTTCGGAAAGTAGCCCGACCAGCCTTTTACGTCAGGCGCCAGCGAGAACGTGCGCACCTTGTCGCGCATCATCTTGCCGCGGCCTTGCGGCGACAGCACGGTGAACAGGTCGGCGATCAGCGGTCCGATGGCGATGCCCAGGAAGTAGCTGATGCTGAGCTTGACGCCGTACTTGGCCGTCAGGCTTTGCAGCGCAATGATCACCATGACGAACGGCACCAGCAGCGCCACCGCCGCCCAGCGTCCCGCGGAAAAATACGCGATCAGCAATGCGGCGGCCAGGAAGATCCACGGGGCGGACTTGGTGATGGCGGCGCCGAACGGCGCCAGCAGCACGGCGAACAGCACCGCCAGCGGCACGGCGACAAAGGCGGCGACGATGGCGCCGGACACCATCTTGCGCAGCGCAATGTGCGGCACGCCCAGCTTGCGCAGCATGTTCGCGTCCTGCAGCAGCGGCGTGGCCAGGGTGTCGCCCGGGATGCCCAGCAGCGCGGTCGGCACGGCGTGCGTCATGTGCTTGGCCACCGCGCCCGCCAGAAAGAACGTGAAAACGCCGGCGGGCGGCACGCCCAGCAGCACGACCAGCAGCGTCAGCGGCGCGAGCGTCGTGGTTTCATCGGTGCCGGACACCAGGCCGATGGCCGCAAACACGACCGCGCCCAGCAGGCCCATGCCCGCGGCCACCATGATTTGTTCAAGCAGTTCGGGGCTCATGCCAAGGCCTCCTTGGCGGCGCCACGACGGGGGTCGGCAACATCGGCGGCAGTGGCAGAGATGGCGGGCGCCGCCGGCTGCGCGAACAGGTCGTACAGGTCCAGTTCCTTCAGCTCGCGCACCACGGCCTCGGGCAGGTCCGCCAGCGTGCCCAGGCCGCCGGGCTGTTCGGCCAGCTCGGCCAGCACTTCGGCGCGCCAGGCAGGATCGTGCGTGGCGCTGTGCTCGACGACCTCGCGTTTGGGCGGGAACAGTCGGGCGCAGATCACGCCAGCCAGCACGCAGCCGGCCAGCCCGGCCAGCATCGCGTATGCGTGCGCGAGCTCGGGTGACGCCACCACGCCGCGCAGCCAGCGGCTGGCGGCAAAGAAGCCGGCCACGCTGACCGAGATCCCAATGCCGATGGCCCAGGCCAGATGCCTGAGATCCACGGTGTCGCTCCAGACTTCAGCCAGGCGCGTGGACGGCGCCTGAGGGCTTTGTTTCATGTCTCTCTCCTGTGTTTATCGGACGGCGCGCGGGGTGACCGGCGCCGCCTCGGGTACTCGCCGTGCGGGTTATCGGGACGCGCGCAGCTCCTCCAGCAAGGCCAGCGCGCGGTCGGTGCGGACGTCTTTTTCCGCGGCCATGCGCTTGGCGACCTCGTCGATCTCCGCGCCCGTGGCGCCGGCCACCAGCGCGATGTTGCGGGCGTGCAGCGCCATGTGGCCGCGCTGGATGCCTTCGGTGGCCAGCGCCCGCAGGGCGCCCAGATTCTGCGCCAGGCCGACGGCCACGGCGACTTCGCCCAGCTCCTGCGCGGAGCGCACGTCCATGATCTTGAGCGCAAGCCGCGCCAGCGGATGGGTCTTGGTGGCGCCGCCGACCAGGCCCACGGGCATGGGCATCTCGATGCTGCCGACCAGCGCGCCCGACGTGTCCTTTTCCCAGTGGGTCAGCGACGTGTAGCGGCCCGACCGGGCGGCGTAGGCGTGCGCGCCGGCCTCGACCGCGCGCCAATCGTTGCCGGTGGCGACGATGACCGGGTCGATGCCGTTCATGATGCCCTTGTTGTGCGTCGCAGCGCGGTACGGGTCGATGGCGGCGAACGTGTACGCGTCCAGCACGCCTTCGATGATCTCGGCGCCGCTGCGCTCCTTGGTGTCCAGCGTCTGCGGCGTCAGGCGCACGCGGGCGCGGGCCAGCCGCAGGTCGGCCAGGTTGGACAGGATGCGCAGGCGGACCGAGCCGCCGACAATTTCCTCGACCAGCGGAGCCACGGCCTCGGCCATGGTGTTGACGGTGTTGGCGCCCATGGCGTCGCGCACGTCGACGATCAGGTGCATCACGATCATCGGGCCGCGCGGCGTGTCCGGGAACACGTGGACCTCGATGTCCTGGCAGCCGCCGCCCAGTTCGATCAGCACCTTGTCGCGGCTGTTGGCCAGCGTCAGGATGCGTTCGCGCTCGCGCAGCACGGCAAGGCGCGCGCCATGCGGGTCGGTCAGGCCCAGGACCTGCACCTGCGCGCGCATGAGCGGGCGGGTGCTGGACGTCTCGAAGCCGCCGCCTTCGCGCGCCAGCTTGGCCATGAAGGACGCGGCCGCCACCACGGACGGCTCTTCCACGGCCATCGGCACCAGGACGTCGCGGCCATTGACCTGGAAGTTGCCCGCCACGCCCAGCGGCAGCTCGAACGTCCCCAGGACGTTTTCGATCATGCCGTCGGCGCGGGCCAGGTTCAGCGCGCCGGGCTCGGCCAGCATTTGGCGCTCTTCATCGGTAAGCGAGGCGGCGTCGGCAATGAAGGCCAGGCGTTGGGCGGGGGTGAGGGCCCGGAAGTTGGGCAGGCGTGAATCGGCCACGATGGCGTGTCTCCGTATAAGAATCGAGTGGCCTGATTCTAGGTAAACTGTACCGCTATTCAGAGGTACAGTTTGGGCAAACAGTACCATCGCACTGCACCAATTTTGGCAACGACAAGACGGGGATCGCAACGTGGATGACGCCAATACGCCGGGCAGGCCGCAGCGCGCGGCGCCCATCGCCGAGAGCCTGGCCAACCTGATCGGCCAGCAGATCGCCGACGGCGTCTACCGCGCGGGCGACAAGCTGCCGTCCTTGCGCGAGCTGGCGCAACTGCACCGCTACGCCAAGAACACAGTCGTGGTGGCGTTTGAAATGCTGGTGGCGCGCGGGCTGGTCGAACCGCGGCGCGGCTCGGGCTTCTATGTGCTGGACGTCGATCACGCGCGCCCGGCCGCGGACGAAGAGCCGGGGCAATTGAGCCGGGCGATGGACATCGTGTGGCTGATGCGCGAACAGCTCAAGACCCAACCGGATGCGGTCGCCGTGGGCGACGGCTTTCCGCCGGTGGAGTGGCTGGCGGACATGCGCATGGATCGCTATCACCAGAAGGTGGTGCGCACGGGGCTGGGCGCGCTGTTCCGCTACGGCAGCCGATTTGGCTATGCGCCGCTGCGCGAAAGCCTGGTCCGCAAGCTGGGCGACGTGGGCATCAACACCGCGCCGTCGCAACTGGTGCTGACGCATGGCGCCAACGAGGCAATGGATCTGGTGATCCGCTACTTCCTGCCGCCGGGGTCGACGGTGCTGGTGGACAATCCCGGCTACTACCCGCTCTTTGGCAAGCTGAAGCTGGCCGGCGTGCGAATGCTGGGCGTGCCGCGCCTGCCTGACGGGCCGGACGTCGTTGCACTGGAATCGTTGCTGCAGCGCGAAAAGCCGCGGCTCTTCTTTACGCAGTCGATCGCGCACAATCCCACCGGCTCGGACATGTCGCCGGCCAAGGCCTACAAGATCCTGCAACTGTCAGAGCGCTACAACCTGATGGTGGTCGAAAACGACCCGCTGGCGGACTTCAAGCCCACGTCATCGGTCAGGCTGTCGGCGCTGGATCAGCTTGAGCGCACCATCTACATCGGTAGCTTCTCGAAGTCTTTCTCGGCGGCGTTGCGCGTGGGTTTCATCGCGTGCAACGCTGCGCTGGCGAGCGACCTGGCCGATCTGAAGGCGCTGGTGCACGTCAGCAGTTCTGAATATTGCGAGCGCATGGTGGACGTGATGCTGCGCGAGGGCCATTACGAGCGGCATCTGGTGCGGCTGCGGCAGCGGCTGGAAGCTGCGACCGGCCAGGCGTTGCAGGTGCTGGATTCGCTGGGCGCGCAGGTGTTCACGCGGCCGACCAGTTCGTTGTATCTGTGGTCTGCGTTTCCCGGCGTGGCGGATTCGCTGACGTTGGCCGCGGCGCTGATGCCCGAGAAGGTCATCATGGCGCCGGGTCGCGTGTTCAGCGTGGATCCCACGGCGGTGTCGCCGTGGTCCCGCTGCAATGTGGGCGCCGTGGTGTCGCCGCGCTTCCACGCCACCCTGGCTGCGCATCTGGATCAGCGATAGGAGAATTCCTGGAAGGCCTGCCGCAGCTCGCCCTGCGCCTGGTTGCTGAGCGCTCGCGCGACGGGTGCGCCGGGCGCGGCGCGCGCGGCCTGCACCGCAAACCGGCGTACGCCGCGGCGGGCCAGTTCCCGCGCCAGCGCCATCAGCCGTGATTCGTCCAGCCAGTCGGGATGCCACGTGATGCGGCATTCGAAATCCAGTCCGGCGGACAGCAACTGCGTCAGGCACGCCAGCGCCGGTCGCTGGGAATCGCGCCGACCCGTGATGTCGTCGTAACCCTTGGCGTCCGCCTTGATGTCCATGCCCACCCAGTCCAGATGACGCAGCACGTCGGCCAGCCGTAGCGGGTAGATGCCCGCGGTGTGCAGGCCCACGCGGTAGCCCATGCGCTTGACGTCCCGGATCATGGCGGGCAGGCGCGGCTCGCTCAGCGGCTCGCCGCCTGAGAACACAACGGCGTCCAGGAGGCCCTTGCGGGTTTCGAGGAAGGCGCGGACCTCGCGCCAGTCATAGCGGGCGGCGCGCGTCTGGAGTTCGACGTTGTGGCAATAGTGACAGCGCCACGGGCAGCCCGAAATGAAGACGACCGCGGCCAGTTGGCCGGGCCAGTCGACGGTGGAAAAAGGCACCAGCCCGCCCACGGCGGGCGAGTGCCGGGGCAGGGGCTGGATGACCGGCTGCGGCGGTGCGGCATAGGCCGGCCGATCCGCCAGCAGGCGAATGGCCTGGGCGGCGGGCCGGCCGGCGCCGCCGGCCGGCGAGTTGCCCTGGGGCGATCCGCCTTCAGGCACTGCGTTCGACGAAGAAGCGGCGCTCATTGAATTCGCCCTGTTTGCCGGTGTTGAAGGAAGAAACCGGGCGGTGGTAGCCCATCACCCGGGTCCAGACTTCGCAGCGCACGCGCTGGCTGTCGTCCAGTTGGACAGCGGGAGCGGACGCGGCGACGGGAGCGGTCAAGGTTTGCATAGGTTTTCCTCGGAAAGTGATGCCGGACGCTTGCCCGGCGGGTAAAGGACGGCGCGCGCCGGTAGGTTGCGCACCGCCCCGGATCCCGGCAACGCTAGGCCGGGGTGCAGCAAGACGATTGCTTGGCCAGCAGTTCCGCGTCGCACTTGGGGCAGAACTCGTGGTGCCCTGCCAGGTAGCCGTGATTCGGGCAGATGGAGAACGTGGGCGTGACCGTGATGTAAGGCAGGCGGAAGTTGGTGAGCGCGCGGCGCACGAGCTGCTTGCAGGCCTCGGCGGTGGACACGGCCTCGTTCATGTACAGGTGCAGCACGGTGCCGCCCGTGTACTTGCTTTGCAGCGTTTCCTGCAGTTGCAGGGCGTGGAAGGGATCGTCCGTGTAGCCCACCGGCAACTGGCTGGAGTTCGTGTAGTAGGGCTGCGCGTCCGTGCCCGCTTGCAGAATGCCCGGGTAGCGCTTGCGGTCTTCGCGAGCGAAGCGGTACGTGGTGCCCTCGGCCGGCGTGGCTTCAAGGTTGTAGAGGTGGCCGGTTTCTTCCTGGAATTCGGTCATGCGCTGGCGCACGCGGTCCAAAAGGCGCACCGCAAAGGCGTGGCCGGCGGGCGTGGTCACGTCTTCAGCATCGTCCGTGAAGTTGCGGATCATCTCGTTGATGCCGTTCACGCCCAGCGTGCTGAAGTGATTGCGCAGCGTGCCCAGGTAACGGCGGGTGTAGGGGTAGAGACCCTGGTCGATGTAGCGCTGCACGACCTTGCGCTTCGTTTCCAGCACGTCGCGGCCCAGCGCCAGCAGGTAATCCAGCCGCTCCATCAGCCGCGCTTCGTCGCCGCGGCAGGTATGGCCCAGCCGGGCGCAGTTCACGGTCACCACGCCGACCGACCCGGTCTGCTCGGCCGAACCGAAGAGGCCGTTGCCGCGCTTCAGGAGTTCGCGCAGGTCGAGCTGCAGGCGGCAGCACATGGAGCGCACCATGTGCGGCTCCAGGTCGGAGTTCAGGAAATTCTGGAAGTACGGCAATCCGTAGCGCGCCGTCATTTCAAAGAGGCGCTCGGTATTGGGATGGTCCCAGTCGAAATCGGGCGTGATGTTGTAGGTGGGGATTGGGAACGTGAACACGCGGCCCTTCGCGTCGCCGGCCATCATGACCTCGATGTACGCGCGGTTGATCATGTCCATCTCGGCCTGCAGGTCGCCGTAGGAAAACGGCATTTCCTCGCCGCCCACGTAAGGGATCTGGTCCTTCAGGTCGGCCGGGCAGGTCCAGTCGAACGTGAGGTTGGTGAAGGGCGTTTGTGTGCCCCAGCGGCTGGGCACGTTCAGGTTGAAGATGAGTTCCTGGATGGATTGCTTGACGTCCGCATAGGTCATCGCGTCGCGGCGGATGAAGGGCGCCATGTAGGTGTCGAACGAGCTGAATGCCTGCGCGCCGGCCCATTCGTTCTGCAGCGTGCCCAGGAAGTTGACGATCTGGCCGATGGCGGCCGACATGTGCTTGGGCGGCGTGGATTCGACCTTGCCGGGAATGCCGTTGAAGCCTTCGGTCAGCAACTGGCGCAGCGACCAGCCGGCGCAGTAGCCGCTGAGCATGTCCAGGTCGTGGATGTGGATGTCGCCTTCGCGGTGGGCATGGCCGGCTTCCGGTGTGAAGACATTGGACAGCCAGTAGTTGGCAGTGACCTTGCCGGCGACGTTCAGGATGAGGCCGCCCAGGCTGTAGCCCTGATTGGCGTTGGCGTTGACGCGCCAATCGCGCTGTTCCAGATACTCTTCCATGGCGCTTTCGACATCGACCAGCGTATGGCGCAGCGAACGCAGGCGGGCGTGCTGCTCGCGGTGGACGATGTAGGCGCGCGCCGTGCGCCAGTGGCCTGCCTGGACCAACACGTCTTCGACGCGGTTCTGAATGGTTTCGACGCCGGGGCAGACGTTGCCGTCCAGCTTTGCGATGACGGTGCCGGTCAGCGCGCGTGCGCCTTGCAGGTCCAACTCCCCGGTGCTTTGGCCCGCCGCCGCCATGGCTTGCGCGATCTTCTCGCTATCGAATGCAACGACGCGGCCGTCGCGCTTGAGGATGTGTTGGATTTCCATTGTTGGCACCATATGTAGTGGAGTGCGAAGACTCTATCACCACATATGGTGCTGGAACCGCTGGATGTGGATGCCGGTTGACCCGCATCAAATGGCCGAAAACCGTCGTGAATTTGCGCAATGCGGCGATCGGTCGCACCCGGCGCCTGTCGCCGGCCCGGCCGGATCAGAAGCCGATGCTCACGCCGA
>Ga0213828_1003131_pt1 | contig 11213 bp, 9 predicted proteins | sample MC6MC0897MG_FD_180664 | JGI IMG/M metagenome (GOLD analysis project Ga0213828, IMG submission 180664) | Enriched soil aggregate microbial communities from Iowa State University, Ames, United States - MC6-MC0897-MG | ecosystem: Environmental > Terrestrial > Soil > Unclassified | place: USA: Iowa...
TCGATTGAATTAATGAAGCAAACAGCTCAAACATTTGATATTGAGGTAGAGCAGATCCACTACTTTAACGGAATCTGTGATTTAAGCTATGTCAACTATTCAGATGCATCCAATGAGTGGCTAGCATTTGAACGGAACACACCTGTATGGGGCGATACGTATCATATTCCATTCAAAGAGATGGCAGCATTACAAGGTCCTGTCTTAAATGTCGGTCCATTTGGTAAGGATGCCCATCAAAAAACAGAACGATTGCATGTGGATAGTGCGTTTAAAGAGATGCCTGTTATGATTGACACGCTTATTAAAAGTCTATTTTAGCCAAATAAATTTTTCGATATTTAATTGAATACAATGTAAAAAGTTGATGCTATAAAGGTATCAACTTTTTTATTTATCAGAAAAATTTAGATTGACTTGTATTTTTCGTTATCATGACGATACATATAGGACATTATAATTATTTGAAAGTGGGCATGAGGAGAGAGCATGATGGAAAATCAAGAAAAATTAGCTTTTTCTATTCGCGAAGAAATGGTTCAGTCGAATTTAAAAGGGATGAGAATAGTTGCTTGGACACTCATGTATGTATCAGTCATTATTTCGTTAATACATTATGGAGAGGTATTTTTTGTGAAGGCGGAAAGAGCCATGGTTCCCGTCTATATTGCCATTCATATCGCTATGTTTTATATAGATGTTGCAGTATTATTGTTTATCCGAGAAAAGCGAATTCATATTACTCCTGTTAATATACAGAAGTATGAACGGTTGGTTGTTGTTTATATTTACACAATAATGCTTTTGATTACTGCGATATCGGTATTGGATGTTTACTTTTTCCGTCATGCAGCACTCTATGAGGTTATTTTAATCATTATTTGTACAGTATTCGCGTTACCTTTACGAAAAATTGTCTGGATTATTTTGCTTTCTGCATCAGCCATTATTGTGAGTGCATATATGAGTGCTGGAATATCGAGTGAAAATATAAAAATTATATTACCCATGTCATTATTAATACCTATTGGTGTAATGATTCAATATCAGACCTATAAGGTTCGTAAACAAATCCATACCCAGCATATTTTATTGAATGAGGAAATGACCAAAACGAAGCGACTATCACAATTGTTGGCTATTAAAAATAATGAATTAGCAGAGCAAGCATTAAAAGATTCTTTAACGAATCTACCTAATCGACGTGCATTTAACCAAAAATTGAATAAGATAGGACAGCAACTTTATCAAACACAGCCTTTAACAGTCATAATGATTGATATTGATTGCTTTAAAAAATTTAATGATTATTATGGTCATTTGCAGGGAGATGCAGCAATTGTCAAAGTCGCATCTCTATTGGAGGAAATTGCAGGGAAGTATAATGCATTTGTTGCCCGTTGGGGTGGCGAGGAATTTGTTATGATAAGCCAGCATACTTATAAGGTTGCTGAACCTGTATGTGAAGAAATCTTAGAGGAAATTCGACAACTTAATATACCGCACCTACAATCTACTATTGCCCAACAAGTTACTGTTAGTATTGGAATGTGTCAAGCTAAAATCGCAAAATATGAGCATTTACAAACATGTTGTGAATTAGCTGACCAAGCGCTATATTTGGCAAAGCAAAACGGACGAAATAACTATTTCTGCAAAATGGCAATTTTTGATGAAGAAGCAAATGCGTCTATTTGAAGTCAGAAAACGTTGCTACGAAGCCCTTCAATACCCCCTTAGGTTGCTTAAATTATAACGAAAGTGTTACAATATAGTTTAGTCAAAAAGAGCCAAGGGGGCATTTCTATGTCAATTGAATTAAACAATGAATTCGGCCAAATTGATATTTCAACAGATGTACTTGCACAAATTGCTGGTGGAGCTGCTGTAGAATGCTACGGTATTGTTGGCATGGCATCTAAACATCAAATTCGTGATGGTCTAACTGATATTTTACGTAAAGAAAACTTCGCAAAAGGTGTTGTAATTCGACAACAGGACGACGATTTACATATAGATATGTACATTATTGTTAGTTACGGGACAAAAATTTCGGAAGTGGCTTATCAAGTACAATCGAAAGTGAAATATACAGTAGATAAAACATTAGGTATGAGCGTAAAATCTGTCAATATCTTTGTACAGGGCGTTCGTGTAGCGAATTAAGAGGAGGAACTAAATCGAATGCAGTCTTTAGACGGTATAAAGTTTGCTGAAATGGTACAAATGGGGGCGCATCACCTATACCAAAATGCAAATTATGTAGATTCATTAAATGTTTTCCCCGTTCCAGATGGTGATACAGGTACAAATATGAACTTATCGATGACATCTGGTGCAAAGGAAACAGAGCATGCTGCTTCAGAGCATATTGGTAAAACAGCACAGGCATTATCAAAAGGCTTGTTAATGGGAGCGCGTGGGAATTCAGGCGTTATTCTATCTCAGTTATTCCGTGGTTTTGGGAAGTTTATTGAGAAGGAGTCAACAATTGATGCAAAGGGCTTTGCTGGAGCATTCCAAGCGGGTGTTGATACGGCATATAAAGCTGTTATGAAGCCAGTAGAAGGAACAATTTTAACGGTGGCACGTGAAGCTGCGAAAAAAGGTGTAGAAGTAGCAGAAACTGAAAACGATATCATTGCCGTAATGGAAGCTTTTACAGCAGAGGCAAAGGCATCGTTGGATCGTACACCTGACCTACTGCCTGTTTTAAAAGAAGTTGGTGTGGTAGATAGTGGTGGTCAAGGCTTACTATTTGTGTATGAAGGATTTTTAGCTTCCTTAAAGGGGGAGGCTCTTCCGGAGAAAAATGATGCGACGCTAGATGATTTAATCAATGCAGAACATCATAGAGCCCAAGATTTCATGAACACTGCTGATATTGAATTTGGTTACTGTACAGAAATAATGGTACGCTTAGAAGAAGGAAAAGAACCTTTTAATGAAGAACAATTCCGTAATGAATTAAATCCTTTAGGTGATTCTTTACTTGTTATTTCAGATGAGGAAATTGCGAAGGTTCATATCCATTCCGAGCAACCAGGTTCTGTTCTATCAATTGGCCAAAAATACGGTAGTCTTATAAAAATTAAAGTTGATAATATGCGTGAGCAGCATTCAGCAATCGTTGGCGAGGAACATAAAGCCCCTACGCCTGCTAAAAAGGTAGAAAAACATCCATATGCTATTGTAACGATTGCTATGGGTGAGGGTGTGGCAGAATTATTGCGCTCTATCGGTGCTTCCTATGTCATTGAAGGCGGTCAAACAATGAATCCTTCAACTGAAGATATCGTGAAGGCTGTACAAGAAATCGGTGCAGAGAAAGTATTAATCTTACCGAATAATAAAAATATAGTGATGGCAGCGGAGCAAGCGGTTGAACTATTAGAAATTGATGCAGCAGTGGTTCCTACTAAGACGATTCCTCAAGGAATGGCAGCGATTTTAGCGTTTAACCCAGAGGCAGCTGTTGATGAAAATAAAAAAACAATGTCAGAAGCATTTACAAATGTGAAGACAGGTCAAGTTACCTTTGCAGTGCGTGATACATCTATTGATGGTGTTGAAATTCACAAAGATGATTTTATGGCATTGGCAGAAGGAAAAATTGTCCTTTCTACACCAGCACTAAAGGATGCAGCTGAAAAAGTAATTAAGGATTTAGTCAATGAAGATGCTGAGATTGTTACAGTCATTTATGGTGAAGATACAACTGAACAAGCTGCCTCTGAGTTGGTAGCTTTCATAGAAGAGAACTATCCGGATGTAGAAGTTGAATTATTTGATGGTAAACAAGGGTTATATCCATATATTATTTCAGTAGAATAATTACATGCTACTTTGCTATTCCGTAAAGAAAGCAGTGCACAAAACGTGTACTGCTTTTGTTTATGCTACAAAGAGAATGTTGGATTAAATTTATTAAAAACGTACTAAATATGAATCATTCAATGTACGTACCCACAGGATATAAAATTTGGAAATATTGAAATAGCAACTCTTTCATAGTTGTGTATATATGGTACGGACAATAAATAAGCATAAATATTTACTATAAATTATAGTAGTGGTAATTTTCTGAAAGTTGATAAATTAAATGCTTTACTTTTATAGTAACTATCAAGCATGATATAAATAAAAATAAATATTATTATACGGATAGAATAGAGGGGTGTTTGTATGAAGTTTACTTCAGTATTTGATATTATTGGACCAGTCATGATTGGGCCTTCCTCCTCTCATACGGCAGGAGCAGCTCGCATCGGGCGTGTTGCAAGGGATTTATTTGGTAGACAACCTAAATGGGCAAAAATTCATTTATATGGATCGTTTGCAGAAACGTATAGAGGGCATGGTACAGATGTTGCGATTGTAGGAGGCTTATTAAATTACGATACATTTGATGATCGTATTAAAACGGCATTTGAAGATGCCAAACAAGCAGGATTAGAATACGAATTCATTCCGGAAACAGCTAATACCGAGCATCCAAATACGGCTCGACTTGTCATTGGAGACGATGAAGGGGAAATGTCAGTAGTCGGTATTTCAATTGGTGGCGGAAAAATTGAAGTCAGTGAAGTCAATGGCTTTAAGTTACGTTTAACTGGTGGTATGCCAGCTATTCTTGTAGTTCATGACGATCGTGCTGGCTGTATTGCCAATGTAGCCAATTGCTTGGCGATGCATGAAGTCAACATTGGGCATATGGAGGTATCACGTATCGAACGTGGTTTAACTGCTTTAATGGTGATTGAAGTTGATCAAAACATTGAGGATAAGGTGCTACAGCAAATATCTTTAATTCCATATATTACAAAGGTCTCAAAAATTAATAACTAAGGAGGTGTCCCGTGATGGACGTTTTATTTCATAATGTTCGTGAACTTGTTGAACGAGCAGAGAAAGAAGATAAATTAATATCAGAAATTATGATTGAACAAGAAATATTGATAACTGGTAGAACGCGTGAAGAAATCATCCAGCATATGGATCGAAATTTAACAGTGATGGAAGAAGCAATCGAACGTGGATTACAAGGTGTGCAATCAGTAACAGGTTTAACTGGTGGGGATGCCGTATTACTTCAAAATTATATTGCACAAGGAAAGTCACTTTCAGGTGATTTATTATTAGATGCAGTAAGTAAAGCGGTTGCAACTAATGAAGTAAATGCTGCAATGGGAACAATCTGTGCAACACCAACAGCAGGTTCAGCAGGTGTAGTGCCAGGAACACTGTTTGCAGTAAAAAACAAACTAAATCCAACTCGTGAGCAAATGATTCGTTATTTATTTACGTCAGGAGCATTTGGATTTGTGGTAGCCAATAACGCTTCCATTTCTGGGGCTGCTGGTGGTTGTCAAGCAGAGGTTGGTTCAGCTGCAGGTATGGCTGCCGCTGCTATTGTCGAAATGGCTGGAGGTACACCACAGCAATGTTCAGAAGCGTTTGCTATTACATTAAAAAACATGCTAGGTCTTGTTTGTGATCCAGTGGCAGGCTTGGTTGAAGTGCCTTGTGTCAAACGTAATGCAATGGGTGCATCTAACTCCCTAGTAGCGGCGGATATGGCACTTGCTGGTGTAACAAGTCGTATTCCATGTGATGAAGTAATTGGTGCTATGTATCGCATTGGACAATCTATGAGTCCTAATCTTAAAGAGACGGCACGAGGCGGTCTAGCAGCAACACCAACAGGGAAGGCGATCAGTAAAGCCATCCTTGAAAATGGTGGCTTACAAAGCATTAAAGCACTTCAATAAATATAAGAAACATGCTATCTAAATAGGTAGCATGTTTTTATGTTGGTTGATAACTTACTGGAAAGAAAAAACCTCTTACGTACATAGTCGATTTAAGTATAATTAAATTTTAATAAGGAAATGTATGTATCTTAATTATATAGCAGGGACGTGAATAGAGATGGATTTGCGTAATTTGAAAACATTTCATGTTGTTTCAACTTACCTCAACTTTACAAAAGCGGCTGAAATTCTTAATTATAGCCAGCCTACAATTAGCCAACAGATTAAAGCGTTAGAGGAGAAGTTAGGGCATATCTTAATTAATCGAATGGGTAAGAAAATGTTTCTTTCTCAAGTAGGAAAAATAGTAAAGGAACATACAGATCAATTATTTGGGATTATTGAAGAAATGGAACAGGATCTGAAGAATTTCGAAAAGCCATTTGGTCATTTGACAATCGCTGCACCAGAGTTTTATTGCGGCTATTATTTATCACATATTATCGGCTCGTTTTTAAAACAGTACCCTCAGGTAAACCTAAAACTTCTTTGTGCCAATAGTAAAGAAACAGCCAAACTTGTGAGTTCAAACCAAGCAGATATAGGTTTTGTAGCTGGATCCCCTAGTTACGCTGGTGTAGAGGGGATTTTATTGGAGGAAGAGGATTTAGTATTGGTTGGAAATCCGCTTATTATAAAGGATCGTACTGTGCAGGAAATATTTGATGATTATCCCTTTATAACCTATGGAATGGATGACTGTATTGTCAGTTGCCTGCAAGAAATTAAGTGTAAGCCACAAACAATAGTGGAATTTGGAAGCGAGGAAGCAATTAAGAGAGCAGTAATGGAACAAGTGGGTCTAGCCTTGTTGAGTGATATTATTATTCAAAAAGAGGTAACAAAAGGGAGTCTTCAAGTTCTGTACCGATTCCCTAAAAAGTTACCCACTTATTTAATTTTTCCTCAAAATGCTAAAACATTTAGTAATGTAAGTACATTTATTGATTTAGTTAAAGACACATGGAAAACAATTTAATTAGTTTGTATATCGAAAAGAATGAAAAGAATGTTGCTGCCTGGTGAAATCGCAGGGATGTAACGTTCTTTTTATTTGTAATTTTTTTGATGTATCCCGATGAATTTATATGTAAATTTATCAATAGTAACTATTCAAAATAGTAATTTTTTATTTATTTTTTTATCAATTACAATGAATAAGACGGAAATTTCAAAAAAAGGGGATGGCTTTTTATGTTGGAGAGATATGTTACGTATTGATAGTGGACATAAAAATTTGTTTTTATTCAATGATTCAACTAAGGAGGATGGCGGATGAGTAAATTTATAGCTAATAAAGAAATAGAGCAACAAAAAGGAATTAATGTTTATGTGTTAATCTTTTGCCTTATTGTTATATCATCCATTTTAACGTATTTTATTCCAGCTGGTTCATTTCAACGGGAAGAAGTTAATGGACGTCAAGTGATTCAACCTGGGACATTTAGTTTTACAGATATGAACCCCATTGGCTTTCTGGATATTTTTAGCAGTGTACATTCAGGCATGATGCAAGGAGCAAGTATTATTTTCTTCGTATTGATTGTAGGAGGTACCTTTGGAATACTATCAGCCACAGGGGCATTAGAATCCTTTATCGCCATGCTATCTGTAAAAATGGCAAAACGCGAAATGTTAATAATACCAGTATTAATGTTGTTTTTCGCCTGTGCTGGGTCATTAATGGGGATGTCTGATGAAACGATTGTATATGTAGGGATTCTTGCACCGCTTGCTGTTGCCCTAGGGTTTGATGCAATTACAGGTTTTGCAATTGTTATTCTTGGTGCATCTGTCGGATTTTCGGCAGCTGTTATGAATCCGTTTACAGTAGGAATAGCGCAAGAGATTGCGGGCTTGCCATTATTTTCAGGAATTGCTTTTCGAATTGTCATTTTTGTTGTCTTATACACAGTAGCAACAATATATGTTTATCGCTATGCAAGAAAAGTAAAAAATAATCCTAAACTCGGCTTTTATGGAAATTTTCGCAATGATGAGAGTGATTTCGTACAGGGGAATTCGAAAATGGAAATAAGACATAAGCTTGTTATGGCTACATTTCTTTTGAATTTTATCGTATTGATGTACGGGGTTGTAAAACTAGGTTGGTACATTACTGAAATAGCTGGTTTATTTTTATTGTTTGGTATTTTAATGGGGCTTATTGGCAAATTATCACCTTCGCATATTGCTAATTCATTTATGAAGGGTGCAGGTGATTTAGTTGGTGGCGCTCTTATCATTGGGTTAGCTCAGTCTATTTTAGTGATTTTCAATAACTCAGGATTAATTGATACAATTCTCTTTTACACATCTGCATTGCTTGATTCAGTTCCACCTGCACTAAATGCTGTAGGGATGTTTATCTTCCAGTTATTTTTAAATTTTTTAGTACCATCAGGAAGTGGACAGGCTGCCTTAACGATGCCAATTATGGCACCTTTATCAGATATGATCGGTGTTACAAGACAAACAGCCGTACTTGCCTATCAATTTGGCGATGGTATGTCGAATATTATATTCCCAACAGTAGGTTTTTTAATGGCGGGATTATCAATTGCGGGTATTCCTTGGGGTAAATGGATAAAGTGGATTTTTCCGTTTATGCTTATTCAAGTAACAGTTGCGGTAATATCGCTCATTATTGCACAAGTCATACAATACGGACCTTTCTAAAGGAGATTAACAATGGAAATAATGAATATAAAAAAATTAGCAGAAAAGGCAATAGAGGATCGCCGTCATCTGCACCAATACCCAGAGCTTTCTGGTGAAGAATACGAAACAAGTGAGTTTATTCGCAAAAGACTAGAGGAGTTAGATATAGAAATTCTAGATTATGAACCTCCAGGTGTAGTGGCGTTTATAAAAGGGACAAAGGGAACAAAAACTATTGCATTACGTGCCGATATAGATGCCTTACCTATAAAAGAAGAGGGAGACAAACCGTACATTTCAGACAGGCAAGGTGTTGCTCATATGTGTGGCCATGATGGTCATACAGCGATTTTATTAGCAGTTGCAACATGGATAAGCTTAAATAGAGAGAAAATCGAGCCGAATATCAAGCTTATATTTCAATCAGCAGAGGAAATCACCCCAAGTGGCGCTGATTTATTAATTCAAAAAGGTGTGTTGGAAGATATAGATGCTATTTTTGGCATTCACTTATGGCAAGGTTTAGAGAAAGGGAAGATAGGTTTAACACATGGACCGATGATGGCTTCTATTGATGATTTTGAAATTATAATTCAAGGGTATGGTGGTCATGGTTCGATGCCACATGAAACAATTGATCCTATTTATATAGCTAGCCATTTAATGCAAGCTTTTCAAAGTATCATAAGTAGAAATGTCAATCCTATCGATGCGGGTGTCATTACAGTTGGTAATATACAAGCGGGAACCACTTATAATATTATTCCTGATACGGCAAAATTAACTGGAACGATCAGAGCATTGACACCGAACACTGTAAAAATCATTAAAACGAAAATGGTAAGTTTAACAGAAGGGATTTGCCGAGCATTTGGAGCAGAAGGAAAAATCGATTTTATTTTAGGAACACCTCCGCTCGTCAACGATCCAACACAATCGCGATTTATTGAATCGATTGTACGGGAACAATTCGGAGATACCGCATTTAAGGTAGTCGAACCAGTCATGGGTGGAGAAGATTTTTCTTATTATTTACAACATAAGCCTGGAGCATTTGTTTTTGTAGGTATGGGTGGTGAAAAAAGCCAATATCCACATCATCATCCACGATTTGATCTAGATGAAGATGTTTTCCCTGATGCGATTCAACTATTTATAAATATTATCTTGCAACATAAATAATCAGACTATTTATACGAAAAGGAGTTTTTACATCGTGATAAAAAAGATTGAAGTGTTTGCAGCACGTTTACAATTAAAGGAACCCTTCGTTATTTCTTATGTTCATTTAGATGATATGCCAACTATTCTTACCAGAATCGAGACGGAAGAGGGTGTAGTTGGCTGGGGCGAAGCTGTGCCTGATCAAAATGTGACGGGTGAAACTTGGGAGAGCACGTATCACGTTATTAAACATGAACTAGCGCCATTACTGATTGATGAAGATCCATTTGCAGTAGACCGTATTCATAAAAAGTTTAATGAAAAAATTGATGGAGTCCCTTCAGCAAAAGCCGCATTGGACATTGCACTCTACGATTTGATGGGGAAAATTACTGGTCAACCAGTTTATCAATTAATTGGTGGAAAAGCACATGAGGAATTACAGGTGCCTAGAGTGATTAGCATTAAGAGTCCTGAGGAAATGGCTAAAGATGCAAGTGAATTTGTAAAATCGGGTTTCCGTAATATTAAAATTAAGGTTGGTACAAATGCTGATTTAGATATTGCTCGTATTCGTGCTGTAAGAGAAGCAATAGGTGAGGAGGTGCAACTGCGAGTAGATGCCAATCAAGGTTGGAATAGGATGGAGACACTAAAAGTAATTAGAGAAACTACAACCTGTCATGTAGACTGGTACGAGCAACCTGTAAAAGCACATGATTTAAGAGCGTTAAAAGAAATCAGAGCCCTTTCACCTTGTAGTATTATGGTAGACGAAGGTGTTCATAATATTTATGATTTAGTCGATGTCATAGAAATGCGTGCTGCCGATATGCTAAATATAAAATTAATGAAATCAGGTGGAATCTATCCAGCTCTAGCTCTTGCAAGTCTTGCGGAGGCTGCAGAGATGCCTTGCCAAGTTGGCTCTATGGTTGAATCAGCAATCGGAACAATGGCTGGGGCACACCTAGCCATCAGTAAGTCGATTATCCATACAAATGAGATGGTCGGACCATTAATGTTTGTAAGAGATGTGGCAAATGTTACATACTATAAAGACATCCTGCAGTTAAGCGATAAAGCTGGATTAGGAATAGAAGTTGATGAGCAATATGTGAAAGAAATTACATGTTTCTCCTGTGAGATTAAATAATCAAAAGTGTAACCCTATCAATCATTGGTAGGGTTTTTGCTTATGTGTAGGGTTAGGGAAATAATTTATGGTACATTAGATAGAGAGAGTATAACACTACATAAACAATCAATGAAGGGAGTTGTGGGATAAGATGACTGAATTACATGGACCCGTCAATGAATTAAAAGGTGTCGGGAAAGAAACAGCAGCCCATCTTGAATCACTAGGAATCAATACAATAGCTGATTTATTATGGACGTTCCCACATCGACATGAAGATTTTCGTTTAAAAGATTTAGCGCAAACACCGCATAACGAACGGGTTACAGTTGAGTGTAAGGTGGAGCGGGAGCCTACGATTTTATTTTTAGGTCGTAATAAGTCAAGACTCCAAGTAACTGTTTTAGCAGGAAGACATTTAGTAAAAGTCGTATTTT
>Ga0213828_1003135_pt1 | contig 11200 bp, 10 predicted proteins | sample MC6MC0897MG_FD_180664 | JGI IMG/M metagenome (GOLD analysis project Ga0213828, IMG submission 180664) | Enriched soil aggregate microbial communities from Iowa State University, Ames, United States - MC6-MC0897-MG | ecosystem: Environmental > Terrestrial > Soil > Unclassified | place: USA: Iowa...
GCGGTTCGCGACCGTTTCCACCCGCCTGTTCATGATCGACATGGACCGTTTCGCCAAGCGTATCGGCTCGCTCGAACTGCTGAGACCCGACGTCAAACGGCGCATCCGCTCCTATGCCTATAATCAGCAACCGGTCTCAATGCCTGCCGAAGAGGTGCTGAGCGACAATATGATGCGCATCGGCGTATACCGGCTTGATTTTCTCGGCACGGGCGAGGGCATGTATTCGCTGCATCCGCCCTATCGCTCGCCCGAGTTTTACGCGGCGCTGGGCTCCATCGTCGAGCGCATCGAAAAGGGTGACGTTCCCGAAGGCCAGCTCGGAGATTTCGATATCAACGGATCGATGGTGGACTGGTCGAGCGCCCTTGCGGCCAAGACGCGCTCCAAACGTTACGCGAAGGCGCTGCGTCACCTGATTTCAGCGAATGTCCAGCGCTTCACTGGGGCATAGAAGGCTCGGCATTTTCTTCACAACCGGCGCATGTGCCTTAGAAATCTGTGATGAGCTTGCTCCAGCTTTCCGAGCTTAGCCCGCCAATATAGATATCGCCGGCAAGCGCCCGATCCCGGAGGGCTTCATCCCGGGTGGCCATGCAGAAATAACCGCGATGATGGAAGGTCACGTGGTTCTGACGGTAGAGCGCGTTCATGAGAAACGGCTGCGACATGCCGGTGACATGGGCATAGTTCTCATCATCGAAATGGCGGAACAGCGCACCGAGTACGTCGTTTTCGCGACCGGCATCGCAGACGAGGTTCAGCACATAGGCGGTCCGTCCCGCCTGTCCGAAAAACAGGGCAGCGCCGATGATGCGGCCTTCGGCATTTTCGATCGCCAGGCTGCTCAATTCACCAAGGGTGCCGTTGGTTTTACTCATTTCGATCAGCCAGTGGAATTCCTCGTGGGACCATTCCGGGCGGACGGAAAAACGCTCGATCATTTTCAGCGCGTTGCGTCGGAACGTCTCGAAATCCACCGGTCTGACCGTGGTGCCGGCAACTTCATTGGGCCTTATGCCCTTTTTCCACGATCGCAGGATACGGTCGACAAATCCAAGCGCCATAAGTCCGGGCCTGGATTTGACTACTTGCGAACGGCGCGGCATGCGCAGGGCAATCGCGCTGAAAGGCTTGAGCGCCTTGTGCCATTGCAGGCTTTCCATCGGCAACATGCTGCCGCCGATTGCAAGCCAATGATCGGCGCTGACGGGGGAGGCCGTGTCCGAAAACAGCATATCGTGTTTCGTCGCGCGCATGCCGCGGGACAGGCGCGCGGCGCCGAGTGCGCCGAGTTTTCCTTTCGACGCGAAAGCACATAACAACCTTGCGGTAATGGGTTTTCCATTCGCGACAAACCGCATGGGGACGGCAAGGATAACGCTGGTAACGCCGCTCTCTCCAGCATCGTAGACAACGCTACCGTATTCGGGATCAAACACAGGACTGCTGAAAAACAATGTTTCGACGTAAGCGCCGAAGTCGAAGTTTCTATCAAGCCCGGTCTTTTTGAACGCGCTGTTGAGCACAACCTCGACAGCCGGAAGATCGTCCCTGCGCATGGGTCGAACGCCGGGCGCAGCTGGCTGAACCGGGCGTTGTGTCGCCCCTTCGTTGTTGCTATCGTCCATATTGGTGTGTATCGGAACGTCCACCGTCGGTTTCCAGCTATTTACGCGTTTATGAAATCAACAAGCCAAAGATATATCCAGAGTTGTTAATATACGTTAAACAGAATTTCGGATCATCACCCCAGTATATCCTTAACGTAGCGAAATATCTCTGTCGTCAAATAGATATAAGCAACCTTTACGAGGGCGTATGTCTAGCCAATAATAGGGAAATCAGCAACTTAAATTTGACAGATGAAGTTTGATATGGTCAAGATTCTACCCTTATCCATATGTTGACTTCGAAAATCAGGTTCCGTTTCAATTTCCCGGGCTTCATTCCTCGATAATGGAATTACTATTCCTCCGTGTATTATGGATAACTAAAAAATAGGGTTTTGACGGGATATTCATTTTACCGAGACGAAGCATCGGGTACGATGTGAGAAAGTATGGAAAAAGGTAGAGAAAATTACCTGATGGATGCAGCGCATGATGAGCAGGCGAGTGTCGCCTGGCGGAATGCACTGTTTTATGTGACGTTCTTTTATTTCACGGTCGGCTTCTCGCCTTATATCTCGCTTTCCTCGACCTATCTGGGGTCCGCCATGGCGGCCGGGTCCAACCTCCTCAACCAGCTCACCGCGATCATCCTGCTCATCAGTTTCGTGGCGTTCATGGCAAAGGAGCGGTCGTCTTCCATTGTCTTTACGCCGCGTTTGCTGATGCTCGCGATCTTCGGCTGGTATATCTTCACCTCAGTGGTGGGCGGCGCGCCGGTGTTTTCGCTGCGGCGGCTTGCCATGTGCGCCATCATCTGCGTGCTTGCCAGCTGCTTCCTGCAATTGCCGCGCACCGAGCGGCATTTCACCACGCTGCTTGCCACATGCGTGCTGATCATCCTGTTCCTCTGTTATTTCGGCGTTGCTGTCCTGCCGTCGCGGTCGATCCATCAGGCAAGCGATGCGCTGGAGCCGCTCCTCGCAGGCAACTGGCGTGGGGTCTTCCGCCACAAGAACGAGGCAGCCTCGATCATGGCGGTGCTGATGATCGTCGGGATTTATCTGTGCAAGCGCTGGTCCCTTATCGGCGGCCTGGCGGTTCTGTTGCTGTCGTTGATCTTTCTCGTCAAGTCGGGTGGCAAGACCGCGCTCGGCCTGATGCCGATCATCATCGCCACGGGCTGGTTCATCGTGGGCTGGCCAAGATGGCGTTACGCTGTTGTGACCGTGCTTCTGGGAACCTTCGCCGTGGTGATCGTCGGCACGACCGTTGATCCGGTCTTTTCACAGATGCTGACGAAACTGGGGATCGACGCCAGTTTCACCGGCAGAACCGATATCTGGACCGTCTCCATAGATTATATCCGCCAAAGCCCGATCGTCGGATACGGCTACCAGGCCTTCTGGCGCAGCGACACCCTGATGACGAGCTTCACCGAGAACAATACCTGGGCAACGACGGCGCCGGATTCCCACAATGGCTATTTCGACCTTGTGCTTGGCGGCGGCGTGCCAGGTCTTATTCTGGTGCTGACGTGGATTTGTCTGATGCCGCTTCGCGATCTCGGCAAGATGGATGAGGCCACGCGCAAAAGCCCGCTGACGAAGCTCTATGTCGGCGTCTGGCTTTATGTCCTGCTCTACGGCTTTCTCGAAACGATGTTCTTCCTCAGTACCGGTTTCGTCTGGTTTTTCCTCGTCGTTGCCGTGATGGGCCTGCGTTTGCAGGCGAATGCCAGCCTTGTCGAGGATGAGGCGCAGGCGGAACCGCAATTGGCCCTGACTGGCAGTAACGCGGCCAGCGTGGCGAGGCGCATCAGGGGCAAATCGCGCAGATCGTTGCTCGCAGATGATATTTTGAAATGATTTTTCGTTTCAAATGTGTAAAAGAGCCTGATATTGCGCGCGTTTGCAGCGGGTTTCGCTAAACATGCGTGGCTTAAGTCTTTGTTGTTATGCATGTCCTGTCGCAAAACCGCTCCGCATTTTGCTCGACACGCAATGAACCGGATCGGCAAGGTCAATAAATGGCAGATACAGGCGCCTGTGCGCTCGAAGCGGATGACATCCACAAGAGCTTCGGCGCACACGAAGTTTTGAAGGGCGTTTCGCTGAAGGCCCACAAAGGCGATGTCATATCGATCATCGGCTCGTCCGGTTCCGGCAAGAGTACCTTCCTGCGCTGCATCAACTTTCTCGAAACGCCGGATCGCGGCCGGGTCATCGTCAATGGCGAGGAGATCGCCATGAAGATTGGCAGGGACGGCAAGGCTGTGCCGAAAAGCTGGCGGCAAGTGGAAAAGCTGCGGACAGGGCTTGGCATGGTGTTCCAGAATTTCAATCTCTGGGCCCACCGCACCGTTCTGGAAAATGTCATCGAAGCGCCTGTTCACGTTCTCGGCGTCAAGCGGCAGGAGGCGGTGGAAAAGGCCGAAGCCCTGCTGAACAAAGTTGGCCTTTACGACAAGAAAAATGCCTATCCGGCGTTCCTCTCCGGCGGGCAGCAGCAGCGCGCCGCGATTGCGCGCGCGCTCTGCGTGGAGCCGGCGGTGATGCTGTTCGACGAACCCACCTCGGCGCTCGATCCGGAACTTGTGGGCGAGGTGCTGAAGGTCATCCGCGATCTGGCCGAGGAAGGCCGCACAATGTTGCTCGTTACTCACGAGATGGGCTTTGCGCGCGATGTTTCCACCGAGGTGATGTTTCTGCATCAGGGCCGTGTGGAGGAAGCGGGGCCACCGGCGCAGGTGTTCGGCAATCCGGTAAGCGCCCGTTGCAGGGAATTTACCGGCGCGCTGGCGTGATGGCCGTTTCGCTTCGCCGTTTGTTTTAACAGGAGAGACTTTAAATGAAATTCTTCGCCACGCTGCTTGCCGGAACGGCATTTGCGGTTTCCGCCTTCACCGCCAGCGCCGATGTCCGCTTCGGCATCATGAACGAATCCTACCCACCCTTCTTCGCCAAGGATGCCAGCGGCAAGTGGCAGGGCTGGGAAATCGATCTCATGGACGCCGTCTGCGCGGAAATGAAGGAAAAATGCTCGATCGTCGAGCTTTCCTGGGATGGCCTCATCCCGGCGCTGCAGACGAAGAAGTTCGATGTTATCTGGTCGTCCATGTCCAACACGGAAGAACGCGAGAAGGTCATCGATTTCACCAACAAATATTACAACACGCCGAGCAAGCTGATCGGCGCCAAGGATGGCAAGCCGGGTGCGGCGCCGGAAGACGTCAAGGGCAAGACCATCGGTATTCAGGTCGCGACCATCCAGTCTGAATATTACAAGAAATATTTCGCTGATGTCGCTGACGAAAAGACCTATCAGACGCTGGACGAGGCGTTTCAGGATCTCGCAGCCGGCCGTATCGACTATGTGTTCGGCGACTCGCTCGTTCTCGATGCCTTCGTGAAGAGCGATGCCGGCAAGGATTGCTGCGCCGACATGGGCAACGTTGCGGATGACAAGGAAATCCTCGGCCTTGGCGTTTCCGGCGGCCTGCGCAAGGACGACACCGAACTCAAGAACAAGCTGAACGCTGCTCTCGCTGCCGTTCGCGCCAGCGGGAAGTATGACGAGATCACCAAGAAATACTTCAGCTTCGATATCTACGGTAAGTAATTTCTCCTGACCGGTCAGATAAATGGCAAGCCTTGAAACCACGCTGCAACTGCTGTCACCCTATCCTCCGGGATGGGGCGGCACCCTTTTGAAGGGTGCGGCGTCGACGCTTGCCATTTCCGCCGGTGCCTATCTGATCGGCATCGTCATCGGGCTTGCCGGTGCACTTGGCAAGCTCTCCGGCAACAGGCCGCTTGGCCTTCTGCTCAATATCTACACGACGGCAATCCGCGCCGTTCCCGAACTGATCCTCATCGTCGGGCTTTATTACGCCGGCACTGATGGCCTGAACCGGCTGCTACAACTGGCAGGCCTGCCGCCTTTGGAAGTGAACGGTTTCGTTGCCGCTGTTGCGGTTCTGGGTTTCGTGCAGGGTGCCTATATGACCGAGGTGCTGCGCGGTGCGATCCTTGCCATTCCGAACGGGCAGATCGAGGCGGCGCGCGCCTTCGGCATGTCGCCGGCCTTGCGTTTCCGCCGTGTGGTCTTGCCGGCACTGTTGCCGAACGCCCTGCCGGGCCTTGCCAATCTCTGGCTTGCGGTAACGAAGGATAGCGCGCTGGTGGCGGTTGTCGGTTATCAGGAGCTGGCGCTTGCGACACGGTTGGCGGGCGCCAGCACCAAGCAATATTTCCTGTTCTTTCTTGCCGCAGCCCTGCTTTACCTTGCCATTACGCTGGTTTCCAACCTCGTCTTTTCGCTGCTGGAGCGCCGTGTGCGGCGCGGCCAGCCGGCCTTGGCATAAAGGGGCCGCGGCATGGATTTTTCATGGATCGCCAAATATTGGCCGCTGCTTATGTCCGGTGCCTGGCAAACGCTGGCGCTGCTCGTCATCTCCGTCAGCATTGGTTTTCTTCTCGCTATAGGGCTTGCCTTCGCGCAGGTCAGCGGCGGGCGTGTGACAAAAATTCTGGCGCGCGCCTATTGCACCTTCTTTCGCGGCACACCGCTTCTGATCCAGCTCTGGCTGCTCTATTATGGCGTCGGCTCGTTTCTGCCGATGATCCCCGGCTTACGTCAGAGTTTCATGTGGCCGGTGCTGCGCGAGGGCTTCTTTTTCGCCGCCGTCAGCTTCACACTGAATTACGCGGCCTATGAGGCCGAGGTTCTGCGCGGCGCGTTGCTGGCTGTGCCAAAGGGTGAGCTGGAGGCGGGCCGGGCTTTCGGCATGGGCCGTTTCACCCTTATTCGCCGCATCTGGCTGCCGCGCGCCATCCGCATCGCGCTGCCGACAATTGCGGGCGAGGTGGTGATGCAGCTCAAAGCCACGCCGCTTGCCTTTACCGTGACGGTGATGGACCTCTACGCCGTGGCCTATAAGGTGCGGCAGGACACGCTGCTCGTCTATGAGCCGCTGATCGTCGTCACCGTCTTCTATCTCATTCTCACCGCCATAATTGCCCGCTGTTTCGGTCTTATCGAACAGCAGGTGCCGGTCCGGCGGTAAACCGTTCAAGGAGCATGAACATGGGCACTATCCGTATTCTCGACGGCGGCATGAGCCGCGAATTGCAGCGGCTCGGCGCCGAGCTGAAACAGCCGGAATGGTCGGCGCTGGCGCTCATCAATTCACCTGATATCGTGCGGCAGGTGCATCAGGAATTCATCGAGGCCGGTGCCGATGTCGTCACCACCAATTCCTATGCGCTGGTGCCGTTCCATATCGGCGAGGAGCGTTTCCAGAAGGATGGCGCATCGCTGATCGCCCTTTCCGGCAGGCTGGCACGCGAGGCTGCGGACGCCTCCGGCCGCGACGTGCTAGTGGCCGGTTCGCTGCCGCCGATCTTCGGCTCCTATGAGCCGCAGAATTTCGATGCAACGCGGGTACAGGACTATCTGAAGGTGCTGGTCGACAATCTCGGGCCCTTCGTCGATGTCTGGCTGGGTGAGACGCTGAGCCTGATCGCCGAAGGCGAAGCGGTGCGGGAAGCCGTGGCCGCAACCGGCAAACCGTTCTGGATTTCCTTCACGTTGAACGATGATGCGGCTGCGACAGGCGGCGGCGAGCCTGCGCTGCGCTCTGGTGAAACGGTAAAGGCGGCGGCCGAATGGGCCGCGCAATCTGGCGCTGCCGCCCTGCTGTTCAATTGTAGCAAGCCGGAAATCATGAAAGCCGCCGTGGAAACGGCATCCGCCGTCTTTGCGGAAAAGGGCGTTTCGCTTGAGATCGGCGTTTATGCCAATGCCTTCGAAGGTGAACAGGGCGATTCCGCCGCCAATGAAGGTCTGCACGGCACGCGCACCGACCTGACCGACGATGTCTATTCGCGGTTCGCCTGCTCCTGGGCGGATGCCGGCGCAACCATGATCGGCGGCTGCTGCGGCATTGGCGCTGCCCATATCCACACGGTTGCAACGGCATTGCGGCGCGCGGCCGCCTGACGCTACCGCGAGCGCTCCCAGCGACATTGAGTTGAAAGCGGCAGGCTCAACGCCTGCCGCTTTTTTTCGTTGCGGCCATTGACCTCAACTATAGTTGAGGAATTATCAGGGAGTGGAACATTACTGAAGGACGTTCCATGAGCGATAATACACTCTCCATCCGGATCATTTTTGGCAGTGCCCGCAATCCGCGGTTCTGCGATGTCATCGGCAAATGGCTGCAGGAGCAACTCGGCGCATTGCCGGGGATCGAGTTTGCGGTGCTCGACCCGCGCGAACTTGATTTGCCGCAGGGCCACACGCCCGACCGCGCCTCCGTGCGGCAACTTCGTGAAAGCCTTGATGCCGCCGATGCCTTCATCGTCGTCACACCGGAATATAATCGCAGCTACCCCGGCGCGCTGAAGGTCCTGATCGATTCCGCCTATGACGAATGGGGCGCCAAGCCGGTGGCCTTCGTTTCCTATGGCGGGATTTCCGGCGGCCTGCGCGCTGTCGAGCAGCTTCGCCCCGTGTTTGCGGAACTGCATGCAACGACGATCCGCGATGTCGTCAGCTTTGCAAATCCCTGGGACCGTGTCGATGCCGCCGGGCAGTTCGACCCCGGAGCGCCAGCGGCAAGCGCGCTGGAAACGATGATGGGCAAGCTGGGCTGGTGGGCGCATGCGTTGAATAAGGCGCGTTCCGCAACACCCTACAAAGGGGCTTGAGAATGACTGACAATTCCCCGTCGCTGAAACTCACTCTTCTGTTCGTCGCCACACTCACCATCATGGCCGGAACCACGGTTGCGCCCTCGCTGCCCGCCATCGAACAGAGCTTCCTGTCGACGCCGAATGTCGAGATCATGAGCCGCATGGTGCTGACGTTACCATCGGTTTTCGTGGCTCTTTGCGCGCCGGTCGCCGGCGTGCTGGCGGATCGGTTCGGCCGCAAGCGGCTGCTGCTCGGCGCGATCCTGCTTTACAGCCTTTCCGGCATGTCCGGGCTTTTTGCCGATAGTCTTGCGGGCCTGCTCGTTGGCCGGGCCTTTCTGGGGTTTGCGATCGGCGGCATCATGACGATCGGCACGGCGCTGGTGGGCGATTATTTCGAAGGCCCGGCGCGGGAGCGTTATCTCGGCCTGCAACAGGCCTTCACCCAGCTTGGCGGTGTCGTTTTCGTGGTGGCGGGCGGCTTGCTGGCGGATGTTCACTGGCGCGCGCCCTTCGCGGTCTATGCCGTGGCGCTGCTCATTCTGCCGGCGGCACTGTTGTTTTTGCGGGAGCCGGCAAGAAACAATAGCCACGTTAAAAACGGCGGCGAACAGGCTTTTGCGGTCAACTGGTTTCTGGTGGCCGTGCTGGCACTGGCGGCATTTCTCGTCAACGCCCTGTTTTACACCATCCCCTCGCAATTGCCGTTTTTCCTGCGGGAGCTTGGGCTGTTTTCCGGCAGCGTTGCCGGATACGCCATCGGCATCTTCAATCTGGCGGGCGCGCTGATGGCGCTCAACTTCGGTCGGTTGGGGGCGCGGATTGGCGTGACCGTTATTCTGGCGGTCGGGCTGGTGTTGATGGCAACGGGTTTTGCGCTGCTTGCCGCGGCAGACGGGTTGGTTTCCATGCTTTCGGCGCTTGCGGTGGTGGGCCTTGGCCTCGGTGCTGTGATGCCGGCTATCATGTCCACGACGATCATGCTTGCGCCGCTGCGGTTGCGCGGGCGTATTGCCGGCGTCGTTACGGCATCGATGTTTCTCGGGCATTTCATATCGCCGCTGGCAAGCCAGCCTTGGATCGCCCGGTTCGGTTTTGCCGTGACCTATCGCGATATTTCCACGGCGTTCACCGTCATGGCCGGTCTTGCCGTCATGGCTTCCATAATTCAGCGATGGGCGGCGGTGCGAAAGCCACGGTCTTTTGCCCGGGGTGGATGACACGCTCTCTTTGACGTTGTCACTGATCGATGGGGACGGGGGCAACAGCCCTCGTCAATGTTTTGCCGACTGACATTTCCTGTAGCCGGCATGAATATTGTAAGAAAACCAACGAAGCGCGGCTGTGAGACGATCAGCCGTTTTCCGTTCTTTTCCCTCGAAATGTGGCCCGGGGTTTCCGCTTGCTGGCGGACGCGTGCCGCCCGCATAATGGTGACCTGTGTGCATCTGCGCGTTAAATGCGTAAAATGGCGCACCCGACAGGATTCGAACCTGTGACCTTTGGAATCGGAATCCAACACTCTATCCAGCTGAGCTACGGGTGCAGCGGTCACGCTTGAATCGCGTGCAGCGGTTGGTTCATACCCCAGCTTTCTTTCCGCATCAATGTCTAAAAATCAAAGATTTACGAAATGGGGCCTGTTTTCCGGTGAAGGGGAGAGCGTGGGTTGCTGTGAGGGCTGCTGTCTGCATGTTTGCGATAGCAGGGCGGTATGTTGTTTGCGGTATTGCGTTTCTTCCTGATAAGACGTTTCCCTTTTAAGTAGTATTTTACGGCCGCATCCAGCGGCTGTCCTGGCGCTTTTGTACACAGGCGGGTTGATTGTCGTATCGCCTTTCAAACAAGGCGGGGGAGAAGGTTTTTGACCCTAAAAATCGGCGGGTAAATAATCATACTTTTCTTTTGCGCCCGATGGTGATTACGAGACAGGGGTTGTCGCAATGGGTATTAACTGTCAAATTATTATACAATATTAGTATCATCTACATTTATTTGGGATACAGTTTAGTCCTGTTGTCGGTTATCATTCCGGCAGGGTTAAGGAACGAATCAGGCGGGGGATCGGATGGCTTTGCAATTGGCACATAGCAACGGGCCACGGGCGGAAAAGGCCGAAAGCGGCGGCACGCAGGCGGAACATTTAAACGCTATCGACTATGGATTGTTGACGACCGCGATCGGTTATCATTTGAGGCACTCGCAACTTGCCGTGGCAAACGGCTTTTCCGACGTGCTGGCGGAGATGGGATTGCGGCCGGCCGATTTTTCCGTTCTCGTCATAGTCGGCGGCAATCCGGGCCTCAAGCAGAGCGATGTGGCCGAGGCGCTTGGCATACAGCGTGCCAATTTCGTCGCGATCGTCGATAGCATGGAAAGCAAGGGATTGCTTGTCCGCCGCAGGTCGGAAGAGGACAGGCGCGTTCATTTCCTCGACATGACGGATGAGGGCAGCAGCCTTCTTGAGCGCCTTTCCGATGCATGGCGTGACCGCGAGGAAAAGCTGATCGACCGGATCGGCGGCAAAAAAGCCCGTGACCAGCTGCTGGCTCTGCTTGGGCGCCTGCGGGACTGAGCGGTATCGGTCAAGCCGGTCGGCAATCCCTCTGCCCCTGCCTCTCCCTTTCACGAGGGTCTGATTGGTAGCGGGTCGATTTGCGTTGCAATTTTCCTGCGAAACGGCCAAGACGCCTTGGACGTGCCGACGCCTTTGGCGTCGCGTCATGCAATGTTCTGGAAAGGCCCGAAACGGGAACGCCATGCTGATTATCGATACGAGCCATCCGCTTTATCGCCGCTTGTGGGTCAGATTGCTCATCGTCGGCTTTTGCGCCGCCTGGTCCGTCATCGAATTCGTCAATCGCGAATTTTTCTGGGGAACGGTTGTCGGCG
>Ga0213828_1003136_pt1 | contig 11196 bp, 11 predicted proteins | sample MC6MC0897MG_FD_180664 | JGI IMG/M metagenome (GOLD analysis project Ga0213828, IMG submission 180664) | Enriched soil aggregate microbial communities from Iowa State University, Ames, United States - MC6-MC0897-MG | ecosystem: Environmental > Terrestrial > Soil > Unclassified | place: USA: Iowa...
CCTGTTCGCCGAATGCACGATCAACGCCCAAGGCTTCAAGGTCGGCCTCGATGGCGAGTACCTGGTGGAAAGTGTTGAGCAGGTGTTTACGCAATCCGGGTGGAGCACGACGGTGGAATGCAACGGCGGTAAGAAGGGCAAGGCCAAGGCCTCGGGCAAGAAAAAGAAAGTCGAAAAGCCGCTCAAGGTTGAGCAGCTCTAATTCCCGTGGCCGCTTTAGGCCATCACTGGAGGCACCAATGGCAATATCAGTTCAACAACTGCAACAGATCCTCCCCAACGCCGGCCGCAAAGCCGGCGTTTTTGTTCCTGGCCTCAATGCGACAATGGGCAAGTACTCGATCATCACGCCCAAGCGCATTGCGGCATTCGTTGCCCAGGTCGGCCATGAGTCTGGCCAGCTGCTGTACGTGCGTGAGCTCGGTGACGATGCCTATTTGGCCAAGTACGACACCGGCCGCTTGGCGCAGCGCCTCGGCAACACGCCGCAGGCGGATGGTGATGGTCAGCGGTACCGGGGCCGTGGGCTTATTCAGATCACCGGCCGCGACAACTACGAGGCCTGCAGCGAAGCGCTGTTCGGTGACAGCCGCTTGCTCAACACCCCCGACCTGCTCGAGCAACCCGTCTACGCCTCGCTGTCGGCCGGCTGGTTCTGGCAGCGGGCGGGGCTTAACACACTCGCTGACAAGGTGCTGCAGGCCGATGACTCGTTTTTCGAGTCGATCACCCGTCGCATTAATGGTGGCTTGAATGGTTTGAAAGATCGCCAGGCGCTCTACACGCGGGCGCTCGAGGTGCTGCAGTAATGTCGCTGAATTGGCGTATCGCCCTGTTGGCTGTTGCGGTCGGGCTGTATGTCGGCGGCCGTGGCGCCTGGGTGTGGCAGGCCAGCGAGTACGGTCGGCAGCTTGCTGACCAGGCCGCTGGTTACGTTCGGCAACTGTCGGACAAGGATCGAGCCTATAGCCGAGAGCGCGAAGAGGCTGCAGTTGCAGCTCTGGGGCAGTTGGCGGAGCAGAAGACTCAGCGACAAGCCCTGGAGATTCGCCTGCAGGAGCAGGGCAAAACACATTGGCAGGAGATGAACGATGCTCAACAAACTCAAACTCGCCTGCGTGACCGGCTTGCTACCGCTGATCTGCGGTTGTCAGTCCTTGTCGACGCCAGAGCCTTTGCCGCCCCGGGTGGTGACGGTGGGGTGCGAAAAAGCGCCGGCACCGGAGGCCTGGTACATGGCGCCGTACGCGCCCAACTTGACCCAGCGCATGCTCAACGAATTATCGCCATCACCGACGAGGGCGACCGGGCGCTGATTGCACTGCAGGCCTGCCAGGCCTACGTGCGCGAAGTCACCAAGTAAAAAGAGGCGAGCCAGGAGGATGCGTCAACATCCAGCCCGGCCCGCCGAACCCGCAGACCCTTCCTGCAAGTCCAGCCGTGGCCTCTGCCTTGTGCACAAAGCGCGGCGAGCCTAACACCTGTTTATCCATACAGTAAAGACTTGCATACCTATGACCTCTCCAATCATCCCCTGGATGGGTGGCAAACGCCGCCTGGCCGACCGCTTGATCCCTCTCTTTCCCCCTCATGAATGCTACGTCGAAGTCTTCGCCGGCGGTGCCGCGTTGTTCTTCATGCGTCCCCAGCCCGCCCCGGTGGAGGTGCTGAACGATCTCAACGGTGACCTGGTCACCCTCTACCGTGTTGTGCAGAACCATCTGGAGGAATTCGTGCGCCAGTTCAAATGGGCGCTCAGTTCCCGGCAGATCTTCGAGTGGCAGAAGATGACGCGCCCTGAAACCCTGACCGACATCCAGCGTGCTGCCCGGTTCTTCTACCTGCAACAGCACGCGTTCGGCGGCAAGGTCACTGGACAGACGTTCGGTACCGCAACCACTGGGCCGGCTATTAACTTGCTGCGCATTGAAGAAAACCTATCCGCGGCATGGCAGCGCCTCGCCGGCACCTACGTCGAGAATCTTTCGTGGCTTGCCTGCGCCGAGCGCTATGATCGAACGCACACGTTCTTCTACATGGACCCGCCTTATTGGCAGACCGCCGGCTATGGCGTCGACTTCCCTTTCGAGGAGTACGAGCGCATGGCGGACTTCATGCGCCGCTGCAAGGGTAAGGTAATGGTCAGCATCAACGACCACCCGGACATTCGGAGGGCTTTCGCCGAATTCCATTTCGAGTGTATAGATATCCGTTACAGCAACACTAATCAGCGCCAGTGCAAGGCGGAGATAACTGGCGAGTTAGTGATCATGAACTGGCAACCGTCATCGTTTGGCGGACTGTTCTGAGGCGTAGGGTGCTGGTATCACGCTCGGTGAAGATAAGGATTTATTTTGGAGGCAGAAATGCATGTTGATTGGCATCTGTTCATGGACTGGCTTGGGAGATTGATATCTAGTGATGGTGCCCCTGCGTGGGTCCAAGCGATAGGTTCTCTTGTGGCGTTATTTATTGCTATTCGAGTGTCTCGGCTTTCGGTAGAGCACGCCAGTGATCTTAAGCAGAAATCGATGTTCTCTGTCGTTGATGCATCTCATCAGTTTGCTTGCAGTATTCGTAGCGCTGTTGAGTCGATTGGTGCGGAGCCTGGTAGTAATGCTGAGCTGTACAGTATTTATCATAAGGATGTGATGGTGGGCATGATTAAGGCGCTCCAAGCGTTGCCGGTACATGAGTTCAGTTCGGGTCAGCAAGTCGTATCTGTGCTCGGCATCACCAATCAGCTTGTATTTTTGAGTGTTGTTGTTGAAAAGTTACTTTATGATCCTTCCTTGCTTGCTGAGTATAAGAAATCCTTTAGTGATTTGGATGGTGATCGTAAAGGTCGCCGTGAATTGCGTGTAACCATTACTGATATATTGAAAGGGAACGCGCTAAGGCATCTGGCTGAGATTGATAAGCACTATAAAAAGCTAGAGGATACAATTCCAAAATGATTGCGATAGCACTCTGTGGCGCGGTCTGCTTTCGATAAGTGGCCAAGGGGAAATAGGCGGGCTGGGCAGGGTTGCAAGCATCCCAACCTGCCCGCTCGTCGTGCAGTGCACATTGACTCCTCTCATTATTTATATTTCTTGAAGCATATGTTTCATTGGGTAGTGGTTTTCAATAACGCTTGATATTTCATCGCTCGTAAATCCTACAACTTTCAAGAAGTGAAGCTTGAATATAACCTCCATTTTCACGCATAGGTTCCAGAGTTCCGCTCCTGTAGCCGATAGCTCACTTAGGTTTTCATTGTAGTGAGTCAAATAATTTCTAGTATCTACTATTTGGCGTAGCATTTTGCTTCTCTTCGCGCTTGTGCCAAGATGCTCTTTAAATGGTTCGATGATGCTTTTTAGTCGCTTGCCAAGGTTTATTTCATTGCCGTGCTTTATTCTGCCTTCGAGCCAGTCGCGATGGTGCTCTGGACAAGATTCAATAATTTCCGAGGTGACTTTTTCAAAGATTTCAGGGCTCATCAAGGTTGTATTGCTGGTCCGTCGGTGATACGTCTCCAACCCCTGAGCCAACGCTAGGAATCTCCCTTCAAGATATTTGTGGCCGCCGGTTTTTGTCGAGAAGTATAAGTTTATGGCTGGTTCAAGGTATTCATATGCGTTAAGCCAGTTATTGAATACTTGCTGAGCGTTGGTTTGTATAGAGGTAAAGCGAAAGAGCATCTCTCGCCAGTTCTTTTTTGGTTTTTTAATAGAGAAAGGATGGCTTTGGTAGTAGAGGGAAATACGCGCTGGGTACGGCTTGTCCCCAATTAATTCCTGTAGATCGGTCGAGGTCGCTGAAACATTTTTTAAAGATACAATTTCGTCTGTGGCAAAGCACATCAGATTCGTAATTTTGAAGGCTGCGGTCGTAAATTCATCTAATTCAATCAGCTTTGGTGAGATTAGTTTAAAATGCACTTTCTGGCTTATTGTTGCTTCCGCAGTATTGGCTTGTGCTGGTAATCTAGATGAGAAGCATATTTCTAGGGTTATGCCATTATTAAGTGGCAAAGATATATTTTTAGGCGACTGATATACGATCGCGGAGCGCTTGTTAATGTGGTCGGTGCTGATTTTTATACCGCTTATCCCCACCCATTCTTCAAGGCAATCAATCGAAAAGTGAAAAGTGTTGAAAGTTATCGGTTCGTCGATGTCCCATGCTGCGCCGGCCAGCATCTTATTAACCGCGACAAGCGATTTGGAAATGCCGCCAAATGCAATATTTTTGTTTTTGTAAAAGCAATTATCAAGCGTAACTAAGCCATCTTTTTCTACGTCGCCTACTATCCGGGGGAGTTTGTAATCCTGAAGTGAGTTTATATCATTGTTGAAGTGGCCGATTATCTCGAGTTCAATAACTCCCCCGTCAGTTACTGAAAGCTTGCCAGGGATCTTATTGTGTTCTTCTCCCGGAATCCAAAAAAATCCCGATCTTCGATATTCTTCCTCAATTCGCATGTCGCATCCTTTATTGAATTTTATCTTAGATTTAGAGTCCCACGGTTATTCTGGGTCTCCTTTAACAAGTGGATATGGGGTGGTAGGCAGGATCAGTGCATGGGCCGGCTCGGCCTCCGTGCGCGAACTCAGGTTTATCATTGGGGCAAAAATGGGGCAAACCATGCGCCATTCAGTGCCAATCTATGCCAATGCACATGTGGATGTCAGCATGAAAAAAGGCGCCCGAGCCCTGTTATTGTGGGGCTTGGGCGCCTTTTTCTGTTCCTACTCCAGCACAATCGGGGTGTGCAAGAATATGCTGGTGCGCATGATTACACGCACCGAGATGTGCGATCCGAGCGTCTAACAGCGTGGTGCCCCGCGACCCCGATTGGTTTTGAGTCGCGGAGCTCGACACATTGCGGTTAATTTTTACGGGCTTTCCTATAAAGGTTTACTACGCTTCTGCGGGCACCGGTGTGTCGCAACCCTAAACCACGACGGTACAACTCCGGTACCTCGTAAGGCGCAGTTTCGCCATACACAATGCCATGCCTCGTCAAAGTCTCAAGTTCTGAGTCGCTGATTCCGATTTCTGTAAGAGACTCAGTGGTCAGCGGCGCTGCAACCTCTTCGGCTCTGGTTCGGAATTTTCCGAAAATTGGCTTGAGTTCTGAGATTTCCTCTTCGGTTTCTTTTACCTTTGCATTGCTAGTCGGTTCCACAGCATTTTTTAGAACACGCGGGGATAAAAGGCGTCCAGCAAAAGTTGATTCTTCACCAGCTTCAAATGACTGGCTGGCTGCGCTAGCAAGAAACCTTACTAGGTCTCTCGGTACTAGCCTTCCGCGTAAGTCGGAAAGTACTGCAATAATCCAAGTGGCAGTATAGGCTTCTCTTGTACGCTTTCCTGGAATATCATCTGGCCCCAGCTTGCTTCCCCACAATTTCTCAAGGCGAGCGGCTTTTTCCGCTGAGCTAATGATGTTGAAATCACTGGTCCAAAGATTGGGTATGGCTCCAGATTGGGTCGACAGCCATGCAGCAAGTTCAAGGACGTCATCTTCAGTCCATGAAAGAGCAAATGGCGAATACTCACGGCGAAACTGATCAAGATTTTGTTTGACAGCAGCTTCTACTGTATCTCGTCGGGCAAAAATCAGTGCGCCCAGTGGACGTCGAGCTTCAGATCTTAGTCTCTGAGGAAGAGATACTAGGATTGCACGCATAGCTTTATCCACTCCCGGGTCGGTCGCGGAACTATACAGCTCTTCCAATCCCTCAAATACAGCGATAAATGTCTTGCCAGTGGTCCTTAAGTGCTCAAGAAACTCGCTTCCTATATCGGATTTATTGACTTGGTATCCTGAGCACCAAGCTATTAAATCCAGCCATAAGCCTACCCATTCCTGCTCTGTGTGGTTTTTTCTAAGTTCCTCTTTGAGCCAAGAGGTGCTTTCATAAGAGGTTATAGGTGTGCCAAAACATAGCTCTTGAGATGCTGCAGTTCGAGCGGCATCAATCTCGGTTTGGAAATTTGCGCTCGATTGAATCGAAGCGCAAATTGGCAAGAGGGGGGCGTTGATGGCGCCGGATTTATTAACAAGTTCTTTGACGGCGGTGTTCCAGTGCCGTTGAGAAATAAAATATCGTGCCGCCAAAGTTTTGCCGGTGCCTTTGGCACCTTCGCTTACTGCAATAGGTACTTCGGACTGAAATCTTTGTGCCAGCGCCGCGAGGGATTGCGTTACTAGCGGCTTAGGTACTTCGCCCTCCGCATTTTCAGCGGCTATTAATTGATTCGCGAAAGTTGAGAGCACGCGTCGCGCTTGCTCGGCCCCTACTTCTTTTGAAAGCGTTGGCTTGTCCGTCGCATTGGCAAGGTTGGTCTTCAATTCCGTTGAGATCCAATGGTCTATACCTGAGCCAATTATTTTCGAGAAACCACTCCCAGCAATTTGCGTCGTATACGTTTCCCATTCCTTAGAGGAAACTTGTATGTCGGGCAGTTCTGGGACTTCAACTTGGATGAATGGCTCCAGCTCCACTTCGTCGCCGAAGATATCAGATTGTGCTGAGATTGATTCAGAGGTATCGGGCACTAGGCTTGCCATAAGCTCTGTTGTTAACGGTTCAATAAGCTTTTTGTCTAGCCCAGCCTGTTTGAATATTGCGGGTACGCGATTTATCACTACCAGTGGTTTGCGCAGCCAGCCCCCTTGGCGCTTTATTTCACGCGACAAGAATTTTACTAGCCCTGATGTAGCCCTTATCGACTGATCTGCCAACGTAGTTACTATGATAGGTGAGACATTGGGGTCCATCGCCATAGTTACGCCTAGGGGAACAAGGCCGGCGCGCACGTCGACTACAACGCCCGCACAGCCGAGTTGTGCGGCGATTTTAGAAAGAATGTCGGCAAGCGCAAAAGGCTGCTCGGGCGTTGATAGGTGCTCCGGGCGGATGGAAGAGCTGGCAAGCTCGTCAATATTTCGCCTCAGTGGCAGGATGATCAAATTGCCGCTGATGGCATGATCTTTGAGGCGTTCCGCGGCAAACGCTATAGTCTCGGGTGCGCCATCTGATTCTTCTGAGTGAGCAAGGGTGATAATATCCTCGAGGGAAATTTTTGGAGTGCCGGCATAGCTTTCGAATAGATAGCTAACTCCAGGTGCCTCTAGGTCGGCATCAACGAGTAATATCGGTCCATCAGACAGCTCGGCCCAACGAAGAGAAAACGCAATTGCTGTCGTTGTCCGTCCAGTGCCCCCTTTAACACTTAGAGCAGCGACTACTGGAACAGGGCGCTCAACCTGTTTTATAGATGGAGATGGTAAGAATTCTATGATGCCATCTACTATGCCAAAAGATTGCCTGTAGTGAGGCTCAGCTTCCTCTTCGAGGATTTCGATGTCCAGTCCATTATGACTTGGACCCTCCAGCTCCAATGAAAGTGGTTCCAGTCGCAAGCGCGAAGGAAATAGATTTTCCAGCCAATCAAAAATTTTTTGCTGATCTGTGCCTTTCATTACTTCAATGATCAGCCCGAACCAACCTACTCTCGCTCGTATGACTTCTGAGGGAGTATTAGAATCGCAAAGCGAAACAGATGCGAATCGACGCGCTACGTCCATCCATGTCATCGGAGTTTGGTCAATGGTCATGTGTTTTTCTTGCACCATTCAATTAGTTTGGTGAGCCACTGAATAATCGTGGCTGTCTCTCTGATTTTTTCGCCATATCTCCAGGCTTGATGGAGATCGCTAATTTCGTTTCTCTCACCATTCCGAACCAGAAAGACTTCGGGTGTTTTCGGTAAGGATGCGGCAGGGATGTTGAGAGCCGTTACAAGGTCTTTCAGGTTGTGAACAAAGCTTCTTGCAGCCTTGTATTGGCCTCGTTGCTCGCCAGTATGTCGGAGGTTATTTTTATACATATATGCGGCTTTAAGAGAGCATTCAGCTGCATAGAATAGCAGTAGTCCGCCACACTCTGGGTTGACGGGCATTTCGCGACAGGCGGAGGAATGCAGTTCCTCGGCCCTTCGCTTCAAGGCTAAAAAGGGTGGATTGATCAAGTGCCTATACCTGAAGCGGAAAAAGTCTACTCCGAAGGGGCCGTGTCCCTTCGGCATCAAAAGGTGTCTGGAAGATAACCCTGATGATTTGAAACGTCTACATGGAGCCTGAGCCATGTACTTGTGATGACAGCGGCCAGGGAGCCGGAAATAGGCTCGGTGCCGCTCGTTTGGTGTACTAAGCCACGCCGAGGATGGCTCGAGGGCCCCATCTCGTGGCGGCGTCCGGATGGTACAAAATTGTTACTGGAGGTGCTTGCCGTGCTTGCAGGCTGGTACGAACCTGAGCTATGAGAAGACTGTGTCTAATCCATCATCGGCATGTCAGAGCGGATTGGTTAAGGCCGGTATCGTCAGCCAGCTCGGCCATTCGCCGGTCGGCGGTGTTGTCGATCAAGATTTCTACTCGCTCGAGATCGCATTGAGCAAGCACATGGCCTATGTCCAAGCCGAGACAAACCCCTTGGGCGGTAGCTTGTGCAATTAGGCAGTTCACGGGGCTGCAGGCGGCTTCGATCGATCCAAGTACCAATCGTAGACGCCTTTGGATTTCAGGGGGTAGCACCAGGCCGGGTGCCAGTTCTCCGGCAGAGAGACTGTATTGCGGGCGCATGTCTAGCTACTCCAGTAGGTGATAGTCAGAGCGGCTGCGAGGGTTTTTCGTCGATCCGCGACAGTTCTCACCTCTGAGTGGAGGATGGCCAGGGAAGAACACTAGCCCCTCTGCCTCAAATGCAAATGCCACTGCCTGCATGCTGATTGAATTGAGGTTTCCTCCCGCCTCAAGCCGCTGGATTGCCTGAGGAGAAACGCCGGATGTTGAGCTCAGATCCTCAATGCTCCAGTCCAACAGCACGCGAGCTGGGCCGCAATGAATTGCAGCAAAACTCAATGGCTGATGATCCACGATCCCCTCGACTATTTCGATCTGGTGCTCGTCCAGATTGAGGCGAAGTGGTTGCCGGGCAGTAGTGTGAGAAGTCATGACAGTCACCGTTTTGCTGTATGGATGAACAGTATACGGCGCGTCGATGAGTTGGGAAAGGTCGGCTAGTTTTAGGGCAAATTTAGGGCAGAACCCGGGCCGGATCAGACCGGAATGAGCCTTCATAGCCACGGTTGGTGGCCGTATTTTCGGGCCTAAAGCGGCCTTCCATGCAGAGCGGGCGGGTTCAAATCCCTATCACCTGTTTAGGCAGGATCAGTGCAAGGTCCGGCTCGGCCTCTGTGCTCGAACTCAGGTCTATTCTTGGGGCAAAAATGGGGCAAACCATGCGCTAATCAATGCCAATCTATGCCAATGCACATGTGGATGTCAGGAGGAAAAAAAGCGCCCAAGCCCTGTTACTGTGGGGCTTGGGCGCCTTTTCATGTTCCTACTGCAGCACAATCGGTCAGTGCTTTGGTTTTAGCACAAGGGTCCGCTTTCGACCCATAGCGGACGGTGAAAGCTACTATTCGCAACGGCCATCGATTCATTAACAGGCTGCTTGCAGCTGGAACCGTGCAGGAACGGAGCCTGAGCCCTACCCACACACAGCATTTAGTTGTTAAAGTGAACCTTGCGGGGTTTTCCAGGTTTTCAAATAGGCATTCCGGGCAGATCTCCACGTGCTTCGAATGCAGCCACTGCTAGGTGGACCAGTGTCCAGAATATTCAGCAGTATGGTCGCCGAATTATACTAATCAATAGGAGTTGACATGGACCTTCCCGGCGAGAAGCTTGTGATAAAACTATGGGAGACTTTAGCAGACAAAGGCATCGGCTCGCTGCTTGCACCGTGGCAGGTCGGGCGCGAGGGACGGGCAAGAAACGAAATTCGTCGACATGAAATTCTGATGCTAGCACAAGCTGAAGCGGATGCTGCTGATATCCGGTCCGGCAAGAAACAACTTCGCTCAGACGGAACTTTGCTACCAACGAGCTCTATAGATATTCTATCTGACATGGATGAGCGCATTGAGCCAACACTCGGGTTGTCCAAAGCCGTAGAGTATGGCGGCAGAGCTTCCGCAGCAGCAGCGGCTCGCTCAGAAATAAACGCAACGAAAGCTATACTATTTGCTGAGGAGCAACTTTCAGTCGACCAGGAAGTTCCGTCAGACCGTCCTGTTGATGACGATTGGCTCTTCACGTGGCGTGAGCATGCTGGCAAGGTTTCTACCGAGGATCTACAGCGGCTGTGGGGTAGCGTTTTGGCTGGTGAAGTGAAAGCTCCTGGTAGGTACTCGATTCGGACGTTGGAGTTTTTGAAAACGCTCTCCAAATCAGAAGCCGAGACGATTAGTAAACTGGCAGGCTATGTCATCAGCGGTTGCATTGCTCGAAGCCAGAATGCGTACTTGGAGTCTAAGGGCATTCCCTTTGGCACGCTTCTAGAAATGCAAGACTTGGGAGTGATTTCAGGTGTGGAAGCTCTTGGGCTCACACAAAATTACCCGTCAGCTGCACCAGATAGATTTGTTCGTGCCTTAGTCTCTCATAACAAGGCACTCATTCTTGAGCATAATGACGCTTCTAAAACTGTCGAGTTCGCGGTCTACATGCTTACCGCCGTAGGCCGACAGGTACTCGGACTAGGTACATTCGAAGCTGACACAGATTACTTGCACCTAGTCGGAAAGGAATTCTTAAAAGCTGGATTCACCGTAAAGCTTGGCGATTGGCAGAGCTTATCTGATACGAAAGGGCGCTATTACAATGCGAAAGAAATTAAAGATGACGGCTCTCCAGCGGGTGCTTAACTTGTCACTCAATTTTCGAATTTTCTGATACGAAGTGTTCGTCGTTAGGTTCAAGTTGAGTGTTCACTTAAATTTTTAAGCATCGACTGCTTCTGATTCATTTCTGCCGACTGTCTAAAGGCCGCTAAGGGTCGAAAGCGGACCCTTGCAAAAGGGGGATTTAGCCCAGCGTTCGTGGATGAACTGGCCGAAAGCGAACTGAGAGTGTGCAGGTGGGTGGTACAAAATTGGTACATGCGCAGCCGAGCACAGCTGTAAGCCTTACAGATATTGGCACTTAGGAAATGATGCCCCAATCCATCATAGGTGCAACGCTGAAGCGGCGTGACGGCTCAGGGCGCGTGGTTGTTGGGTTAGAGCCTGTATTAGCGGTCATATCGTTCAACGTTTTCGGTACCGGATGCTGGATTTTGGGGCGTAGCA
>Ga0213828_1003143_pt1 | contig 11162 bp, 7 predicted proteins | sample MC6MC0897MG_FD_180664 | JGI IMG/M metagenome (GOLD analysis project Ga0213828, IMG submission 180664) | Enriched soil aggregate microbial communities from Iowa State University, Ames, United States - MC6-MC0897-MG | ecosystem: Environmental > Terrestrial > Soil > Unclassified | place: USA: Iowa...
AACCACATGATCGGTGACTGCTTCAGGTCCACCGCGAGGATGCCGGGCGTGCGCGGTGGCAGTTCATGGCCCTGTTCATCCAGCACGGCCACGCGGTAACCCGGCATCGCAAAGCCCGATGACCCCGGGCGCACGCGGTGGGCCAGCGCATGGTGGTTGTTCACCACCATGCCGGTCTCGGTCTGCCCGTAGTGGTCCAGCACGGTGGTCTGCAGGTGCTCGGCAAACCAGCGGGCAATCTCCGGGTTCAGCGGTTCGCCGGCACTGCTGACCACGCGCAGCTGGCCCTTGATGCCGGCACTGGCCTGGGGGCCGGCGGCGATGATCTGCCGGTACGCGGTGGGCGAGCCGGCCAGGTTGGTCACTCCCAGCTGGCCGATGATGGTGTTCAGGCCGTGCACGCTGAAGCCGGCCTCGCTGAAGGTGGTGGCGTGGCCCAGCAGCAGCGGGCCGATCACCGCGTAGTACAGGCCATAGGCCCAGCCAGGGTCGGCGATGTTCCAGAACACGTCGTCCGCGCGCAGGTCCACGGCCAGTTCCATGTAGCTGGCAAACGCCATCATCGCGCGCAGCGGCACGGGCACGCCCTTGGGGCTGCCGGTGGTGCCGGAGGTCGACAGCAGGGCCATCAGCGCATCGCCGGACAGCAGCACCGGTTCCAGCGTCGGCGCGGCCGCCACCGTGGCCGCACGCCAGTCGATGTCACCGTCACGCAGTGCGTAGCCGGGGGCGAGCACCGTGGCCACCGGTGGGCAGGCATCCAGTTCGTCCAGTTTGCCGCGGTGCGCACTGTCGGTCACCACCAGCCGGGTGTGGCCGGTCTTCAGGCGGCTTTCAATGGCCTTGGGGCCGAACGCGGTGAACAGTGGCTGGTACACCGCGCCCAGGCGCCAGGTGCCGAGGATGGTGGCCACCAGGTCCGGCGTACGTGGCAACAGGCCGGCCACCACATCGCCCGGGCCGACGCCGGCGGCACGCAGCACCTGTGCGGCGCGGGCGGCGGCATCGCGCAGGTCGTCGAAGGTGTACAGATGCAGCGCACCCTGTGCGTCGATCCAGCGCAGGGCCAGCCGATCACTGCCGCAATAGCGGTCGCAGCACTCCACGCAGGCATTGAGGCCCTCGTCCAGGCGGCCCTGGAGGCGGTCCTGCCACTGCGCGATATCGAAGCGATCGCGGGCTTCATCGTAGGAAGGGCGTACTGCGGTCTGCGGGGCCATGCGCGTCTCCGGCGGGTGTCCGCCTGACCATAGCGGTGCCGCGCGCGGCTGCAAATGGGACCATGGGTGTAGGCCGTCATGCGCGCGTCACACGGGCCAAGGCCGCTGAATGCGGCTGGTGCCGGGCCGGCATGAGCACATGCACTCGTCGCATGAATCCTTCAGGGGCTTGTGCCGCAAGGGGCGCGCGGTCTTTTGTGGGGCGCGTGCACGCCAGCCTAGCTGCGTTGCAACGCATGGTTAACCTTCGGCTGCAGAGGATGGCCCCGTCCACCGCATTCCGCGCGTGGCTTCGGAGACACGGACATGGCACAGCAGAACCAGCAGAACCAGAAGGGTCAGCAGAACCAGCAGGGTCAGCAGAACCAGCAGGATCAGCAGCAGGGTCGCGGTCGTGACCAGCAGCAGCAACAGCAGCAGGACCAGCAGCAGAAGCGCAACCAGCAGCAGGGCAGCCAAGACGAAGAAGAATGACCCTGGCTCCCCCCAGGTCTGAATACTGAAGCCCCGCCACGTGCGGGGCTTCGCTTTTCAAAGCACGCCGATCAGAGCACGCCGATCAGAGCACGCCGACCCGTTCCAGCACCGCGCTGGCGGCCATGTCGTTGGGGTTGGTGCCCGGCAGGCCCTGCGGCACGTCCATGCCCATGCCGCGGTACAGGTCCACCCAATGCCGGGCGATCTCCCCGGTCTGCGGGTTGCGGAAATTCATCGGCTGCAGTGCGAACACATGGTGCGCGCGGAAGGCACGCTCGATGAAATCCGAACAGTAGTAGCTGTCCTCGTTCAGCACGTAGGCCGTGTTGTACGGCTTGCCCAGCATCGTGCGCGCTTTGGCGACCGCATCGGTGATCGCACCGGCCGGGGCTGCACGCAGCCGGTACACGACGATCTGCCGCTGCTTGCTGCGGGCGTCGCGCTGGAAGTCGAGCAGGGCCTGCTGCCGTGAGCCCTTCTCATCGGCATGCAGCACCTGCCAGCCGTGCGTGCCGGCAGCCACCAGGGCCACGTGGTCGAAGCTGGTCGCGCCCTGCGTGGCGGTGGCATCGTCGATGGCCGCGCTCAGTCCGCTGTGCCCGGCGGTGACGAACAACAGGTCGCCCTCGCGCACCTGTACGCCTGCGGCCAGCGCGGTCGAGAGCGGGGCGAGCAGCAGGCCGATGACCAGCAGGAAAGTGCGCATGTGAAGGCCGGACAGGCGGGGAACGGGCTAGTCTACCCCCGCTGCGGTCTGCCCATCGCGTAGAGTCGAGCTTGCTCGACTGCTTCTGCCAGGCGCAGTCGAGCATGGCTCGACTCTACAAAGGAAGCTGTCATGAACATCCGCAGGATGCGATGCATCACCGCCGCCACCGTGCTGCTGCTTGCCGCCGGCACCGCCAGCGCGCAGACGCTGCACGCCGACGACCGTAGCTGGTTCGCCGATGCAGCGGCTGAACAGGGTGCACGCGCGAAACTTGCCACTGCCATCGCGACGTTGCGCGATGCCGGACCCGAAGATCCGGCTGCGCGCGTGCAGCAGGCTGACCGGCTGTTCGGCCAATGCCTGCGCCACCATGGCTATCTGCACCTGCAGGCTGCACGCAACGCGCGTGATGCGCGCCTGACGCAGGCACAGGAGGGCATCGCGGGCCTGTGTGGCGATGCAGCGCGCATCGCACGCAAGGCGCTGGCCAGTGCGCCGGCCGATGCGGGCTGGGTGGCACCTTATGCGTGGCTGCGCACGCGTGCGCTGGGCACCACCGGCGCCTCCACGACGCCGCGCGCCGCAGGCCTGGTCGATGCCGTGGACGAGGTGGCCAACCCGGCGCTGGATGCATTCGCACGCCTGCAGCGGCAGCTGCTGCAGCACGCCAGCTACCCGCGCTTCGAGCGCGATGGGCGCACGCTGGACAGCAGGAAGGACAGTACGGCCCTGGCCCAGCACCCGGATCGCGCGCTGCGCGAGGCCGGCTGGAAGGGCTACTGGCAGGGCGTGGCCTCACAGCGCGAAGCCATGGCCAGCACGCTGCTGGCGCTGGTGCAGGTCAACGATCGTGCCTCGCGGCTGCAGGGCGATGGCGGCGCACCCGAACGCAGCTACCGGCACATGGGCCTGGACACGCCCGCGGTGCTGGCCACGCTGGACGCTGTACAGCGCCATGCGCCGCAGCGCCGCGCCTACCAGCAGGTGCTGCTGCAGCATGCCGAACGCATGGGCCTGGCCGAGCCGCAGATCTGGGACATCAGCCTGCCCGACGCAGGCTTCGTGCCGCCGATCCTCAGCCTCGAGCAGGTGCGCGACACCGCCACCGGGGCGATGCAGGGGCTGGGCCCCGACTACGCCGCTGAAGTGCGCGCGCTGCTCGACCCCGCGCAGCAGCGCATGGACCTGGCGCAAACGCTGGGCCCGCGCACGGCCGACGCCTTTGCGGTGACGGCGCCGGGCGCGCCCGCGCTGCTGTTCGTCGGCGAGCGCCGGGGCACCCTGGAAAGCGACGTAGAGGCCGTGCACGAAGCCGGGCACGCGGCACACGGCCAATGGATGCAGCGCGGGCAGGTCTCGGCGTTCTACCGCAACGGCACATCGTGGTTGAACGAGGCCTACGCGATCTTCAACGAACTGGAGTTCCGCGACCAGCTGTACCAGCAGGCGCAGGATCCCCGCGCCAAGGCGTATTACCTGAAGTCGCTGCTGGATGACATCGTGCTGCAGCTGTTCATCGCTTCTGAGGAAGCGCAGCTGGAGCAGTCGATCTACCAGGGCGTGGCTGCCGGCACGCTGGGTACGGCCGATGACCTCGATGCGCTGACACTGAAGGTGCTGTCCGGCTACGGGATGATGGCCGAACGCTACCCGGCGCTGGGTGCCACCTGGGAGACCAAGCGGCTGATGTACGAAGACCCGCTGTACCTGGCCAACTACCTGTTCGCCGGCTTGGTGGCGGTGCAGCTGTACGTGCAGGAACAGCAGGATCCGCAGGGCTTCCGCCAGCGCTATCTGGCCGTGCTGTCCGAAGGGTTCGACCGCGCCCCGCAGGAACAGGTGGCGCAGTTGCTGGGCCACGCACCGGACTGGGCGGAACTGGTCGACGCCGACCTGCAGGTGTTCGACGAACAAGTGGCGCGCCTGCAGGCGCTGCATGCGCAGATCGAGCAGGGCGAGGGCGCATGAGCAGGCCGCGGAGGGTAACGCGGAGCCGGGCCCCGGCATGGCTGTTGATGCTGTTGTGCCTGCTGCCGATGGTAGTGATGGCTGCTGCTGCGGTACCTGCGCTGGATGATCCGGTGGTGGATGCCGCGGGTGCCCTGTCGGCGGATACCCGCGCCACGCTGCGCGCACAAGCACTGCAGTTGCAGGCACGTACCGGCGCACAACTGCAGGTACTGGTGGTCGACCATGTTGGCGATGAGGGCATCGAGGCCTACGCCCAGCGGGTGTTCGAGCAGTGGCAGCTGGGCCGCGAGGGCGTCGATGATGGTGTGCTGCTGGTGGTGGCCGTGCAGGACCGCCGCGTGCGCATCCAGACCGGCTATGGCCTGGAAGGTGCAATTCCGGATGCGTATGCTGCGCGCATCATCGACAAGGCGATCGTGCCACGCTTCCGCGATGGCGACCTCGACCAGGGGTTGCTGGATGGAACGAAGATCGTGGTTGCGCTGATCGACGGCGAAGATCTGCCGGCCTGGGAAGACCCGACGGCACGCAGCGTGCTGCCGCCGGACTGGCGCAGTGCGGATTCAGTGATCGCCCTGGCGCTGCTGGCCGGCTTCTTCGCCGGCGTGTGGCGCTCGCCGCCAGCGTCCAGCGCGGCGAAGACGCCGGACGACTTCGCACGCAGGCATCGCGAGCGCCAGCGCGGACAGTCGCGTGCAGGTGCCAAGCAACGGGCGCGACCGAAGCGATTGCCGGCCTGGGGCCGCCCGATGCTGGTGACGGCCGTCGTGGCTGGCGGCATGCTGGCGGCGGTCGTGTGGGCTCCGCGTTCTGCACTGGCGGCGCTCTGCATCGTGTTGGCGTTGTGCGTACCCGTTGCGAGCCTGCTCGGCTGGTGCTGGCGCCGCAGCCGGGGCCTGCGCATCGTGTTGCTGGGCATGCTCGGGGTCAGTGCGGGCTTCTTCGTGGTGATGCTGCTGCGTGGCCAGTTGCCGCCCAGCCTGGCCCTGCACACGCTGCTGGATCTGGCCGTGGGCATTGCCGCGATGCTGGTGTTCTTCCTCGTACAGGCCTGCCGTGCACGCTGGCACAAGGACCGCAGCAGTTTCGGGGTGCGGTTCGCAGTGCTGCTGCTGCTGACCGCTGGCTACGTGATCTTCGCCCTGCTGGCCATTGATCGGGTCGACCCGGCAGCGCGCCTTGCGGCGACGATCGGGTGGAGTGCCGGTACGCTCGTGCTGTACTTCGCCTGGATCTTCACCATGCTGCCAGGTGAGAAAGCACGCGGGAGCCGCGGTTCATCCAGCGGCTATCGCAGCTCTTCCGGCACCTCGTCGTCAAGTTCATCCTCAAGCAGCTCCAGCAGCTGGTCCGGTGGCGGTGGCCGCAGCGGTGGTGGTGGCGCGTCGGGCAGCTGGTAGGTGTCAACCTTGGTTGACACATCTCTCCACGCCGGGAAAGCGTCCGCCGGGCATGGCCCGGCGCTACCGTGGGCCGCGCATCCGTGGTTTTACGCGATTACCCGCCATCCCTGTGCGGCATCGGCCAGCTCGCCGCTGCCTTGCACATCACCCACGCGCAGCAGCAGGCCCTGCGCGTTGGGCAGGTCCTTCTGCTCGGGGAACCAGCGGCGGTCGGCGGCGACCACGATCAACAGTCCTTCGTCATCGCCCATCGGCGCGAACTGCGGCGAGGGCGTGCTGAGCGGCTGCAGCCCGAAGCGCGCGCTGGCCTCGGCGCGTACCGCATCCACGTCCGCGCTGGGCAGGCCCACTTCGCTCAGGCAGGTCAGCTCGCTGCCGTGGAACGCGCCGCTGCGTGCACTGGCCGGCAGGCGCTTGCGGCCGATCAGCTCCAGGATCAGCCCATCGGGCCCGGTGAAGTACACCGACTGCGACTGCCAGGTGCTCTCCAGCGCGAAGTAATCAATGCCTTCGGGATTGCGCTGCAGCGGCACGCGCTCGCGCAGCCATGCCATGGCTTCCGCGAAGCGGTTGTCCGGTACATTGAAGGCCAGGTGCACGCCGCCCAGTGGTTGGCCATCGGCCGGTTGCAGCTCGATGGTGCTCCAGCCGATGTGCGCGTGGTGGCCGACCACGCGCAGCTGCAGCACGTCGTGGAACCAGGCGGCGACGGTACCCACATCGGACACCGGCAGGGTGAGGTGTAGCAGGCGCATGATGCGGTCTCCTTGCGTGCGCGATGCCTGGATGGTAACCCGCGCTGCCGGAATGCTGCATGTCCCCGCATGGCATGGATCTACCTCAGTGCATGTCTGAAGAATGCGACGGCTCCTTGTGCTGCGTCGCGATGGGTATGCGCGCGAGGAACCGGGCCGCTGCACAACGGTCCAATCCGCTGTTCGCCCAGCGGCGTGCAGCGGGCCAGAAAATCATAGTGGCCCACGCCAGCAAGGCGCTGCAGCGTCGCGCCGGGTACCTGTGCCGCCAGCACCTCGCCGTTGGTGGCTGGCGGGGCCACAGCATCGCCATCGCCCACCACAACGGACACGGGTTGCCGCAGCGCCTGCAGCTGCGCAGGCGCAAACGCCTGCACGATGGCCGGCGCCATCAGATAGACGGCACGCACCCCTTCGATCGTGCGCGAATGATCAGCCGCTGCCATGTACGGCTGCAGCCGTGGCGATGCAGCCGCCTGCTGCCGCGCCTGCAGCGTGTGCGTCGCCGCTTCCTGCTGCGGCCGGCACACGCCATCGGCCGGATGGACCGTGCAGAACTCCAGGAGGCGCTGCAGCTCGGGCCGCGCACCGGCGGCAAGCAGGGCGGTGTACCCTCCGGCAGAGAAGCCGACTACGCCCAGGCGCCGCGCATCCACATGCGGGCCCAGGCGAGGATCCGCCTGCACCGCCGCCAACGCGGCCTGCAGATCGTCAGCGCGCAACCAGGTCAGCATGCTGCCGGCCAGCGTCATTTCGTCGACACCGTTGTTGCCGGGGTGGTCCACCGCAATCACCAGATAGCCGGCGCGTGCCAGTGCCGTGCCCAGCCACCCCATCATCCGCGCGCTGCCACCGTTGCCATGCGACAGCAGCAGCGTGGGTAGCCGATCACCCTCGATGGGCGCGCCGATGGCCGATCTGCCCACGTCAAACAACGGGGCATCCGGCGCGCCAATGGTCAGCGGCGTCTCGTTGCTGGATGCGGGTGCCGGGTACCACACCGTGAAGCGCAGCGTGTCGCGTTGCTGCGCATCACGCACCCCTGCACTGGCCAGCGCGGTCGTGCCGTGCTGTTCACCCGCCTTCCATTCCTGCGCCAGCACGGTCGGCGAAAACACGCTGCACCACAGCGCCAACAGCATTCCCTTGATCTGCATCGCCTGTGTCCTTTCAGTGGGATCGTTCGGTGACCGGCAGCCAGATCTCCATGCCGCCATGGCCGCTGTGCTCATCGAAGCGCGCGTCGTAGCGCTCCAGTTCGGGAGCGTTGGCCAGATCCAGGCCGACGGAGGGGAGATAGGTATCCAGCAGCCAGAACCACGTAGAGCGGATGGACGAGATATGCCCGCCGTGCCAGGCCACCAGGTAGCGCTGTGCCGGCACCGACACGCGCTGCCAGCCCGCAGGCACGGCGGTCAGTCCGCTGGCCGGAAGCGCGGCCACGTAGTCGAAACCGCCATCATCATCGTGGTTGCAGCACACGCCGAAACTGACCGGCACCGGTGATGGCCACGCGCGGTTCAGTCGCGCCCACTGGCTGGGGATCGCCCCGCTGCCCTCGCGCCCATGGCGTTGGCCGATGCCTGCCAGATCCAGCGCGGGCGCGTCCAGCAGGCGTGGTGCTTCCATGCAGGGTGAGGGCGCATCGTCCAGCCGCAGGGCGTGTACCAGTGGCAGGCCGTCCACGCCGCTGTCGCGCACCCTTTCGGGCGTCTGCCCGAACTGTTCGGAGAATGCGCGGGTGAATGCCGCATGGGTGGAATAGCCGGCGTCCAGGGCGACCGGCAGGATGTCCGTCGCGCCGGTGGCCAGTTGCTGGGCCGCGGCGGTCAGGCGCCGCCCGCGCAGGTAGCGCACCACCGAGGTGCCTGTGCGTGCCTGGAACAGGCGCGACAGGTGGAAGGGCGATACGCCGGCGGCCGCCGCGATATCAGCCAGTGCCAGCGGCAGCGCAGCGTGCGTCTCCATGTACCACAGTGCCTGGCTTGCTGCGCTCATTACGCCCCCGGTTGCATGCCTGGCAGCGTAGCGGATCACCGGGCGCAGCGTTTAGCAGTTCTTGCGGTGTGGGCAGTCCCCGGGCGTCCCGGGCAGGGGGGCCTCGCACAACTGTCGTCTTCAAGTAACGCCGGCTTCACACATCGCGCCGAGACTGCGCGACTTGTCCAGGCCGCCTGTACAGGCGCGCCTGACCCTGTCGTGCAGTCCCGGAGTACCCGTCGTGCAGAGCTCGTTGTTGTCGCGTTCCATCCTCCTCGCCCTTTCCATGGTCAGCGCAGGAGGCGCGATCGCAGCAGATGCCGGTACGGCAGACACCCCCGGTGGTGGCACCACCCACGCCGCGCCGACCCAGCTGGACGCCATGCTGGTCACCGGCACGCGCGCCTCCAACCGCACCCAGTTCGAAACGCTGGCGCCGGTGGATGTGTTCACCAAGGAAGACATCCAGTCGGTCGATTCCACCGACCTGAAGGACGTGCTGGCGCAGCTGGTGCCGTCGTTCGTGGTGCAGCGCCTGCCGATGGCCGATGGCCAGGTGTTCGTGCGGCCCGCCACCCTGCGTGGCCTGTCGCCGGACCAGACCCTGGTGCTGGTCAACGGCCGCCGCTTCCACCGCAGCGCGCTGCTGGGCAACCGCGGCGCACAGGCCGCTGACCTGGCGCAGATCCCGACCAGCGCCATCAAGCGCATCGAAGTGCTGCGCGACGGTGCCTCGGCGCAGTACGGTTCGGACGCCATTGCCGGCGTCATCAACATCATTCTTGAAGACAGCCCGGGCACCGAGATTACTGCGGGCTACTCGCAGTACGCGCAGGGCGATGGTGCCTCGCGTGATTTCAGCGCCCGCACCGGCTGGGCGCTGGGCGACTACGGCAGCCTGGCGCTGTTCGCCGAGTCGTCGAACTCCGATGCCACCTCGCGCACCCGCCAGCGTCCCGATGCCATCGCCTTCCAGGCCGCGCACCCCGATCTGGACGTGCCCAACCCCGTGCAGCGCTGGGGCCAGCCGGAACTGGAAAGCCGCCGCGTGGGCTTCAACCTGAAGGCCAATGCCAGCGACACGCTGGAGGTCTACGCCTTCGGCCTGTACAGCCACAGCGATGGCGTCAGCGATTTCAACTGGCGCAACCCGGACACCACCACCGGCGCCTACCGCACCACCAGCATCTTCCCCGGCTGGGATCTGCGCTCGCTCTATCCGGGGGGCTTCAGCCCGCAGTACGGCAACGTGCAGAACGACCTGCAGCTGGTGGGTGGCCTGCGTGGTGAGATCACGCCCAAGCTGCGTTGGGATGCCAGCGCGTCGTATGGGCGCAATGCCATCGACTACAGCCTGGACAACTCGATCAATGCCTCGCTTGGCCCGGACAGCCCGACCTCGTTCGACCTCGGCCGCCTGACCCAGACCGAGAAGAACGCCAACGTCGATTTCAACTACGAATGGGACGTGGCCGCGCTGGCCAAGCCGGTCAACGTCGCCTTCGGTGCCGAGTTCCGCCAGGAAACCTATGAAGTGCGCGCCGGCGACCCGGCCTCGTACGCGGTCGGCCCCGGCGCAGTGGCCGGCCTGGAAGCCAACTCCAACGGCGCGCCGGGCTTCTCGGCCAGCCAGGCGGGCAAGTGGGACCAGCGCAGCCATGCTGCCTATGTCGATATGGAAGTGCCGCTGGGCGAGCGCTGGAGCATCGGTGCCGCCGGCCGCTATGAAGACTTCTCCAGCTTCGGCAATACCGTGGACGGCAAGCTGTCGGCGCGCTTTGCGATCACTCCGGACGTGGCCCTGCGCGGCACGTTCTCCACCGGCTTCCGCGCGCCCACGCCGGCGCAGTTGAACACCACCAGCACCAGCCAGGGCCTGGACACGCGCACCCTGCAGATCTTCACCAGTGGCCGCCTGTCGCCGAACGATCCGCTGGCACAGCTGCTCGGTGCCAAGCCGCTCACCCCGGAAGAATCGCGCACGGCTTCCCTGGGCCTGACCTGGCGTACCGAGATGGGCCTGTCCGGTTCGGTGGATGTGTACCGCATCAAGCTCACCGACCGCTTCAGCCAGTCGGCCAGCTTCGCCATTCCCGCTGGCACGCCCAATCCGCTGGGCTACACCTCGGTCAACTACTTCACCAACGATTTCGATACCACCACCAGCGGCGTGGACGTGGTCGGCAACTACCTGCGCGACCTCGGCGCCGGCCGCATGACGCTGACCCTGGCCTACAACTTCAACCGCACCCGCGTGGACAATGGCAGCACTTCGGTGGCCACCAACGAAACCCAGCGCGTCCTGTTCGAAGATCGCCTGCCGGAGCACAAGGGCAGCTTCACTGGCAGCTGGGATGTCGGCGCGTGGTCGCTGATGGCGCGCGTGCGCTACTACGGCGCCTGGACCGATTCGACCGGCAACGCGGCCGGCGACATCTACCAGCGCTTCGGCGACATGACCTTCCTCGACCTGGCCGTGGGCTACCGCATCAACGAGCACCACAGCCTGCGCGTGGGCGTGGACAACGTGTTCGACCGCTACCCGGACGAGGCGACCTTCCAGGCCAGCCGCGGCCTGATCTACTCGCGCAACGCACCCTACGACACCGACGGTGCCAACGTGTACGCGCAGTACCGGCTGACCTTC
>Ga0213828_1003145_pt1 | contig 11161 bp, 10 predicted proteins | sample MC6MC0897MG_FD_180664 | JGI IMG/M metagenome (GOLD analysis project Ga0213828, IMG submission 180664) | Enriched soil aggregate microbial communities from Iowa State University, Ames, United States - MC6-MC0897-MG | ecosystem: Environmental > Terrestrial > Soil > Unclassified | place: USA: Iowa...
ATTGATGTCCAATGCAAAGCCGCTGATCTGCTGGCCGTCGGCCAACGGGAACTGCAGCTCGCCTTCCATCGCGCGCCGGTTCGGGTTGTGGAACTGCAGGGTGATGCGGGTCTGGGCGATGCCGGCACGCACCTCACCCTCGATGCTGGCCTGGCGCAGCTCAATGGCCTGTTCGGCACCCGCAACCTGCAGCAGGGGGGCTGGAGCAAGCGGCCGGACGGCCGGGCGAGACTGAGCGTAGGCAGACCCGGCCAGGGTGCCGAGCAACAGGGCCAGCACGCAGGGGGCGCGGCGGAGGACGAGGGGCATTGGACGGCTCCAGCGGGAGGATGGATGGTTCAACGCCTGGGTGGGGGGAATGGGGTTGCTGGGGAGGCAGAAATGGCTGGACACGGCATTCAACGGCCTGAGGCAAGACGTCGCGCCAGTACCGACGGCGAGGCCAGCAGATTCCTGCCGTCGCATCTGAATTCACACTGCGAACGCATGCACAACGCCTATGGCAGAGAACCCTTTTTACCTTGATTCAAGCCAACCAATTGATGCCGCTTCCCTTTTGAGTGCCAGCATGAAGGATGAGGCATCAAGGCCATCAAACCTGTACTTTCTCAAGGAATCCTCAGTGAAACTGAAAAAATAGGACGCCACGACGGACCTTTGCCGCTCAACATCCATGTCTTTCAGCAAATCCTCTGAGAAGCACATGTCAAGGTAGAGGACAGATTCAGCTTTCGAAAATCGACGCGACGACTTCCTGCCAAGCTCATCTGGAAGGCACCGGAAAACAAAGAAAACCTCAATTTCGGCCGAGTGGAAATTCGACTCCAGCACTGAAAGCACCGGAACAAGCTCATTTGCAATCTCATAGACGCGAGTTTCGCCACCTGTGTCGGTGGACAATCCAAATTTCATGTCACCCTCAATAGCTGCATTCCAGCTGGTCGATGGGAAAATCGATGCCCCGGCGGCTGGGCGCGCGTCTTCGTAGCGAGTTGAGGGCATGACCTAGCAGATCAGATCATGCCATAACAACCCCCTCTGTATCGCACGCCAAGAACTGATCGTGGATATTACAGCCAAAGAATTTACTCTTTGCTACAGATCCAGACAGCACCTTGACGCCAGTGAAGTCACACCGCTCAAATACACAGCTTATGAAATGGATGTTTGACAAATTCGCCTCAAGAAACGTGCAGTCAACGAACCTGCAGTCCGTAGCAAATGATCTGGAGAGATTGGCGCTCGAGAAGTCACAGCCAGTGAACTCACCACCCAGCCGCGCGCCATTGAGCTTGGCCCCAACAAAGCTGCATGAAAGGAATTTTCTTCTCACGAAAACATTGCGCATGTCTATGCGATCAAACCTGCACTCCGTTGCTTCGGACTCGTTAACGCTAGCGCCGTCCTTGAAAATGGCATCAGACAGATCAACCCTTTCAATACTCAGATACCGAACAGGCGTGGCGAGCGTGATCCCCCGGTAGTCCTCAAGGCCTTCATCACCATGCCCGAATGGAGATCCGGGCATTGCCGCCATCCTCATCGACCTGGTCGCATCACGAAGACGGCCTTCTATCAGCTGCAACTGCTCTGCTTGCCATCTTGCACGCGCCTGTCTGGCCTTCATTCATCATATCCTCTGGGACCATGACCACCACCCCGCATTAACGAATTCGACTGAGCGATGCACATCAATGACGCTTCTACAAAGCTCGCCTCTGCACAAGGCATGTCAAGCCCTCCGAATACGCGCTGCCCGCAGGCCTTTGACGATACTTATCACTGATGACAACGCGTAGTGCTGCTGCGATAGATCGTATGCGCGAGCACTTTCATTTGTCAGAGTCAAATTATAGCCAACCTGATTGACGTCGGGCAGATCAACGCCCAACGCAAATGAATCTCCGATCAATGCAGGGTACCGGAAGAGAAACTGTGCAATGCGTGCATGGGATCTACGGGCTATTCTGGCCTCTGGATCAGCAAGCGACTGCACCTCGATCTGGAAGAGTTCAACGCCCGCCTGGACAAGCGCATCCATATGCGAAATTCTGCTGAGTAGGGATAGGTCATCCTTCAACACGAAAAGCTCGTTGGCAATCTTGCCAACGTCCAGCGTGGATAGAGCGCGCAACTGCGCCGCACTGAGTTCCATCTTCTCTGGATCGACAACAGTGAACTCCAGATATCGGGGCTTCAATTCTTCAAACAATTCCCTGCAAAAGCCAATGTCATCAAAACCACCAATTGGATAGACGGCATACACACAATCAAGCCCGCTACAGAGACTTCTGCACTGGTCCACATCCAATGCATTCGCGGAGGACGAGCGACCAACAGCGAAACTGGCGACATCGATGGATGAAAGCCGCCCAATCTCAACAGCTGAATTCATTTGACTGACCTTTATCACGCCACCCACCAAACTGAAACGGCACGCTGCGAGGGTTAGGTAGTAGCCCCAACCGTCATCTTCTGAAGCGAGTTGATTTTCGCATCCACTTTTTCCAGACCCAGCTTCCCGCATCCCACAATCTTCAACTCACGAAGCGCGGCAAGATCATTGATGATCTCGATATTCGCTATCCGCTTGCAGTACTGGATATCAAGCATCTTGAGATGCCCGAGCCTGGACAGTGCGCGAATATCTGCCAGCGAACTCAGATTTTTCAGCCGCACTGCCTGCAAATGGGCAAGCTTCTCGAGTCCATCGAGGCTCTTCAGCTTCGTCCCTCCTAGCAGCCCCACGCGCTCAAGGCCGTCAGCCGATGAAGAGAGGGCATCGAAGATCTCACCAGCTACCGGCACGTTCAGCAGGTTCAACTCATCTAGGGGCAAGGCCAGAGCCTGCCTTAGATTCTTCAATGACCTGTCGGGATAAATGGAGAGACCCCTCAACATCGGGAAGCTCGACGCATCGAAGCGCACAGGCACGTCAACGTACAGCGTCCTGAGATTGGGCAGTACAACACTCGGCCACACCAGAGTTCCCGTGCCAAGGTGAATGCTCAGCGCCTCGATTCCCTCAGGCAGCCGCCCGTCCTCAAGTCCATCCATGATCGATGGCGCAATGGATCCAGGCCCTATGCTGAGCGACTTGAGACCTCGCATTTCCCTGAGTATCTCTGGCAACGCCCCAAGCTTGTCACCGGGCGGGGACCAGAGGTGGGCCTGCCGAATTTTGGCAAGCTTGTCGCAACTGAAGGGGGCATTGAAGAACACCAGCTCAGCATCTGGCGTCGGGAATGCTGTTTGGTGTCTGGCATCCATCAGAACAACGCTGTGCTTCATGTTCTTCGCCTTCGATGACCCGGAACTTCTCACCGCGGACGCCATCACTGTACATCCGCAGAGCCGCCAATTCCTCAGGTTCTGTATCGCGACACTGGTGGATAGGCCGTCTTCACAAGCGGCGCGAACGCGGCGCTCTGTTACCCAGCCCGACGAACAACCTCCACGAGGAACCCAGCAAAGGAGCTCGAAAACGTCTCGAATGCACCGGTGTTGTAGTCGTACCTGAGAACCGGGTACTCCCCGTCCTTTAGGCCACCGCGTGTGTCGAAGTAGAAGGCTTCATCGGAATCCGGAGCAAAAATAGGAAGAATCCCTGAAGGAGAAAATCCATCCTCCGCGACCAAGCGAGCATTGTAGATCAGATCATCATCTGCCACATCTCGATCTTCCGGCTCTGCAAGGCCAAACACCGGATCTGGACCGATAGAAAGGTTCCCATACTCAGCCAGCCAGAATTTGTATGAGGCGGGCAAAGGCAAGCCCAGCTCCCTCTCCACATCCTCCACCAGATCTGGAGGAGCAGCACGACCAGGAAAAACCCTCACGCGTGATGATCCAGCGATCATCGCGCCAAGGCGCTCAAAAGCGGAGTTCCACTCAGGATTCACCGGACCTCCCGGTCCAATCACGTGAAGCGCGACTTCAAGGCATCAACAGCGCCCGATACGCAGATGTTGCCGGCACTTCGAGGCAGCGCCGCACTTTCAAAACCACGAACCAGCCAGCCCTCAATTGCAGATGCGACAGAATCATCATCGATGCGCGAGGCCTCTTCAATTGCAATGCAGATGGCGATACGCACGCTTCTCTTTCTGGCAGAGAACTTCGTCGACGATGAAACGCCTGCCGCACAATAGTCGGTCACACTACCACTGATCCACAGCTCGACATCGATCACGTCCAAGCCGTCGACGGATACTTCTTCAAGGGCAGATTTCAGCCAAGTACGCGCCTGGACGATTCCGGGAAGGAACTTCACGCCCATCTCTGAACCACCCATCCTGCCACTCAGGGTCACTTCCACACACCCTCCTGATGCCTGGCCGCGACAACTGCTCATTCTGAAGCAATGCCCAAGCACCTCAACTCCGCGATCCCGCCTTCCCAGTCTTCCCGGCGCTTCCTGGCAGCGGCCAAAGGTACCACCAGCAGCACTTCCTCGGCATCCGAGTCTCTGAAGATGCTCAGCCTCGTATGCGTCTCAGGGAATGCATCCGCGAATCTTGATCCCAACGAGTCCAGCCTGCCGAAGTCCCGCTTCCGGATGATGACCTGGGTCTGCGGATCTCTCCTGATCAGATCGAGAGGAATGCCCTTGAATGCGAAGTCGACAAGTCTTGCCCGACTGATATCCAGCGCCCAGTTCGTAGCCTCATAGAATGCCGCACGCTGCTCTGCGAATGCAGCGAGAACGCCAGCATCAGCGCAGAACGCAAAGGGTTCAAGATTGATTTTGATCTTTCCAATCTTTCCCGCAAGGGAGACCCTTCTGAAGAAACAGGACCAAAGGAGGAGGATTGGATTCACATCCAACCCGTCGATCTGAACATCCTCAAGCACCGTGGGACCAATCTCGCAGTTGATCACCTTGCAGTTCGAGACATGAACGTCGCGGACGGCGCTCATCTTCGAAGGTTGCTTTGAAAGCGACATCCCACAGTTGTCAAAAGAACTGTTCGCTACTCGAAGCGCCTCGAAAGCACTGCGGCCATTGTCGAACTTCAGCTTGAACTGCTGAGCATAAATCTTCTGCATCTCCGATCTCAGGACGGAACCCAACCAATTGCGACACTTCCGGCGGACCATTGGGCGAAGGCGATGGCAGGACCGCGAAATGGTCGCGAGCGGTTGGCACAGAAGGCTGGGATAGATCCAACGGCAGACAAATAGCCGATAGGCCAGCACTGCACCAACTCCGCGAAACTCCACACCTAGCGACAAACACCACCCTCGTCAGACACGCACAAGGTTAAGCCCGGCCTTCCAGTGCTTCCTCGAGGACTTCAGTGATGTATTCCGCAAACTGAGGCATGGATGATGCACCACTTCTTCCGTGGCACTCCGGTACAGCCTCCCCGCAGAGATTGACGTAAGTGCGCCTTGCGGGAAGCCCCTTGTAGAACACCAGCGATCTCAGATCCGGCAATGCATCCGTAACGCCCTTTTGCAGAACAGGCCAACTGCCATCTTCGATACGAAGCGTCACGATGTTGTGAACCGGCATAACCTCTTCATAGTCGGCAACCGAATCAAGCAGTCCCGGTTCGTCCAGTTTCAGATCAAAGAACTGCGCCAGCCTCCATCGATCCGAAATGTGGATGATTCGACCCACCCCATAGCCGCCTTTCGGCAGCGGAACCGCGAATACGTCACCAACCTCAACTTTGAACTTCTTTGGCATTCAATTATCCTCTGCACGCTGGGAGATTCACACTTGACCCTGGCGAATCGGCGCTGAGGCTGTCGTAGTGCGCACGAAATGCCTTGCCACGATCATCCGTACGGTTGATATCAAATCCCACTTGTCGATTGCCCTCCGCGCCTGGACCGAACGGTTTTCCTCGTTGCGATGTCTCGATAGTGCCATGCGTATCTATGTAAAACTGCTCTTTGCCTCGTGCTTCAGCATAGTTTGCCGCAGCATCCAACTCGATGCTTTCCAATGCACCGTGCAATCGGCCGCTGGTCTGGTGTTCATTCATCCGCTCGAAATAACGTGAGTGCTCGGTGAGTCCAACGTACTTCACTTCGCCGCTTTTTCGATCAACCAGAGCATAGATGGTGTAGCCCTGACCATCTGCTCCAGTGTGACCCAATGCTGTCAATCCCAATGGATCGATCCAGCTGGTTGTGCTCGGCCCGAACGCATGAAGGTTTGTGCCAGGTATCGTGCCTAGTGGATCTCGGCTGGTGTAGCTGGCTGTTGTTGTATCGAAGTACCGGAAACGGTTGTAGTGCAGCTCGGTTTCCTCGTCGAAGTACTGCCCTTGAAGACGAAGCGGGTTACATAGTGGCCCAGGCTCGTTCGCCTCAACTTTGCCTGATGCGTTGTAGTGCGCCGCCCAAAGAACCATGCCGTACCGATCAGTAACCCTTGTCGGCGCGCCATTGGGCTCGTTGTGATAGAAGAGGACCTGCGTCAGTGCGGCATCCTGACAGGAGCCGGCGATCAGCGCTCCGCTGCCGATTTCCACCGTCTGTTTGGTATCAGGATGCGGTAGGGATCTCGCCGGCCTTTGATGTCTTGCAGCAGGGCCACCAAGCACCACGCCACCCAATGCAGCGCCTGAAAGCCCCCCAATTCGCGGTTCGCTGACAGGCTGGGCTAAACGACTCGCCTGAACAACAGGGTCGTTCACTACGTTAGGTGGTGAAACGCGGGGGGGAGCTGAGTCTGATGCTTCCTCGACCACAGCACTACACGTGCCTATAGCCTTCAGCCCCGTCACGTCTTGACCGCACCGACTCAACAGCGCCAACGGCACAAACGTCCCCGGGTAGTACACATACTCCCGCACCCGCTCATGCAGCTTTTCCAGCCGCCGCTGCCGACGCCTCACCTCCACCAGGCTCGCCACATTACCCACCCAGACCGGCGCCGCCTCTTCGGCATCGTTGGCCTGCTGCACCTCACCCAGCAACGCATCTCCATCCCAGAAGAACCACGTCGTCTGCGTCGGATTGCGCTTGAACACCCGCCGTCCCAACGGGTCGTAGCCGTAGTACGTTGACTGCCCGTTGCGGCGGCTCTCGGCCAACCGATGGTTGGCATCCCAGATCAGCGTCAGGTCATCCGGTGCATCACCATGTGGCACGCCCTTGCGCACCAGGTCGCCTGCCCGGTCAAACACGTAGTGCATGCCCTGGTAGGTGCCCTCGCGCGTCCAGGTGGTCAGGTCGTCATCGCCGCCGCCCACCACCTTGCGCGCCTGCACCTGCTTCACCTCGGTGCGCAGCCGGTCGCCCGCCGGGTCGTTGAAGTAGCGCTCCACCTTCCCCTTGGGGTCGATGTGCTGCAGCAGGCGCCCGATCGCGTCGTAGCGGTACTCGTCCACGCCCTGTGCGCTGTCGCTGCGCCGGGTCAGGTTGCCACTGCGGTCGTAGTCATAACGCGTTTCGAACAGCGGCGCGGCATCCTTCAGTACCGACTGCGAGGTCAGCAGGTTACGGCTGTCATAGGTAAATTCGCGCTGTAGATGCGGGCTCAACTGCTCGCGCGTCGTGCGACCCAACGCGTCGCGCTCAATGGAGATCGGCGACTCGTCATTGATCGCCACCGACACCGCCTGGTCCCGCAGGTCGTACCCAAACGCGACGCGATTTCCCGCCGAGGTCTCGCGCAGGACCTCATTTCCCACTTCATCGTAGCCATAGCCCACGCGGAAGCCATCCTGCAGCTCTTCCAGCAGCTGGCCCAGCGGGTCATAACGGCGCTTGACCGTGCGCGCCAGATTGCGCAGCTCGACAATCTGCCCCTGCACGTCGTAGACAAAATGTTCCTGCACCTGCTGGCCGGGATGACGTACATCCGGCAGCGTCTTGCGGGTGATGCGCCCAAGCTTGTCGGTGGTAAAGGCGATGCGCTGGCCCAGCGGATCCAGGGTCGCCGTCAGCCGCCCGGCAGCATCGTAGCTGTAACGCCGTGATTGCCCCCAGTAGTCCACTTCCTCGACGATGCGGCCCAACGCATCGCGTACGAGTTGATAGGTCTCGCCGCGCTGGTTGATGACCGCGATGAGCTGCTCTTCGGTGTCGTAGCGGTACTCCACGCTGTGGCCATCGGCCTGCAGGCGCTTGCCGATCTGTCCGATGCCGACGTACTGCAGCCGCGTCTGCGCGCCCACTTCATCGGTGTAGCGCACCAGCTGATCTTCGGCATCGTACTCGCAGCGCACACCAGCGCCATCGGGGCCAGCGGTGGCCAGCAGGCGTCCCTTGGCATCGTACTCGTAGCGGCTGGCCTGTCCCAACGGATCCACCTGGCGCAGCAGGTTGCCGAGCGGATCGTGCTCGAAGCGGCTCTCATGACCGAGCGCATCAATGACGGCAACCACCAGCCCATGACGGTCATAGCGCAGGCGTGTGACTGCCTGCCGCGCGTTGGTCTGCGACTCCAACTGTCCCCGTGCGTCGTACTCGAAGCGGGTGGTTGCGCCCAATGGATCGGTCTGGCTGACCAGCAGGCCCCGGCCGTCATACGCCTGTTGCCAGTCGACACCATCCGGCGTCCGCAGCGACACCATATGGTCGTCCAGGTCGTACTCCATCTGGATCGACGTGCCATCAGCGCGCGTCAGGCACACCAGGTTGCCCTGCGCATCATAAGCAAACGCCGTGCGCAGCCCCTCCGGATCGGTCACGGCCACGGTCCGCCCGAAGTCGTCGTACTCGAACAGCGTTACGCCATCGAGCGGATCGATCTCGCACAGCGGCAGCTGGTTCTCATCGAACTTGACCACGCTCAGGTGGCCGAGCGAGTCGGTCACCCGGGTCTCGCGCAGCAGCGCGTCGTACTCGAAGTGGTAGTCGTACAGGCCGCCATCGCCCCACGAGTGCACTACCCTGCCCTGCGGGTCGAACGCGTAGTGGAATGACAGGCCCACGCGGTCGGTGTGCCGCACCAGGCGATGCTGTGCGTAGGCAAAGGTGCGCGGCGCCCCCAACGCATCGACAGCCGCCAACAGATCACCCTCGCCACTGTAGCGGTAGCTCACCAGCGGGTGCACCAGGCCGGTGGCCGGATCATGCAGCGCCATCCGGTCGATGCGTCCGTGGCGCGCCTCCACCTCGATGAAGCGCCCCTGCAGATCGCCGACGCCACTTTCAACAATGCGCACCAGATGGCCGTCGCGGCGCTCGAAGCGCCAGTGGTTGCCGTGGGCATCCTCGATGCGCTCGATCGGCCACGACTGCGGGTTCGGCAGCGCACTGACGCCTGCCGGCAGTTCGCCACCAAACACATACTTCAGGCCGCTCTTGAAGCGCACCTGCCATTGCCCGCGCCGCCGCAGCAGGCGTGCGCCGTCGACGAAATCGAGGATCGCCCCGGCCTCGCCGTCGGCCGGTGGCAGCTCGGGGAAGAACGCGGCCTGGTCCGGGCCGGACAGCCACACGCTGCCGTCGTCCAGCAGTTCCAGGCGGATATCGGCCGGCGTCTGCCAACCGGCGCCGCACAGGCCCGGCTCACCCGCCCGGCGCGAGCCGTAGCTGCGCTGCCAGGCGAAGGACACCCGCCCCGGAATGTCGAAGTCCTGGTGGCTGACCACCACGCTGCCGTCGCGGATATCGACCGGCTCGGCGCGCAGCACCTTGCACTTGAGGAAGCTCGAGGGCAGATGGCCCCATTTGCCACGCCGCCAGTTGGCAAAGGCATCCATCTTCTTGCGGAAGAAGGCGCTCTTGCGCAGCTTGCCCAGCCCGGCAAACGCGGCGCGGAACGCCAGCGCGGTCCAGGACACCGTGGGCGGCCCGCCGATGGTGACGCTGGTGGGAATGGCCACGTTCAGGCCGGTGGGCAGCGACATCGCGCGCAGCGGCTTCTTCGGCTTCTTCACCCGGAAGGGGTTGATCATGCCGGCCAGGTTGCAGTCCAGCACCGGCATGGCCAGGCGCGAGAACGGCTCGCCATCGGCCGACACCGTGCGGCTGCCCATGAAGATCTCTTCGCCGTCGAACTGCGGCCCCATCGGCGCAGCCAGCGGCGGCCCCCACACGCCCAGCGGAATGTGGATGTCCAGGCCCCCGGTACCGGCAGTGCCGCGGTGCACGCCATTGACCTTGATGGTCGACCCGATGAACGGGATGTAGTCGAACGGATCCAGCACCAGGCCGATGTGCGGCGTCGGCAGCGGGCACGGCGGCACCGCGTACATGTGGATGTCGATGCCCAGCTGCGGATCGAAATGCTTGGCGGCGATGCTCACGGCAACACTCCTTGTTGCTTTACAAGGCGCGGAACAACGCGCGCAGGAACGCCTTTACTTCGTCACGGTACTCGGCGCTGATCCAGGTCACGACGATGATGCCCAGCACGATGGCTACCAGCATCACCACGGTCTTTTTCGACTTCATGCAACAGCAACTCCTGTAACGGTCGTTCCGGCGGGTGCGGCCACGGGCGGCTGCAGCAGGCCCGACGGGTCGGGCAGCGGCTGCATCGCCGGCGGCTCGCTCCACACCGGAATGTCATGGTCGAGCGGATGTTCGATGGCTGGCAGGCCATTCCAGACCGGGTCGAGGAAATCGCGACCGACAGCCACGATCTTGCGGAAAAACTCATCGCCGCCCTGGATCAGCCGCTCGCGCTCCTGCTGGGCACGGTGGAAACCACGCTCCAGCGTTGCATCCAGCTCGGCGTCGATCGCATCCAGTGCCGGGCGTGGTGGCTGCGGCCCGAGCGCACGCCCCTGCGCGTCGGCCTTTTCCAGCAGGCCGGTACTGGCCTGCAGGTAGTCGCTGGCCACCTGCTGCAGGGATTCGCAGCGGCGCGCATCCTGCAGCTGCAGAAGGTCCCACAGCGCCTGCGGCAGCGTCGTGGCCTTGCGGTCGGCCGGCGCCAGTGGCTTGGCGATGCGGATGGCCTCCAGCAGCTGGGTACGCGCGGCCTCGCGCTGGCCGGCCTGCAACTGGCACCACCCGGCCATGCGCTGGCCTTCCAGCGCGAACATCGGGTGGGGAATGCTCGCCGCCGACGTCGAGGCCTGCAGGTAGGTCTGTGCGGCGCGCTCGGGCTGCTTGGCGGCCAGCCAGCAGCCGGCTTCGCCGAACCAGCTCTGCATCACCAGTTCCGGCGCAGCGGGGTTGCCGCTCATGCGCGCGCCCTCGGCCGCGCTTCGCGCCTGCCGGTAACTGTTGATCGCCTGCCCGT